>Ga0308165_1004631_pt1 | contig 13398 bp, 10 predicted proteins | sample PhyWR2_FD_201032 | JGI IMG/M metagenome (GOLD analysis project Ga0308165, IMG submission 201032) | Phyllosphere microbial communities from UC Gill Tract Community Farm, Albany, California, United States - DLSLW.R2 | ecosystem: Host-associated > Plants > Phyllosphere > Unclassified | place: USA...
TGGTACTGGCTGAAGTTGAACAGCCACTGTTGGACATGGTGATGCAATACACCCGCGGTAACCAAACCCGCGCTGCCCTGATGATGGGTATCAACCGTGGTACCCTGCGTAAGAAACTCAAAAAATATGGCATGAACTAATTTCGATTAGCTAACTGCTTGTTTAAAAAGGCGCTACCTGGCATGGGGACGCGCCTTTTTTATTGCCTGCGTTTCGTACCGTCAACCATTTGTAAACCTTCAGTTATCCTCCTTTTAAACGCCTGTGTTTCGTGTATATTTCCACCACTTCCTTAGCTCGATTACCCCGGAACGACACAATGATTCGTAAATACTGGTGGCTGGTTATCTTTGCCGTCTCGGTTTTCCTGTTTGATGCGCTGCTCATGCAGTGGATTGAGCTGCTGAGCACCGAAACCGACAAGTGTCGTAATATGAATTCTGTGAACCCCTTAAAATTAGTCAACTGCTCGGATCTCGATTAAGCCCAAACGTCGGCAAAAACACTCTTTTCACCTATTAAAAACAGGGGCTTAAATCCCTTTTCGTCATTCCCGTACGGTGATAATGTCCCTGCCCTTTCCAGATACTATTCCATAACGTCTCACTACGAATGAGTTATACAGACCATGCTGGTTAGCCAATACAACCAAATTCTCGTTGTCATTTCCTTTGTCGTCGCCATCCTTGCTGCTTACACCGCACTCAATATGGCCGGACGAGTCGCCGGCAGCCAGGGCATTGCGGCACGTATTTGGCTCGCAGGCGGTGGCGTGGCGATGGGCATCGGCATCTGGGCCATGCACTTCATTGGTATGCTGGCGATGGATCTTGCCATGAGCATGAGCTACGACGTGGCAATCACTGCGCTTTCAATGGCTATCGCGATTGGCTCCTCCATGTTTGCCCTTTGGCTGGTGAGCGGCGAACAGCTTCGTTTACGACGCCTGTTACCGGGCGCTTTCGTGATGGGGACGGGCATCGTCGCGATGCATTACACCGGTATGGCGGCACTTGAGGTGTCACCGGGAATTGTGTGGGATAAAACCTGGGTTGCCCTTTCCGTGGTAATCGCGCTAGCGGCATCTTTGGTCGCGCTGTGGCTGACCTTTCGATTACGTTATGAAGCCGCGCAAGTTGCGCTGATGCGCCTGGGTGCAGCGTTAACAATGGGCATTGCGATTGCCGGCATGCATTACGCGGGCATGAAAGCGGCGCAGTTTCCAGTAACAACGCACATGCATCATCACGGGATTAATGGCAGCTGGCTGGCCGTTTTGGTCAGCGTGGTCGCACTCTCGATTTTGGCGATCACGTTGCTGGTCTCAATGCTTGATGCCCGCCTTCAGGCACGGACCACGCTGTTAGCCTCATCTCTTGCTGAAGCTAACCGGGAGCTGGCGCAACTGGCTCTTCACGATACGCTGACGCGATTGCCAAATCGTATTCTGCTGGAAGACAGACTCAGCCAGGCGATCAACAAAGCAGACCGCGAAGGAACGCACTTCGCTCTGATGTTTATGGATCTTGATGGCTTTAAAGCAGTGAATGACGCTTACGGTCATGTCACTGGCGACAAGCTGTTGGTCGCAGTGACTAAGCGGCTGCTGTTACCGCTGAAAGGGCAATTCACGCTTGCACGCATCGGCGGTGACGAGTTTGTTCTACTGGTCGAAGTCAGTGGACCGGATGATGCCGCTTCACTGGCTAACGCGTTAGTGCGCGCAATCGACAGTCCTTTCAGCGTTGATCCCTACGAGCTGGTCGTTACCGTCAGTATTGGCATTGCGTTGTATCCGCACGATGGGAAAACCGATCGTGAAATGATGTTTAATGCCGATGCCGCGATGTATCACACCAAACATGTTGGGCGGAATGGGTATCACTTTTTCCAGCCGTCGATGAACACACTGGCGCAAACGCACTTACAATTGATGAACGATTTGTGGATGGCCGTTGAGCGCGATGAACTGCGCCTGCACTACCAGCCGAAGTTTCATGCCCCTGCAGGCCCTATATTGGGCTTTGAAGCCCTGCTGCGCTGGGAGCATCCAAAACAAGGGTTGTTGACTCCTGATGTATTTCTTCAGTTGGCAGAAAAAACCGGTTTGATTATTCCGATAGGCAACTGGGTGATCAATGAAGCCTGTCGGCAACTGCGCGCGTGGCATATTCAGGGCCATACCAACTGGTCGATGGCCGTTAATTTATCTACCCTGCAGTTTGAGCAGCCGTCGCTGGTCAACACCGTGCTCGATTGCCTGGCACTGCATCAGCTTCCGCCAGAATCGTTAATCCTGGAAGTGACCGAAACTACCGCGATGAATAACCCGGATGAAAGCGTAAGGGTTCTTACAGAGCTGACGAATGCGGGTGTCAAAGCGTCAATTGATGATTTTGGAACAGGGTATTCCAGCCTGCTTTATCTCAAGCGATTGCCCGCCTGCGAATTGAAAATTGATCGCGCGTTTGTGAAAGATCTGAGCGGTGAAAGCGACGATGCCACTATCGTCTCTGCCATAGTTGCACTCGCAAAAACGTTAAATCTTAAAGTGGTTGCCGAAGGGGTAGAAACCGAGGCGCAACAGGCATTCCTGACAGAGCTTGGCTGCAATATGCTTCAGGGATATTTGCTCGGCAAACCCGTGTCCGCACAAGCCGTCGAGGAACTTTGTCACAGTCCGGATATGATGAAAAATAATCATTAACATGACATCGCCCTTTAAGAGGCAACATCATATTTTACTGGCGGCTTACGCGTGATGTTTAACGTCGCCAGAATATTATCCACTAATGCAGGCGCGTGTTGGTAAAGGTTGATGCTGTCGCTATTCATTAACCAGTTCTTTATTAAGCCACTAAAAAAACCATGGAAAACAATCAGCGTCATATCAATATTAATCTGCGGATCAATAACGCCCTGAGCCAGACATCTCTCCAGTAACGCCCGTACATTGTCGTAATTGAAGCCAATTCTTTTTCTAATATCACACTCTGATGTCAATTCTTTATTAAATTCACATTTATGATACAGAATTTGCAGCAGGGATTTTTGGCGAGGATCATGAGCAATATATTGCAAAGCAACGATAAAACGCTCCCGAAGAGTGAATAACGGATCGTCTCTGACACCGAGAATAAGACGTTCATCAATCAGATCACATAGCGGTAACTGCTGCTCCCATATTGCATTAAACAATTCAGATTTACTGGTGAAATGCCAGTATACGGCACCTCGCGTCACACCTGCCGCATCTGCTACATCCGTCAGTGTGGTGCTGGACACGCCTCGCGTAGAGAATTGTGTGATAGCCGCTTCAATCAACTGTTGTCGTGTTTTTTGTGCCTCTTCTTTTGTTTTGCGCGCCATAGACTCTCATCCGTCACATAAATATTTGCACTCACTGTTGATTCTGTAGCGCTCATTGCCTGGACAGTATTCACTAAATGCCGGTTTTACTTTGAACAAAAAAAGTCAATTTAAGTAATTAATAATCCCCACAAATGAATCATGATAATTAAATTCATTAAACATATAAATAACGATGAATAAAAAGAAAGTTTATATTTACTTGTTGGCCACTATACTCTTCATTTACCACGTTTTAATCTGAATTATGTATTAATAGACCGCATGCCGCACTTATAAATTAAAAAAAGCCAACGCACCTCATTATGATGTGCTCTGGCTTTCTGACTCTTTGCCTTTCTCTTTTTTCACATCTCTACGGCAAATATCAGTTTATTGTTTTTAAAGGAACAGTAATGACGACACACTTCAGGCTTTTACCTCTATCCGGTTTTATTGTCTGCGCCACACTGCTTACGGGCTGCGATGGTTCTGACAACCCAAAGCAAAGCGCACAGGCTCCGCAGGTAACAGTTTATGTCGTGAAAAGTGCTCCATTGGCAGTGACCACTGAATTGCCGGGGCGTACAGACGCATTCCGCGTCGCTGAAGTTCGCCCGCAGGTCAGCGGCATTGTTTTACGCCGCAATTTCACGGAAGGTGGCGATGTGAATGCCGGCGATTCTCTCTATCAGATCGACCCCGCAACCTATAAGGCTGCCTATGACAGCGCTAAGGGCGAGATGGCAAAAGCCGAGGCGGCAGCAAACATCGCGCATTTAACGGTGAAACGCTACGAGCCGTTGGTAGGAACGCAATATATCAGTCGGCAAGAGTACGATCAGGCTGTGGCGAACGCCAGGCAAGCGGATGCCAGCGTCATTGCTGCGCAAGCGAGTGTCGAAACCGCACGTATTAATCTCGCCTATACCAAAGTGTCATCGCCCATCAATGGACGTATTGGCAAATCCAGCGTGACCGAAGGCGCGTTAGTCACGAACGGGCAGGCTGCTGCCCTTGCGACCGTTCAGCAGCTTGATCCGATCTATGTTGATGTGACGCAATCGAGCAATGATTTTATGCATCTGAAGCAATCTCGTTTGCAGAAAAACGAAGATACCAGCAGCGTTCAGCTGTTAATGGAAAATGGTCAGCCTTACCCACTCAAAGGCACGCTGCAATTTTCGGATGTCACTGTCGACGAAAGTACAGGTTCCATCACGCTTCGCGCCGTTTTCCCAAATCCTCAACATAGTTTGTTGCCAGGGATGTTCGTCCGCGCCCGTATTGATGAAGGCATACAGCCTGACGCCATTTTAGTCCCCCAGCAGGGTGTGACACGTACTCCACGTGGCGATGCCACCGTTCTGGTGGTGAATGAGAAAGAGCAGGTTGAATTGCGTAATGTTATCGCCTCTCAGACCATTGGAGACAGCTGGTTGATCGCTGGAGGACTTAAGGACGGGGATCGCGTGGTCGTCAGTGGCCTGCAGAAAATCCATCCTGGCGCCACCGTGGTCGCCGTGTCTGATTCCGCCGTCAAGACAGCCAGATAAGGGATTACGAAATGGCTAATTTCTTTATTCAACGGCCGATTTTCGCCTGGGTACTTGCCATCATTCTGATGATTGCGGGCGGGCTGGCTATTCTTCAATTACCTGTGGCGCAATATCCCACCATTGCGCCTCCTGCCGTTGCCGTCACCGCAACCTATCCCGGTGCAGATGCACAGACGGTGCAAGATACCGTGACCCAGGTTATCGAACAGAATATGAATGGTATCGATAACCTGATGTACATGTCATCCACCAGCGATTCGGCGGGTAACGTTACAATCACGTTGACCTTCCAGTCCGGCACCGATCCTGATATCGCCCAAGTGCAGGTTCAAAACAAACTGCAGCTCGCCATGCCGCTGCTGCCACAAGAAGTTCAGCAGCAGGGTATTGGCGTGGAGAAATCCAGCAGCAGCTTCCTGCTGGTGGCAGGGTTTGTTTCTGATAATAAAACGCTGACGCAGGACGATATCTCAGACTACGTGGCGTCAAACGTTAAAGACGCGATCAGTCGGACATCGGGCGTGGGTGACGTTCAGCTCTTTGGCGCACAGTATGCCATGCGTATTTGGCTCAACAGCAATGCACTTAATAAATTTCAGCTAACACCTCTGGATGTGATCAACCAACTAAAAATCCAGAATAACCAAATAGCTGCCGGCCAGTTAGGTGGTACGCCGTCAATTCCAGGGCAACAGTTAAATGCCTCTATCATCGCGCAAACCCGTTTAAAAACGCCGGAAGAGTTTGGCAACGTCACACTGAAAGTGAATCAAGATGGGTCAATGGTGCATCTGAAAGATGTGGCTCGAATTGAGCTTGGTGGCGAAAACTACAATATGGTGACCAAGATTAATGGTCAGGCTGCGACCGGTCTTGGGATTAAACTGGCAACGGGTGCAAACGCCCTAGATACTGCTGCGGCCATCAAAACAAAGCTCGCAGAGTTACAGTCCTTTTTCCCGCAAGGGATGAAAGTTGTCTATCCCTACGACACAACCCCGTTCGTCAAAATCTCCATTCATGAAGTGATTAAAACGCTGTTCGAAGCGATCGTCCTTGTTTTCCTGGTCATGTATTTGTTCCTGCAAAACCTACGCGCCACGCTCATTCCCACCATCGCAGTGCCTGTTGTATTACTCGGTACTTTTGCCATCTTGTCGGCATTTGGATTTTCCATCAATACCCTCACCATGTTTGGCATGGTGCTGGCCATAGGCTTGTTGGTCGATGATGCCATCGTGGTTGTTGAGAACGTCGAGCGCGTCATGGTAGAAGACAAGCTACCGCCTAAAGAGGCGACGCAAAAATCGATGGAGCAAATTCAAGGCGCATTGGTCGGCATCGCCATGGTGCTTTCAGCGGTATTTATACCGATGGCCTTTTTTGGTGGTTCTACGGGGGCCATTTACCGCCAGTTCTCTCTGACCATCGTTTCTGCTATGGCTCTTTCAGTATTAGTCGCACTGATTCTGACTCCCGCACTCTGCGCGACGCTGCTTAAGCCAGCCTCTGAAGAGCATCAAGAAAAAGGTGGTTTCTTTGGCTGGTTTAATACTCTTTTTGATAAAAGTGTCGATCATTACAGTAACAGCGTCAGCGGGATCCTGCGTAAAACAGGGCGCTATCTTGTGGTGTATGTGCTGATCGTTGGCGGTATGGCGGTGCTCTTTTTGCGTCTCCCCACCTCTTTCCTGCCAGAGGAGGATCAGGGCGTGTTCATGACAATGGTTCAGCTACCCGCCGGTGCAACGCAAACCCGCACGCAGCAAATTCTGGATCAGGTTCAGCAATACTATCTGACCCAAGAAAAAGCGAATGTTGAGTCGGTCTTTACCGTTAACGGTTTTAGTTTCAGCGGCCAGGGACAAAACTCAGGTATCGCATTTGTCAGCCTCAAACCGTGGGAAGATCGTCCAGGCGAAAAAAATGGCGTCGAAGCGATAGTAGGTCGTGCAACAAAAGCCTTTAGCCAAATTAAAGATGGTCTCGTTTTTCCCTTTAACCTACCTGCCATTATCGAGCTGGGAACAGCGACGGGCTTCGACTTTGAGTTAATCGATCAGGCAAACCTGGGTCATACGTCACTCACACAGGCCCGAAACCAACTCCTTAGTATGGTCAAAGACCACCCTGACCTGCTGGTACGTGTACGTCCTAATGGGTTGGAAGACACCCCGCAATTTAAGCTCGATATTGATCAAGAGAAAGCCCAGGCGCTGGGCGTCAGCGTATCAGATATCAATCAGACGATTTCAACTGCGCTGGGAGGAACATACGTTAACGATTTCATCGATCATGGTCGTGTCAAAAAAGTGTATGCGCAAGCAGCGGCGCAGTTCCGCATGTTACCGGGTGATATCAATAATCTTTATGTGCGCAGTGCAAACGGTGAGATGGTCCCCTTTTCAGCCTTTAGTTCCTCACGCTGGGTTTCCGGTTCGCCGCGGCTTGAGCGCTACAACGGCATGCCCTCAATGGAAATACTTGGGGAGTCAGCGCCCGGCAAAAGTACAGGTGAAGCCATGGTCATGATGGAAAGCCTGGCGAAGAAACTGCCTTCCGGAATTGGCTATGACTGGACGGGTATGTCGTACCAGGAACGACTGTCTGGAAACCAGGCACCCGCACTTTATGCCATTTCTCTCATCATTGTGTTCTTGTGTCTGGCCGCCCTTTACGAGAGCTGGTCGATTCCATTTTCCGTGATGTTAGTGGTGCCATTAGGCGTCATTGGTGCACTGCTCGGTGCATCCCTGCGCGGACTGAACAATGATGTCTATTTCCAGGTAGGTCTTCTCACCACCATTGGGCTTTCTGCTAAGAATGCCATCCTGATTGTTGAGTTTGCTAAAGACCTGATGGAAAAAGAAGGGAAAGGGATTATCGAAGCAACATTGGAGGCTTCACGTATGCGCCTTCGTCCTATTCTGATGACTTCTCTGGCGTTCATTCTTGGCGTAATGCCGTTAGTGATCAGTAACGGTGCGGGGAGTGGCGCACAAAATGCCGTAGGCACGGGCGTCATGGGTGGGATGTTATCCGCTACGCTTCTGGCTATCTTTTTTGTTCCCGTATTTTTCGTCGTCGTAAGACGGCGATTTACTCGCCAACATCATTAAAAAATCAGTAGGCGCTGAATGGCGCCTACTGTTTTTATGTTTAAACAACGAATTAGCACTCTTAGGCTCTAAGACGAATAAATAATGAAACCCTTTATTATTTAAGTTAGGTCTAATCGCTAATATTGCTTCTAAAATAACCATTCACTCATGCTTTCGCATCTCTCCATCATTTTTACAAACCACATACTTTGAGATTATTCATCTAACTCCGGTAGCCCTGAGCAGTGATAAAATAGCGCTCAGCTCGGTAAATACCCTATTGGATTTATGGCGAGTCAGTTTTTATTCTGAGGTAACATCATGAAAAGATTCATTTGCGTTGCAACGCTCGCTGCGCTTCTGGCTGGTTGTGCCCACGATTCTCCGTGTGTACCGGTTTACGACGATCAAGGCCGCCTTGTCCATACCAATACGTGTATGAAAGGCACCACTCAGGATAACTGGGAAACGGCTGGCGCAATTGCCGGCGGTGCTGCGGCTGTTGCTGGCCTGACGTTGGGTATCGTAGCGTTAACCAAATAAAACTCTCTGAAAAAAGCGCGGTATCTTCCGCGCTTTTGCTTTATATCAGTGCAGTTATTGCTCTCCCTGTTAAAAAACTTCCCTGTAACATTCCTGTCTCTCTTTTCATCCTTGATTGTTCTCGCATTTTTTTTCACTCGAAATTCAAGTTGTAATCTAATACGTGATATTTTTCACAGATTAATAACATTCAATATCCTGCCAATATTCACGCCTGAAACCATCTCAATAATTTCCGTTTTGTCTTATCAACTTTTGCTCTGATTTGTGGCGTAGGTTGTCATTTCGCACCATTTCAGGGCGCTTGATTTTATTTTCCCTGTCTACACTCAGCATTACGCGTTCAGATATCTCTCTTTTTAGCTGAATACGAAAACTGGCATTACGTTTGCTTTATAAACGTCGGCCAATGCCACAGACAGGTAAAAGCGTTTTAAAACGACTTTCTATAACAATAATTTTAGCCACACAGGATGCATATGAAAAAGACGATGATAGCCAGCCTGGCCGCCGCCGGCATGTTGTTTGCTGTTGCGGGTCAGGCGCATGCGGGCGCAACTCTGGATGCCGTTAAAAAGAAAGGCTTTGTACAGTGCGGTATTAGCGATGGGTTACCGGGTTTCTCCTACGCGGATGCTAACGGGAAATTCTCCGGGATCGACGTTGACGTGTGCCGAGGCGTTGCAGCGGCTCTCTTCGGTGATGATACCAAAGTTAAATACACCCCACTCACAGCGAAAGAACGTTTCACCGCTTTGCAATCTGGCGAAGTTGATGTGCTCTCTCGTAATACCACCTGGACCTCGTCTCGCGATGCTGGCATGGGCATGACGTTTACTGGCGTCACTTATTATGACGGTATCGGCTTCCTGACTCACAATAAAGCAGGCCTGAAGAGTGCGAAAGAACTCGACGGCGCGACTGTCTGTATTCAGGCCGGTACGGATACCGAGCTGAACGTTGCGGATTATTTCAAAGCGAACAAGATGAAATACACCCCAGTGACGTTCGATCGCTCTGATGAGTCCGCAAAAGCGCTGGAATCAGGACGCTGCGATACGTTGGCATCTGATCAGTCTCAGCTGTATGCCCTGCGCATTAAGCTCAGCAATCCTGCCGAATGGATTGTTCTGCCTGAAGTTATCTCTAAAGAACCTCTTGGCCCAGTCGTGCGTCGCGGTGATGAAGAGTGGACCTCGATTGTTAAGTGGACTCTCTTCGCCATGCTGAATGCTGAAGAAATGGGGATTAATTCGAAGAACGTTGATGAGAAAGCGGCAGCTCCATCCACTCCGGATATGGCACATCTTCTGGGTAAAGAAGGCGATTACGGCAAGGATCTTAAGCTCGATAATAAGTGGGCTTACAACATCATTAAACACGTTGGCAACTACGGAGAGATCTTTGAACGTAACGTGGGATCGGAAAGTCCTCTGAAGATCAAACGTGGCCAGAACAACCTCTGGAACAACGGCGGCATCCAGTACGCTCCACCAGTACGCTAGTTTTTAGCTGTAACGGGCACTGCATGAGCGGTGCCCAGCCCAGAGTCATGGTTACCGAGGTTTTTTATGTCCCATCGCCGCTTAGCCTTAAAAGGGAAACTTTCCTTTTCTCATCCCGCGGTCCGCGCCTGGCTATTTCAAATCATCGCCATTGTCGTCGTCGTGGTCGTTGCGATTTACTTGATTCATAACACCGTCAATAACCTGAGCAATCGCGGCATTACTTCGGGCTTTGCCTTTCTTGATCGCACTGCAGGATTTGGAATTGTGCAGCACCTGATTGATTATCAAGAGAGCGATACGTATGGAAGGGTATTTCTGGTTGGCCTGCTGAATACGCTTCTGGTCTCTGCACTCTGTATTGTCTTTGCTTCATTCCTCGGATTTTTCCTCGGGCTCGCCCGGTTATCTGAAAACTGGCTCCTGCGCAAACTTTCTACGATTTATATCGAGACGTTTCGCAACATTCCGCCCCTATTGCAGATCTTTTTCTGGTATTTCGCCGTCCTGCGTAATCTGCCAGGCCCGCGCCAGGCCCTCGATGCTTTTGACTTATTTTTTCTCAGTAACCGCGGGTTATATATTCCCTCGCCTGAGGCTGGCGAAGGTTTATGGGCCGCCATTGCCGCTATCGTTATCGCCGTTGCTGTATCCGTTGGACTGTTTCGCTATAACCGCATGCATCAGATGAAAACCGGACAGCTTCGCAAGACCTGGCCAGTCGGGTTACTTTTGATTGTGGGTTTACCGTTGCTGGCCCAAGGGATTTTTGGTTCAGCATTGCACTGGGATATTCCGGAACTTCGTGGATTTAACTTCCGTGGTGGGATGGTATTAATCCCTGAGCTGGCGGCTCTCACGTTGGCGCTTTCCATTTATACGTCTGCGTTTATTGCAGAAATTATTCGCTCTGGTATTCAGGCTGTACCACATGGGCAGCATGAAGCAGCGCGATCGCTCGGACTCCCCAACCCGGTCACACTCCGTCAGGTGATCATTCCTCAGGCTTTACGCGTGATCATCCCACCGCTGACCAGTCAGTATCTGAATATTGCTAAAAACTCATCGTTGGCTGCCGCTATCGGTTATCCCGATATGGTTTCACTGTTCGCCGGGACAGTACTTAACCAGACAGGACAAGCTATCGAGACTATCGCCATCACCATGTCGGTTTATCTGGTTATTAGCCTGACGATTTCACTGTTGATGAATATCTACAACCGTCGCATCGCACTGGTCGAGCGTTAAGGAGCCATGATGACAAAAGCCGTACTGTCTCACGCCCAGCGCCCTTCTAGCGCAGGGGGCTGGCGTTTCATCGCCTGGGCACGTAAAAATCTGTTCTCCTCCTGGAGCAACAGTCTTCTCACCATTATCTGTCTATGGTTGATGTGGGAACTTATCCCGCCGCTCATAAACTGGGCATTTCTACAGGCAAACTGGGTTGGATCCACACGCGCTGACTGCACCAAATCGGGTGCCTGTTGGGTATTTATTCATGAGCGTTTTGGTCAATTCATGTATGGCTTGTATCCACACGATCAACGCTGGCGTATCAACGTGGCGCTGATTGTTGGGCTGCTGTCGATCGCACCGATGTTCTGGAAACATTTGCCACGCCGAGGGCGCTACATTGCTTGCTGGGCTGTGGTTTACCCGCTGGTTGTGTGGTTGTTGCTATATGGGGGCGTGCTGGGGCTTGAACGCGTCGAAACTCGCCAGTGGGGTGGGCTGACATTGACCTTGATCATCGCTTCCGTCGGGATCGCCGGCGCGCTGCCGCTGGGTATTTTATTGGCGCTTGGCCGTCGTTCAACGATGCCGGTAGTGCGTGTGCTTTCAGTGATCTTTATCGAGTTCTGGCGCGGCGTGCCACTGATTACTGTGTTGTTTATGTCTTCGGTGATGCTGCCATTATTCATGGCGGAAGGGACTACGATCGATAAATTGATCCGCGCGCTCGTGGGCGTCATTTTATTTCAGTCCGCTTATGTCGCAGAAGTCGTTCGCGGTGGGCTACAAGCTCTGCCAAAAGGCCAATATGAAGCGGCTGAATCGCTGGCACTAGGGTACTGGAAAACACAGGGTTTAGTGATTTTACCGCAGGCACTGAAACTGGTTATTCCAGGACTTGTGAACACGATTATTGCTCTCTTTAAAGACACTAGCCTGGTGATCATTATCGGGTTATTCGATCTTTTCAGTAGTGTTCAACAGGCAACCGTGGATCCAGTCTGGCTTGGCATGTCGACCGAAGGCTATGTCTTTGCTGCACTGGTTTACTGGATTTTTTGTTTCAGCATGTCGCGCTATAGCCAGCATCTGGAGAAACGTTTTAACACCGGGCGGACACCGCACTGAGGAATTTATGAGCAAAACAATTATGACCCCTGCTGACGCGATGATTACCCTGGAAAACGTCAATAAATGGTATGGGCAGTTTCACGTGCTGAAAGATATCAACCTGAAGGTAACGCAAGGTGAACGAATCGTCCTGTGTGGCCCATCGGGTTCTGGAAAGTCGACTACTATCCGTTGTATTAATCACCTTGAAGAACATCAGCAGGGACGTATCGTTGTTGATGGGATCGAGCTGGATGAAGATATTCGCAATATTGAACGCGTTCGTCAGGAAGTGGGCATGGTGTTCCAACACTTCAATTTATTCCCACATTTAACGGTATTGCAGAACTGTACGCTGGCCCCTATTTGGGTCAAAAAGATGTCTAAAAAGGATGCCGAAGTCTTAGGGATGCATTATCTGGAACGCGTTCGTATTGCCGAGCATGCGCATAAATTCCCAGGGCAAATTTCCGGGGGGCAGCAGCAGCGCGTTGCGATTGCTCGTTCCCTGTGTATGAAGCCCAAAATTATGCTGTTTGATGAACCTACGTCAGCCCTTGATCCGGAAATGGTTAAAGAGGTGTTGGATACGATGATTGGTCTTGCTCAGTCAGGAATGACCATGCTGTGCGTAACACATGAAATGGGATTTGCGAGAACAGTGGCAGATAGAGTGATCTTTATGGATCGAGGTGAAATTGTTGAACAGGCACCACCGGAAGAGTTTTTCGCCAATCCGAAATCTGAACGCACACGAGCATTCTTATCGCAGGTTATCCATTAACAGCTTGAAAAAATAAGATATTACGTCCGAGAGAACATCTTTCTCGGGCGTAGTATTGCAGGTGATGACGTAAGATTCATGAGATCACCCAATGCAAAAAGGCCATCCTTTCGGATGGCCTTTTCACTTAATTGATGTCTGGCAGTTCCCTACTCTCACATGGGGAGACCCCACACTACCATCGGCGCTACGGCGTTTCACTTCTGAGTTCGGCA
>Ga0308165_1004632_pt1 | contig 13396 bp, 6 predicted proteins | sample PhyWR2_FD_201032 | JGI IMG/M metagenome (GOLD analysis project Ga0308165, IMG submission 201032) | Phyllosphere microbial communities from UC Gill Tract Community Farm, Albany, California, United States - DLSLW.R2 | ecosystem: Host-associated > Plants > Phyllosphere > Unclassified | place: USA...
ACCGTCAAGATGGACGGCCTGCGGCCAGTAGGACGTCGTCCCTCGCTGCCTGACTACCTCGGCCAGCTCTGGGACCGCCGACACTTCATCGTCGCCGACTCGCGGGCGCGCGTCGCGAGCGGCACTCGCCAGCTGGTGCTCGGCAACGCCTGGCTGGTGCTCAAGCCGCTGCTCGACGCGGTGGTCTACCTGCTGATCTTCGGCTGGCTGCTCCAGACCAACCGCGGCATCGAGAACTTCATCGGGTACCTGGTCATCGGCGTGTTCATGTTCGGCTTCACCGCTCGGTGCCTCAACAGCGGTGCGTCGTCGATCGCGGGCGGCCGCAACCTCATCCGGTCGTTCACGTTCCCCAGGGTGTCCCTCCCGATCGCGACGGTCCTCCGCGAGACGATCAACACCGTCCCAGGCCTCCTCACGATGATGGTGCTCGTGGTGGCCATGCCGCCGCACGCCGAGGTGACGTGGCGCTGGTTGGTGTTCCCGGCGGTATTCGCTCTCCAGGTCCTCTTCAACCTCGGGATCGCGATGATCGCTGCGCGGCTCGTCGCGAAGGTCAGGGACATCTCCAACCTCATCTCCTTCTTCACGCGGTTCTGGCTCTACGGGTCCGCCGTGTTCTTCTCCTTCGACAGGTTCGTCGAGCACCCGGTGATCCTCGACCTGATGAAGATCAACCCGATGTTCCAGGTGCTCGACATCTCCCGCGACCTCCTGCTCTACGGTCAGACACCCGAGGCCCGTTCGTGGCTGGTGCTCGGGGTGTGGGCCGTCGGGATGCTGCTGGTCGGCTTCGTGGTCTTCTGGCGGGGGGAGGAGAGCTATGGACGTGACTGATACCCCCTGGAGCAACGACGTCACGGTGGCCGTGGCCAACGCGCACGTCCACTACAGCGTGAGCTCGACCGAGGCGAGCGCACGGCGCGCCAGGTCGCGAGTCTCACGACTGGTCGACAAGACCGTCGGACGGCACCCCAAGGTCATCGTCCGGGCTCTCGCCGGAGTCTCGCTCGCCGCTCGGCGCGGAGAGTCCATCGGCATCATCGGCACCAACGGATCCGGCAAGAGCACACTGCTGCGCGTCATCGCCGGGCTCGAGACCCCCACCCGCGGACGCGTGCTGGCAGAGTCGGACCCCGTGCTGCTCGGCGTCAACGCTGCCTTGATCCCCGAGCTCTCGGGCGAGCAGAACGTTCGCCTCGGCTGCCTGGCCATGGGACTGACACCCCAGCAGACAGAAGAGCTGATCCCCGAGATCATCGACCTCGCCGGGATCGAGAAGGCGATCTACCTGCCGATGAAGACGTACTCGTCTGGCATGGGTGCGCGCCTGCGCTTCGCGATCGCCGCGGCGGCCAACCCGCAGATCTTGCTCATCGACGAGGCGCTCTCGACAGGCGACGCAGCCTTCAAGCAGCGCAGCGAGGAGCGCATGCGCGACCTGCGGGCGAACGCAGGGACAGTGTTCATCGTCAACCACGCGGCACAGGTGATCGAAGAGCTCTGCACGCGGGCGATCTGGCTGGATCGTGGACGGGTGGTCATCGACGGCCCCGCACGCGAGACCGCTCGACGGTACCGGCAGTGGGCCTGGGCGGTCGCCAAAGACGAGCCCTCGAAGGCGGCGACCCTGCTCAAGGAGGCTCTCGAAGACGGCCGGGACACGCGTCTCCGCCTCGTCCCGGCTGCGCCGCGCGATCGTGCGCCCCGACACGCGATCCGCAGATGACCTCGAAGGACAGCACCAAGACCCGGGTCGTCATCTACGGGAGCTGCGTCTCGCGTGACACCTTCGACTTCCTGGACCAGGGCGCATTCCAGCTGGCCCGGTACATCGCCCGTCAGTCGCTGATCTCCGCCTACGCCCAGCCGACGCCGCTCGACGAGTCCGACATCGAGAGCCTCACCTCCGAGTTCCAGAAGCGCACCATCAGGGACGACTTCCGGTCATCTCTGGACGAGGACCTCCAGACCTTCGGGGCGGACGCCGACCTGCTGCTCTGGGATCTCACCGACGAGCGCTTCGGAGTCTGGGACCTCGGCGGAGGGCGCTACGTCACGCGGTCGGTCGAGCTGGTCACCTCAGGCCTAGATGCGCACCTCCAGGAGACTGGCACCCTCGTCGAGTTCGGCAGCAGACGGCACCTGGCGCTCTGGGAAGATGCCCTCCGGAACTTCGCCTCAAGCGTCCGGCGTGCTGGTCTGCGCCGTCCGCCGATCCTCCTCGCACCACGGTGGGCAGAGCACGACGAACGAGGGGCCCCCGTCCGGAGCGTCCTGGGCCCCGATACCCGGACCGCCAACAGGACGATGCGGAAGTACCTGCGCCGGGCCGGGAGCATCCAGACCGTGACAGTCCCCAGCTCCATGGTCGCCGCTGGCTCGAACCACCGATGGGGTCCTGCTCCCTACCACTACACCGACGAGGTCTACGAAGAGATCTCTCGCGAGATCATGGCGAGCCTGCGCCCCACCCGCGCCGTGTGACTGGGCGGCTGCCCCGTCACCGTCGCTGACGCAGACGGGCATTCATCGCCTCGAGCCTCTCCATCCGCGCGAGGGCGTGCTCGAGCCGCCGCGGGGACGGGTCGGAGGACCAGTCGGGGTGCTGACGGCCAGGGGCAGGGACCGCCGCGTCGTACAGGTCCGCTAGGAGGTTCCCAGCCCCGGCAGCAGAGTGCTCAGCCTCGACGTAGCGTCGCCCAGCCGCGCCCAGCTCAGCGCGGCGCTCCGGTGAGCTCAACAGCTCAGCCATGACCTCGGAGAAGGTCTCCGGGTTCGCGCTCACCACGGCCATCTCCGGATGACGTTCGCGGACCTCGTCCCGGATCCGGGCGACCGCCACCCTGCCCATCGCCATCGCCTCGAGCGACAGGACTCCGGCGTCGCCGCCGAGCAGCTTCTCCACGACGATGTCTGCCCGGGAGATCTCCCCCAGGAGCTCGTCGTGGCTGAGACCCTCGACGATCCGGACCTCGATGTCGAAGCGGCGCGAGAGCTCGTCGAGCTCACGCTCGATGATGTCGGTCCCCTTCGTCGCGCGCCGCCGGGTGGCGTGCAGGACGACGGGGCGTGCGGTGCCCGGCTGAGGGGTCACGGGGTACTGCGAGAGGTCGAGGCTCTTCGGCAGGTAGACCGCACCCGGGGCGTAGACGAGGTCCAGCACCGAGGAGACAGTCATGGCGTGCGCGTAGGTCCGGATGAGACTCATCCTGGCGTCGATCTTCTCTTCGTCGCACGGGATGTCGGCGAACCTGTAGAAGCTCCACCGGTCCTCTGCGGCGTGATGGCTGGCCTTGCGGATGTCGGACCCGTGGAACGAGAAGACGACGCGCTTGCTGAGGGCCCGCAGCAGAGGAAGCTCCCACATCTGAGGCATCCCACCGCGGGCGGGAAGGAGCGTCCGGGAGGTCTGGAAGTGAAACACGTCGAACTCTTCGGCGAGCGCGTCCTGGAGCACTCCGAAGTACTCCTCGGGCGTCTCTGGGTTCAGCTCTCTGTCGACCCTGAAACCGTTCGGGCTCGGACCGTAGTTCCAGATCTGCACCTCGTGACCAAGGTCTTCGAGCCCCACAGCCATCGACGTCGACTGGTCCGCCACGTTGCTCGGAGCAAGCAAGATCTTCATCGCCGCCACCCCACATAGCTCATGGTCGTTCCTCGATGATCAGCCTGGTCTCGAGCCGTCCGCGCTCGAGCACCGGGAACCTGAAACCGAGCGACCACACCGGGTCGAGGGTCCCGTCCCTCCGGGACGTCCATCCCCTCAACGGTGACTCCTGGCCTCGGACAGGTTCGACCACAGTCCCGTCGCTGACGACCCGCAGAGACAGACCTCGGCCCGGCAACGAGAACACCAGGTCTGTGTCGGACTCCTCCAGCAGGAAGGAACCGTCGATGTTGAACCACACGATCCCGTCTCGCTCTTCGTCCCGGTGGGAGAACACCGAGTCTTTGAGCAACAGCTCCTTGCCAGGCCTGTAGAGGACCCGACGACGGTGGATGTAGTCGGCGTGGGTGACCCGTCCCGAGAGGTCGAACACGCCTTCTCTCTCGATGCAGTCCCCGAGACCTCCGCCGTACGGCTGACGATTCCGACGCCCCTGGTCTCGACCGTCCATCATCAGCGTGTTGTGGGCCATCGTGCCCTCGACGTACTGACGCTCAGGCAGCCCGTAGTAGAACCCTTCCTCGCGCAGCGGAGAGTCTGCGGGGAGGAGGTCCCCGTACCCGAACCTGCCACCATCGGTCAGGATCTGCTGCCCTCGGTCGAACCACACGACGGAGAGGTCGTCAGCGTGCTTGTGAGCACGCGAGTGGAAGGCGGCCGTGAAGGCAAGATATCCGCTGTCTCTCATCGCCCCGGGCTGTGTGGGCCGCGGCGACCTGACGAAGGCGTAGCCACCGTCCTGGAAGACGGCGAGCTCAGCGGCAGGCGGCTCCCCCGTCGCGCCGTCTGTGAGCACGAACTGCGTCTGCGGGTCGATCGACTCGAGCTGCGGGGCTTCGAGCGGCTTCCGCTCGGTATCGCCGAGCTGAACGAGGGTACGGTCCGGCTGCACCATCCACCCGAGCACGTGCGCCGCACGCCTGACCCGGAGCGCCACGTCGTCGTCTGCGATCAAACCGTCGGCGAGCGCCTGCTCGAAGGCCCCGAGGAGCATCTGGTGGTATGCGGGCGAGTGCTCGAGGTGGGTGCCGTCGGGCGCGAACTGGAGATCTGCCATCTCGACGAGCCGGCGACGCCCCTCCCGCCCAGCCTCGTCAGCTCCCGGGAGCGTCGGCGCGTGCTTGGCGACGTGGGCCTGCGCCGCCGCGGTGTAGAACCCGTGGTTGTTCTTGGTGTTGTACGCACGGTCATGATGAAGCTCCTCGAGGTGGGTGAGGAGTGCTGACACGAGCACGACCGCGTCAGCGCGCATCTCTGCAGTGCGAGCAGCGCGCAACGTCAGCCCGAGGAGCCGAGGAGTCCGGAGAGCGACAGACATGTCGTACCACGCCATCGCGTCGTCGGTGTCGTCCTCGGGGTCGCGGTACGTGCTCACCCAGTCGACCGCGATCCTCAGCGCCTCGGTCAGCACACGAGCGTCGCCTGTCGCGTCGAAGTCGACGAGGAACGGGTCCACGAACTCCCAGCTGTGCAGATGGAATCCCCACGACCTGTGGACGGCAGAGCTCGAGGACCAGTCGATCTCTCCGCTGAGATCGACGGTCCCGAAGCGGGCACTCCGCCACCCCGACGTCAGGATCTCCAGCGAGCTCTGCCCGCTCTCGTCCGGTGGGAACCATCCCGCGACCGGAGGCACAGGTGAGTCCGCGAGGCTCTCGACCAGCTCGCTGCCGGACAGACCTCGCTCTACGAGCGCGAGGTCTGCCAACAGGCGCGGGCTCTGCGCGCCCGCGAACCCGAGCTGTCTGTAGACGCGGTAGTACTCACTGACGTTGGCGTCCCACGACCTGTGGTGCCGCACCCATCGAGCGGCACGCGCGCCCAGCTCGTGCCTGTACCCGGGGTCGGCGACGAGCAGACCGATCGCCCTGGCGAGGTCTCGTGCCGAGCCGGCGCTGAAGGTCTCGACGGCCCCCGACTGCGTCGCGATCTCCTCGAGAGCGCCCACGTCCGACAAGATCACGGCACGTGCCGTGGAGAAGGCCTCGAAGGGTTTCAGCGGGGTGACGAGGTTCGTCACCGCCGACGGCCTCCGTGGGACCACGAACACGTCGATGATCCCGTAGTACCGGAGCACGTCCTCGTGCGGGACCCGCCCTGTGAAGATGACGTTCTGCACCTCGCGAGAGGCGACCAAGGCTTCGAGCGTGGCGCGGTAGTCACCGTCGCCGACGATGAGGAGGTACATCTCTTGATCGGTCTTCGCGGCGGCGAGCGCGAACCCCTCGACCAGGGTGTCGATCCCTTCGTACTCGACGAGGGACGAGATGTATCCGACGGTCACAGCCCCGGCCGGGATGCCCAGCGACCTGGCGAGGCTCACGTCAGGATCCTGGACGGGGAAGTGGCTCGCCTCGACGGCGTTGGGGACGATCGAGACGGACCCCCTGGAGAGCTCGCCCCCACTCTCGGAGACGATGTGCTCGCGCATCACCTCGGCGAGGGTGAAGACGTGGTCGGGCAGGAGTCGCACAGCGGCCTCGGCGTCACGCCGCAGGCGATAGGCGTCAGGGAGCCCATAGGTCTCGAAGAGCGCGTCAGCCGTCGAGCCCCAGCCCAGAGAGGCGGTGGTCCGCGACAACCAGGACTCCTCCCAGAACCCACGTGCCTCGTAGACAGTAGGGATGCCGTACCTCGTGCCGACAGCATGGACGAGGATCGCGTTGAAGAAGTCCGACTGGGCGTGCAGGATGCTCGGCCGCAAGGTCTCGACGAGCCTGCCGAGCTCCTCGACCGTGTGACGCACCCAGTCGTCGAGCAGCATCTCGTTGCGCGGCGGCCCCGCGAGCAGGTGGTAGTCGATCCCCTGATGGACGTAGTGCTGGGCAGATCGGTCGACCCTGTCGGTGATGCCCGGCTGCCCGACGATCGCGACAGGCAGGCCCGCTCGCTTCTGCGCCGCCACCGTGTAGTGGGTGCGCAAGGTGTAGCCGGTCTGGGTGTCTGGCAGGACTCTCCCGACCATGTGCAGGATCGGCCCGCTCGGGTCGTGGGCGCTCGCCTCCCCTGCGATCTCGACGACCTCCCCGGCTGCGGCGTAGGCCGCGATCTCGTGGGTGATCCTCTCGACGACAGCCTGGTCGGAGTCGCGACCCGAGAGCTCAGCCACGCGGGCGACCAGTCGCGCCGCCAGTCCCCAGTATCCCGCTCGCCTGTAGAACTTGTAGAGGTGCCTCACGGTCGTCAGGGTCTGGCCGTCGAGGACGTCGAAGCTCTCGAGGAGAGGACGCAGCTCTAGCAGGAGCTCTCGCTCGAGGTAGAGCCCGAACAGCTCGCGAGCCGTCCCCTCAGAGATCACCGCTCTCGGGTCACGTCCGAGGTGGATCGCATTCTCGAAAGCGATCCGGACCGCGTCGAGCGACTCTGCGTGGAGCGCAGCGAGAGAGGAACGGACAGATTCGAGGGACCCCTCGGGGACCCGCTGCCCGACCACCTCCAGACCGCGCTCGAGCTGCTCGACCTGTGACCCGACGTCACGGCGGACCGCCGCGAGCTGGACGGCGATGTCGGCTCGCTCGGCCCCGAAGCGGGCAGAGGTCTCCGCGCGCACGTCGTCGGCACGTCGCTCGGCCTCGCCCTGCACCGTCCTGAGTCCTCGGCCGAGGGTCTCCTGGTCTGCCTCCAGAGCAGAAGCTCGCGACTCGAGCTGCCCGACCGTGCTCGCCGACCGGAGCAGGTCGTCGGTCAGGACAGCGACTCGACGCTCGGCGTTCCTCAGCCTCGTGCTGGCGTCGTCTCGCTGGGCGGAGACCCTGGCCAGGGCCCGCCACGCAGTTGCACCTCCGACGACCGCGGCACACAGGGCGGCTGCGATGGCAGCAACCAGGAGCTGCCAGGAGCCAGTCGTGGCAGCAACCGAGGTCAGCGCGAACAGCAGGAAGCCTGCCGCCACGACCACCACGACCACCCCTCGAAGGTTCTTCCGCATCGTCATCCGTCCTTCGTGGTCGAGCCTGACAAGTTCTTGTAGACGTCAGTCATGATGCGCCCGTAGTGCTCGTTCCCGACCGGCCTGTGCCCCGGCCCGAGGTCGACGTCGACCGTGGAGAACCGGCTGCTCTCACCCGACTCGGCGAAGGCAGCGCGCAGAGGCCCCTCGTGCTGCACGACGTGGCCCGAGTCGCCGGTGTTCGACACGAGCACGGTACGGGGGAAGTGGCCTTCCTTCCGCATCCTCTCGGCCACGCTCAACCGCTCCAGAGGGATCGCAGGGTCATCGACCGACAGCAGCCCGAAGGCAGGTTCGATCGCGGCGTTGACCAGCCGTACGGAGTACCTGCGCAGGTCCGTCTGCGGGCTCGCAGCAACCACCACAGCGCCAGGAATGCGCGCACCGACCTGAAGCGCCGCGAAACCACCGCCAGAGGACCCTGCCAGCACGACGTGAGCCGTACCCAGCGAGCTGGCGATCTCCGTGACCAGCCGAGCCAGGTGGTCGGGCAGGTCGACGGTCTCCGTGCCTAGGTACCAGCCCAGACGCAGGGCCGACGACAGGTCCAGCGTCGGGTCAGCGATCGCGACCGTCGGGCCCGCCCCGAGCTCAGCCTGATACCTCAGTCGGCTGAAGATCGGCACCCGGACCTTCGCGCGGTCGATCGCTCCCTGGAAGATGACCGTCAGCACGTCACCGGACCCGGGTGCGACCGCGAACGGAAGGACGAGGGGCCCGACGACCGCCGAGTAGATCCGCGGCTCTGCGGAGACGTAAGAGGTCGGCTCGCCGATCGTCGCCGTGCGGACCGGCATCGGGTAGAACGAGGGGAACCAGTCCGGCACCGCGTCCCAGTTCACCAGTGCTGTGCGTCGCAGCTCGACGAGCGTGGACTCGGCCTTCCCACGCTCGATCTGCAGGAGGTCGGTCGCCCCGGCCTGCAGCCCGAGGTCGATCGGGCCGTCGACCCCGCGCTCGCGGCTCTCGTCGAGCAGCCGCTCACCGAGGGCTCGACGCTCTTCGGGGCTCGCACCCCACCCTGCTGCCCTGGACCTCTCGATGAGGTCGAAGACCTCAGATCTGCTGTCCGGGTCGCGGTGGAAGAGCCGTACGCCCGGGCGTGGCGAGGGCGTGACCCGGACCTGCGGGACGTCGTCCGTCCGTGAGGCCGGAGCCTCGAGGGGGAAAGAGACACCGTCCGGGCTCACCAGGATGAACTCGGAGGTCTTGCCGGTGTCCACCCGCAGGCAGAAGTCGGGGGACGGCACAGGGACGGTCTCGACCGACGGGCGCGCACCGTTGCCCACCGCGAGGACCGCGATGAACCTGAAGCTCGTGCCGGACTTCGTGGCCAGGACGGCTGTCGCCTCGGCCTTCTTCTTCCAGCCTGTGCTCACCCATCCGTCGAACGGCGTCTCCTGGCCTCGGACCGTCGTGATCTGGGCGGGCGTCCCGGCGAGGCGCAGGATCGCAGTGTGTCCTCTCGAGGCGAGGGCGACCGAGTTCCGTCCGACGGTGGCGTCGACGTCCGGGCCGAGCTGCCACCGCTGTGTCGCGACACACTCCTCCTTGGACCTGACGTGGTCGACGACCACGAGGTACTCGGCGCTCGTGGAGTAGACGACCCGCCGGGTCAGCACGACCCCCTCGAAGCTGTCGTCCTCGAACGAGAGATCGAGAGCACGATCGGTCTCGACTCGTCGGACGAGCCGAACCTCCGCGTCCTTTCGCGGCGTCCGGCCCTCGATGCTCACCAGACTGTGCGCACCGCGTGACAAGAAGTGCTTCCGGGGCACGCTGTACCCGTACTGGTACTTGCCGGGGTCGACCACCCAGTTCACGGTGTCGGCGCTGTAGGTGATCGACCCGCCGTCGGGGTGCCCGTGGACCCGGTCTGCCCGGCCGAAGCTGATCGAGAAGAACGTCTCCTCGTCGAGGGTGCGCTCGGTCTCGCCCCACCCGCTCCGGGCGAAGACGTATCCGGCGTCGTAGATCTTGAGAAGGTCTGGCGGTGCCTCACCATGTGCACCGGCAGACATCACGTAGTCCGTGGCGGGTGAACTCATGGTGCGCGGAGTCCCGCCGTCTGTGTCGCCGATCGCCACGAAGGTGCCGTCGGGCCGGGTCGAGTGGGCGATCTCCTCGGGCGCCCGGGCGTGCCGCTCGGCCGCTGCGGGGCGCGGGACCCCCTCGGCGTCGAGGCGGCGCAGCGCCCTCTCCCACCACACGTAGTTGTTGTAGTGGTAGGCGACCGCCCCCTCACGGTTCACCCCCTGCTCGTCGTACTCCTTCTCGATCAGACCGTCGAACCTGTCGACGGCACGCTGGGTCAGCACCTCGTCCTGGAGAATCCTCCCGCACACGAACAGCGCCTCGTGCTGGTGCATTGCGTGGTTGGCCTTCCCGAGGTTCTGCGGGTCGGACATGAAGTCTGCGTGGTCGCGGATCGTCGCCTCGAGCCATGTGAGGTCTTCCGGGGACCTGTCGCGGACGAGAGGTGCTGCCAGGCAGAGCTGGATGACTCGGATGCCCTCGACCATGTCACGCCAGACCCACCGGGTGGCTGGCCTCGACCGCGGGTTGTTCTCGACCCAGTCTCGGACGTAGCGCAGCCACATCTCCCACGCGGCATCGTTGCCGTCGGCCGCTGCGCGCCGCAACGGGTCCAACCACCGGAGCATGTGGTACTGGTTCTGCCAGTTCACGTCGTCGAAGGGGTCGGCCGCCCAGTCGATCGTCTCGGGCAGGCGCCACTCCGGGTGCGGGGACATGATGATCCGCCCGTCGAGAAGCCTGTCGACAGCGGTCTTGTTGTACGTGGTACCGAACATCTGTCGCTCGGCTACGGCAAAATCGAGGCCCATTCGACCGGTGTCCCTCCTGGACGATGACTCAGATGTACTGCATCGACATGTCGCTCCCAGGGCTGGCAGCCCAGGTCCTGCGGACGAGGTACGCGGCAGCTGCGCACCTCCCCTGCCCGAAGACGCCCGCCCCTGTCCTAGAGCCGGTCTGAGGCGCTCCCTCCAGACAGCAGATGGTCGTAGATCGTGGTGACCCTGCCTGCGAGCGTGCGCCAGTCGCGCTCTGCCACGACCCACGCCCGGGCGTCGTCGCCCAGGCGTCTCCTGAGCGCCGGGTCGTCGAGGAGCGTGCGGAGGGCGCGGACGAGGTCGTCCGAAGAACCCTTGGTGTGCAGCAGACCGTTGACGCCGTCGGTGACGATCTCTGCGAGCGCCCGGACGTCAGAAGCGATCACCGCCTTGCCCATGGCCATCGCCTCGAAGGGCTTGAGCGGCGAGACGAGCTCGCACACCTGGAGAGGGAGCCTGGGGAAGGGGGCGATGTCGACGAGCGAGTAGTACCGCTCGACCTCGGCGTGCGGCACCCGGCCTGTGAAAGTCACGAAGGTCCCGAGCAGACCCAGCTCGTCGGCGAGGGTCTGGTACCTCTCGCGCTCGGCTCCGTCCCCGACGACGAGCAGGTGGAAGTCGTCCCGCTCCGTCGCCAACCGGCCTACGGCGCGCACGAGGAGATCGAGTCCCTCGTAGTCGAGGACCGAACCGACGTAGCCGATCACCGTCTTGCCATGAAGACCGAGCTGGCCAGCGAGCTCGACGTCGCGGTCGACGGGCACGAACCTCTCGGTGTCGACGCCGTTCGGGACCACGGCGATCGTGTCACCGTCGACCCCGCGGTCGACGAGCTCGTCGCGAAGACCCTGCGTGATGGTGATGACCTGCGAGGCACCCCGCGCCGCGTCGGCCTCCATCCGGGCGATGTACCTGTACATACCCGAGTCGTGCCAGTCCGGGTTGCGGGACGCGCGGGTAACCTCCCACAGGCCACGGACCTCGTAGACCGACGGGATGCCCAGCGCTCGGGCGCTCTGCACGGCGGTGAGCCCGTTCCAGTGGTTCGAGGCGGCGTGGATCAGCCCCGGCCGCTCGGTCTCTGCGAGGTCTAGGACCGAGCCCGCGTACTCCTCGACGTACCCGGTGATCGGGCTCTTCTGCCAGGTCCCGCGGCGGGTCGAGAGCCGCTGGTACCGCACGCCGTCGATCGACTCGGTCGCAGCGACCTCGTCGACCTCGTCGTGGCCGGGAGTATCGAACGGAAAGCCGAGCCGCGTGACGCCCGTGATGTCCCACGTCTCGGACAACGCGCGGAGCAGGCCGTGGGAGCGGGTCGCGTACCCGGCGGAGGCGTACGGGAGCGAGTTGTGGAGCAGGTAGAAGACCCGCCTCGGAGCCGCCTCGTACCGCGGCGCTGCGACCGCCTCCCGGAACGGGAAGCCTGCCTGGGTCAGCTGGTAGTTGCTCAGCGAACCACGAGAGATCCCAGACGTCTCGGCCAGGACCCCGGCGCGAGCTTCGGCGCCCATCCTCACAGCCCAGGCGTCGTCGGGACGCGCCGCGAGGTACAGGTCGCACAGCCTGGTCACCTGCTGGTGCTGCGAGCGCGACGCGTGCCGTCGGATCGCGCGACGGACAGAGCTGATCGGGACGGCCTCGACCGGGAGACTGCTCGCGAGCTCGCTCACGGCAGAGACTCGACCGACCGCAAGGTTGTAGCGGACCGACGCTGATGCTGCAGCACCGGCCGAGAGACCAGCCAGGGCCCCACCCGGGTACGCCTCGAGCTCCCTGCTCTCGCAGTAGAGCCGGGCCACGCCACGGGCGACCTCGTCCGGGCTCTCCGTGAGGTCCCGGACAGCCTCGGTCCGGGTGAAGGGGATGAGGTAGTCGAGCGACTCACGGTGCTTCTGCGGGACGCTCGGGAGCACCTGTGTCAGACGGTCGACCGCCTGCGTCACGTAGGCAGTGCTCACGTCACGGACCCTCACCAGCTCGATGAGCAGCTCGAGGGCGTCGAGGTGGGCCGCGGAGAGGTCCAGGGTCGAACGGATGGCATCCCAGGCGACGTCAGGTCTCCCGAGCTCGATCGAACGCTGCCCGTACAAGAACCACTGGTCGGCGCGACCAGGCTCGATCAGCAGGGCGCGTCGGAGATGGTCCAACGACTGGCTCTTCTCGCCTGCAGCCCAGGCGTCCCTCGACGCCTCGAGCGACGCCGCGAAGTCCTTCCCGAGGATCTCTCGGTCCGGGGTGGCGCCGAGCACCTGGGGATCAGCGCGCTTGCCGAAGGCCCTGGACGCAGCCCTCACAGGAGCTTCTCGCGGGCGACGACGCCGCGGGTGTCGATCATCGCGGTGAAGAGACTGCCCAGGTCGGCACCGCGGAACGCCTCGTGGTCGACGAGGAGCACACCGACGGTCGCCAGCCGGCCAGCCTCCTCGAGACTGCAGAGCCTGACGTTGTCTCGAGCAGCCAGCTCCTCGGGGAGCTCGCCGACGTGCGGCTCGACGACGAGGATCGTCGTCTCGGGCATGCCCTCCGCGAGGGTCTCGACGATGAATCGCGCCGGTGACTCTCGGAGGTCGTCGATGTCGGCCTTGAACGCGAGGCCGAACGCGGCGATCGTGTCCGCGCCGCACTCCGACGCGGCGTGCCGCACCTTCTCGACCACCACGTGCGGCTTCGCGTCGTTCACCTCGCGCGCCGTCCGGATGAGCCGCGCCTCCTCAGGAGCAGCGTCCACGATGAACCACGGGTCGACCGCGATGCAGTGCCCGCCCACGCCCGGTCCCGGCTGGAGGATGTTGACACGCGGGTGGTGGTTGGCGAGCTCGATGAGCTCCCACACGTTCACCCCGACCTTGTCGGCGATGATCGACAGCTCGTTGGCGAAGGCGATGTTGACGTCGCGGAAGGAGTTCTCGACGAGCTTGGCCA
>Ga0308165_1004633_pt1 | contig 13393 bp, 8 predicted proteins | sample PhyWR2_FD_201032 | JGI IMG/M metagenome (GOLD analysis project Ga0308165, IMG submission 201032) | Phyllosphere microbial communities from UC Gill Tract Community Farm, Albany, California, United States - DLSLW.R2 | ecosystem: Host-associated > Plants > Phyllosphere > Unclassified | place: USA...
CACTTGTTCTGTTCCGGAGCTTACAGTAAGCCGATGTGTTTCATAATTGCCCTTTTCGGCTTTCGGAACACTAATTTCGCCAACGAAATCACCGTTATCGTCGGTTTTTACCGTAACTTCCTTGTTCAACCAGTCTGCACCTATTGTTACCTCGGCCAAAGGTTTCGCATTTCCCCAAACCTTAAATGCGTTGCCCTGTTGCACCACCATGTTGCTCTGTAGCACATCGCTCAGTTTTAAGGCAGCATTACCTTGTGCGTGCAGGCTATAATTCAGCAGCAAACAACAGCCAACAAGTGCGATTTTTAAGATTGCTTTCATTTGTTTGTTATTTATTTTATTGCTTGCGGGTAAGCCTCTGCTAAAATCTTAATCTAGCTGAGCCCGGTATAAACAATTATTTTTTCTCAGGATTGTAAATGGCCACCGCTACCCTGCTATCGGCACAACCGTAATACAAAAACCACTTGCGTTTAAAATAAACCAGACCTTCAATAAATACCGTTCCGGCCGGATATTGGCCACTTTTCTCAAACGATTCTGATGGCACTAAAAAAGGCTTATCCAATCTCGAGATCAGCTTTTCGGGATTTTCGGCACTAAACAGCGCCTGGCCCGCACAATAGGCATTTGCCGTGTAATTTTCGTCGCCATTTTTGCCGGGCAGGTTTTTTCCGTTGTACAGTAATACAATTCCTTGCGGGGTTAATACGGCGGGCGGGCCGCATTCTGTAAACTGGCTATCGAAGTAACCTTTGCGTGGAGCAAACAGCACTTTCAGTTTACCCTCTTCATCAACCAGTGGCGTCCAGTTAACCAAATCGGTTGATGTTGCCGCATAAACCCTGGCCTCGCCCCAATACATCCAGTATTTACCATTAATTTTGGTAATGGTAAGTTTGTTATTAACCACCGATGTTAATATTGAGGCGGATTTTGTTGGCATGTTGAAGAACTTTCCATCGTAGGCCAGCCGAAAAGCTGGGCCGTTCTTTTTCCAGTGTACCAGGTCTGTTGATGTTGCAGCCGCCAACCGGGGTACTTTATTGTTCCATTGGGTGTAAAGCATCAGGTAAGTGCCATCGGCCGTTACCGCAACCCTCGGGTCTTCGCATCCGCCTGCCCATTCAAATTCTTTCTGTTCATCGTTACCCGGAAAAACAACAGGCTCCTTTGCCCTTTTCATTGTTAATCCGTCGCGGCTTTCTGCCAGGCCGATTCTCGATGTCCTTTGGCCAATGCCTTTGCCCGATTTGTCTTCGGCACGATAAAGCACGTATATTTTACCGTTTTTTAAAGTAGCCGCGGGATTAAAGGTATCGTTGCTTTCCCAATCAATCTCCTGCTGTTTAATAGGGTCGAAAAATTTGCTGCCCGCATTGGGCGATATTACCGGATTTACATCGGCCGGCCTGATAAATGGCCCTAAAGCCCAGGTAGGAAGTTTTGTTTGCGCACCAACCTGTACGAAAACAAATAATAAAGAAAGGGTTAACAGTTTTTTCATGTATGTTGTTGATTTATTTTTCGGCATAAAATGATGGTGGAACGGTGCCCCGCCCCCAATTTTGCTTGTGCAAGCCCGCAAGGGCGTATAATCTGGGCATTTTTTTAGTCGATGTTACCGGCAATTAGGGAGGGCACTATTTGGCTTTGGTTAACGAAAACGGCTTATCACCGGGCGCTAAACCTCTGCTGGTTTGCGGCTTATTGCCCATTTCAAACCGCAGTACGCCGCCATTCATAATATCGGCATGTTTAATAAAATTTTTGGTGTACGGTTTACCATTTAGCGTTGCCGATTGAATGTAAACATTCTCCTTACTGTTGTTTACGGCTTCAACGGTAAACTTCTTCTTATTTTCGAGCGTAATGGTGGCCTTTTTAAACACCGGACTGCCAATGGCATATTCGTCGGTGCCCGGGCAAACGCTATAAATTCCCAACGCACTGAGCACATACCACGATGACATCTGGCCCTGATCTTCATCGCCGGGATAACCATTTTCGGTAGCATTGTAAAGCCTGCTCATCACCTCACGCGACCATTTTTGGGCTTTCCAGGGTTGGCCTGCATAATTATAGAGGTAAATCATGTGCTGTATGGGCTGGTTTCCATGCGCATATTGCCCCATGTTGGCCTTCACCATTTCTGTCATTTCGTGGATGGTTTGCTTGTAAGCACCCACGTTTACAGTATTTGGCAGCGAGAACACCGAATCTAGTTTCGCCGTAAAATGCTCGTCGCCGCCCATTAAATTGATCAACCCCTGGGTATCATGAAAAACCGACCATTGCCAGTGCCAGGCATTTCCCTCGGTGTACGGGCCGCCCCACGAATACGGGTCGAAATCGGGCACCCACTCTCCGTCCGGCTGGCGTCCACGCATAAACCTTGTACCCGGATCGTACAGGTTTTTGTAATTGTACATCTGCTTTGCAAAACGGCCGGCAAAATAATCCTGTCCGGTCATCGATGCCAATTGATACCCACAAAAATCATCGTAGGCATACTCTAACGTTTGCGAAACGGCTCCTTCAGAACCCGGATAGGCAACATATCCGAGCTGATAATAATCTTTCCAACCTGCCCGTCCGTTGGCACCACCCCAGGGCCCTTTGTTGGTCGCTTCGTGGAAATACGCCTTTACCGCCCGCCTGGGATCGAAAGTGCGAATGCCTTTTACCCATGCATCGGCCAGTAACGATATGGCATGATTGCCCAACATTCCGCCGGTTTCGCTCGGAAATGACCATGCTGGTAACCAACCGCATTGCTCTTGTGCATCTAAAAGCGCATTCATATAGCGGCCCTCATAAGTAGGGTTAATGATGGTGTTTAATGGAAATTGTGCCCTGAACGTATCCCACAAACCGTTATCGGTATACATGTAGCCATCGTGAACCTGGTTATCGTAAGGACTGAAATAATAGGGCGAACCATCTTTTTTGTACTCAAAAAACTGGCGGGAAAACAGGTTTGCCCTAAACAGACACGAGTAAAAAGTGGCCAGTTCTTCTTCGCTCCCACCCTCAACTAAAACCCTGTTAAACAAATCGTTCCAAATTTTACCCGCCGCAGCTTTGGTCTCTTCTAATTTTTTGTACTTCCCCAATTCGGTTTGCAAGTTGAGTTCGGCCTGCTCGGGACTAATGTATGATGAGGCCACTTTAACCTGCACCTTTGCGCCATTTTTAAACCTGACGTACGCACCAACGCCCTTGCCTTCATCTTTCAGGTTGTTTTGCCTAAGCTCATTTTTAATGTTTTCCCAGGTGCCGTAAGCCTCAAACGGCTGATCGAACTCAATTACGAAGTAGTTCATAAAATTTTTGGGAATAAAGCGACCATTATTTACATAGCCGACAATTTTTTTCTGCCCGGGCAAAATTTCAACCCGGCTTTCTTTATTGTATCCATCTAAAACCAGGTAAGCTGCTTCATGTTTATTTGGGAAGGAGAAGCGTAAATGCGCTCCGCGTTCTGTTGGCGCAATTTCGGCCGAGATGTTGTTATCAAACGTAACCTTATAATAATTTGGCCTACCGATTTCGTTGGCGTGGCTAAATGGCAATGCCCTTTCATTTTCGTTAACCACCAGCTTGCCCATTGCGGGCATTAACGAAAACACGGCGTAATCGCTTACCCAGGGGCTACACTGGTGGGCCTGCTGAAAGCCGCGGATGGTTTTATCTTTGTAAAGGTATTTCCATCCTTCGCCATTTTTACCTGTTTGTGCGCCCCAGGTGTGCATGCCAAAGGGCAGCGCAGTGGTGGCGTACGTATTGCCGTGGCTTAAGGCGTATTCGGAATTTGTGCCTTGTAAGGTATTAGCATAACGAACTAAATCGTTTTTTTGTGCAAAAACGCCCGAAGCCAAAAACGCCAGTATTACCGTAAATCGTTGTTTCATATTTGTGTGTATGCTGTGGAAGGTTCGACTAATTTACGCCCCAGTTTTTATTGGGTTGGCTACCCATTTTTAAAACAAGCGTGCCTCCTTTTGCAAGATCACTATGATCGATAAAACACTTGTTGTACGTTTTACCGTTCAAAGTTGCACTTTGGATGTAAATGTTTTTTGCCGAATTATCAACCGCCTGGATGGTAAAGTTTTTGCCGCTTGCGTATTTAGGATCGAGCTTAATCTCAATTTTACTGAAAACAGGACTTGTTATTTCATAGCGGGTTTCGCCGGGACATATCGGATGCAGGCCGCTGGCTGCCAGAACATACCAGGCGGACATTTGCCCAACATCTTCGTTCCCTACCAGGCCCTCAACGGTGTTGTGATAGGCTCTGCTGCAAATTTCGCGTGTTGTTTTTTGGGTTAACCAGGGGCTTCCCAAGCGGTTAAACAAAAACGGAACATGGTGCACAGGCTCATTCGGATGGTTGTAATAATCGTTCCACATCATGTTAGCAGGTGCTTTATCAAAAAAACTGGTCAAATCCTTCAACACTTTTTCCCTGCCGCCCATTAAGTTTACCATTCCGCTAACATCATGCGGCACAAACCAACCTTGCTGATAGGGATTACTTTCTATGCAGCCATACCATTGTGTTAACCGACCAGAATCTGGCCACGCCAGCCACTTTCCATCCTTATCTTTCGGCCTGAACCAATCTTTTTCCTTATCGAAAATGTTGCGGTACGATTGTCCCCGCTGTGCATATTTGCCGGCCTCGTTAGTTTTGCCCAACGATTTAGCCATTTGGCTTACACACCACTCAAAATAACCATATTCTAAGGTGTTTGCGATGCTTAGCGGTTCAGGCGTGTAGCCCCGCTCACCGTTACCGAACTTTTCTACGCTATTTACCGAAAGCTGATAAGCTTTTTGAACATCGAAATTTCTAATCTTTTTCTGATAGGCGTCATTAATTACAGAAACAGCAGGATTGCCAATCATGCATCCGCTATAGGCATTTAACATCTCCCAGCGTTCCAGGTAGTTTTTGTTCTTTTCATCGGCAAGGGTAACGAGCGAGTTAATCATATCGTTAACCACAGTGGGGTTAATTATAGTTTGCAGGGGCATTTGGCTTCTGAACACATCCCATCCGCTAAATATGGTGCGTTTTGTAAACACCGCTGATTGGTGAGGTTTCCCATCGCCTCCGGGATAGTTACCATCCACATCCTGAAATATCCGGGGATCTAACATGGTGTGGTATAAGGCGGTGTAAAATGCGGTTTTCTCGTCTTCCGTTCCTCCAGAAATCTTTACTTTTGATAAGGCGGTATTCCATTTCTCGCGGGCTTGCTGATGCACATCGTCAAAATTCCAATCGGATATTTCTTTCTCCAAGTTATTTTTTGCGCCTGCTATGCTGTTATACGAAATGCCTGTTTTAACCAGAACCTGCTCATCCTTTTTGGTTTCAAATTCGGTAAAAAATCCTAAATGCCTACCTTCCTTTTGGACTATATTTTTTTGAATCGGCGCTTTTTCTACCAAATCCTGATATTTGTCGCTAATCACGTCATCGCGTTTTCTGCTCCAATCGTCGGGTATATCGGCCGACCAAACGCCGTAGTTTTTTAATGGCTTGCTAAATTGTGCATAAAAATAAACTGTGTAATCGGCATGGCCATCGCCATTTCCCCAACCGCCGCCATCGGGGGTACATTTCATATACCCCTCAATGGTATAATCGTTAACCACCTTAACCGATTGCAAGGTCGATGTGCCGCCGACTCTTCGTGCCAAATCGATCTGAATGCGAGATTGTTTGTGCTCAGGAAATGTAAAACGCATCATTCCACTGTGTGTGGCTGCCGTTAATTCGGCCTGTATATTGTTGCTCAGTTTTACCGAATAATAGCCTGCACTGGCTTTTTCTGATTGCTTATCGTAAAAAGAGCGGTAGCCGTTTCTGCCGTTCTCCTTACCCGGATTTGTTTTTAACGGCCCGTTGGCGGGCATTACCAAAAAATTTCCCATATCGCCAAACCAGCCTATACCGCTCATTTGCGTCAGTGCAAAGCCCTCAATGGTTTTATGTTCGTAACTGTAACCCGAACCGTTATCGCCACCGGTTATGGTGTTCGGGCTTACCTGCACCATGCCAAAAGGCGTAGCTGCACCCGGATAGGTTTTTCCCAACCCATGGTAAATTCCGGCATCGCCAACGTTGGTAGTGGCACCAATAAATGGGTTAACGTAATCGGCAGGCGCTTTGTCTTTTCTGGTGACGCAATTTACCGATGTAAGTAAAATCAAGATACTTCCTAAGGATAATTTCAAATTCATTATAGCACTTTTATTAATTCAATACGATGAACAACTGGTTTATTAATGCTATAAATCTGATCGATTAATGCTTCCATTTTCGATTTAACCTCCGCACCATGATCTACAATTTCATCATAATCGCCTTTTTTGGCCTTTAGCCACCCGTTTTTCTCGAGGTTGTTCTGAATGGTATCGCGTGCTACCTTAGAGCTGTTGAATAAAAATCCCTTCTCTTTCAAAAAGTTGTATTCCACCCAAAAGTAATTCCTGTATTTGCTTTCTACCCCTCTTCGTTCGTTATTCAATGCTAATATTTTTAAGGCTTGCTGGTACTGCGGCGTGTTTTTTAAGGTAGCCAAATTAACGCCTTGCGCCCATGCCGCGGCCGACCAGCGGCCTATTGAATGCCCATCGATTTTTAAGGCGTATTCTTTTCCGGTTAGGCCAGACACGGTTAGCAATTCCTGATCAAATTCTTTAACGAACGGTATTACATCGAGGGCTTCGGTTTGCACCTGAAAGTTTTGCCAAACGCGGGCTGCTGTATCAATTGGGTATGGAAGCGATTTTGCCAGATAATCGAAACTGATTTTGTCTGCTGCTGAGCTCACATTTGAGATTTTTGCGTTTATGGCATTTGCCTTTTGCGTTTTTGCATCGATTTTAACATCGGCAACTACGTCGTTGGCCAAACCCTGTGCTTTTAAAAAAATATAAGCCATAATGAAATGGCCAGCGCTACCGGGATGGATTCTATCGGTTCCGGTGTTGGTATAGCCGGGATTGTTTTTTTGCTCGCGAACGTTGATATCTGTCATTGGATGAAAGAAATCGACAAATCCCCAATTGTTCTTTTTTGCCGAGGCCAGCTGAAAATCTACAATTCCCTGAATGGTTTTTGCTTTGCCCAAAAAGAGGTTTCCTTCCATTTTCGCCGTTTCATCGTAAGGCGATGAAGCCATTAAAATTTTCTCTACCGATGGGAGTTTCCTGAGCCGATCTTCAATTTTTGCGTAGCTATCGTAAGATTCTTTAATAATGACCTGCCTTTTCTGTTCATCAACCGGGTTCTTTTTGTCGAGGTATTCAAAGTATCTGCTATCATTCATGCCGAAGGTTATGGCGAGTACGGTTGGCTTTTTAGCCAAAATATCGCCTTCAAGGCGATCGTAGATCTGGCGTGCCACATCTCCGCCAACGCCCGCATTGATTACTTGTAGCTTTCGCTCAGGAAAATGGGTCATGTAATACAACCAAATATACGATCCGTACAAACCGGCCTCTGTAATGCTGTTTCCGGCGAACACCACGCGTTCGCCAGCCTTAAACGGTTGGATTTTTTTTTGCGCGAAATTCCTGATTGCGACAAGGCAAAGAATGGCCAATAGAAAAATTCTTTTTTTCATTTATGATAGGGATTAACTTCATAAAATTGGTTGAATCGAGCCTCTTGAAAAAAATGCTCACAACTCAATCAAGTCTATATTTGGTTTTATAATAGCTAAACTAGTTATATAAATCGATTTAGCAAAAAGGCAAACGTAACAAATACAAATACATTGCGGCAAACTGGTGTCGACGGGGCGGCTAGCGACAAATGAGAACAACGAAGTGGCCACCCGATGAGCCGACAATGTATGAGCCGAGGCTAAATCAATTTAGCAAGCTGAGGGGTTAATGGTGGTTTGCGGTCTGATATTCGTGCTCAACGTAGCATTATTTGTCTGAGTATTATAAAATAACCGAGCGGGGAATGACACGCGTGTTTGAGGTGCTGAGTTTTATTTTTTTTGCAAAATTCAGTATGTCATCACGTTTTTAAGGCGGTCGTCATTGCCCCAAAGGGGCTACTTCGCAGCGAGGCTCAGCCTGTCCCGACTTCTGGGGAAAGCATACGCAAGCTATATGTTACAGTCTGTGCTCACTCACTTTTTGGCAGTGCTTTTTTCGCGTTCTGTCTTTCATCGCTTGCGGATCCTTCCTCGCAAGTATCGAGACAAACGCTACACTCACGATGCGAGCGGCCAGCGGGTGTCTTTACCCGGCATAACGTGACAGAAAACCGGCGACATAGCCGAGCAAAAGCCGACAACGAAGTTATCTAATAAATTATTGAAAAGGCGCAACAAGCGTTGGTTGATCAAAGCAATTTGATTTCATCACATCAAAAGGAGTCCAGAGACCCGTGGTACGTGTGAACTCCAGGTGTTGAGCAGGATCATTGTATCCCGTTGCCAAAATGCTATGGTCATCAAATTCTAACACTGCTTCCGCTCTCGCATCCCATTCGTCCATGCTCAGGTCTCTTTGGTAATTTTCCTTCACATATCTGATTTCCAATTTGATCTGCTGTATACTTTGTTTCGTTATAGCAGGATTCGCAAAGTCGAGATTGACATAGATTGCAGCGCCCTTCCCAATTCCGCTATTGTCACGTAGCTCATTTTGTGCGATTTGCATTCCACCGTCTTCAGTTGATAAAATAAGTTTCAACTTAAGGAACGAATCGTTAATATTCTTATCATCACCCCATATAGGTGTAGAAATAGTTACATAGCTTTTTACCAAAATTGGATTATCCATATTGCAAACTTTAGTTAGGTTATATATTACCTTTTCATTCTCGAAGGTTACCTAAATATTTGATAACGTTCAAAAATTGGCACCATCTAATCTAATACATTAAATTGCTTTTTATCAATCCATTATCAAAGTGTAAACCCGATTGTAATTCTGTAAAAGAGCCGCTGACAAACATTTCGTATTTCTATATGTAAGGCTAGAATTTGCCACATAGAAACATAGAACACATAACTTAGACATAAAAACCTATGTTTTCCATATGCCTATGTGGTCGAAACTTTGTACTGCGAGCATTAACGTCACTTACATTAATTTTTATGCAATAAATTACAACTCAGGATGCGAGCATCGCCTAGCAGGAAGACAACATTCGCACTCCAAAAAGTGCTTAATAAGCCTAAAACGGGCATTCGAAAGGCAATCGCCTTGCTCCATTGAAACAAAACGAAAACTTAGTAACGGTGTTCATGGTTGTGTACCTATGAATATTGGCATTATAGCGCATCTCAAACACCCGATTAAAAAACCTTTTATGGGTGGCCTTGAAGCTTTCACCTACGAAATTACAAAACGACTGGCCGCTAAAGGTCACCAGGTAACACTTTATGCAAGTGAACACTCAGATCCAGACTTGAACGTGTCGGTTATTCTGAGTGATATCGATTACGACCGCGAAACTTTCAGCAGGTTTCGTTCGCATGAGCTGAGCGAAGATTTTATTTCCACCCACCATGCCTACCTGGAGCTGATGCAGGATATTGATGGCAAAGAACACGATGTAATATTCAACAACAGCTTAAACTATGTTCCGGTAACGATGGCTACACTTATTGAAACGCCTATGGTTACGGTACTGCACACGCCACCCATATTTGAACTGAAAAGGGCAATGTCTCACGAGCGGAAAACGGGCAAAGTAAAGTATGTGAGTGTATCTAATTCGAATGCGATAGCGTGGCAGCCATACCTTAACGCCTGTGAGGTAATTACGAATGGTGTCGACGTAGACAGCTGGAAATATATCGATAAGCCTTCGGGTGAGTATGTAATTTGGTTTGGCCGGATTCATCCCGATAAGGGAACGCACATCGCCATTCAGGCGGCAAAAATTGCAGGTTACAAAATCAAAGTGGCAGGCAGCATCGCCGATCATCATTACTACCAAACCTATGTTGAACCTTTATTGGATGATCATGTAACGCTTTTAGGCAATTGCTCTCACGAGGAACTGAATTTATTAATCGGCAATGCGCTATGCTCGGTAATTACACCTTGTTGGGAAGAACCTTTTGGTTTAGTAGTGGCCGAGAGCCTGGCTTGTGGCACGCCTGTTGCCGGCATTGCAAAGGGTGCATTGCCTTACCTCGTTAATGCGCAAACGGGTTGCTTAACGAGCAGCACAAATCCATCAGAATTAGCCAACTGCATTAACGGTGCTATTCACCTGAAAAGAGAAGATTGCAGAAAGTACGCGGAAAAAATGTTGAACATTGAACGGACAACGGAAGCTTACGAAAGGATACTGACAGCGACTATCGAACAGCAAAAGAATGTCTCAGTGTTATAACGTTGCTTTTTACGTTCATCACCACGGCTCAGGCCACATGATGCGCACGCTTGCCATTGCAAAAATGCTCTCTGGCTTTGGCATAACCCTAATGGGCAGTAACCTCAGCGCTTATGCGGATATTATTCCGCCGGAGTACGACATGGTTAATTTGCCAATGGATACACCGGAAGATGATGACCTGGATTTTAAGCCCCTTGAACCGCAAGGCTTGCATTATGCACCACTAAATATCGGGCAGCAGCGGGAACGGGTAAACCTAATGACGGATTTTTTTAAACGCACTTTCCCTTTGCTGCTGGTGATTGATGTTTCGGTAGAAGTTGCCATGTTGGCTACACTTTCCGGCGTTCCCTTTATTACGGTAAAACAACATGGAAACCGCAACGATTTGCCGCATCTCCATGCTTACCATAATGCCGTTGGCATACTTGCACCCTACCCGGAAACAATGAAAGACGGCGATGCGGCGTGGATTGTAAAAAAAACGTTTTTTGCGGGGGGTATATCTCGTTATCAACCTCAGCACGACTTAGGTACTACAACGGATAAGCAAATTGCTATTTTAATCGGCCGGGGAGGCACAAGCATTAGTATTACGTTTGTGCAACACCTGGCTAAAACCTGTGCAGACTGGCATTTTAACATCCTTGGAAATTTGGAGGCCATTGAAAACGATTATAAAAATGTTACTTATCTGGGTAATGTAACCGACCCGAAACCGATACTGGCCGGTTGCGGGATAGTTATTGGCAACGGAGGGCACAATACGGTAATGGAAATAGCCGCCTTGGGCAAGCGGTTTATTGTTATACCAGAAGAGCGCCCTTTTGATGAGCAAGTGGTTAAGGCCGAAATATTAAGGAAGCTGAATTTGGCAGCTATCGTTTATCCGAATGAGCTGTTCAGCATCTGTTGGCACGAGCTGTTTGTTCATACAATTGGGCAGAAACCCGATTGGAGCGCCATTGTTGGAGCGAACGCGGCAAGCGAAGCGGCAAATTACATTAAACGAACGTATTATTCAACGTTCAAAAACTCAACGCTCTTTTAAAGCAGCGGCTATTTCATCGGCACCTGGAAGCCGTAAAATCTGTAACTGCCCATCTTCGAAACGGGTATAACCCATTGCACAGAATTTGTTCAACCAGCCCTCCATTGGCCAGGTTTGCCATTTAGCGTTAAATTTAACGGCGTTTTTTACAATAGCTTCGAGGTGGTTCAGCGGTGGATCGTAGCTCGGATGGTATTGATGATAGGCCATCGCATTTATGGTGAGGAGATCAACCTGCTGTTTGTTTGCCGAAAAGCCGAAATCGGTATCTTCGGCGCCGTAGCCGGAAAAATCCTCGTCGAACCCCCCAATTTTTGTGTAAGTAGTTTTGGAGCAGCCAAAGTTTAACGACCAAAATAATTGATAAGGATATTGATCTACGCCTCCCCTAACGGGATCTGGAATGCCATACTGAGCCATTACCTGCAACAAATCTGGCTTCTGCATCACAGCTTTTGGCAAATAAGCAACTCTGCCCGAAAAAAGGGTATTGGCTGTATGAAATGCATTTTGATATTCTTCAAGGAAATCCGTAGCCGGAATACAATCGGCATCTAAAAAAACCATATTATCAAATGAAGCTTTTTGTACTGCGAAATTTCGTGCATGGGCGAGAGGCAGTGTGTCGACAGAAGAAAGCGTATATTCCTTAACAGGAAACGGATATTCGGCCAACCCATAAATGGGCTCGTTCATGTGTATTATTACCACTTCGTCAGGTAATCTACTTCCTTCGCTAAGTCCACGCAACATATTCAAAATGGCCGGCCTGCGCTTGTATACCAAAGTAAGTAGAGATATTTTCATACGTTGCTAACCATTATTGCCAGAAATAGTTTGGCTTAGCGGTTATTTGTCTTATTAGCGCGTGAGAACACCTTCTCCTATCGGCGGGTGTCCTCACCCGCCGATAAATAGCGCTGTTGGGTGGAGACACCCACCAGTAGAATAACACTGGATTTAAAACGGATGTTGGGCGAGATTTCAAATCTCGGCCTTAATAACACTGGATTTCTAATCCAGCGCTAACTGAATCAGGATTATATTTCCTGACTAGCGTGGATGTTGGGCGAGATTTCAAATCTCGGCCTTAATAACACTGGATTTGAAATCCAGAGCTAAAACTGAGTCAGAATTACAAAACCTCACTAGCGCGGATGCTGGGCGAGATTTCAAATCTCGGCCTTGATAACACTGGATATAAAATCCAGAGCTAACTGAGTCAGGATTAGAAATCCTGACTAGCGGGGAGCCCGATTAGCGGACGCTGCTGGGCGAGATTTCAAATCTCGGCCTAATTAACACTGGATATCTAATCCAGCGCTAAACTGAGTGAGGATTTACGAGCCTGCCTAGCGCGGATGTTGGGCGAGATTTCAAATCTCGGCCTTAATAACACTGGATTTAAAATCCAGAGCTAACTGAGTCAGGATTACAAATCCTGCCTAGCGGAATCCCGATTAGCGGACGCTGCTAGGCGAGATTTCAAATCTCGGCCTTAATAACACTGGATTTAAAATCCAGAGCTAAAACTGAGTCAGGATTACAAATCCTGCCTGGCGGGGACCCCAACTAGCGCGGATGCTGGGCGAGATTTCAAATCTCGGCCTTAATAACACTGGATTTGAAATCCAGAGCTAACTGAGTCAGGATTAGAAATCCTGACTAGCGGTAGTTCATTAGTCTTATCGGCGGATGTCCCCACCCGCCGACATCGTTTGTTATGCTGAAACTCAACCTTTTTGGCAGTGGCTTTTTGGCAGCGTAAAACAAACCAGCGGATAAATATCTTTTTTTGTAAATTTTTTGAAATAATTTATTTTTCATTGGAATAAGTATATCTTGAAACATCGGTGTCTTTATTAACAAAAAGCACAAAAACTACAAGAGATTGCCTGCTGATGTCAGAGAAAGAACTGAAGATTTTAACATTATTTAAAAAAATTGAG
>Ga0308165_1004634_pt1 | contig 13393 bp, 12 predicted proteins | sample PhyWR2_FD_201032 | JGI IMG/M metagenome (GOLD analysis project Ga0308165, IMG submission 201032) | Phyllosphere microbial communities from UC Gill Tract Community Farm, Albany, California, United States - DLSLW.R2 | ecosystem: Host-associated > Plants > Phyllosphere > Unclassified | place: USA...
GGTTTAAACGATCATTGCCATCTGAAAAAACCTCTAAAGCCTTTGAAATGCGATTTGCATCCGACAGTTTATTTCCATTTAATTTGAGATGCAATAATTTGTTTTTAACAGTCTGTAGAATTGTTTCTATATCATCTATAGAAATTTTATTTTCATCAATTTCTAAATAGTTAAATTTTGTATTATAAAGGCTACTTTTAAAAAAGTCGCCCCAGGAATTCTTCAATTCATTCGATTTGATCTTTGCATCTTTTTTAAATAGCGAAATCCAAAAATCCAATGTTGAATCATTAATATCTATTTTACGATGCAAACCTTCAAAGAACACAAAAAAAGGCGAAAAAATAATTCTAGTTGCTAGATCTGACAAGTTTGCAGATCTAATTATATTCTCAATCATCTTTTTAACAGTTGTACGTTCTTCTTTCTCAATCTTATCCATGTACTCACACAAATGTATGCATTGGTCTCTTTTTTGCTCATTTGTCCTTATTACACCTCGGTTGTACAAAGCCTCAAAGGGGTAGTCAAAATTCTGTGTTTTGTCATCTTTGCCACTGAGTAGTCTGATGTATCTGCTAATTAATGATGACAGAAGAATACTGTCGTCATCAGATTTGAGATTGTTAAATTCAAGCAAATTAATTTTATCTGCGTCTGACTTCATGTCTTCAAAGGAAAGGCTGGTGTGGCCATCTAAAATGTGAAGCTTCATTGTAACAGAAGTATTTGTCTCTTTTAGATCCAATGTTATATAGAAGTCGCCTATGAAATCATCCACATTGTTACGTGCATTTCCTTTAATTGTTACTTATGGGTTCTCGTTAGATATCTTATTGAAAAATTCTGTAAGTTTTTCAAGTACAGAATATTTTGAGATTGCATCTTTGGTCATAATCTCTTCATATTCATTATTAAAACCACAAATACTAGCCAAAACACTCATGGTATTTAAGAGGCCAGATCTTATTTCATTCCTGTATACTTGCTTGCAATAGTGAATCATGTATGGCTTAAAGTTTCCTTGGCATTCAAATTGTTTATTATCATCTAGTCCTTGTACCACCCGTGACCAATCATTCCTCATTTCTTGTGTTACTTTATAAGGTCTATAGTGATACTTTTCATAGAATTGTTTAAGTCTGTTAGGTTCTGTAGGCGAATCTTCCAGATTTAAATGATCAAGTGAACACTCTCCTGTCAGTTCATTGTAGAATAAACAGTTGCATAAATTAAGTATTGTTATATCAGCACAGTCTGAGAAAGTTTGACCTGCTACAGGCTTATCTTCTTTCCTATCATAAATAGGAATTGAACTGTTGGAAACCGGCTGATTGATCTTTGAGTATGGAAACTTAAATGGGTTGGCATAAAGACCATTAAATAACTGTATTTGCTTTTTATCCAGTATTAAAGCTGGGCATTTAATACTAGGATCACTGTCTAGACCAGTCAATATTGCTCTTAAATATTCTTTCAACTCCTCTTTTTCGTCTAATGCCTCTATTACAAAGACATAGATCAATAATACCTTAAGACACACTTCCTCATTCTGTTTAAAGGCTTTGCTTGGTGAGAACACGAGCCAATTAAACAGTGTATATGGTTCAGGTCTGTTTTTAGAGGGTTTCTGCACTTCTCCTCCAGTTCCGTTCTTCAACAGCTTGACACATGTCTCTCCTAGCATTTTAATGTTTTCACTTCTGTCTTTTTGGCTTCCTTTAGCTTTCTTACCACTTTTGCTCAGAAAAGATTTATTCTCAATAAAGTATCTAAATCTAAAATTTTTTAAAGTGCCTACAAGACTGTTTAAAGCTCCAGCATGAGATGGGAATAGATGGATCACCAATTTTGTTAGAGAGTCTTCACTTTTGTCTTCTGGATATATTCTCTCTTCTCTTTCATTGTATTTTATTTCAAGCTCAGGACTATAGAACCTCATATTCTCTACACATCCGTTGGCTTTAAACATGTAGCCAAAAAGTGGATTTATGATGGTGTACTCTAAACCATCATCTTTTCTTTCTTCGAATACTTCATCAACTGCAGACTTTATCTGTTCCAGTGATATCCTAGAATATATAGTGCCGATCAACAGTGCTATCTTCATGCTGCTCAATCTTATCATCATGAGGGATGCTGATAAAATTTTCTTATATAAGCTTTTTTTCTCCTTTTTAAAAATTTTTAGATGATAGAATAATTTATTGAGATGTAAAAAGAATAATGTATTTTTCTCCTTTTATAACATTGTATTTAGTATTTACATGCTGTGGTGTCATAAATTTTACATCTCAGCAGATTAAGCTTACACTGGCCTAATGCCAAAAGCCTCTGATTAGGACATTTTATTCTGCCATGAAGTTTGAAAGTTGTAAACATCTACTACACAAGAGAAGCTTGTTGCATCATAAACATACTAACTGTCTAGCAAAGTATGATTTTATTTTATCTTTTCAAGTGACATTGAGTTTTCTAATTTTTGATCTTTCTCCTTTTGGCAAGCAAAAAAGTCAGCAAGATATTGTCACCCGTAAGATTTTTTGTCCCGGTTAGTTACTGCGACTTAAATTAAATTTTTGATACATTTTATTTAATTTCTATGGTCCACTTTTTTGGCCAAAATGAATGGATTTTTATTTAACTTTTACCACTTTTTTTTATTTAATTTCTATGGTCCACTTTTTTGGCCAAAATGAATGGGTTTTTATTTAACTTTTACCACTTTTTTTTATTTAATTGTAAGCACCAACCTTTTAGAAATCTAAAAATATAATATAAGAACATCTTTAAAACAAGATTGAAAAGAAGATGATTTAATTTAGAAAGTAAACCTTTCTCTTGCTGCCAATAATTGCACCAGCAATTTCTTTATCAGATTTTAAATCATCCAAGTAATCAATCCAGTCATTTGGCTTAGGACGAAGGTGAAGATTAAGCTTATGTCTCATTAGAAGACCAGTCATTCCATTGGGACATTTAGAAAGATGCTCCGCTAAAAATTTCATAATATACTCATAGTCAAGATACATCTTATCATTGATCTTTATATTAAACTTGTAGAAATTTTTCTTCTCAGTGACAGACGACATAGCATTGCTTGAAGTCAAAAAGCTGATCAAGATATTCCAATTGTGGAGTGATGGTCTTTTTTTAACATCAAAAAGATATTTTCTGGCCTCTGAAATATTAAACTTTCGGTATCGGTATTTCTTAAACAACCTATTTATGAAAAATTGCATGTCAAAACTGCCATTAGAGCTTGCTAAGTCTTCGTGTAGACTAGGAAGATCATCATTCACACTCTTCTCTGTCACAGCATTCACATTATCATCATCATATCTGTAATCATCAAATTTACAACTGATTTCCTTAAAATCATTATTGTCATCAAAACTGCAGTCAAATGGAATATCAAGGTCTTGTAGAGGTTGAGAAGGAATATCTTCTACAAGTGGTGTATCATCATGACCAAAAAACATCCTCTGACTCTCATCATCGAATCTCACAGTCGTGTACTGGCTCATAATATTAGGAAATGGCTCATCATACTCAACAACTAGACTCCTGCTTATAACTACTGGGCTGGAGTCAGAAAGCAGATCATTGAATTTGCTAAAAGAAGGATAAAACTCTGACCAATCATGTATTTTCTGTGTTATTGATCTGTAAAATGAAGAGTTTAGTACAGCACCTTAAAAAATATCATAAGGCGAAGCATTCAGAATGTCATTCTGAGTATTGTTCTCGTACCAAGATGCATCATCCAGCAGAACTAGTTCCTTGTACTGTTCCAAGAAGCTACCGTCTGCTGAAAAGTTATTGCACCTAAAATAGCGGGATCTTTTAGGCATAGAAAATTCTGAAGGTGACCAGTCTTTTGCCAACTTAATATATTCACAGAAAGATTCCCTCGACTTGATTACCTTTCCCAAATAGTTTATCCGATTTTTGATCCACCCGTAATTTCTGATAGGATAGAAACCATAGGAAAAGTCATATAAAATATCTGAAATTCTGGTGAAGGAGATCCTATATTTGTAAAGGGCATTGATCAGTCGCACTAGCTCGTCTTTCTCAGGCCTGCGGATGCTAGCTACATCCTGTCCTAATGCAACGATATGCTCAACTAAATCTTTTTTCCTTTCACCGTGTATAGCAGAGCTATTATACACCAGTTGTACATAAGAGTTACCTTTCAGATTTTTGAACAAGTACTTGTAGTCGTGCTCTCTCAAATATGCGAAGATAAGTCGTAAACCTTCGTCTGGCACTGTCTCAAGTTTTTGTACAAAGATTGAAAACATAATTTTTGGAATTGAAGACTTGGCATCAGGATTGGTGCGAATAAATATCTTTTTCAGATGCGTATAAGCACAAGTTTTTTTCTCATCAGATGAAAAAGTTATATTTTGCAAAAAGACATCAGCCTTCATATCAAAATCACCAGTGGAAGTAGCTGCATAAACATCTAGCATTTCCTTAATCAAAGCATCTCTGCCAACGATGTCTGATTTGCAAAAGTAAAACTTGTACATGCAATCAAGAGAGTTTTTCTGAAATTGTGTCAGGCCTTTTGCATACTTGGCCAAGTTTAACAAAATCTGTCTTTTTTGGCTGATTAAAAGGCTCTTCTGAATCTTACCTTCAATTTGGTTGTAAAAACCTTGAATGACTGGAAATCCAACACTTGAAAACCGTAAATTTTCCAAGATATCAGCATTTAAAACATCATCAATAATTGAGCACTTAGCTCTGCCTGCCAAGAAAATATTCTTGAAAACAGACTCAATGATGACTGCAGTGACAAGCTTGTCCGGAGTGATAATCATATTATCTGCATATATGCTATTGCAGAACAAATCAATGTTTTTTCGCAAAATATAAAAAAAATCCCTTGAGGGACAATAGTCAAACAGTTCTTGCTTGACAAAGGTTTTCAATCTGTCAAGAACCTTGGGAACCTTACCCATTTTACACCTCAATTCTAATCTATAAGGGCACGTGTCATTACCTTCCAATGCTTGTTTGGAATAACATGCCTTATAGCTGTTGAGCAGCTTTTTAAATTTTTCTTTTCTGGCGAATGTTCGATGCCCCATAATGTTTGTGCACATCAGGGCACTTGCTAGTGAATGGGTGTAGTGGGTACCTTTATCAAAATCAAAATGGTATTTAAATGTCGAGTAAAAGTTTACTTTTGATGAGTAAAACCTTTTACCCCATCTAGAAAATTTCCCATTTTGCTTGAGAGTGCTTTTGTTCACATTTAATAAATGATTCGAAAAGAGAGGCGAATAATTGGGTCTAAGCCCTATTTTCTCAAAAAAGCTGGCATTTGCAAATGTCACAGTGTCCTCTCCCGCAAAGACCGAAATGCATATGTCAATGAGTAAAGATTTGAAAAACCTGCCATCAAATGTCTCCAGAACTCTTTCTCTGATATCAGAAAACTCGATAGATGATATGATTGTTGATTTCTTATTTCCAAATGTTTCAACATATACAATTGGACCATAATCAGCAAGATCCAATGATATCTTGGACAAAACAATCAAAAAGTCTTTGTTAAGCAGATTCCCTGAAATGTGTTAAATATCACCGCAAATAGCCTTTTTCTCAATAAACAATGCAGATGCAATATGCATCCCTGATGCGTATATGGAGGTGTCAAATATATTATAAACAAGATGGCTTAGATCCTTGGACCCATCTTTCATGTTGGAAAATACAATGTATATATCAAGAACCCCAAACCTTGTAGACGATGTTCCCAATTTCATATGCGGCAGCGTAGAGACCTGTGTCTGATAAATAAAATATTTCCGGCACTTAATTTTTTCATGTGGTTTCTGAACATTAGAAAGCGATGAGGTATTGTCTAATGATATCGTTATGTCGCTTTTGAAGTATTTTATAAACTTTTCAATCTCGGCACCACCAAGAAGTGCATCCATGTCTAAGGTTGTTTTTAATGTCCTTGGAATTTTTGGTATGCAAAGTATGCTGCAATCTTTGTCTGCAGAATACTTATGTAATCTAATTTCGATTTCCTGCCTCTTCATTATTACATCAGTAAACAAATTAGCTTTAACTGTTTAATTTAGAATTTTTAATTTATCATTTTATAAATAAACAGTATTTTTTCAAAATGTCTGGATGCTTTTTACAGATACGTTTGTTTTAAAACTAAATCCTAAGTTAAGAGTGTCTGTATAATAAAGCATTTTGACTGCACAAATACTGCCAGAATCAGCTGGCAAGATAAAAATAGATTAAAAATTTTTATTTGATCTTCAAAAGATCATCATGCTAATTAGCAATATACTTTCTGATCTCATCTTAGAAAACAGAGAAAATGCAATATCATATCATAGAGTAGAAACACTCTGAAGAAATTACAAATCCAAAAACAGCAAAATATTTCACCACAGACCGAAAGATTGCAAATACAGAGTTTTGATATTTTTGAGCCAAATTGGTTCTAAAAAGCAGAAGAGTAAAAGCAAACACTGTTTAAGATCTTACTAAATCTTTGTATTCTAATTTACATGGTCTACAGATCAATAATTTATTATTTTTTTACCTATAAATTTATTCATTGCTGACAGATTGTCTATGTCGCAATACAAATACAGACAAAACATTTCAATCAAGCATCTTCTTACATAAAATATTAATAACTACATACAAAAATTATCACTTTACTGTACTTTGTAATTCTATCATCTGACACTAGATAATCTCCCTCCTTCCTTTCTAACAAATACAAAAATTTTCAAGACCCTTATGAAGCAGATTCATCTCCTCAAAGAACACTGAGAATGCACACAAGCAAGAGTTCCTTGCTATCTTGCTTTGATACACATTAAGACATGTCTAATTGTTAGCACCTTCACAAGATGATGCTAGGCTACAATGACATCTTGCAATCTCAACTCTTTGTAAATAAACACAGAATGCCATCATTCAAAGACTTCTTAGCAGCTATTCATCACAATGCAGGCGCAACATCAAAGCACTTTTGAGTTTTAATTCGATGATGACAAAGCTAGTCTATCATTTGCTGAGCAAAAGAAAAAACACAAAGGATGTTCTTCAAAACACTAGAAGATGATCACTACTTTCTAACAAACTTTATTTATGACAATACAACTTGCACTGTTTTCTTTGATAGATGACTTTCTTGCCTCCAACACAATGCTTTTGCACTCCTGTCTTGCATCTGAATATATAACTTGTATCTTTACCTTCCTATTAACTTCTTTTTCTGTGCCCAACCTGCTATTCTCGATCTACTTTTACAAACCCCAGGAAGAAACTTTTTTAGCCATGACAGATTTAATATTAGAATGGAAGCATTCAAGTCAAATACAGAAATATGTTTTGTAGTGCTGCTCTTTTTTGCTTCTAAAAACATGACATTCTCACAAAAGAGATTTATTTCTGGACAGAAGTCTACCAGTGCTTTCTACAAAAACAGCCATTTCATGTAAGAAGCCTTGTTCATTTTTCTATGTTGCTGCATTCATATTGGATAGACAAGAAAGAAAGCTATACACTCTTGTGCATCATTGCTTTACTTCCTAAAGACATCGATAGCCAGTCTCTTCTTCTTTTACCAGTCCATCATTAATTCTTTTCTATCTTCACTGTTTTTACTTCAACGTAAGACACACTTATTTTGTCGCAAAAGAATTTGAAATCTTCATCGAGCATACAATTTACTTTTGAATAAGAAGAAGAATTTAAGCACATGAAATAATTAATAAGAATTTAAGTACATAAAATAATCAACAGATTTTAAATCAATAGTAGACTGGCTCAAAGTGATCAGGAGAATGCAAAATGTTGATCTCAAGACCCTCACCAAACTCATTCACATATTCTCTTCCTGACGTGATGTCATGAACAACAATTTTGATAGGAAGACAGTCGGTTAAAGAGATTATCTCGACATGGCCAGATCTTGCCCCCATGGCCATGATGTTTCTATCAACATAAGAACGGAAGTCTGAATCTATAAAATCTTTGTATTTACATTCGTTGAGAATCATCTGGGTTGCTGAAATTATTCTTAGATACCCTATAAGAATGCACAGCTCTTCTTTTTCCAAATTATCTGTCTCTTTCTGCATTATAAACTCTACAATGGACTCTGTGTATGTCTCATAAACAGCAGAGGAAATCCCGGCCTTTTCAAAATCTTCATTGAAAGAAAAAAACTTGTTTCTAAACTCTGGGTTTTCTTGGATGATGGGATGGAGCAGCAATGCAACCGAGGCATAGAAACAATTTCCATCCCTCTCAATTTCGCGGTAGAATTTCACATTCAAAGACTTAATTGCAATCGAAAGCCTTGTATCTTCTATTAAGGAATGGTGTGCAATAGACAACTTCATTTTTGGGCTATTTATTTAGAAAGGGATTTCTCAATGGACTCTAATTATATTTCCTTGTTCTGTTATCTCATTGCCCATAATACAGCTTAGAGAAGAAGCAACATTGCTTTTGGCCTAAAGTCGAGCACAACCTGAACTATCTTCCTCAGACACTAATATTGCACAAAGGTCGATCAGCTTGATAACTTCGGCTGATACTTTTAGCAGCTTAAAACTTTAGTTGTTTTTCTATCAGTTAGCATCACAAATAAAATTTTTGATATCAAAGAAACGATTTATTAAAGACTGTTAGAAAAATGATCATCATTGTGTTTGACCTTGCAGAGTTTGTAAGTCTTAGAGTCTTTGTCATAGAGAACCTCAAAAGTTGACTGAGATGTATTGCCGTCTTTCAATGTTGTCATAATATACGTTTGCCCGTCAGTGTGCTTCTGATAAACATGGACGAGACATCCCAAAAAGCTAGAGATGTCCTTTAATAGCTCCATTTCTTTGACATTGCTGCAGAAGTTGTCAAAACTAGAGTATTCTTGCATGTACTCTTTTGCTGAATAAAACAAAGGCCAGTTCAACCTGTTAAAGTATATAATCATAAAACAGATTTTTGATAAGATTTCGTGAGTAAAAATTGTATTAAAGTCTTCAGGCGCCTCTTTTATTTCTTTAACAAGTTTTTTGTATTCCGCTGTACGTCTCTTCCACAAAACTTTCTCAGGCTCTGAAAAGTTTTCTGTGAATGAAGCCAAATTCTGGGCACTTGAGTCACCTTCATTCAGGAGAACACTTAGAACATTGGAGTCAGAAGTTTTGATTTGATCATACAAAAATCTCGTAAAGCATCTCATAACGGGATTCGAAATAATGATGTCTTTGAAGACAAGATCTGGAACAATTTGGCCCTGAGGCAAGGTCTTGAAATATTTCAATCCAGTCTCTTCAGGCCTGATAGAAACAGACTCAACCACTGGCTCACTTGGAATGACTTTTAATAGCCGAGGCAAGACTGCTGATCCACCAGCGTTAATAAAAATTGGTGTGAACCTGGTTTCCTTTTCATTGTAAACTACCTTTGTAAAAGTTTTAGTAGCATCGCTGCTGTTCATTTTTATGGCTTTGATGAGATCGTTTAAAATTTCTTTTATGACTGGCTTTTCAAAATAGATTCTGCTATAACTTAGACTGGAAGATAGTTCAAAAATCGGGCATTTTAGAGCTTTTCCTATTGTTTCCAAAGCAGAATATAAAACTGCAATTGCGACAAAAAGTATTGCAAGCAAAATTAGGATGAACAAAATAAAGATTATCGCTTTCTCACAATATGTTCCAAACAAACTAAGACCATAATTACCTAGTTCTGGAATGAAGGCATACGGGTTTTCAAATGTTAAGGACATTAAGGATGCCTGAAAATTATTATTTTGAAAAATTTGAGACTTTTGAGGAGAATGTTGCTTAAAGCGTATGCAAAAGTTTCAGGTAGCATGCATTAAAGATCAAGCAACTAGCACATTGCTAAAAAACAAATCTAACTTCTATTCAAGCCTGAATATAATTTTGCGACACTTGAGTTAGCATCTACTTTTTTATAATATTTTGTTCTTCGTTCATTGTATCCCAAAACATGCTATTCAGATTCTTAGGCGACTCAAAAGACACTGAAATTTATACTTTTGCTTGTATTCAAGAGCATATTTCACCAAATTTGTACAAAGCAGGATTTGAAGACCAAAGTGCAATTCTCTTTACAAAAGAAAAGCTGGACGTTAATGATTGGATAAGGTTCTGTGGAAAAGAGGAAAATGGAGAAGTAAAATGCGAGTACATAGAGATTCTAAACGGATACGACATAAATCTCATAGTAAAATATCTAAAACAGAGTAGTTGAATGAGCTGCAAAATAAAATTATGGCAATATCAAAAATTAGACTAAACACGATTTTAACTGCAACAAAATTTATAAAAAAACAGTAATCATTAGTTATGTTAGTTCTACTACAGAGAAAGAATGATTAAGAGTATAGCATTGTATTTTCATACAAAATTTAACAGTAAAATACATTTTTGAGATCTTTTATTTCAGGTCAAAAAACAACTTTTAAATCAAAAAGCTCTTTTAATAGAATTTGATTGGTAACACAATTGTCTCACATCTACATTTTCTTTGTATTTCATAAATAAAAATTTATTGGGAACATTTGACATTTTCTACTAATTCAGGCATGCATGAATTATCGATGTCCAAGAAAATTTCAAGATTCTTCCCAAAAACTCCATTTTTAACATTGTCTGGGAAAACCTGCTTGAGCTGGCTGCAAACGCTTTGGAAATAGTCAAAGGCAATCCCATTTGCTGCTGCCCTGTGAAAAGATGGCTTTTGTTCCTTAAAATCAGCCAACAGAGTAAATTGGCTCAAGATAAGCGCATCATTAGTCTTGCCTGTGCAAGATAGCTTGTGATCAGATAAGCTTTCTTCACTGCAAAGCATCTTTTTCTGGTTTTCTGCAAAATTAGAATGACAGAGCAGGCAATCCGCTATTGTCTGGATAGCCCAACTGGTGCATTCTTCAGAGTCTGTTTCAGAAACACCCAGGTAGAATACGTATCCGGCTGAGATTTCAGCGATGATTTTGGTTTCATGTGACACGAATGCTGAATTTACTTTTTGCTTGACAATTTTCATGGAGTTTTAATCTGATGTTTCTGTAAAATGCTTGAGCATCACAAAAGCCAAAATCTTTTTGATGTTACAAAGTGCTTAAAGAGTTTCTGAAATATAATTTATTATGAGAATATCAGGCAAGCTTGTAGTAAATACGAATCAATTGTTTAGCTTTCGTGCTTTTGATCTTGGGTATTTTTAAATCAATCAGTTGGCCCAACTTTCCAACATGTGTTCCGCCACATGGGACAACACAATCATTTATCGATACAAGACGTAGCTTGCCCATTTTTAGATATGAATGATCCAGCTGCCCACACATCTGTTGAGCCTCTTCCAAGTTCACATTCAAGTAGACATTGACTGAAGTGTTTTCTGCAATCAATTCTTTGGCCTTTTCTTCAAGTTCTTCTTTCAAAGTGCTCAGCTCAGAATCACTAATTTCTCCTCTGTACTCCACATATGGCCCCTCAGGAAAATGATGGCCCTTTACAGGCTTCCATTTGTCCATAAACCCCAGTGTTTTGAGACAGGCGTCTATGAGATGCCCGCCGGTATGAAGTCGAGAATGTAACAATCGTCTTTGGGCATCAATTTTGACTGTAACGGAATCTCCCACACTAAAAACAGGCCCTGAAAAGTGGCCGAAATGCAAAATAACCCCAGTGTCCCGAATAACCTGCGTATCAGATATTTTGAAGATGCTATCTCCAGTTCTGACCATAACACCCACGTCATTAGGTTGCCCTCCTCCTTGGGGATAATAAATTGTTTTATTTAGCACAACGCTGTAGCATCCTCTCACCTTATCGGTGCTTGCTTCTTCTACTGAAATGACTTTTGATTGACACTCAGTCGCATTGCAATCTTCATAGTACAAGGGGATTGTTCTTTCAGCTGCCATCTTTACGGGACTCTAAATAATCAGGAATTTAATTTATGTATAAATTAACTCTAAAACTGTCGTTATTCTGTATTTGCTATATTGAATCTTTACGAAGCCTCATTCAATCTTCTGCATGCTATGTGATACATTAAAATATCATTATTTGCTAAGGCAAAACTTTAACAAATTTTGTTTTTAGCACAAATTTCAAGAAAAATTACATTCTAAACAAGAAAAGTGATTACCTAATAGTTCAACTAGAAACATTTCTTATAAAGATGATAGAAAGAATAAACAGACGAATTTGTAAAGTTTTGTTAAAAAGTTAAGAGAAAAAAACAAATTTTTAGCTCAAAGACAATTTTACAGGCAAAAAGATAGTTTATTCAGAAATGTCATTGCCATACTTCCTTGCCAGAGTTTTAATTGTAGTGTTCCGCTGCCTTTGTGAAAGATAACAGAAACTCATATTGGACTTATTCTTGATACTCTTTAACTTCTGATTCTGCATCCATTTGAGTAAACAAGAATGCTATCTTTTGGCCTAACATCATCTTCCGTTTGAAAACTCCTTTCACATTATCTTTGCTTTGGCCACGACACAATCGTTATTCTTCTAAAAAATAGACAAAAGTTCTGCACAATGATGAGAAAATCTTTCTATCAGAAATAATATTATTTATGTGATAGAGAGATATTGCCATTCAAGATCTTACTAATGTGTGTATGAAACTTCACTTTTTATTCCTAGCAATCTACTGATTGGAAAATTAACGTTGATCTAAGTTTTGACAATGCTTTAGAAGATAGTAAAAAACTCAATAGAAGATACGAAAAGATTTATTGTAGAGTCTGAGACAATAGACAAATATGATGTAATTCTCGAAACCTATGCAATATAAAGATTTTGCAATCAGACAAAAGAACAATTTGTTCTTCTCAACAATAATTGCGATCAAAATATTAAAAAAGGAGAAAAAAATACTTTTATTGCATTGTATGCAAAACTATTGGTCAGAAAAATTTTTTAAGGATAAAATAAATACTTTTATTGTATTGTATGCTAAATTATTGGTCAATCTAAAAAATTTTTAAAAGGAGAAAAAGCATAAATAGAAGTTTTATTAGTCACCCTCATGATGATAAGATTGAGCAGCATGAAGATACTACTGTTGATCGGCATGATATATGGCAGATTAACAGGAGAAGACATAAAAGCAGTTGTCGACAAAGTGCTTAAGCCAGAAGATCTAGAGTATACAATCATCAATCCACTGTTTGGCTACATGTTTTAGTTAGTTTTTTAGTTTTTTAGTTTTTAGTTTTAGTTTAGTTTAGTTAGTTAGTTAGTTAGTTAGTTAGTTAGTTAGTTAGTTTTTAGTTAGTTAGTTAGTTAGTTAGTTAGTTAGTTAGTTAGTTAGTTAGTTAGTTAGTTAGTTAGTTAGT
>Ga0308165_1004635_pt1 | contig 13392 bp, 14 predicted proteins | sample PhyWR2_FD_201032 | JGI IMG/M metagenome (GOLD analysis project Ga0308165, IMG submission 201032) | Phyllosphere microbial communities from UC Gill Tract Community Farm, Albany, California, United States - DLSLW.R2 | ecosystem: Host-associated > Plants > Phyllosphere > Unclassified | place: USA...
CTGCAACTGGTTGCGCATGAAGGTGTTGTCGGCGCTGGTGTCGGCGCGGCGGACAAAACCGGCGTACTGGGCGTTGACCCGCAGCCGTGGCACGGACTCCTGGTTGAGCTCCACCAGCCAGCGCTCGTTGTCCTTGCGCACGATCACGTCGGGTACGACGTACTCGGCTTCGGTGGACTCGATCTGCGAGCCCGGACGCGGGTTGAGGCTCTGGACCAGCTCGATGACCTGGCGCAGCTCATCTTCCTTGAGCTTCATGCGGCGCATCAGCTGGCTGTAGTCGCGGCCGCCGAGCAGGTCGATGTAGTCGGTGACCAGACGCTTGGCCTCTGCCAGCCAGGGTGTCTTGGCGGGGAGCTGGCGCAATTGCAGCAGCAGGCACTCACCCAGGTTTCGGGCGGCGATGCCGGCAGGTTCGAATTGCTGGATGCGGTGCAGGACGGCTTCGATTTCGTCCAGTTCGATGTCCAGTTCCGGATCGAAGGCTTCGAGGATCTCCTCGAGCGTTTCGTCCAGGTAGCCCTGATTGTTGATGCAATCGATCAGGGTCACGGCGATCAAGCGATCGGTATCGGACATCGGTGCCAGGTTCAACTGCCACAGCAGGTGACTTTGCAGGCTTTCGCCGGCCGATGTGCGGGTGGTGAAATCCCACTCGTCGTCATCGCTGCTGGGCAGGCTGCTGGCACTGGTCTGATAGACGTCTTCCCAAGCGGTGTCGACGGGCAGTTCGTTGGGAATACGCTCGTTCCAGTCGCCTTCTTCGAGGTTATCGACCGTCGGCGCGCTTTCCTGGTAGGAGGTTTCCTGAGTGTCGGGGGTGGGCTTCTGTTCGACGTTGTCGGCCATCGGGTCGGTGTTGTCGAAGTCGTCGCCTTCCTCCTGGCGTTCGAGCATCGGATTGGACTCCAAGGCCTCCTGGATTTCCTGTTGCAGGTCCAGGGTCGACAATTGGAGCAGGCGGATGGCCTGTTGCAGCTGCGGTGTCATCGTCAGCTGCTGGCCCATTCTCAAGACTAGCGATGGTTTCATGGCAGGGGCTTAACACCTTTTTCCGGCGCACATGCGCCATCCACTACAGGGCGCCGAAGCGCCAAACATAAGCAAATTATATGCCTGAAACAGCAGCGTTTGCCTAGAGCGCTGTAACAATAAAAAAGCCTTGATTTTTTATTGATACAAGCGCTCGGTAGATCAGCCAGGGACCTCGACGCTTAAAGGCGGAACTCGTGGCCCAGGTACACTTCCTTGACCAGGTCGTTGGCCAGGATGGTTTCAGCGTCACCTTCGGCAATCAGTTGGCCATCGTTGACGATGTAGGCGGTTTCGCAGATATCCAGGGTCTCACGGACGTTGTGGTCGGTGATCAGCACGCCAATGCCTTTGGCCTTGAGGTGATGGATGATCTGCTTGATGTCACCGACCGAGATCGGGTCCACGCCGGCGAAAGGTTCGTCGAGCAGGATGAATTTCGGGCTGGTCGCCAGGGCGCGAGCAATTTCCACGCGGCGGCGTTCACCACCGGACAGGCTCATACCGAGGTTGTCGCGGATGTGGCTGATGTGGAATTCCTGCAACAGGCTTTCCAATTCCTTGCGACGGCCGGCCTTGTCGAGTTCCTTGCGGGTCTCGAGGATCGCCATGATGTTGTCGGCGACCGAGAGCTTGCGAAAGATCGACGCTTCCTGCGGCAGATAGCCGATACCGGCTTTTGCGCGGCCGTGCATCGGCTGGTGGCTGACGTCGAGGTCATCGATCAGGACGCGGCCCTGATCGGCCTGGACCAGGCCAACGATCATGTAGAAGCAGGTGGTCTTGCCGGCGCCGTTAGGGCCAAGCAGGCCGACGATCTGACCGCTGTCGATGGACAGGCTGACGTCGCGCACGACCTGGCGGCTCTTGTAGCTCTTGGCCAGATGCTGAGCTTTCAGAGTTGCCATTTACGGGGCCTTTTGCTCTTCGGTTTTCTTTTTAGGCTGGATCACCATGTCGATACGCGGACGCGACTCTGTCACGTTGGTACCCGTGGCGCGGCCGGCACTGGCAAGTTTCTTGTTGGTGTCATAGACGATTTTCTCGCCCTGGGTCACGTTGCCGTCCTTGTCGATGACCTTGGCGCGGTCGATCAGCACGACGCGGTCCTGCGTGGCGTGGTACTGGATGGTCACGCCGTAGCCCTGCACCGGCTTGGTGTCGCCCGCCGTTTGCAGTTGCTCGAAGTAGGCGAGGTTGCCCACCGAGGTCACCACGTCGATGTCACCGTTGGGCGCCCGGGTCATGGTGACCTTGTTGCCGGTGACCTTCATCGAGCCCTGGGTGATGACCACGTCGCCCGTATAGGTGGCCACGCCGTTCTTGTCGTCCAGTTGGGCGTCGTCGGCCTGGATGCGGATAGGCTGCTGCTGATCGTTCGGCAGAGACCAGGCGCTCACGCTTCCCAGTGCTGCGCTCAGACCGAGCAAAATAGGGAGGGTTTTAACGAGCCTCATACTGTCCTCTTACGTTCGATAGCAGGTGAATCCTGCTGTCCTTCAGATACGCTTTCATTCCTACGCCAGTCGATACGCCGCCAGCGCCGTCGATTCTAACGGGTTGCTGGGTCTGCGCATATTGCTGCTGTGGGAACACTGTCATGCGGGTGGAAGTGATCAGGGTGTCGCGTTTCTTTTCGTCAGTGCGCTTGACGCGTACGTTGTCGATCAGTTCGACCTCGGTACCGCCTGGGTTCACTTCACCGCGATCGCTGGTCACGTGCCATGGAAAATCGGTGCCACGGTACATGTTCAGGTCCGGCTTGGTGACCAGTGTGACGTCGGTGGCTTTCACGTGCTCGGCCTTGTCGGACGTCATTTCGTACTGCACGCGCCCGTCTTCGAGGTATTGCAGGGTGTGCGTGTTGGTCGCATACCAGTCGATGGGACTGTCTTCGGATTTGGCCACCGGCTTGTCGAGGAAGCGTTCCGGGCTGATGTTCCAGTAGCCGACCGCAGCGAAGATGGCTGCGATGCAGGCGAATATCACTATGTTGCGAAATTTCTTGCTCAGCATAATTGGCTCACAGGTACGCGGCGTTAGCCGCATCGAGGCGGCCCTGGGCGCGCAGGATCAGTTCGCAGAACTCGCGAGCGGCACCGTGGCCACCACGGGCCAGGGTAACGCCGTGAGCGTGTTCACGGACAAAACTGGCGGCATTGGCCACCGCGATGCCCAGGCCGACGCGACGAATCACCGGCAGGTCCGGCAGGTCGTCGCCCAGGTAGGCGACTTGCTCGTAGCTCAGGTTGAGCTGGGCCAGCAGCCCGTCCAGCACGACCAGTTTGTCTTCGCGACCTTGATAAACATGGGGAATGCCCAGGTTCATCGCCCGGCGCTCGACCACCGGGCTCTTGCGGCCGCTGATGATCGCTGTTTGCACGCCAGCGGCCATCAGCATCTTGATGCCCTGGCCGTCGAGTGTGCTGAACGACTTGAATTCGCCGCCATCTTCAAGGAAGTACAGGCGCCCATCGGTCAGGACGCCGTCGACATCGAATACCGCCAGTTTGATCTGTTTACCGCGTTGCAGCAGGTCCGCACTCATTACATTACTCCTGCGCGCAGCAAGTCGTGCATGTTCAGGGCGCCGACCGGACGATCGTCACCGTCAACCACGACCAGTGCGCTGATTTTGTTGTCTTCCATGATTTTCAAGGCTTCGGCCGCGAGCATTTCCGCGCGGGCGGTCTTGCCGTGGACGGTCATAATCGCATCGATGGCGGTGTGGTGAACGTCGATGGCGCGGTCCAGGGAGCGGCGCAAGTCGCCGTCAGTGAAAATCCCGGCCAGCTTGCCATCGGCCTCGAGGATGACTGTCATGCCCAGGCCCTTGCGAGTCATTTCCATCAAGGCGTCCTTGAGCAGCGTGCCCCGCTGGACCTTGGGCAGTTCCTCGCCCGCGTGCATGACATGTTCCACTTTAAGCAGCAGGCGTCGGCCCAGTGCGCCGCCCGGATGGGAGAACGCAAAATCTTCGGCGGTGAAGCCGCGGGCTTCGAGCAGTGCGACCGCCAGGGCATCGCCCATCACCAGCGCCGCGGTGGTCGAGGACGTCGGTGCCAGGTTCAGCGGGCAGGCTTCGTGTTCGACGTGCACGTTGAGATTGACTTCGGCGGCCTTGGCCAGCGGTGAAGCGGGATTGCCGGTCATGCTGATCAATTGGATGCCCAGGCGCTTGATCAATGGCAGCAGGGTGACGATTTCATTGGTGGAGCCGGAGTTCGACAGGGCCAGGATGATGTCGTCGCGGGTGATCATGCCCATGTCGCCGTGGCTGGCTTCGGCCGGGTGCACGAAGAAAGCCGTGGTGCCGGTGCTGGCCAGGGTGGCGGCGATCTTGTTGCCGATGTGCCCGGATTTGCCCATGCCGACCACGACCACGCGGCCTTTGCTGGCCAGAATCATCTCGCAAGCGCGTACGAAATCAGCGTCGATATGGGGTAGCAAGCCTTGCACGGCTTCCAGTTCGAGGCGGATGGTGCGTTGTGCTGATTGAATCAGGTCGCTGGATTGGCTCATGTCTGAAATCGTTTAGCCCGATGAAAAGGCGGCGATTATAGCGGTAATGATCAAAACCCTCACGCAAGTTCGTCACGCTTTGTCATTCCTTGTTACGCAATGCGTGTAATTGACGTCATTTATCCATCATCGATTAAACATGGCCGGCTTGACCCTTGGGCGCTCGACCTTTGCAGTGATATAGTTCGCCGCCAGTTCGGTCCGCCCGCACGTATGTGCTTTCGCCAGAAAGTCAGGCGTCCGAGGGAGAGGCTGCATCGCAAGGAGTTTAGATGAGTGCCGATAACGCCTACGCGGTCGAGCTGAAGGGAGTGACCTTCAAGCGCGGTGCGCGCAGCATTTTCAATAACGTCGATATCCGTATTCCGCGCGGCAAGGTCACCGGCATCATGGGGCCTTCCGGGTGTGGCAAGACCACGCTGTTGCGTTTGATGGGCGCCCAGTTGCGTCCGTCCAAGGGCGAAGTCTGGGTCAACGGTCAGAATCTGCCCAAGTTGTCGCGCAGTGATCTGTTCGATGCACGCAAGCACATGGGTGTGCTGTTTCAGAGTGGCGCGCTGTTCACCGATCTCGATGTGTTCGAGAACGTCGCTTTTCCGCTACGAGTTCATACCGAACTTCCCGAGGAAATGATCCGCGACATCGTGTTGCTCAAGTTGCAGGCCGTCGGCCTGCGTGGCGCCATCGACCTGATGCCCGAGGAGTTGTCCGGCGGCATGAAGCGTCGTGTCGCCCTGGCTCGGGCGATTGCCCTGGACCCGCAGATCCTCATGTATGACGAGCCCTTCGTTGGCCAGGACCCGATCGCCATGGGCGTACTGGTGCGTCTGATCCGTCTGCTCAACGATGCCCTGGGCATCACCAGCATCGTGGTTTCCCACGACCTGGCCGAGACCGCGAGCATCGCGGACTACATATATGTGGTCGGCGAGGGCAAGGTGCTGGGGCAGGGTACGCCGCAAGAGTTGATGAACTCCCAGGAACCGCGCATTCGCCAATTCATGACCGGGGAGCCCGACGGCCCGGTTGCATATCACTTTCCAGCGACGGACTACCGCGCAGATCTTCTGGGGAAGCGTTGATGCGCAAGACTTCACTGTTGGAACGCATACGCCGCTTCGGCCACGCCGGCATCGACGTGCTGGCCGCGTTCGGTCGTTCGACCATTTTCCTGTTCCACGCTCTGTTGGGGCGCGGCGGCATCGGCGGTGGTTTCGGGCTTCTGGTCAAGCAACTGCATTCGGTGGGCGTGATGTCCCTGGTGATCATTGTGGTCTCCGGGGTGTTCATCGGCATGGTGCTGGCGCTGCAAGGGTTCAATATCCTGTCCAGCTACGGCTCGGAGCAGGCGGTCGGGCAGATGGTCGCCCTGACGCTGCTGCGCGAACTGGGGCCGGTGGTCACCGCGTTGCTCTTCGCCGGACGTGCCGGTTCGGCCCTGACGGCGGAAATCGGCAACATGAAATCCACCGAGCAGTTGTCCAGCCTGGAAATGATCGGTGTCGACCCGCTCAAGTACATCATTGCCCCGCGCTTGTGGGCCGGTTTCATTTCCCTGCCTGTGCTGGCGATGATTTTCAGCGTGGTGGGGATCTGGGGTGGTTCGTGGGTAGCCGTCGACTGGCTGGGTGTGTATGAAGGGTCCTATTGGTCCAACATGCAAAACAGCGTGACGTTCACCGATGATGTGCTCAACGGCATTATCAAAAGTGTCGTCTTTGCCTTCGTCGTGACCTGGATTGCCGTATTCCAAGGCTATGACTGCGAGCCCACTTCCGAGGGGATCAGTCGTGCCACTACCAAGACCGTTGTGTATGCCTCGTTGGCTGTACTCGGCCTGGACTTTATTCTGACCGCCTTGATGTTTGGAGATTTCTGATGCAAAACCGCACCCTGGAAATCGGTGTCGGCCTTTTCCTGCTGGCTGGCATCCTGGCTTTGCTGCTGTTGGCACTGCGGGTCAGTGGCCTGTCCCCGAGCCCGAGCACCGAGACTTATAAACTTTACGCCTATTTCGACAATATCGCCGGTTTGACGGTCAGAGCTAAAGTGACCATGGCCGGTGTGACCATCGGCAAGGTCACGGCGATCGATCTGGACCGCGACAGTTTCACTGGGCGGGTGACGATGCAGCTGGAAAAGCGTGTGGATAATCTGCCGACTGATTCCACTGCATCTATTCTGACTGCTGGCCTGTTGGGCGAGAAATACATCGGCATCAGCGTGGGTGGCGAGGAGACTCTGCTCAAGGAGGGCGGCACCATTCATGACACCCAGTCGTCACTGGTGCTCGAGGACCTGATCGGTAAATTCCTGCTCAATACCGTTAGCAAAGACGCCAAATGAGGAGCTTTTGAATGATCTCTACCTTGCGACGTGGCCTGTTTGTACTGCTCGCGGCCGTGCCGTTGATGGCTAACGCCGTGGCGGCGCCTTCCGCGCATGATCTGGTCGAGGACACCACGAACCGGTTGCTGGCAGACCTGTCGGCCAATAAGGAACAGTACAAGCAGGACCCGAACGGCTTTTATAAGGCGCTGAACGAAATCGTCGGTCCGGTGGTGGATGCCGAGGGCATCTCCAAAAGCATCATGACGGTCAAGTACTCGCGCAAGGCCACGCCTGCGCAAATGAAGACCTTCGAAGAGAACTTCAAGCGGGGCCTGTTCCAGTTCTATGGCAATGCCCTGCTCGAGTACAACAACCAGGGCATCACCGTCGATCCGGCCAAGGATGAGTCGGGCGACCGTACCAGCGTCGGCATGACCGTCAAAGGCAACAATGGTGCGATCTACCCCGTGTCCTACACCCTGGAGAAGATCAACGGCGAGTGGAAGTTGCGTAACGTGATCATCAACGGCATCAACATCGGCAAGTTGTTCCGCGATCAGTTCGCCGACGCGATGCAGCGCAATGGCAACGACCTGGACAAGACCATCAACGGTTGGGCCGGTGAAGTCGCCAAAGCCAAGCAGGCCAGCGAGAAGTCGTCCCAATGAGTGTATCGGCCATTCGCATGAGCGAAGCCGGCGAGCTGATGCTCAGTGGCATGCTGGACTACATGACCGGCCCCGGCCTGCGCAAGCAGGGTCAGGCGCTGATCAAGGCGAGCAAGGCCGCTGCGCTGGTGGTGGATTGCTCGGCGGTGCTCAAGTCCAGCAGTGTTGGCTTATCGCTGTTACTGTGTTTCATGCGTGACGCACAGGAGGTCGGCAAGACGCTGACCATCCGTGCCATGCCTGAAGACATGCGCGAAATTGCCCAGGTCAGCGAGTTGACCGAGCTGTTGGCGCACCCCTAAACAGCATCGACAGGGAAGCCCCCCGTCAGAGTCCTGCTTCGCGGGGTTCGCAGGCGCGGGGCTTTTTTGTATGATGTCCGACCCGCGCGCACAGGGCGCCGATTGAGGTTGAGCATGCAGGCCGTAGAAGTTAAGAGCTTCCTTGAAGCAAAGCTGCCGAACACGCAAGTGGAAGTTGAAGGCGAAGGCTGCAATTTCCAGTTGAACGTGATCAGCGATGAACTGGCGGCATTGAGCCCGGTGAAGCGTCAGCAGCAGGTCTATGCCCATTTGAACCCATGGATCACCGATGGCAGCATCCATGCGGTCACTATGAAATTTTTCAGCAGCACGGCTTGGGCCGAGCGCACCTGAGCCCAAGGGCGTCGAGATTCTTATGGATAAATTGATTATTACCGGTGGCGCTCGTCTTGATGGCGAGATCCGCATCTCCGGGGCAAAGAACTCTGCCCTGCCGATCCTGGCGGCCACCTTGCTGTGCGATGGCCCGGTCACGGTTGCCAACCTGCCGCACCTGCACGACATCACCACCATGATCGAGCTGTTCGGCCGCATGGGCATTGAGCCGGTGATCGACGAGAAGCTGGCGGTCGAAATCGACCCGCGCACCATCAAGACCCTGATCGCGCCTTACGAACTGGTGAAAACCATGCGTGCGTCGATCCTGGTGCTGGGGCCGATGGTCGCCCGTTTCGGCGAAGCTGAAGTCGCGCTGCCTGGCGGTTGCGCCATCGGTTCGCGTCCGGTTGACCTGCACATCCGTGGCCTTGAAGCCATGGGCGCGGTGATCGACGTCGAAGGCGGCTACATCAAGGCCAAGGCGCCTGAGGGCGGCTTGCGCGGTGCGCACTTCTTCTTCGACACCGTCAGTGTGACCGGTACCGAAAACATCATGATGGCCGCTGCCCTGGCCAAGGGCCGCAGTGTTCTGGCCAACGCCGCGCGCGAGCCGGAAGTGGTCGACCTGGCGAACTTCCTGAACGCCATGGGTGCCAAGGTTTCCGGCGCTGGCACCGACACCATCACCATCGACGGTGTCGAGCGTCTGCACACCACCACCTTCAAGGTCATGCCTGACCGTATCGAAACCGGCACCTACCTGGTGGCCGCAGCTGTGACCGGCGGGCGTGTGAAGGTCAAGGACACCGATCCGACCATCCTCGAAGCCGTCCTCGAGAAGCTGCGTGAAGCCGGCGCCGAGGTCACCACCGGTGATGACTGGATCGAGCTGAACATGCACGGCAAGCGGCCGAAAGCCGTCAACGTGCGGACCGCCCCGTACCCGGCGTTCCCGACCGACATGCAGGCACAGTTCATTTCGCTCAACGCCATTGCCGAAGGTACGGGCGCGGTGATCGAGACGATCTTCGAAAACCGCTTCATGCACGTTTACGAACTGCACCGCATGGGCGCCAAGATCCAGGTCGAGGGCAACACCGCCATCGTCACCGGTACCGAAAAGCTCAAGGGCGCGCCAGTGATGGCCACCGACCTGCGTGCGTCGGCCAGCCTGGTGATTTCGGCCCTGATTGCCGAAGGCGATACCCTGATCGACCGCATCTACCACATAGATCGTGGTTACGAGTGCATCGAAGAGAAACTGCAGATGCTGGGCGCCAAGATCCGTCGCGTTCCGGGCTAGTTGCTGCTGCATGGGCATAAGGACATGCCCGTTGAATTGTTCCGAGTCGAGGGTGGTTGCACCCTCGATCTGTGTCCGGCGCCGTTTGTGACCGGGCATGAGTACCTTGATAAGGACTGACGTTTCCCATGTTGACCATCGCACTGTCCAAGGGCCGCATCCTTGACGACACCCTGCCGCTTCTCGCTGAAGCAGGCATCGTGCCGACCGAGAATCCGGACAAGAGCCGCAAGCTGATCATTCCCACGACCCAGGACGATGTCCGCCTGTTGATCGTGCGCGCCACCGACGTGCCGACTTATGTCGAACATGGTGCCGCTGATCTGGGCGTCGCCGGTAAAGATGTGCTGATGGAATATGGCGGCCAGGGCCTGTACGAACCGCTGGACCTGAAAATTGCCCGGTGCAAGCTGATGACCGCTGGCAAGGTCGGCGCCATCGAGCCCAAGGGCCGCCTGCGCATCGCCACCAAATTCGTTAACGTCGCCAAGCGCTACTACGCCGAACAGGGCCGCCAGGTCGACATCATCAAGCTGTACGGCTCGATGGAACTGGCACCGCTGATCGGCCTGGCCGACAAGATCATCGACGTGGTCGACACCGGCAACACGCTACGGGCCAACGGCCTGGAGCCACAGGATTTCATTGCCGACATCAGCTCCCGGCTGATCGTCAACAAGGCTTCGATGAAAATGCAGCACGCCCGTATCCAGGCGTTGATCGACACCCTGCGCAACGCAGTGGAGTCTCGACACCGCGGCTGATTCACCTGCGCGACGTTGAGTCGCGCCGTCTATCCGCCTCATAGCCAGAATTCTCAGGTGCCCAAGCGGATCGAATGTTAGCTTCGGGCGCCTGAGTTTTTTGCCAATCCTATGAGGCTCTCGCTATGACCGCACTGACTGCAATTCGCCGACTCAACGCTGCTGACCCGGATTTCGCGCATCATCTGGATCATCTGCTGAGCTGGGAAAGTGTGTCTGACGACTCGGTCAATCAGCGGGTGCTGGACATCATCAAGGCCGTGCGCGAGCGTGGCGACGCGGCGCTGGTGGATTACACCCGCCAGTTCGACGGGCTTGACGTTGCGTCCATGGCCGACCTGATCCTGCCGCGCGAGCGCCTGGAACTGGCGCTGACCCGGATCACCGTGCCCCAGCGTGAAGCGCTGGAAAAAGCCGCCGCCCGAGTGCGCAGCTACCACGAAAAGCAGAAACAGGACTCCTGGACCTACACCGAAGCCGACGGCACCGTCCTCGGCCAGAAGGTGACGCCGCTGGACCGCGCGGGCCTTTATGTGCCGGGCGGCAAGGCGTCGTACCCGTCGTCAGTGCTGATGAACGCCATTCCGGCCAAGGTCGCCGGTGTGACCGAAGTGGTCATGGTGGTGCCGACCCCGCGTGGTGAAATCAACGAGCTGGTGTTGGCTGCCGCCTGCATCGCCGGTGTCGACCGTGTGTTCACCATCGGGGGGGCCCAGGCTGTCGCTGCATTGGCCTACGGCACTGAAAGCGTACCGCAGGTAGACAAGGTGGTCGGCCCGGGCAACATCTATGTGGCCACCGCCAAGCGCCACGTGTTCGGCCAAGTCGGTATCGACATGATCGCAGGTCCCTCGGAAATTCTCGTGGTGTGCGACGGCAAGACCGATCCGGACTGGATCGCCATGGACCTGTTCTCCCAGGCCGAGCACGACGAAGACGCCCAGGCGATCCTGGTCAGCCCGGACGCCGAGTTCCTCGATCAGGTGACGGCCAGCATCGCCAAGCTGTTACCGACCATGGATCGCGCGACCATTATCGAAACCTCGATCAATGGCCGTGGCGCGTTGATTCAGGTGCGTGACATGGAGCAGGCCATCGAAGTCGCCAACCGTATCGCGCCGGAGCACCTGGAATTGTCGGTCGCCGATCCGCAGGCCTGGCTGCCGCAGATCCGCCACGCTGGTGCGATCTTCATGGGCCGCCACACCTCCGAGGCCCTGGGCGACTACTGCGCGGGCCCCAACCACGTGTTGCCGACCTCCGGCACCGCACGGTTCTCCTCGCCGCTGGGTGTGTACGACTTCCAGAAACGCTCGTCGATCATCTACTGCTCCGAAAGCGGCGCCTCCGAGCTGGGCAAGACTGCCTCGGTGCTGGCCCGTGGCGAATCGCTGAGCGCCCACGCGCGCAGCGCCGAATACCGCATTCTCGATAAAGACTTCAAACCGGGGCAGGGGAACTGAACATGAGTAAATTCTGGAGCCCGTTCGTCAAGAACCTCGTGCCTTATGTGCCGGGCGAGCAGCCGAAACTGGCTAAACTGGTGAAGCTCAACACCAACGAAAACCCCTACGGTCCTTCGCCAAAAGCCTTGGCGGCGATGCAGACCGAGCTGAACGACAACCTGCGCCTGTACCCGGATCCGAACAGTGATCTGCTGAAAAACGCCGTGGCCAGCTACTACGGCGTGAAGACCAATCAGGTGTTCCTGGGCAACGGTTCCGATGAAGTCCTGGCGCATGTTTTCCACGGCTTGCTGCAACACGACAAGCCGCTGCTGTTTCCGGACATCAGCTACAGCTTCTATCCGGTGTACGCCGGGCTGTACGGCATTACCTTCGATGCCGTGCCGCTGGATGCGCAGTTCCAGATCAACCCGGCGGACTACGCCAAGCCGAACGGCGGGATCATCTTCCCCAACCCGAACGCGCCGACCGGTTGCCTGCTGGCGCTGGACGCGGTTGAGCAGATCCTCAAGGCCAGCCCGGATTCGGTGGTCGTGGTCGACGAGGCCTACATCGACTTCGGCGGCGAAACCGCGATCAGCCTGGTGGACCGCTACCCGAACCTGCTGGTGACCCAAACCCTGTCCAAGTCCCGTTCCCTGGCCGGCCTGCGGGTTGGCCTGGCGGTGGGGCATCCGGACCTGATCGAAGCGCTGGAGCGCATCAAGAACAGCTTCAACTCCTACCCGCTGGATCGCCTGGCCAATGTCGGCGCTGCTGCTGCCTTCGAAGATCGCGAGTACTTCGACAAGACCTGTCGCCAGGTGATCGAAAGTCGGGAATGGGTGACTGCGCAGTTGCAAGCCAAGGGTTTTGAGGTGCTGCCGTCGGCCGCCAACTTCATCTTCGCCCGCCACCCGCAACATGACGCGGCAGGCCTGGCGGCGAAGTTGCGCGAGCAGGGTGTGATCGTTCGGCACTTCAAGCAGGAGCGGATTGCGCAGTTCCTGCGGATCTCGATCGGTACGCCGGAGCAGAACCAGGCGTTGATCGAGGGGCTTGGAGATCTATAGAACGCTGGAAAACCCTGTAGGAGCGAGCTTGCTCGCGATAGCTATTTTCAATTCAACATGATTGTTGGAGTATTAATCGCATCGCGGGCAAGCCCGCTCCTACAGGGGTATCGCAGGCTGGTTTATTCGTGATGGGGTTCGCCCAGGAACGTCAGCGAACTGAACAAGCCTCGACTGCTGACATCGGCGCTGCCCTTAACCGGCACTTCCACCTGCGCCGCAATCACATTCAACCCTTCGTTACGCACCACCACCTGCGCGCGACCGTCCTTGTCGGTTTCGGTGCTCAAGGTGTTCGGCGCGTTGCGATAGTCGCCGATCAACTCCACCCCGGCGGCCGGTTGGCCATCTACCAGAACCCGGACCGGTAGCGGGTTGCCAGGCCCTACGGTCAGCGGATCGACCTCCGGCAAAATCAGCAGTTTGATCTGATCCAGTTTCGGCAACTTCGCGCCTGCCTGATAAATCGCCAGGCTGTACTTGAAGGTGTGCGTGGCCTCAATCGCACCCGGCACCTTGCTGCGTCCTTCGTTGATCCACTTTTTGTCCGCCGTCTGTGACCACATGCCGTTGTCCAGGGCGATCGCCATAACGGCCGGTGGTTTCAGCGGTT
>Ga0308165_1004636_pt1 | contig 13390 bp, 11 predicted proteins | sample PhyWR2_FD_201032 | JGI IMG/M metagenome (GOLD analysis project Ga0308165, IMG submission 201032) | Phyllosphere microbial communities from UC Gill Tract Community Farm, Albany, California, United States - DLSLW.R2 | ecosystem: Host-associated > Plants > Phyllosphere > Unclassified | place: USA...
GCATGTTCTTCCAAAGACCTTTGATGTTCTTGTTCCACACACCGATTTTTGGCAGTGCATAGAGGAAGATATTGGGCTCATCAGCAGCAAGCTTTTCCTGCAACTTCTTGACGAGTTCGAGTTGTTCCTCATCGCTACCAGCTTCGGCATAGGCTTTGTAAAGGGCCTTATATTCCGGGCTGTTATAGTTGAAGTAGTATTTATCACGCGCATAAATATCGAGATCGCGCGGTTCGGTATGCGCGATGATCGTTGCATCGAAATCCGAGCGCTTGAACACCTGATCGAGCCATTGCGCAAATTCCATCGGCACGAGATTGACCTGAATGCCGACTTCCGAAAGCATGGCCGCAATGATTTCGCCGCCACGACGCGCATAGGCTGGCGGTGGAAGCGTGATGGTGATTTGCGTGCCAGCCGGAACGCCTGCCTCTTCCAGCAATTGCTTTGCCTTGGCCGGATCATAAGGATAGGTTTCCGAGAGATCGACATAGCCCGGATCGACCGGCGCATAATGCGAACCAATCGGCGAACCAAAGCCCGAATACGTGCCTTCAATCAGGCCCTTGCTGTCAATGGCGTGGGCCAGTGCTTGACGCACCTTCACATTGTCAAACGGCGCTTTGGCATTGTTGAGCGAAAGCAGAACCTTGCCAGCCGTATCACCCACTTCGACATGAAGCTTGTCGTCGCTTTCAAAGCGGCTGATCAGCTCGGGTGCCTGAAACATCGGGAACACATCAATATCGCCAGCAAGAATAGCTGCTGCGGCTGCTGACGGATCGCTGATGAAACGGAACGTAACGGCTGAAAGCTTCGCAGGCTCACCCCAATAATCGGGATTGCGTTCAAGCTCAACGCGGTCACCCTGTACCCAGCGCTTGAACTTGAAAGGACCTGTGCCAACCGGCTTGGTCTTGTTATCTGCCGCAGAATTTGGAGCGATCATCACCGCATCACCCCACCCCATATTAAACAGGAAGTTGGAACTTGGGCGCTTCAGCGTGACAACCGCGGTCGCTGGATCAGGACATTCCGTGCTGGCGATGGGTTCAAAAAGGCCTTTTTGCGCGTTGGTGGAATCGGGAGCCACTGCACGCTCATAGGAGAACTTAACAACCGAGCAATCGAATGGCGTTCCATCATGGAACTTTACGCCCTCGCGCAACTTGAACGTATAGGTTTTCTTGTCGTCGGAGAGCGTCCAGCTTTCAGCCAATTGCGGCTTTACCGTGCCATCTTCGACAATCCGAACCAGACCTTCATAAAGGTTGGCATAGGTAACCTGCCTGATACCGGCAGCAGCATTGGCCGTCGGATCAAGGCCGGGCGGCTCCAGCACTTCTCCAACCACCATTGTGTCTTTTGCAAAGGCACCGTTGATTGATGCCAGCATCGTGGCTGTTATCAGCCCGGCTTTCAGCAGATTACCCATAACTCCCCTTTTCTTTAATTATTTAAATTGAACGTCCGCCATCCACGTCGAGCGCAACACCTGTAATCATAGAGGCTTGAGGCGAGCAAAGGAAAGCCGCAGCTTCAGCCAGATCGTCAGGTTTCAACAAGCGGCCCATCGGAATGGAATCGCGAAATTTTTTGCGGATTTCTTCGCTGTCTTCGCCCATAAAAGTAGTGAGAAGCGGGGTTTCACCAGCTACCGGATTAAGCGCAACAACGCGAATTTTTGCTGGTGCAAGCTCGATTGCGAGCGCCTTGGTAGCCGATACGACCCAGCCCTTGGTCGCATTATACCAGGCGAGGTTAGGACGCGGACGACCGGCACCAGTCGAAGCAACATTGAGAATCACACCCTCACCATTGGCCTTGAAATGTGGAATCAGCTTGCGCGTCATAAGATAAATACCGCGCACATTGACACCGAGAATCCGATCAAATTCGTCTGGCTCGACCAGTTCCGCACTTTGTGGCTTGTGACCGATGCCGGCATTGTTGATCAGAATATCGACCTTGCCAAATTTCGAGATTGCTGCATCCACAGCAGCATTAACGTCAGCTTCCTTGGAAATATCGACAGCAACAGCAAGTGCTGCATCGCCGATTTCACCTGCTACACGCTCGGCACCCGCCTTGTCGCGGTCCACGATGACGACCTTCGCGCCGTCTCTAGCAAAGCGTTTCGCCATGCCTTCGCCAAATCCCGAACCTGCTCCCGTAATGAGCGCGACCTTACCTTCAAGCGACACTGTTATTCTCCCAGTATTGTATTTATCCGTGATACACGGAAATCGTTTTCAGCGAGGCAAAGCCATAAAGCGCCTCAAAACCCTTTTCGCGGCCATGACCAGACTTCTTCACGCCGCCAAATGGCAGTTCGATTCCGCCTCCAGCACCATAATTATTGATGAACACCTGACCAGAATGGATGGCGCGCGCCAGACGGAACTGGCGTCCACCATCATTGGTCCAGATGCCGCAAACAAGGCCAAAGGACGTGCCGTTGGCAATCGCGATAGCTTCTTCTTCGGTGTCAAAAGGCAGGATAATCTGCACCGGGCCGAAGATTTCTTCCTGCGCAAGACGATGATCGGCAGGCACATCGCGGATCAATGTCGGGAGCACATAGGCTCCACTTTCTGGCGCGTCTGCCAAAAGCTCACCCTGAGCGGCAATTGCCAGACCATCCTGCTTTGCAAGATCGAGATAGCTCTCGACAATTGCTTTCTGACGTTGCGAGACGACCGGGCCGACAGAAGGATTTGCACCTGCGGGGCCGACTTTCAAGGCGCGATAACGTTCGCTCATACGTGCAATGACATCTTCATAGATGCTGCGTTCAACCAGAATACGCGACGAAGCGGAACAGGTCTGGCCCGCATTCTGAATGCCGGCATTGACAAGGAACGGCACGGCGCGATCAATATCCGCATCAGCAAAGACGATCTGCGGCGACTTACCGCCAAGTTCCAGCGTTACAGGAATAGTGTTTTTCGCCGCTGCGGCCTGTATTGCCTCGCCGGTGCGAACCGAACCGGTAAACGAAATGTGGTTGACGTCTGGATGCTCGGATAGCGCTGCACCCGCTTCTGCGCCAAGCCCGGTTACAACATTCAAAGCGCCTTTTGGCAGCCCGGCTTTTTCCGCAATTTTTGCAAACTCAAGAATGGTCAGACATGCTTCTTCGGCTGGTTTCACCACCGCCGCATTGCCCATGGCAAGCGCTGCACCAAGGCTGCGCCCCAAAATCTGCATTGGATAGTTCCACGGGATAATGTGTCCGGTCACACCATGTGGCTCGTAGATGCTCAGAACAGTAAAGCCATTCTGATAAGGCAGCGTGTCACCATGCACCTTATCGGCGGATGCGCCGTAAAACTCCAGATAGCGCGCAAGTGCCACCACGTCGGCGCGTGCCTGCGTCACCGGCTTACCAACATCTTTTGATTCGAGATCAGTCAGAAGATCAATGTTTTTTAACACTTCCTCGGAAATGCGATGCAGAACCCGGCCACGTTCAGTGGCCGTGAGCTTGCCCCAATCGCCGGAGCGGGCCGCGCGCGCTGAAGCGACAGCCAGATCAACATCGGCTTTTGTACCGCGTGCAATCAGCGCCAGATCACTACCATCAGAAGGGTTTTTGAGCGTAATAAGCTCGCCGCCAACTGCGTCCTGCCATTGAGCCGCGATAAAATTTCCATAGCGCAAAAGTTCTGCTTGGCCGGTTGTGTTGTTATGCTTCATTTTCATTCTCCCGCAGAGGTCTTTCAGCCTCCAGTCTCGCCGTAGTTGCGCGGATATGCGCCCGCGCCAGCTGTTCGGCTTCTTCGCCATTGCGCGCGGCAATGGCCTCAACAATTGCGCCATGTTCGCGGATCGCATCCCGCGCCCGGTCTACCGAAAGCGAAAAGGACGGTGCAAAAACCTGCGATGTCATACGCAGAACCGGCACGAAGGCGATCAGCGAGGCGTTACCCGCCGCATTCATCACCGCCATATGAAAATCGACATTGGATTGCGTGTAGGCTTTCGGGTCCCACGGATCGACGACTGCCCCCTGACTAGCAACAAACGTGCGAAGCTTGGCAATATCGGCATCCGTTGCCCGTTCAGCAGCAAAACGCGCCGCAACACCATCAAGTGCTTCACGCACGGCATAGGCATCAATGAGACGGGTGAGATCAGCAGAGGCCACACGAACGCCCCTGCCTGGTAAATGAATGACCAGTCCGTCGCGTTCAAGAACACGCAGGGCTTCGCGCAGCGGCGTGCGGCTGATACCAAATTCAGCAGCCATATGTTCCTGACGAAGAATAGCACCAGGCGCATAAACGCCCGCATAAATTCGCTCGCGAAGTGCTTCTGCAACTTCGTCCAGCAAACGGGTCTGACTACGCCACTCAAAAGCCGCCAATAGAAAAGCCTCCCAACTTTTCTGGACACAATATCCTGGATACAAAATCAGTCAATGCAAAAACGGCTATGTCCCCTGATAGGATTTCAGCAGATCAGAAAAATGAGAACTGGGATTTATTCGCTCACGATTTCCCGGAGCATCTCGACCAGTTGCCTGATTTGGTCTGGGCTACTTTCCATATGCTGGATAACAATCTCCATCGGATCAACAGTCGGCAAACCGGCACTCGCAGGTACGATTCTATGTGCGGGTTGCGCCACGCGCGTTGGCAACAGGCTTACGCCCAGCCCTTCCGCAACCGCACTTTGAACGCTTGCAAGACTGGAGCTCGTGAAAACAACGCGCCATGGCCTGCCGATATGGTCGAGCGATTCCATCATGTCGCTGCGATAAAGCCCATTTGGCGGGAAAGCGACAAGCGGCAAAGGGTCGGTATCTGAAACCGGATATTCCGCACTTTCCAGCCATGATAAAGGTTCAGGCCAATGTGCCGTGCCAACTGTTTCTCCGCGTTTCTGTTTGATCATCACGAGATCAAACTCGCCGGTTTCAAATCCTTTTTGCAACTCGCGACTTAGGCCACTTGTTACCTCAAGCTTTATATTAGGATGGCCGCGCAGAAAGGCCGCAAGCGCTGGCGTGACCAGTTTAGCCGCAAAATCTTCTGCAAGACCAAGCCGAAATATCGCAGTCAAAGCGTTGCCGGTTATGGCTGCTGCAGCTTCATCGTGGAGATGAAGCATACGACGTGCATAACCAAGCAGTTTCTCACCCGCATCGGTTGGCCGCACATCATTTCGCGCACGCTCCAGCAGAGATTGCCCAGCCGCTTCTTCTAAGCGCAAAATTTTCTGGCTTATGGTTGATTGTGTCGAATGCAATTGTTGGGCCGCAGCGGTGAAGCTGCGACTGTCTATAACAGCAACAAAGGCACGCAAGAGATCGAGGCTGAATGCATTATTCATTTATTGAATGAATACCAGTTGAACATTTAATTTTTAAATATGACTTATCGTGATTATTTTAGCAATAAGTAAGGAGCACAGCCGATGCGTAAAACACTCTTCAGCTTGAGTACCTTAGCATTGATTGCAGGGACGATAGTCATGACCGAACCAACATTGTCTGAAAATAACGCCGTAGCACAAGCGAAAACAACGCTTATCGAAGCCGCCTCCGTCGGCGATCTCGGTGCCGTCAAACAGGCTATCAAGGTAGGTGCCGATCTTGAAATCCGTGGAAAGAGGGGCGAAACAGCGCTTCTTGTAGCCACGCACGCCAATCATGTCGATGTTGCGCGTGCGCTTATAGAAGCCGGTGCCGATGTGAACGCCAAGGATTCCATCAACGATAGTCCCTATCTTTATGCAGGCGCGCGAGGACATCTTGAAATACTCAAACTCACCCTTTCCCATGGTGCGGATCTCAAAAGTACCAATCGCTATGGCGGCACCGCAATAATTCCCGCCTCTGAACGTGGACATGTTGAAACAGTTAAAACGTTGATTGAAGCAGGCACAGATGTCGATCACGTCAATAATCTCGGCTGGACCGCTTTGCTGGAAGCGATCATTCTTGGTGATGGCGGGCAACGCCACATCGATATTGTGAAACTGCTGATTGATGGCGGCGCAGACGTTAATCTGGCCGATAAAGACGGCGTTACGCCTTTACAACATGCCCGCCAGCGGGGTTTTAAGCCCATGGTAGCAATGCTTGAAAAGGCAGGTGGAAAATGAATAAAGATCAGGAGTTTTTGCAAAAGGCGATCGCTCTTGCTTATGACAATGTCGAACTGGGCGGTCGCCCCTTCGGTGCTGTTGTCGTAAAAGACGACAAGATCATCGCGATCGGTGTCAATCGCATGCAAGCCGATTGCGATCCAACTGCACATGCAGAACTTCTAGCATTGCGTGCTGCAGGAAAGGTTTTGCAGTCGCCACGACTGGATGATTGCAGCGTATATGCAAGCGGACAGCCCTGTCCCATGTGTTTTGCTGCAATGCGGATGTCTGGCGTCAATAAAATCATATTTGCTTATTCCAATGATGAAGCCGAACCGTTTGACCTTTCGACAGCGAAAATCGCTTGTGAACTAGTCAAACCCATAGGCGAACAGACTGGTATCCGCTTTGAACATTATTCGCCCGACGACAATGCGGCGCTTTATCGGCGCTGGCAGGAAAAGCAGAAATAGATGACTGGCGTCATCATGCGCACAAAGCAAACCAGTGTCGGGACTAACGCAAGCCCTATTGCACTTATCGTTCTAGTCGTTCTGATTGGCCTCAATCTCAGGCCGTTTCTGACTGCGCCGGGACCAATACTTTCCGATATCGCTTCAGATACCGGCATGGGCTTTGGCGCACTGTCTTTGCTCACATTCCTGCCTATGCTGCTGATGGGGCTTGGTGCATTTATCGCGCCAAGCATTCAGTCAACCATCGGAACGCGTCGCAGCATGTTCACAGCACTGAGCATCCTTGCGGCAGGCTCTGCTCTGCGTGGTTTTGTGCCGGATGGGTTTTCTCTGGTTCTTACCGCTGTCATGTGTGGCGCGGGTGTTGCAATGATACAGGCACTGATGCCGGGCTTGATCAAAGCAAACTTTCCGGCAAGCATTGCGACGATTACAGGTCTTTACTCGGCGATGATCATGGGCGGCGGCGCACTCGGCGCTCGCCTGACGCCATGGCTTGCCGGTTCTGACCATAACTGGCGTTTCGCACTTGCAGTTCTTACAGTTCCAACAATACTGGCGCTCTTTACGGCGATCCCTATTCTTCGGGAAACCGAATCTTCCGGTTCAAAATCGGGTATAAGCGGAAAGCTTTTGCATCGTCGGCGCACTTGGGTGCTTATGATCGCTTTCGGCCTCGTGAATGCAGGCTATTCCTCCATGGTGGCATGGCTGGCCCCCTACTATCAATCATTAGGAATGCCGGCATCAGCAACCGGAAACCTAATCGCGGTTATGGCAATAGCGCAGGCGCTTGCAGCCTTTGGGCTTCCCTTGCTCGCTCGTCGCAATTTTGACCGTCGCCCGTGGCTCTTGCTCACACTGGTAATGCAGGCCATAGGTTTTGCAGGTCTTGCCTTCATCCCCGAATTTTCACCGTTGTTCTGGTCTGCTATTTGTGGCGCTGGTCTTGGTGGCAGTTTTGCACTTGCCATGATTACATCGCTTGATCATCTGCAAAAACCGGAAGAAGCAGGCGCACTCGCCGCTATGATGCAGGGCGGTGGTTTTCTGATTGCGGCTCTCGGACCTATCGCTACCGCGTTCTTGCATAGTCTCACCGGCAGTTTCGCATCAGGCTGGATTCTGCATCTTGTTTTGGTTTTGAGCATTTGCCCGCTCTATCTCAGCTTCAATCCTCGCCACTATGAGCGTGTGATGAACCTCAAATATCGGAACGAAAGCGGCACACAATAGCGTTACCAGCTGTTAAAACCAATGTTTCACCGGCAATTGTGAGCTAGATGACTTGCTGACCTTACCAATCAGGATAAGGTTGCAACAATTCGCCTTCAATTAAAGCGCGCCGGTTTGCGCGCTGCACCCAATCATTGGTCGATGAAATGAAGCATGAAATAGTCACCAAAGACGGGACATTCGTTGCACCGGATGGCCTCCCTAAGCCACGTATTTATTGGGCATGGGCAACCCTAATGGTGGGGCTTACGCTGGCGGTCATCGACGGCACCATTGCCAATGTCGCACTTCCCACAATTGCAGCCGATTTTTCGGCAGGACCAGCCGCTTCAATCTGGATCGTCAATGGCTATCAGCTCGCAATCGTTATAACGCTTCTGCCTCTGGCGGCATTGGGCGAAATTTACGGCTATCGCCGCATATATCTCTTAGGCGTATCCCTCTTCACACTTGCCTCTATCGCTTGCGTATTCTCTCGCTCTCTGGAGGCACTGACAATTGCGCGGGTCATTCAGGGCTTTGGCGCTGCTGGCCTCATGAGCGTCAACACCGCACTGCTGCGCTTTACAGTACCACAAGCCAAATTTGGCACGGCAATCGGCCTCAATGCACTATTCGTCGCTGTGTCATCCACAATCGGCCCGACGCTGGCAGGCGTTATTCTGCATTCACTAAGCTGGCCGTGGCTTTTCGTGATCAACATTCCGCTTGGCGTTCTGGCCGTTGCTATGGGCTTGAGAAGCCTGCCCGATAATGAGCGCTCTTCGCGGCGTTTCGATTATCTGAGTGCAATTCTCAGCGCGCTTACACTCGGACTGTTGGTAACTGTAATCGATAGTGCGGGTGGTGGGCTTGATACAATCTGGCTGATATTGCAGGCCGTCGCTTGCGTTGGTGCGGCAACATGGCTGATCCGCCGCTCGCTGCGCACCACTGATCCGCTGCTGCCGCTTGATCTGCTGCGCATCCCGGTTTTTAGCCTATCCTTATGTACGTCCATCATGTCATTTCTGGCGCAGATGATGGCTTTCATCTCCCTGCCGTTTTTATTTCAAACCGTTTATGGGTTTAAGCCCATTGAGGTCGGTCTTTTGATGATGCCATGGCCAATTGCTTTGGCCATCGTTGCGCCTTTGTCGGGTAAATTCTCCGACAAATATTCACCTGCAAAGCTCGGTCTTATCGGGCTTGTTATCTTTGCAGCGGGACTTGCGCTGATTGGATTGTTGCCTGAACAGCCTACGGTACAGGACATCTGCTGGCGCATGGCAATTTGCGGTATCGGCTTTGGCTTTTTCCAGGCGCCCAACAACCGCATGATCATTACATCTGCGCCACGTGCAAGGAGTGGTGCTGCCAGCGGCATGCTGGGAACGGCGAGGCTCATGGGCCAATCACTTGGTGCCGCCTTTATCGCGTTTCTTTTGGCACGCTGGGGCGTTACCAATATCCCCAGTATGCTGCTGGTCGCGGCTGGCTTCGCAGCATTTGCCTCCATCATTAGCATCTCTCGGCACAAGCGATAAATTAGCTTGTGAACCTTTGTAAATAACTTAGTCGAAACACAAAATTCCCTGTTGCAATCTCAAATGCGTTAGTCCATATAGCGCTTGCCTAACGGAAACGACTTCTCTCAGAGAAGGCTGGCGCGAGCGGGTGTAGCTCAGGGGTAGAGCACAACCTTGCCAAGGTTGGGGTCGAGGGTTCGAATCCCTTCGCCCGCTCCAGTTTTTTCGATTGGTTTAGGCATCAAAATCCCGGCTTTGTCCGGGATTTTTGCTTTTCAGGGATAAATGTTCATTACCAATATTCGATTGGCAAGCCAGCCGGAAGCCAAGTGATTCCAGAATCACCTATTCTGAAGGAATTCAGCCTAAAGCACTCTCACGGCTCCCTGCCCTTCACTTTGTTTCGAAAACACCACATTCGAAATCAGAAAATTACGTAAAAGCCCTTTTAAGCTTGCGGTTTCGTGTTTTGTGGCACTAAGAAAGCACCATCTCGGGCCTTTCCCCTTATTCCTGTGGCCCACAAATATGGATAGAAACAATGACTGTCGCTCAAGCAGTTGTTCCGAAGAAAAATTCTGCGCGCCGCGTTTTGGCCGCGAGCATGATCGGTACAACAATCGAATTCTTTGATTTTTATATCTATGCAACAGCTGCGGTAATCGTGTTTCCGCATCTGTTTTTCCCCGCCAGCGACGGAAACTCAGCGCTGCTGCAATCGCTGGCTACCTTCGCGATTGCCTTCTTCGCACGTCCTATCGGCGGCGCGCTGTTCGGTCACTTTGGTGACAAGATTGGCCGCAAGGCAACGCTTGTTGCAGCTTTGATGACAATGGGTATTTCCACCGTCGCAATTGGCTTCCTGCCAACATACGAATCCATCGGCGTATGGGCCGCACTTCTGCTGGCAATTTGTCGTCTGGGACAGGGCCTTGGACTTGGTGGTGAATGGGGCGGCGCAGTCTTGCTCGCAACCGAAAATGCACCAGAAGGCAAGCGCACGTGGTACGGCATGTTTCCACAGCTCGGCGCCCCCGTAGGATTCATTCTGGCAACAGGTATCTTCCTGGTCCTCGCTGAATTACTGACCGAAGAACAATTCATGTCGTTCGGCTGGCGTATTCCTTTCATCGCGAGTGCTCTGCTGGTTGGCGTTGGCCTCTTCATTCGTCTGAAAATTTCTGAAACACCCGAATTTCAGAAGGCAATCGACAAAGCTGAGCGCGTTGAAGTTCCTGTCGCAACACTTTTCAAGAAGCATAAATCGAGCCTGTTTTTTGGAACTATCGGCGCCGTTGCAACCTTCGTGCTTTTCTACCTCATGACCGTGTTTTCGCTCGGTTGGGGAACGCGTGCGCTTGGCTATAGTCGCGAAGAATTCCTCATCCTTCAAATGATCGGCGTGATCTTCTTTGGCCTCACCATTCCGGTTGCTGCCATTCTTTCCGATAAGTACGGCATGCGCCCGGTGATGATCATCGTAACGGTTTTGATCGGCCTCTACGGTTTCATCATGGCTCCACTTTTCCTCAGCGGAACGACTGGCGTTCTGGCCTTCCTCATCATTGGTTTCGGTCTGATGGGCCTAACCTATGGTCCCATTGGTGCGGCACTTGCTGAACCGTTCCCGACCTCGGTTCGCTATACCGGCGCATCGCTGACCTTTAATCTAGCAGGCATTCTCGGTGCATCTGTTGCACCTTACATCGCAACATGGCTCGCGACCCATTATAGCTTCACTTATGTCGGCTATTATATGACTGCTGCAGCAGTGGTCTCGCTGATCGGCTTTGCCTTCATTTCGTTTAAACGCGGCGAATAAGCTCCATTGAAATGCAAACAAAAAAGCCCGCGTGGATTGATCCATGCGGGCTTTTCTTTTATCAACGTTTATAAATTTTATTCGGTGTCGGCTGCTTCGAGTGCGATAGCAACTGACTGAATTATCGCAGCAAAACGTGCAGCAGCCTGGATCGATTCTGTCGAAACACCGGCTTTGCGTAGAACGTCCTCATGCGCATCGATGCACATGCCGCAGCCATTGATAACTGATACCGCCAGCGACCAAAGCTCGAAATCGACCTTATCCACGCCCGGATTGCCGATCACATTCATACGCAGCTTTGCCGGCAGCGTGCGATACTCCTTATTGGAAGCAAGATGCACGAAGCGATAATAGACATTGTTCATGCCCATGATGGAAGCCGCAGATTGGGCAGCCTGAATAACGCTTGGGTCAACCTTACCAGCAGCTTCCGCAACGAGCGCCTTGCGCACATCTGCATTGCGCGAAGCGATACCACAAGCAACAAACAAGCCATATTTCTGCTGAGGTGTCAGCGTTTCGTCGCTCGACATGGACGATAGATTGAGACGAACATCCTTGGCGAAATCCGGGATTTTCGATTTCAGATCATCAGTGGACATGGAACCCTCTTTAAAATGTCATGTGTCAGTTCTTGATAAACAAAAGGCGGGTTTTAACCCGCCTTGTATCAGATAATTTATGCTGATTAAGCAGCCTTAAGCGTTTCGCCACCGACTTCGCGGTTGCATGGGCAAAGCTCATCAGTCTGCAAAGCATCGAGAACACGCAGCGTGTCCTTAGGAGCGCGGCCAACATTGAGGTTGGTTGCGTAGACGTGCTGGATCGTGTTGTCTGGATCAACAACAAACGTGTAACGATATGCAACGCCATCTGGCGAACGAACACCAAGACCGTCAACCAAAGAACCATTGGTGTCGGCAAACGACCAGATTGGCAGTTTGTTGAGATCCTGATGATCACGACGCCATGCAAGCTTCACAAATTCATTGTCGGTCGAACCGCCCAGAACGACTGCATCACGATCTTCAAAATCTGAAGCCAGACGCGCAAATTCAGCAATTTCGGTAGGGCAGACGAAGGTAAAATCTTTCGGATAGAAAAAGATGACCTTCCACTTACCTGCAAAGCTTGCTTCGGTCACTTCTTCAAACGCCGAAACGCCGTTTTCTTCGTGGAAATTGAAGCCTGGCTTAACGCCAGTTACTTTGAAAGAAGGAAGCTTGTCACCGATACCGAGCATCTCATACCTGCCTGTAAATTCGTTGTTATGCAGAAAATTCAGAAGTTTCAGAATTATCCGCTTGTGAGTCGTTTATAGGCACTGTAGTTCAATCGGTCAAAGCGATTAAAACGATCCAATCCATCGATTATAACGATGAGGGAATGTGTTAGATAAGATGCTCAATATCAGCGTTCGACAACTCCATTACTTTATCGCGCTTGTAAAAGCCGGTTCGTTTTCGCGTGCAGCCGAGGCGGTTGGTGTCACCCAATCGACGCTTAGCGCCGCAATACAGGCTTTGGAGGCCGAAATCGGCGTCACTCTGATTGATCGCACAGGAAGGCGCATGCAGTTGCTGCCTGCGGGAGAGGATTTTTTAGACCGGGCGCGGGAAATTGTCGCTTCAATCGAAGAACTGCCCGAACATGCAAAACAAGCTGAGCGCCCTTTGACAACGCGCCTGCGTTTGGGTGTCATTCCCTCCATTGCGCCTTTCTTATTGCCAAAGGTGCTGCCTTCAACGGCCAAAGCTTTTCCAGATTTACAATTAAGCGTTCGCGAGGGGCTGACGCGCACGCTGCTCGACACCTTGCGTTCAGGCACGCTTGATGTCGCGCTGGTGGCTCACCCCTATGATCTTGATGATTTCGAAGTCGCGGAAATCGGTAAAGATCCGTTTTTTCTTGCGGTACGAAGAGATCATGCGCTTGCTAACCGTGATCGTATTGATGCAAGCGATTTGCGGGATCAGCCATTTCTCCTGCTTGAGACCGGCCATTGTTTACGGGAACATGTGATGGCGGCGATCGGGTCAAAGCCCGCACATACCGGCGGTGACGTTCATGCAACAAGCATCATGACGCTAGTGCAGCTTGTGGAATTCGGCATGGGCGTAACGCTTTTGCCAGAGGTTGCAATCAAAGCGGGTGTGACACGCGGCAGCGAAATCAGCATCGTGCCTTATGAAGGGCAGCATAATTTCCGTTCATTGGCGCTGGTGTGGCGTGCCAATGCTGCCCGACGC
>Ga0308165_1004637_pt1 | contig 13389 bp, 9 predicted proteins | sample PhyWR2_FD_201032 | JGI IMG/M metagenome (GOLD analysis project Ga0308165, IMG submission 201032) | Phyllosphere microbial communities from UC Gill Tract Community Farm, Albany, California, United States - DLSLW.R2 | ecosystem: Host-associated > Plants > Phyllosphere > Unclassified | place: USA...
GCCGGTTTGCTGTAAAAGCTAGGGAGATTTAATGGCTTACTCAGTACAGAAATCGACGGTGGCAAAAGTTGCTGTTGTCTCGCTCGCCATGTTGCTGGCTGCATGTAGCAGCGATCAGCGTTATAAACGTCAGGTGAGCGGCGATGAAGCCTATCTGCAAGCGACACCGCTTTCCGATTTGCATGCTCCGGCCGGTCTAATCTTGCCCGTGCAGAATGGTCAGTATGACATTCCTGTAGTGCGTAGCAGCACTGCAATTGGTAAAGAATTGGATATTCGTCCGCCGACTCAGGCCCTGGCTCTGGTGAATGGTGGACGAACAGCGTTTGCAGGGGATACCGCGACATTGTTAGTCGAAGCGGCTATGGCAAATGGGCTATGGCCACAAGTAGTGAGTATTCTCCAGGAAAAAAACTATACCATCGCCGAACGTAGTGATGGTCAGCAAACCCTGACCACGGATTGGGTTGAATGGAATCGTGCAGACGAAGACCAGCAATACCGTGGACGCTATCAGATAAGCCTCTTACCGCAGGGCTATCAGCAGTCTATTGTGGTTAAGTTGCTGAACCTTGAGCAGAATGGTAAGCCAGTCTCTGACCCTGCGGCAGTGCAGCGCTACAGTGCTGAAATGCTCAACAGCATCAGCCTGGGTCTGGATAACGCACAAACTACCCGGCAGAATATGCAGGACAACCGCACTGTATCCGAATTCGATGTGCAGAGCGCCGCCGATGATACCGGTTTACCTATGCTAGTGGTGCGTGCGCCATTCAACGCAGTCTGGGGTAAATTACCCGCAGCGCTGGAAAGAATGGGCATGAAAGTCACCGATGCGACCCGCTCTAAAGGAAGTATCGCTGTGACCTATAAACCACTTTCTGACAGTGGATGGACAGAACTGGGAGCCAGAAATCCAGAGCTGACCAGCGGCGACTATAAACTGCAGATAGGTGATTTGGATAACCGCAGCAGCATGCAGTTTATCGACCCGAAAGGACATGCCCTGACCCAGTCGCAAAATGATGCCCTGGTCGCGGTATTGCAGGCGGCATTTAATAAATGATTGTAGAGGGTCGGTTTTTACCGACCCTTTTTATACCCGTCATACTTTCAAGTTGCCTGGGTGTTGCGTGCGTGAGACTCGCCGAATCACATAGTTTACCTATGCTCATCGACGTCCCTCACTTCGCGCCTACAAGCAACTCGAATTATTTTGAGTATATGTATTAATCCTTGACCGCAAAGCGGTTATAACACCTGGAGTGACAGAAAGATGCAAAAGCAAGCTGAGTTGTATCGCGGCAAAGCGAAGACCGTTTACAGTACGGAAAACCCCGATCTGTTGGTGCTTGAGTTTCGCAATGATACGTCAGCAGGAGACGGCGCGCGCATCGAACAGTTTGATCGTAAAGGTATGGTGAATAATAAGTTCAACCATTTCATTATGACTAAACTGGAAGAGGCGGGTATTCCAACCCAAATGGAAGCGCTACTTTCCGACAACGAAGTGCTGGTAAAGAAACTGGATATGGTACCCGTTGAGTGTGTAATCCGTAATCGTGCTGCCGGATCGCTGGTTAAGCGTCTGGGTATCGAAGAGGGTACGCTACTTAATCCACCATTATTCGATCTGTTTCTGAAAAACGATGCCATGCACGATCCGATGGTCAATGAGTCTTATTGCGAAACTTTCGGCTGGGTAGGCAAAGAGCACCTCGCCCGTATGCGCGAACTGAGCTACAAGGCTAATGACGTTCTGAGTAAGTTGTTTGATGATGCTGGGTTAATCCTTGTAGACTTTAAACTGGAGTTCGGTCTGTTCAACGGTGAAGTGGTTCTGGGTGACGAATTCTCACCTGATGGTAGCCGCCTGTGGGATAAAGAGACGCTCGATAAAATGGACAAAGACCGTTTTCGTCAGAGTCTCGGCGGACTGATCGAAGCTTATGAAGCTGTTGCACACCGTCTTGGCGTTAAATTAGACTAACTGCGCAATCGTTTCCGTTTTATCCAATCAGGGCACTGCTAAGTGCCCTTTTTTTTCATCATGTTACAGTGGTTATTCGCGTATTATCGCTCTAGAATTCCGAATGACAAAAGGTCAGCGAGGTAGCGAATATGCGCCAGCAGGGACAGCATAAAAATAGCAATCCAGAAGCAAAACAACGTACCACAGACTCGTCTGCTATGCGCACTGGCGGCGGTATCTTTCGTATTCCACGTGGTAAAGGTTTTATTGTTTTGCTGGTGATTGTCGTTCTCGCCAGCTATTACCAGTCTGCTCTCATTGGCTTTTTTGCTAAAAAAACAGTAGCCGAAGCACCCGCGGTATCTTACGAGAGGGTTGTCTCACCCGATAGTGAAGCGCTGGAATTTACTACTATGATAATGGCGACTCTTGAAGAGACATGGCAGGTATTATTTAAGAATCAGGGGCTTAAGTATCAATCACCAACGCTGGTGACCTACCGTGACACCGTCAGTAGTGCCTGTAGTGGCGACAATCGCGCGATTGGAACATTTTATTGCCCACAAGATAACACGGTGTATGTCTCTCTTACCCTGTATCACAATATGCAAAGAACACTTGGGGCAGGGCGTGATTTTACTCACGGTTATATGATAGCGCATGCTGTCGGACACCATATCCAAACGCGACTGAAGCTGGAAGTGCCGCTACAGATATCGAGTCTATCGCCAGAACAAGAGTTACAGGCAGACTGTTTTGCCGGGCTATGGGGGCATCGTATGGCAGAGCAGCAGATCCTGAGCGCCGGTGATATGCAACCTGCGATGAATGTCGCCCAAGTCATCGAGGTAGAAAAAAGCCGGCTACACGCCGGTCTTGCCATGCCGGAAAATTTCGCTTATGGCAATTTAGAACAGCGTTATCAAGAGTTTAATCGTGGTTTTGTCAGTGGAGAGCTGGAGCAATGTCTGAATCCAGACTCGGTATCTGTTAAACCATGATGACAGATACCTCTCTGCTCACCGATTTTGTGCACCTGACTACGCAGATGCGCGACAGGGGTATCCGCCGCTTACTGGTCATCGCGGGAGACGGGCAATGGAGCCAGCAGCAGGCTCAAATATTAGCAACCCGGTTAGCAGGAGACTGGTTATGGGTAGGGGAAGAGACCGAGTGGCCCTTACATTGTACTCCAGCAGCACTGCGTACTCTGCTGGGACAAGAGTTTCAGCATGCCGTCTTTGATGCACGTATGGGTCTCGATGCTGCAGCCCTGGCCGCGCTGGCAGGCACGCTGAAAGCGGGAAGCTGGCTGCTGCTGCTGGCCCCAGACTGGCAAAACTGGCAGACCCAGCCCGATGCTGACTCCTGTCGCTGGAGCGATACTGTCGAGGCGATTGCTACGCCGCATTTTATTGCTCACCTGCAGTCCTGTATCAGCCAGTCATCTGATGCCGTGGTGTGGCAGCAGCATCAGCCCGTCAGCCTGAAAAACTTACCAGATTACCCGCTGTGGCATCCGGTTAATCAGGGACCGCAGCAAGAACAAGCGGCACTCCTGACACAACTTATCGCCCTGGAAAGTGGGGTTGCGGTTGTCACCGCGGCCCGTGGACGAGGAAAGTCATCTCTGGCCGGTATGCTGGTTAATCACAGTTCAGGCCGGTGCCTGGTGAGTGCGCCAACCAAAGCAGCAACTGATGTTCTGGCACAATTCGCTGGGGAGCGGTTTCATTTTTTAGCGCCAGATGCCTTGGTCCTGGATAAACCAGAGGGATTTTTTGACTGGTTGATTGTCGATGAAGCCGCTGCAATCCCGGTACCGCTACTGAAGCAAATGATTGCCCATTTCCCTCGTGTTCTACTGACAACCACGGTACAGGGTTATGAAGGGACAGGACGCGGTTTTTTACTTAAATTTTGTGCCTCACTGCCTTCGTATCACGCATTTACGCTCAATACGCCGATTCGCTGGGCAGAAGATGATCCCCTGGAACGATTAATCGATCAGATAATGCTATTTGATGAGCCGAGTCTCGATGCTTTACCCACTGGACCAGTACAGTTTGCGATAATCAGTCAGCAAGACTGGCCGCATAATGCCCGAGCCCTGGCGGATATGTATCGTTTATTATCTGGAGCGCACTACCGTACCTCTCCCCTTGACTGGCGACGCCTTCTGGATGCCCCTGGCATGCATTATCTCGTCGCGACAATAGAAAACCACTGCGCCGGAGCATTATGGTTGCTGGAAGAAGGGGGGCTTGAGCCGTTGCTGAGTCACCAAGTCTGGGCAGGGTTTCGGCGTCCCAGAGGTAATCTGGTCGCTCAGTCGCTGGCGGCACATGGCGGGAGCCCTTTGGCTGCGACACTACGTGGCTTACGCGTTAGCCGCATTGCTGTTCATCCCACCTGCCAGCGGCAGCACCTGGGCAGTGAACTGATGAAACAGGCTCTCCCTCTGGGGCAAGGAACGTATGACTATCTGTCGGTCAGTTTTGGTTATACCGAAGAGTTATGGCGTTTCTGGCAGCGTTGTGGCTTTAAAATGGTCCGGGTGGGAACGCAGCGAGAAGCCAGTAGTGGTTGTTATAATGTGATGGCCTTACTGCCATTATCTGAGGACGGTATCAGGCTGACTGCGTCTGAGCAGCAACGTTTGTTCCGCGATAGTCGCTGGTATCATCATCAGCTACTGACAGATATTGTCTCTGAAACGTCGTTGGCTGATGACTCACTCACGGATAATGACTGGCTTGAACTGGCGGGCTTTGCTTTTGCCCATCGCTCGCTCGATTGTGCCCGGGCGGCGCTGCATCGTTTACTGCTCACTGATGGATTACCGTTAGATTTATTACGCGGAGAGCTGGAAGAGGGGAAAAGTCGGCACCAGCTTTGCCAGCTATTTCACTTAAATGGGCGTAAAGCTCTGCTGTCTGCCCAGCGCCTGCAAACACAAACGGCGCTGCGACAGCTTGATGCCGTGCGCTGCGAAGCACTACAACACTGGATCCGGCAAATCAAGCAGGGACAGGACGAGTCGTGAAGTATGGCCGACGATTAGCGGTTAACCGCTAAAAAAACGGGCTGAGTATTCAGCCCGATTGAGTCAGGTTATCAGGATTTTTTAGGACGGTTGTCGTTGTCGTCATCGTCCCATTTATCGTTACAGTCACGATGGGGCGGTAATTCAGGTTTGTTGGCCAGGAATTTTTTATGATCTACCCGGCTCAGGTCTTTAATGACATTAATAAATATGCCGATCAATACCACCAGGATAAAAATCCACCAATAACGTGATAGCCATTCCATGCTGATACCTCTGTCAGTATACCTGTTATCAGGCGATTAACTGTTCCATAATGCGCTGATACATCCGGGCCAGCAACTGAAGATCGGATGCTTTCACACATTCATTGATTTTATGAATCGTCGCATTCACCGGACCAAGTTCAACCACTTGAGCGCCCATACGTGCGATAAAACGCCCGTCTGATGTTCCACCGGTCGTTAATAGCTGCGGTTTAATCTCATTATAATGCTCAATGGCGTGAACGACGGCATCAACCAGCTTACCGCGAGGTGTCAGGAACGGTTGCCCTGAAAGCCACCAGTCCAGGGTGTATCGTAACTGATATTTATCCAGCAATGCGGTAACACGACGTTTGATTTCAGCGTCAGTCAGTTCGGTACTAAAACGAAAATTGAACTGTACAAACAGCTCGCCCGGAATAACATTATTACTGCCTGTTCCGGCCTGAACATTCGCAATCTGCATACTGGTAGCTGGGAAAAATTCATTGCCTTTATCCCACTCAATGGTCACCAGTTCATTCAGCATCGGTACCGCACGATGCACTGGGTTATCCGCCAGATGCGGATAGGCAACGTGTCCCTGAACCCCATGAATGGTTAAGTTGCAGGTCAGAGAACCACGGCGACCATTCTTGACGACATCACCGACCACTTCGGTACTGGACGGCTCGCCGACCAGACAATAATCAAGGCGCTCTTTACGTGACATCAGGGCTTCGACGACTTTGACCGTGCCATCATGAGCACTGGCTTCTTCATCGGAGGTGATTAAAAATGCCAGACGGCCCTGGTGATGGGGATACTGAGCGACAAAGCGTTCTGCGGCAACAAGCATCGCAGCCAGGGAACCTTTCATATCAGCACTACCACGACCAAACAACATGCCATCGCGGATCGTCGGTTCAAACGGTGGGTTAATCCAGCGCTCAGCATCACCTGGAGGAACGACGTCAGTATGTCCGGCAAATGCCAGAGTCTCACCTTGCCCACGCCAAGCCCAGAAGTTTTGTGTGTTGCCAAAATCCATACGTTCGACAGTGAAGCCGATAGCACGCAGGCGTTCAATCATTAACGCCTGACATCCCGCATCATCAGGACTGAGAGAAGGGCGACGAATAAGCTGTTGGGCCAGCTCAATAACCGGGCAGGACATAAGGCTACACCTCGTTGATAAACTTCTGATAATTCGATTCATTAAAGCCCAAAAGCATAGGCTTACCGGGCGCACAGAGCAATGGGCGTTTGATAATTGCTGGCGTCGTGAGCATTAATTTTGCCGCATTTGGCGCATCGATAATACCTGCTCGTCGTGTTTCGTCCAGTTTACGCCAGGTTGTTCCACGCGTATTCAGTAATGCTTCCCAGCCCAGTTCAGCGATAAAGCTGTCCAGCAAAGCGATATCAAGGCCATCGACACGATAATCATGGAACTGATAATCCACACCATGTTGTTCAAGAAAACGACGCGCTTTCTTAATCGTGTCACAGTTTTTAATACCATAAAGAACGGGCAAAGCGTTCTGAGGGTCATCTGACATAAAAATACCACCTCTGTCGGCAAGTGAGAGCCTGCCAGTCATTATCTGTTGTGAATATACCGGTCATACTTCAAGTTGCCCGGGCGCTGCATGCGATCGGCTTGTCGAATCACATCGTTGTCTATGCTTATCGCCGATCTGCGCTTTGCCCTTACAAGCAACTCGAATTATTTTGGGTATAGAAAACCATGATAATACTGAATAAAAGAGGCTGATGATAACGCATTCCGGCGGAAGTTCGAACCCAGGATATTACCCATGATACGTCAAGTCGTCTGAGTGTTACCCGCGTGAAGACAGTCGAATCACAGCGTTTACCTATGCCCATAATGATAACAAATCATGCTTAAATTATTTGACGATCTTCTTCAGATAATTTTATTTAACAATTATGCACATCACGAGAGCAGATGGGTTACCGTACTGAATAAATATTCATCGCGTTGATTTGTAATGTTTTTATTTTTGTTGTTTTTTTGAGCTATTCAGGTTCATGGAATGTTACATATCTCAGTGTTAAAAAATGTTCAAAATTTTGATTGACTGTGAATCATCAGATAACGTATTAATTAACCACTGAGCTGATGGGGAATTATCTCTGAAACAGCCTCAGGATAATAAAATTTGTAATACTTGGGGAAATTATGATTGATACCGAACTAGGGAACTGGAAAGACTTTATTGAGCAAATGCTGCGCAAATAAATATCCAGAATAGAAAAAATGCTATGACAATAAATTTACTGTTCAGTAGATTAAACAAATAAAGCGCCCTTCACAGGCGCTTTATTTTTGGGTCTTACTCAGGCCGCTTATGTAACGGGAAACGCCTGCGTACCAGGACAAAGAATAACGGTACAAAGAAAATAGCCAGGAAAGTGGCTGAAATCATCCCACCCATGACGCCTGTTCCGACGGCATGCTGGCTGCTTGACCCCGCACCGCTGCTGATAACCAGTGGTAAGACGCCGAAAATAAATGCCAGCGAGGTCATCAGTATCGGACGCAGACGCTGACGACAGGCGACACGCGTTGCCATTACTAAATCCTGCCCGCGGGCATTTAAGTCATTTGCAAATTCAACAATCAGAATGGCATTTTTCGCCGACAGTCCAATGACCGTCAGTAGCCCGACCTGGAAATAGACATCATTTTCCAGTCCACGTAACCAGGTTGCGACCAGAGCACCAATTACGCCCAGTGGAACAATCAGCATCACCGAGAAGGGGACCGACCAGCTTTCATACAGTGCGGCCAGGCACAGGAAAATAACCAGTAATGAAAGAGCATACAGGGCTGGTGCCTGAGCACCTGATAAGCGCTCCTGATAAGAGATACCCGTCCACTCAAGACCAAATCCAGTCGGTAACTGACTCACCAGTTGTTCCATAATCGCCATCGCGGTCCCGCTACTGACGCCAGGCGCGGCTTCACCGACTATCTCCATCGAAGAGAAGCCGTTATAGCGTTCCAGACTTGACGAGCCGGTCTGCCAGTGAGAAGAGGCAAAGGCGGAGAACGGTACCATGCCACCTTCATTATTGCGCACATACCAGCGCTGAATATCATCGGGCTGCATACGATATTGCGCTGCGGCCTGGACATAGACCTTCTTGACTCGTCCTCTGTCCATAAAATCATTCACATAGCTTGAACCCCATGCAGTCTGAAGGGTGCTATTAATATCATCGACAGAGACCCCCAGAGCCTGAGCTTTATGCTGATCAATATCGATTTGTAACTGGGGACTGTCATCCAGACCATTATGACGTACCCGGGTGAGTTGTGGATGCGCGCTAGCCAGGCTCAGCAACTGATTACGGGCTTCGGTTAAGCCTTGATGTCCGATACCGGCATTATCCTGTAACTCAAGGTCAAAGCCTGCTGCAGCGCCCAGACCACTGATGGCAGGGGGGCTGCTGGCGAAAATACGAGCTTCCTTAATTTTCGATAGCGCTTTGGTGGCGCGTTCAATAATGGCTTCGGCACTCGCGCTTTGACTGTCGCGCAGGCTCCAGTCTTTCAGACGAACAAACAGACGTGCGACGTTTTGTCCGTTCCCACCAGGACCCGAACCGAGAGTGGCGAACACGGAGACCACATTGTCTTTTTCTTCAGTCAGATAATAGTGCTCAATTTGTTCGACGACTTTCAGGGTTTGTTGCTGGGTCGATCCGCTGGGTAATTGTACCGACGTTGAAAAGACGCCCCGATCCTCAGTCGGTAGAAATGAGGTTGGCAGACGCATAAATAACACTATCATGCCGACGATCAGCAAGGCGTAGATAACCAGCCAGCGCAGACTCCGGCCCAGAATCTTACTTACCATGCCCTCATAGCCATGAGCGGCTTTATCAAAGCGGCGATTGAACCAGCCAAAGAAACCTTTCTGACCGTGTAGCTCACCCTTGCGCAGCGGTTTTAATAAGGTGGCACACAGCGCCGGCGTTAAAATCAGCGCGACCAGTACCGAAAGCACCATTGCTGAAACAATAGTGATTGAAAATTGTCGATAGATAGCGCCTGTCGTCCCGCTAAAAAAGGCCATTGGTACAAACACGGCTGACAGAACAAGGCCAATACCGACTAATGCTCCCTGTATTTGCCCCATCGACTTCCGGGTCGCTTGTGCAGGAGAAAGACCTTCCTCACTCATTATTCGCTCGACGTTCTCAACCACCACAATAGCATCATCGACCAGCAGCCCAATGGCCAGAACCATCGCAAACATCGTTAAGGTGTTAATACTAAAACCAAAGGCATACAGCACTGCAAAGGTACCCAGCAAGACGACGGGCACGGCAATGGTCGGGATTAACGTGGCGCGGAAATTTTGTAAAAACAGATACATCACCAGGAATACCAGCAGAATGGCTTCCAGTAGTGTTTTGACCACATCCTGGATGGATGCTTTAACAAACGGGGTCGTTTCAAAGGCAATTTTTGCTTCAAGTCCCGGTGGGAAATACTGAGACAGTTCGCTAATTTTATCTCTGACGAGTTTATCGGTCGCGACTTCATTAGCGCCTGAAGCAAGCTTAATCCCAAGACCAGACGCTGCCTGACCATTATAACGACTCAGAAAATCATAACGTTCAGAGCCTAGTTCGACTTCGGCAACATCACCCAGAGTAATCATCGAACCACTTTTATTAACCCGTAACGCGATATCGCGAAATTGTTGCGGTGTCTGTAGCAGAGACTGGGAGTTGATTGTGGCATTCAGGGTTTGTGTATCCAGGGCGGGCGTTGCCCCTAGCTGCCCGACGGCAACTTGGGCATTTTGTGACTTGATTTTTTCAACCACATCCTGAGGCGTTAACTGATAGCTGGTGAGCTTTACCGGATCCAGCCAAATACGCATCGCATACTGGGAACCATAAGCATCTACGTCGCCGACACCATCAAGACGGCTAATCGGGTCCTGGAGCTGACTGGCAACATAGTCAGCAATGTCCTGCTTATCCATACTGCCGTCGGTCGAGACGAAAGCCACCATCAGAATATTGCTGTCTCCGGTTTTACGCACATTCACGCCTTGTGCCTGAACCGGTTGTGGAAGCCTTCGTAACGCGGATTGTAGCTGATTTTGTACCTGTTGCACCGCTTCGTTAGGATCGGTACCTGCTTTAAAACTCAAGGTAATTGAAGTCTGACCTACCGCATTGCTCTGAGATGACATATACATCAGATTATCAAGACCGGTCATACTCTGTTCAATGACCTGGGTAACGGTGTTCTCTAGTGTCTGGGCAGATGCGCCAGGATAATTTGCCGTTATCCGCACATTGGGAGGCGCAAGATTAGGATACTGCTCTACAGGAAGTGAGAAAATAGCCAGTGTTCCGGTCAGACATAATACTATCGCCAGCACCCAGGCAAAAATGGGGCGTGAGATAAAAAAATTTGCCATGCGATAGAACCCCTTAAAAACACTTATTTTTTTGTTAGAAACTACCCCACTTTAATCGCTAGTTAAGCTACAAACGTGGGGAAATTACGAAGATAATGTAAATAATTTCCACTATGACGGGCTGTCAGCAAGGATATATTTACAGACTCGCCGGATCTCAGCGGTAAAAAATTGACAATATAATATCTGCCTGTCTGATGATGTTAATATGAATCTTACTGTAATATCATGAAGATAGTTGTTTTACCAGGTTGAGGGAATGCTATGTCATTACGTATTAACGTTATTAAAAATCAGCTTCTTTCTGATAACTATTTCATTCTGCGCAATATCACGTATGAACTATTTCGCCGCAATGGGGAAACGATTCGTCATAAACGTGAGGTCTATGACCGTGGAAGTGGTGCGACTATTCTGCTGTATAACTGCGAAAAGAAAACAGTAGTCCTGACCCGACAGTTTCGCATCGCAACCTGGATGAACGGTAATGCTGATGGCATGCTGATAGAGACCTGTGCCGGACTACTGGATGCGGATGAGCCAGAACAGTGTGCACGAAAAGAGGCGATGGAAGAGACAGGGTATCAGCTCGGAGAGCTAGAAAAAGTCTTCGAGCTGTATATGTCACCTGGTGGCGTAACCGAGATAGTCTATTTTTATCTGGCACCCTACACCGACTCACAGCGTAAAAATATCGGTGGGGGTGTCGAAGATGAAGATATCGAAGTGTTAGAGATCCCCTTTAGCCAGGCCCTGGATATGATCCGTAGCGGAGAGATCTGCGATGGAAAAACAGTGATTTTACTGCAACAGCTCCAGCTGAGAAATATTATGTAAGTCTGTCCGTTTTCAGAACAACAACCTCAAATATGTTTATCCGTAAAGTCAGTGACTGGTCAGGACAGCAGGTGGAGTGTCATCCCACCTGCCACGATATTATTTTTTACTCAGGACGATTTTTGCCTGTTTAACCACGTTTTCAACCGTAAAACCATAGAGCGGGAACAGTTGCTCTGCTGGTGCTGAGGCACCAAAAGTCGTCATACCGACAATTTTTCCTTTCAGACCGGTATATTTATACCAGTAGTCCGCAATACCGGCCTCGACTGCCACCCGGGCACTGACTTCTGAAGGCAGTACTGATTCACGGTATTCCTCGTCCTGAGCATCAAACACGTCCGTTGATGGCAGAGATACTACGCGCACGTTATGTCCTTCCTGGGTAAGTTGCTCCGCCGCATTAACGGTTATTTCCATTTCTGATCCTGTGGCTATCAGAATGATATCCGGCGTTCCCTGGCTGTCTTTCAGAATATAGCCGCCACGCGTAATCGCGGTTAACTGCTCAGGCGTTCTCGGCATCTGTGTCAGTCCCTGACGGGTAAGAATTAACGCGGTTGGACCATCATGGCGTTCAATCGCCGCTTTCCAGGCCACAGCGGTTTCTACCTGATCGCACGGACGCCAGCTGCTGAAATTTGGCGTTAAGCGTAAGCTCGCTAACTGTTCAACCGGTTGATGGGTTGGCCCGTCTTCACCCAGACCAATAGAGTCGTGGGTATAGACCATAATTTGATGCGCCTTCATCAATGCTGCCATACGCGCGGCATTACGGGCATATTCAACAAACATCAGGAACGTCGCGGTGTAAGGAATAAAGCCACCATACAGCGCAATGCCGTTGCCAATCGCGGTCATGGCAAATTCACGGACGCCGTAGTGAATATAGTTTCCGGCCTCATCATCCTTAATCGATTTTGAGCCTTCCCAGATAGTCAGATTACTCGGTGCCAGATCGGCCGACCCGCCAAGAAACTCGGGTAACAGCGGGCCAAACGCATCAAGAGTATTTTGTGAGGCTTTACGGGTCGCAATTTTTGCTGCATTGGCCTGTAACTGTTCAATATATTGCCAGGCGATATCGTGCCAGTCGACAGGCAGTTTTCCTGCAAGGCGACGGTTAAATTCGGCACTGAGTTCCGGATAAGCCGCAGCGTAGGCCGCAAACTGTTCGTTCCAGCGGGATTCGGCTTTTTCTCCCGTCTCTTTAGCGCTCCAGTCACGGTAAATTTCTGCGGGAATTTCAAAAGGTGGATAATTCCAGCCCAGTTCTTTACGTGCCAGAGCAATTTCGGCCTCACCTAATGGTGAGCCGTGGGCTTTTTCGGTGCCTTCCTTATTGGGGGAGCCAAAGCCGATAATGGTCCGACAAACGATCAGTGAGGGCTTATCGGTGACAGCCTGAGCTTCAATAATGGCTTGTTTTATCGCTTCTGGATTATGCCCATCAACCTCGTGCACTACGTGCCAGTGATAAGCTTCAAAGCGTTTGGCGGTATCATCGGTAAACCAGCCATGCGTATCGCCATCAATCGAAATACTGTTGCTATCGTAGAAACCAATCAACTTGCCCAGCCCCAGGGTCCCGGCAAGGGAGCAGGCTTCGTGTGAAATGCCTTCCATCAGACAACCATCACCCATAAAAACATAGGTATGGTTATCTACAATTTTATGTCCGGGCTGATTAAATTGTGCGGCAAGAGTACGTTCAGCTATTGCCATTCCCACCGCATTAGCTATTCCCTGACCTAGTGGCCCGGTGGTCGTTTCGACACCTTCGGTATCCGTCACTTCCGGATGTCCCGGCGTTTT
>Ga0308165_1004639_pt1 | contig 13388 bp, 8 predicted proteins | sample PhyWR2_FD_201032 | JGI IMG/M metagenome (GOLD analysis project Ga0308165, IMG submission 201032) | Phyllosphere microbial communities from UC Gill Tract Community Farm, Albany, California, United States - DLSLW.R2 | ecosystem: Host-associated > Plants > Phyllosphere > Unclassified | place: USA...
AAAACCCAGGCCTTGGTAGCTTTGGCCCGAAAGCTCTGCCGAGTGGCATTCGCCCTGATGAAAAATCAGAGCGAATACCTGTCAGCTTGAGAATTCAAGCTTGTCGGGCAACATAGAATCTCCCACAGAGATCGCTGTTGTTTGCAAGACTTGTATCCACGCTGTGGGAGCGGGCTTCACGCCCTAACTATGTACCGCAATCACCTCCCTCCAAAGTGATGTGCTAGCCCTCCAATTCACTGGAGAGACGCTATGCCTAATCCCCCCGCTTCAGCCAGCCTGCACGGCACGTTCCTGGAGAAGTCCATTCCCGAGTGGTTGATCAACGCCAGTGCGGAACGCCGCCAGGCCCTGAAAGATCATGCCGTTGCCACACCTGACTGGTTAAAAAATGCCCCCCGCGAGCAGCGGGACGCCGCAGGCGTGTCCGCGGCGGCCAGCCTTGCCGCGCAGAATCGCCTCGACAAGGTCATGTCCAGTCTGCAAACCATCGACACCTTTGCCGAGCCCTTGCTGGTCGAGGCGCTGAGAGACAAGTTCAAGGTCGAACTGGACGTCAACACCACGCTGCTCAGTCTCAAGCAACCGCTGGAGTGGGGGATATTCGGCACCGATGTCGGGACCTACGAAGTGTTGCGCTTGCCGCTGCTGCAAGCCGCCCTGCATAACTTTGAAGCGTCGGAGACCGAGCCCAACGCCTTCCACGAGTCCTCGGGGTTTGTGCAGGAAACGGCAAACGGTTTCACCCCGGTCGAGACGCCGCTGACCGTGGCCCAGTTCACGCAGTTGTGCCGCTCGCTGGACATCGGTGCGAAGTACCAGGCTTACCTCAAGGACTTCCTCAAACCCGCTGACGGTGTCGCGCTGCAAACCCTGCGCCTGCCCTTCATCGACGCGCAGAAAACCGCGATGCGCGCCGCCGCCGAACTGGCGCTGCTCAAGCAGGACATTCAACCGGCTGACTACCGAATGATTCTCTCGGTAATCGCGGGGGAAACTCATCCGTGGATGGGCGAGAAACAGGTCTGGTTCCGTGACCTGTTTTTGATGAAGCGGCGGATGATCGGCTGTGTGCTGTTCATCATCTGTGAAAAATACCGTTACCCCGATTCGCTGATCCTGTACATCCCCAACGACCCGCAGCATCCACTCAAGCGTTACACCTTCGATGAAATGCGTGCGATGTTCAAACGCCGCTTCACCACCCGCGATCCCGTGCAGACCAGGGGTGGCAGCCCCACCCCGGAGCAACGCCACTTCAGCCGGTTTGTGTCATATGCCGACCTGCCGCATTACTTCAAGACGTTCACCCAGGATGCAGCGGACGCCCCGCTGGTCCAGACGCTCAACCCTTACATCTCCATCGCCAACAAGGTGCTGCAGGGCATCAATCCGTTTTCGGGCTTCAAGCAACTGCCCGATGTCGCCGTCAATCAGGCCCCCAACAATGACCCCTTTCTCGCACCCAGCAGCCTCCCGCGCAAGGGCGAAGGCCTGTGGTCGGAGAACATGGACCTGTGGGGGTATCTGTACGAACAACACCGTGACAAGGTCATCGCCGATGCACGTAGCCATGCGGTGCCGACGGCGGACGTCGATGCGCGGGTGCGTTCGGAAAAAATCGCCCATCTGTTGAACATCGGCATGCTCGTGTTGACCTCGGTGGCGATGTTTGTGCCGGTCCTGGGTGAGGCGACGATGGCGGTGATGGCCGGCCAGTTGATGTCGGAGACCTTCGAGGCGTCCATCGAATGGAGCGAGGGCGACATCCAGGCTGCCAAGGCGCACCTGGTCGATGTGGCAGAGAATCTGGCCTTTATCGCCGTGGCCGGCGCTGCCGGTAAAGGCCTGGCCAAGTTGAGTGCGGTCAAGGCTGAACCGGTGATCGAGCGACTGGACGCCGTCACCCTGCCCAACGGTGAACCCCGGCTATGGCGGCCCGACCTGCGCGGCTACGAGCGCCCGGTGTCGGTGGACCGCGACGTGCCGGCCACTGAGCTGGGTCAGTTCGAATTTGACGGCAAAACCCACGTGCGACTCGATGGCCGGTTTTACCAAAAAACCTACGACACCGCGCTCAAACGCTGGCGCATCGAGCACCCGGCACAACCGCACGCCTACCGCCCGGCGCTCACACATAACGGTCGCGGCGCCTGGCGTCACGTGCATGAGCGACCATTGAGCTGGGACCGTCTGACATTGCTGCGACGCATGGGGCCGTTGACCGATCCATTCTCCGACGGGCAGTTGCTGCAGGTTGCCGATGTCAGCGGTATCAGCGACGCCGCTTTGCGCAAGATGCATCTGGACAACGCCGGGCCACCGCCCTCCTTGGTCGATGCGATGCGATTGTTCAACGCCGATCAGGGCGTGGCGCAGGTCATCGAGCAAATAGAGAACCGGCGCGCCGTCGATGATCGCTACCTGTTTACCTTGCCGCTGATCGCCGAGTTGCCACGCTGGCCGGCCGGGCGGGTGTTGCAAGTGTTCGAAGGTGCCGAGTTGTCCGGGCCATCGCTCAAGTATGGTTCCGAGCGGCGGATGGCTCGGGGCAAAAGAAAGACGCCGATTCGCATCAGTCGCGCGGACGTGCTCAGTGGAGAGTTGCCCGAGCGCATCCTGGCCGCCCTCGACGAGAGGGAAATCAACGACCTGCTCGGTGGCGAACCGGCCCGGCTGAAAGAAGCCAGGCCAGCAGAGTTTCGCAAGCAAATCGCCGATTTCGCCCGCACCCGTCAGCCGGCGTTATTCGAAAGCCTCTACAAAGGCGCGGACCCGGTGGACCCTGGCGTGGCCAAGCTGCAACGGTTATGTCCAGGGCTCAGCGAGTCGGGCGCCGTCACCGTGTTGAGCCAGGCCAACGCCGAAGAACTGATGCGTCTGGCCAACGGACACGCGCCGCTGCGCCTGCTGGAACAGGGCCGTTGCTACGCCCAACAGGGCCGGTTGAGCCGGGCTTTCGCCGGGCTGCATCTGCCAAACACGGTGTCGGCAGACAGTAAGCGTCTGGCCTTGCACACATTGGCGCAATTGCCGGGTTGGTCGGGGCGAGTGCGTCTGGAAATTCGCGAGGGCCGTATCGAAGGGCCGCTGATCGATGGTATCGGCGACCCGACGAGCGAGGTGCGCAAATACCTGGTGAAGAAAGGACCGGTCTATCAGGCCTTCAATGATCGCGGCGAAACGCTCAATGGTGTGCCTCGTGAAGGCGATAATTTTTACGCCTCGGTCCTGCACGCGTTGCCCGACGATGCGCGCCAGGCCCTGGGCATTCCAGGCGTGGCGCAAAGTGCCGACCTGCAACGGGCGATCATCGACCACGCCACTGCGCATCCCGCTGAGGCGGCGCGGGCGTTGCGCGATCGATCAACGATGCGCGCCTGGTTCAGGCCACCGCAACGCATGACCAAAAAACTGTTGGGCTACCCGGCCAGCGGCCGTGCCGAAGGCGTGGACGGTGAACTGATCGCGAGGGTGCAGTCGGTGTATCCGGAGTTGTCGAATCCCGATGCGCTGAACTTTCTGCTTCAGCGATGGCGCCAGGGCGAGAGTCGTCAGCAGATCTGCCAGTGGCTGGACAGCCGATTGCAGGAATGGCAGAACCTGGAAGCAGCGCTCGATCATTGGGTGGCCACCGACGACCCGCAGCGTCAGTGGCGTTTGCGAACGAGCAGCAAAACCGAGGTGGCGCAGGCGATCAAGGCGGCGTGGCGCAATGCGCCGTTGGTCATGGCCGATCCCACAGCGGTGTCGCGGCTTGACCTGTTGCTCGATGAACCGCTGGTGGCGCTGCCGGCCGATTTTTCCCATATTCGTGAACTCGCCGTGGCGGGTGCCGGCCTGTCCAGTGCGAATATCAATGGTTTTCTGCACGCGTTCGGCCAGGTCAACACACTGACCCTCTCCGCCGGTACGTCGCTGCGCAGCCTGCCCACCCTGCTCGACAGCCTGTCGCAACTCACTCACCTGCGGGTGTTTTCGAGCCTGCCGCTCAGCCTGACGGACATGGCCCGGCTGGAAAACATGACCCGGCTGGAAAGCTTGCATCTGCGTGGCGTGCTGGCCTCGCCCGATACCTTTGACGTGAGCCGCTTGACCCGCCTGCGCAGCCTTTGCATCGCGCAAACGAACATGCTCGCGTTTCCCAAGGGCGTGCTTGAGTTGCCTGACCTCGAACGGCTGGATCTTCGCGAAACCAAGGTCAGTCAGTTGCCGGAGATCCTCCTGAAGGGGCGTCACGACAAGCTGTTGTCCGGCCTCTCGGTGGAGTGGCTCTGGTTCTCGCGCGAAGCGTTCAAACCGGTTTATGACTACGTCAAGAATCATCCCGTACACCTCATCGATCGGGAAGAAATGGTCCGGGGTTATTGCCGGGGTCGGCTGGGGCATTTGAGCGATGCGCCCTATGCAGCCCTTCGACCATCGGGGCAAACCCCGTTTGTGTTGCTGTTCGAGACCTTTCTGCGCACATGGGAGGGGGCCCAAGCGAGATTCGATGCCGTTGAAGCCGTGCTCGATCAGCACGACGAACTCAATCGCCAACTGGACGCCTGGCTGTCGGGGATGAAGTTCCTGGACAGCGCCGCCCTCTGGGCCGAGGCGCCGAAACTCAGAATCAGCTGGTACAACGGGCTGTTGCGACGCTACGGCGTGGCGTCGTATTCCCCGGTGCTGGAACTGCCCGGCATGAAGGTTGACCGCCTGCCGGCTTTATCCACCGATGACTTTGCGCATGTGACGACGTTGTCGGTGCGCGAGCTGCAAGCTCCCCTCGAGCAAACGCGGCGCTTTCTCGGTCATTTCAGCCAGGTGGAAAACCTCGATATGGGCGGCAGTCAATTCTCCGATGTCGACGTTTCGCGGCATGGGTTGGACGTCAGCGAGCTGCGTCACCTCAAGGTCCTGAACCTGGCAGGCAGCAATCTGCAGCGTTGGCCCACCGGTGCAGGCAACCTGGCCTGGCTTGATTTGAGCCGCACGCGGATCAGCGCCGTGCCCGAGGTTGTGCTGGCCGATGACAACCTGTTGTTGCGCACTCACCTTGCGGACATGCCATTGGCGCCACAAGCCCGGCAAGCGCTGAGTGCCGCTTACGCCCGGATTGAACGGACCAACGGGATCCCGCTCGGAACCCTCGACCGTTTTGCCCGCGAACCGCTGCCACGGGCATTGGTGCCCGGCGAAACAGTGGCGTCGATCATCGAGGCGCTGTTGCCATTGCCGGTTGAGGCACCGGCAGGAGAGGGGCTTGCCCAGCGTTTGCAGCGCGTCACCCCGGTGTCGGAGGACGCAGCCTTGCAAGCGCTGGAGCAGATGCGCACCCATGGGCTCAGCGATACACAGGTGGGCGAGCGCATAGACGGCTGGCACCAGAATCTGGTCGACCTGACCCGTCGGCTCAACGGTTGGATGTGTATTCGCCAGACCCAGGGCGCAGGGTGGCTGGTGTCGTCCCAAACGCGCCGCGTCGCCGCGCTGCGCATTGTCGAGTGCTGGCAGCAAGGCCTTATCGGTTGGAGCGGCATCGCCGATCGCACGCTGAGTTTCGATGGTTTGCAGTTGGGCGACCTGCCCGAGTTAGCGTTGCCGCTGCCCCATGTGGACACATTGGACCTGACTGGTGTCAGGCTTTCCGCTCAGGGCTCCAATGCGTTCCTGGGGGCATTCACCCACCTGCGAAGCCTGACCCTCAGCGGCCAGAACTTGCAGGCGTTACCGCGGGCGATCGAGTCCATGGCCACACTGGAACGACTGGCGTTGTCCGGCAACGAGTTGCTCGACCCCCGGGAAATCTACTCGGTCCTGGGCCCTCTGGAGCACCTGCAATGGCTGGATCTGAGCCACAACGATTTGCCCGCTTTCAGTGTCGGGACCTTGCCGCGACTGGAGGCGTTGGACCTGCGCAACAACCTGATCACTGAGTGGCCAGAAGGCACGCTGCAATCGGTGTATCTGCGCGAGCTGAACCTGAGCGGCAACCGAATCGCTCACATTCCCGAAGAGGCGCTCAACGGGCAACATGACACGCTGATGCAGGGGACGGACCTGTCCGATAACAGCCTGTCGGGCGACAGCCTGATGCGGCTATGGTATTACGCGCTGAGTGTTCATCCCAACGCCTGGCTGGGTTATGCACCCGATGACCTGGATCTGATGCTCGATGAGTCGGGCAGCGGCAGCGAGGAAGAGATGACTGTCGAGAGCGACGTTGAAGAGGCGGGCATGTCCGTCCAGCCTGACGAAGTGATCACGCAGATCGACGCGCGACCCGAAGATATCCAGCCTTGGCTCGAAACCCTGGAGCCGAAGGTGGCGGACAGCTACCGGTCGCTGTGGAACCGGTTGGCGGCCGAACCGGACAACGGCGCGTTTTTCCATTTGCTGAGTCTGCTGCGACTGACCCCGGAATATCGCTTGGCCCGCGCTGACCTGACCCGTCGCGTGTGGGAAGTGGTGGGCGCGGCGGGGGAGGACACCGAGTTGCGCCAGACCCTGTTCAGCCTGTCCAGCACCCATGGCACCTGCGAGGATGGACGGATCCTGACCTTCAGCGGGTTGGAGGTGAAGGTCTTCGAACGCAACGTGCTGCAAGGCATTGCGCCGGATCGTCTGGAAGAGAAAGGCGCGGCGTTGCTGCGCCTGTCCCGCCAGTTGTTTCGTCTTGCGAAGGTCGAGGAACTGGCCAGCCGAGCCACCGGCCGTCACGCCGATCCGGCGGAAGTGCGCCTTGAATATCGCCTGGGTCTGACCCGTGGCTGGCGTGATGGTCTGGAACTGCCCGGGCAGCCGAAACACATGCGGTTTGGTCGACCCATCAGCGGCACGGTGTTGCAGCAGGCGCAGGCCACCATCGAGGCCATGGAGCGGTCCGATGCGTTTTATGAAGACCTGATCAGCCGCGATTACTGGGTGCAGTATCTACGGGAAAAATACCCCGAAGCCTTCGACACCCTGGATCGCAATGCGGCCGAAAGACAGGGCCAACTGGAGGATGCTCACTCGGGGCTGGGCGACGCCGGGTATGCGGGTGCAGTGGAGATGCTCGGCATTGAACTGAGCATTGCGCGCAATGAAAAGCTGATTGAATTATCGCGCCTGGAAACCCTGGATGAAGCAGCGGCGCCCTGACCTCGAGCCAGCGTTAACGACTATCGCGAGCCGGCGTCCAGACACCGGCAGGAGCGAGCTTGTCGAGGCGTCGCGATGGGTGCCCGGACACCCTGGAAGTTACTGCGCCCCTTGCAGCACCTTGTAGTAAAGGGCGGTTGGCTTGTAGCGACCGCTGGGGTCGCAGGCGTAATCGGGAATTTCCCCTGCACGGGTGTAGCCCAACGCCTGATAAAAGGCCTCGGCGGGGGAGCCGGCTTCGGTGTCGAGGTAGAGCATGCCGCGTTTGTATTGCAACGCGGTCTGTTCCAGCGCGCTCATCAACTGCTGACCCAGGCCACGGCGGCGCGCCTGCTCGCGCACCAGCAGCTTCTGCACCTCGGCGCGGTTCAGCCCATTGGCTTTCTGGCACAGGGTCAGTTGCACGCTGGCCTGGACTTCTTCGTCCTTGACCACCACCCACAGCAGCACATTGCCTTTGCCCAATTGCTCCTGCACGTCATCGAAATAGGCACGTGCCTGGCGGGCATCCAGATCTGCCATGAAACCCACGCTGGCACCATAGCCCACGGCATCGAGCAGCAGGTCGATCAAGCCCTGGCGGTAGTGCGCAAAACTTTCAACATTGACGCGGCGTAACTGGGCGGCATTCATCGAGCGTTACTCCTGGCTGGCGCAAGGGGGTTCAGCGCCAGGGTTGAGGGTCAGTTGCATGAAGGTCAGGTCCAGCCAGCGCCCGAACTTGGTGCCCACCTGCGGCATCTGCCCGGTGATCACGAAACCGACGCGCTCATGCAGGCGAATGGACGCGGCATTGCCGCTTTCGATGGCCGCGACCATCACGTGTTTGTCGCAGCCGCGTGCGCGCTCGATCAGCACGTTCATCAGTTTGGGCCCCAGGCCATTGCCGCGTTGGTCGCTGCGCACGTACACCGAGTGCTCCACGGTGTGGCGGAAACCGTCGAATGGCCGCCAATCACCGAATGAAGCGTAGCCCAGGACGCTGTTGTCGCCGGCGACAATCACCAGGATCGGATAGCCCTGGGCCTGCCGGGCGTCGAACCAGGCCTGCCGATTGCCCAGGTCGACCGCTTGTTCGTTCCAGATCGCCGTGGTGTTGAGCACGGCGTCGTTGTAAATGTCGCGGATCGCTGGCAGATCGGCGGGGATCGCATCGCGGATGGAATAAGTCATGGGCTGTCTCGAACTATCGGTTAGGCGCTGCGTGGAAAAGTCGTTATTGAAACATGCTGCGACAACGTGGCGCTTATTGCCAATCGGGTGAGGCATATGTACCGCACGACAGGGTGGCAGGAATTCCAGCATCGGCGTGTTCGCTCCCATTTCGCCGGAGCGATTCACTGACTGGATTTTTCGATGACCACAACGATAGAACACGCCGGCATGCCGGTATTACCCCCCTTGAGCCCACCTTTCACCAGCGCCGACGATGCTGCCCTGTGGGCGCATCAACAGGAACGGCGCAGCGACCGGGAATACGGTGCCCTGATATTGAAGCGTCCCGACGGCAATTTCGTCGCCACCACCCCGATTGAAGATGGCGCGGATTCCTTTGATTTCGAACGTCTGCTGCTGTTGGAACGGGCCACGCAAACCATCATTCACCCGCCGGGTTATCGGTGTGTGGGCCTTTTCCACACTCATCCCGAAAACGAGCGAGAGACTGCACGGTTGTTTCCTCATTACCGCGAGGAGCAGGTCAAGCTGCACATCACGCTGCCTTCGACGGTGGACCTTTCGCTGTCTTTCCGGCAATCGGCCGTTTTGCAGCAGCAGTACATTTCCAGCCCCTATGGCTCCCTGATTGTCTATGGCATCGACCCACAGTACGCCCGACGCAGCCCGAGCTATCGAATGGGTTCGACGCCGGAAAGCCGCGTCAGGCGAATCGTTGCCATCGGCCACTTCCGAGTGCTCGAGCCCGGCACGGTCTGGAATGGATGGCGTGGCCCGGTCACCGCCGACTGGGTGCCCTATCAACCCGTTACGCCCTGATCCATGGCCTGTTCAAATCGTCACCAGCCCGCGTACGCCTTCGGCTTCCATCTGTTCGCCGCGCCCCTGTTGCACGATTTCGCCCCGGGACATCACCAGGTATTGATCGGCCAGTTCGGCGGCAAAATCGTAGAACTGTTCCACCAGCAGGATCGCCATGTCGCCGCGTGCGGCGAGCTTCTTGATCACCGCGCTGATTTCCTTGATGACCGACGGCTGGATGCCTTCGGTGGGTTCGTCGAGGATGAGCAGGCGCGGACGACTGGCCAGGGCCCGGCCGATCGCCAGTTGCTGTTGCTGACCGCCGGACAGGTCGCCGCCGCGTCGATGTTTCATTTGCAGCAGCACCGGGAAGAGTTCGTAGATGAACGCCGGGACTTCCTTCGCCTCGCTGCCGGGAAAACGCGACAGGCCCATCAACAGGTTTTCTTCGACGGTCAGCCGACCGAAAATTTCCCGGCCCTGGGGCACGTAGGCGATACCGGCGTGCACCCGTTGGTGCGGCTTTAGCGTGGTGATCGGCTGACCTTCCCAGTTCACCACGCCCTCCCTGGCCGGCAGCAGGCCCATCAGGCATTTGAGCAGTGTGGTCTTGCCCACCCCGTTGCGCCCGAGCAGGCAGGTGACCTCGCCGACCTTCACGTCGAACGTCAGGCCACGCAGGATGTGGCTACCGCTGTAGTATTGGTGCAGCTGTTTCACCTGTAGCATCTGAACTCCCGGGTTTGGTTTTGAGCTTGCAGCTTGCAGCTTTCAGCTGTCCGATTCATCGGCCCAAATACACCTCAATCACCCGCTCATTTTCCTGCACCTGCTCGAGCGAGCCCTCCGCCAGCACACTGCCCTGGTGCAACACGGTGACGTGGTCGGCAATCGAGCCGACGAAGCCCATGTCATGCTCCACCACCATCAACGAGTGCTTGCCCGCCAGGGTCTTGAACAGTTCAGCGGTGAATTCGGTTTCGGCGTCGGTCATGCCCGCCACCGGTTCGTCGAGCAGCAACAGTTGTGGGTCCTGCATGAGCAACATGCCGATCTCCAGAAACTGCTTCTGCCCGTGGGACAGCAAACCGGCAGGGCGATTGACCGAGGTGGTCAGGCGAATGGTTTCCAGCACTTCGCTGATGCGATCCCTCTGCTCGCCGCTCAGGCGCGCCCGCAGACTGGCCCAGACCGACTTGTCTGTTTTCTGCGCCAGTTCCAGGTTCTCGAACACGCTCAAGGCTTCGAACACCGTGGGCTTCTGGAACTTGCGACCGATGCCGGCCTGGGCGATCTGCACTTCGCTCATCTGCGTCAGGTCCAGGGTTTCGCCAAACCAGGCCTGGCCATGGCTGGGGCGGGTCTTGCCGGTGATCACGTCCATCAGCGTGGTTTTGCCCGCACCGTTGGGGCCGATGATGCAGCGCAGTTCGCCGACGCCGATGTACAGGGTCAGGTCGTTCAAGGCCTTGAAACCGTCGAAGCTGACGCTGATGTCCTCCAGGGTCAGGATGGTGCCGTGGCGGGTATCCAGGCCTGGGCCGACGCGCTGGCCGAGGCCGATGGCCTCGCGGCTGCTGCCGGGGTCCTTGTTCGGTTGCGGTGGATAGAACGCCGGTTCGAGCATGAATTGCGCCGTGGCCGTGATTCTCATTGCTCACCTCGTTTCTTCAGCAGACCGATCACGCCCTTGGGCAGGTACAGGGTCACGACAATGAACAGCGCACCGAGGAAGAACAGCCAGTACTCGGGGAACGCCACGGTGAACCAGCTCTTCATCCCATTGACCACACCGGCGCCGAGCAACGGGCCGATCAGGGTGCCGCGCCCGCCGAGTGCGACCCAGACGGCCGCTTCGATGGAGTTGGTTGGCGACATTTCGCTGGGGTTGATGATGCCCACCTGCGGCACATACAGGGCGCCGGCCAGGCCGCACAAAACCGCGCTCAACACCCAGACAAACAGCTTGAAACCGCGTGGGTCGTAACCGCAGAACATCAGGCGGTTTTCCGCATCGCGCAGGGCCGTCAGCACCCGGCCGAATTTGCTTTGCGCCAAACGCCAGCCGATGAACAGGCTCGCGACCAGCAACAGCACCGTGGCCAAAAACAGCACCGCCCGCGTCCCGGGTTCGGTGATGCCAAAACCCAGGATCGTGCGGAAATTGGTGAAGCCATTATTGCCACCGAACCCCGTCTCGTTGCGGAAAAACAACAGCATGCCGGCGAAGGTCAGGGCCTGGGTCATGATCGAGAAGTACACGCCCTTGATCCGTGAGCGGAAGGCGAAAAAACCGAACACCAGCGCCAGCAGACCCGGCGCCAGCACCACCAGGCACAGGGCCCAGAGGAAACTGCCGGTACCGGCCCAATACCAGGGCAATTCAGTCCACGACAGGAACGTCATGAACGCCGGCAGGCCATCACCTGCCGCCTGGCGCATCAGGTACATGCCCATCGCGTAACCGCCCAGGGCGAAGAACAGGCCATGACCCAGTGACAGCAGGCCGGCATAACCCCATACGAGGTCCAGCGCCAGGGCGACGATGGCGTAGCAGAGAATCTTGCCCACCAACGTCAGTGTGTAGGCCGAGACGTGCAACGCGCTGTCCGCCGGCAACAGCGACAGCAGCGGCAATGCCAGCAGCACGGCAAGGATTGCAGCGCCAACGGCGAGGGTGACTTTCGGGCCGGCCTTTTGTGCGGCCGTGAGCATCAATGGCTGGTTCATCAGTCGATCACCCTTCCCTTGAGTGCGAAGAGACCTTGCGGACGCTTCTGGATGAACAGAATGATCAGCGCGAGGATGAGGATCTTGCCGAGCACCGCACCGATCTGCGGTTCCAGGATCTTGTTGGCGATACCCAGGCCGAAGGCGGCCAATACGCTACCGGCCAGTTGCCCGACACCCCCCAGTACCACCACCAGGAACGAGTCAATGATGTAGCTCTGCCCGAGGTCCGGGCCGACGTTGCCGATCTGGCTCAGGGCCACACCACCAAGGCCGGCGATGCCCGAGCCCAGGCCGAAGGCGAGCATGTCGACGCGCCCGGTTGGCACGCCACAGCAAGCGGCCATGTTGCGGTTCTGGGTGACCGCGCGCACGTTCAGGCCCAGGCGCGTTTTGTTCAACAACAGCCAGGTCAACACGACCACAAAAAGCGCGAAGGCGATGATGACCATGCGGTTGTACGGCAGCACCAGATTGGGGAGCACTTGGACCCCGCCGGATAACCAGGCCGGATTGGCCACTTCGACGTTCTGTGCACCGAACAGCAGGCGCACCAGTTGAATCAGCATCAGGCTGATGCCCCAGGTCGCCAGCAGGGTTTCCAGCGGGCGCCCATAGAGATGACGAATCACCGTGCGCTCCAGCGCCATGCCGATGGCGGCGGTCACGATAAATGCCACCGGCAGCGCGATCAGCGGATAGAACTCGATGGCCTGGGGCGCGAAACGCAGGAACAGCAACTGCACGACATAGGTCGAGTACGCGCCCAACATCAGCATCTCGCCGTGGGCCATGTTGATCACCCCGAGCAGGCCGAAGGTGATTGCCAGGCCGAGTGCGGCGAGCAGCAGGATCGAACCCAGGGACATGCCGCTGAAGGCCTGGCCGAGCACCTCGCCGATCAACAGTTTGCGTTTGACTTGGGCCAGGCTGGTTTCGGCGGCAGTGCGCACGCTGGCGTCCGTTTCCACATCGGCTTGCAGCAGCCCCTCGAGACGCGTGCGCGCCAGCGGATCACCGGTTTCGCCAAGCAAGCGCACGGCTGCCAGGCGCACGGCGGGGCTGGCGTCCACCAGTTGCAGGTTGGCCAGCGCAAGGCTCAGGGCGGCATGCACACCTTCGTCCCGTTCGGCTGCCAGTTGCTGGTCGAGGAATTTCAATTGCGCAGGCTTGGCACTTTTCTGCAATTGCTGCGCGGCGGCCAGACGCATTTTGGCATCGGCGGCGAGCAGTTGATGGCTGGCCAGCGCGGTGTCGATCAGGCCCCGCAGGCGGTTATTCAGACGCAGGGTTTTCGGCTGGCCGTCGACGCTCAGTTCACCTTGTTGCAAGGCGTTGAGCAATTCGATGCGTGCCGGGTCGGGTTGTGCGGCCCAAGTATCCAGCAGCTTGGCTTGCTGGGTGGGGTTGGCAGCGAGGAAGTCTTCGGTGTCGCTGGCCTGAGCGGCCATGGGCAGCAACAGCGCGAGGACGAGAAGTAAACGATGGAGGGGAATAACCATAGGTAGCCGCCTTGACACGGACTAATTGTGGGAGCGGGCTTGCTCGCGAAA
>Ga0308165_1004642_pt1 | contig 13378 bp, 8 predicted proteins | sample PhyWR2_FD_201032 | JGI IMG/M metagenome (GOLD analysis project Ga0308165, IMG submission 201032) | Phyllosphere microbial communities from UC Gill Tract Community Farm, Albany, California, United States - DLSLW.R2 | ecosystem: Host-associated > Plants > Phyllosphere > Unclassified | place: USA...
GTATAGCGCGACGGCGGAGAGCAAACGCGACTCCGGCGGCAAGCGAAAGAAAGGCAGACTGTCAGGTCATGCCAAGCTTCTCGCAGGCCCTGCTTATGGTAAATTCATAGCCGTGGAACCAGCATTGCGCCGTCTTGTTCCTGCTCTCATTGTCATTTTTCTGATCATACTCGGTGTGGCACGTGTTTTCTCCATGCTGTCCTGGCGCGAAGACATTGAGCTCCAGCACAAGGCCGCTCTGTCTGCTGCAACGGCTAATCTGGCGCAGATGATCGAGCGCGCCGCAAATGGCACACAGGCTGGCGCGCAAATGTCGCCCAAAGATCTCGATAATACGATTGCCGAGTTTCGTTCACGTGGGCTTTCATCCAGCGGCATGACTGTCGCTCTGGTCAATGACGATTCCGTCATTGTCACCGCATCCGGCCCTGCAACAGATATCGTCGGCAAGCGTGCCGATGATATCTTCAGTGATATTCAGCCTCTCTTCATGTTTGCAGAGCGTGCGGGCGTGCTAACAATCGTAATGAATGGAGAGGTTGCTTTCGGAACGGTTTCAAAGCCGATTACCGTCCCCTACGCGATTATTGCAGCAGAACCCGAAAGTACGATATTTGCCGAATGGAAGCGTGCGGTCTCTCTGAACGTGACCCTCTTTGCGGGCACCACAGGCGTGATGTTCGCCATTCTCTATGCCTATTTCAGTCAAGCTGCGCGGGCGCGTGAAGCGGACGACCTTTCCGGCCAGATTCAGCGCCGTATCGATATGGCGCTGGCACGTGGCCGTGGCGGTCTTTGGGACTGGGACATGGCACGCGGGCGCATTTATTGGTCGCGCTCCATGTATGAAATGCTGGGCTATGAAGCGCAGGATGCCGTTCTCGCGTTTGGCGATGTATCAGCAATCATAAACCCCGAAGATGGTGATCTCTATTCGATTGCTGAACAGGCAGCGGCTGGCGACATATCGCATGTGGACCGCGTATTCCGTATGCGGCATGCCGACGGCTCATGGGTCTGGATGCGGGTTCGTGCCGAAATCGCCGCAGAAAATGAACTGCATCTTGTCGGTATTGCGTTTGACGTCAGCGAACAGCATCGCTTCGCACAACAGACGGCAGAAGCCGATATGCGTATCCGCGAAGCCATCGAAAATATTTCTGAAGCTTTCGTTCTGTGGGATGCCAATAACCGTCTGGTCATGGCGAACTCCAAATTCAGCGAGTATGCCGGTCTTCCAGTCTGGACGCTGAAGCCTGGTGTACCACGGAATGAAGTTGACGCGCATACCCGCCCATTCAGCTTCGAGCGTCGCATGGCCAATGAGCATAATCGCGCCGGCGGTCAAACGTTTGAACGTCAGCTGAGCGATGGCCGCTGGTTGCAGGTCAACGAACGCCGCACGCAAGACGGTGGCCTTGTGTCGATTGCGACCGACATTACGCAGATCAAACAGCATCAGGAACGTCTGGTGGATAGTGAACGTCGCCTGATGGCCACCATTCACGATCTGTCAATTGCGCGTAAAGGCGAGCGTGACCGTGTGCGTGAGCTTTCAGAACTCGCGCGCAAATATGGTCAGGAAAAAGAACGCGCGGAAGCCGCAAACCGCTCGAAATCCGAGTTTCTCGCCAATATGTCTCATGAGCTGCGCACGCCGCTCAATGCGATCATCGGGTTCTCGGAAATGATTCAGGCTGGCACATTCGGGCCGCTCGGTTCGGATCGCTATGAAGAATATATCAATGATATTCACACCAGCGGTAACTTCCTGCTCAACGTTATCAATGACATTCTCGATATGTCGAAGATTGAAGCGGGTCACTTCTCGCTTGACCGCGAAGAAATTGACCTCTGCCCGCTGATCAAAGAAACCGTGCGCATGATCTCGCTGCAGGCCGATGAGAAGAACATCACGGTCGAGACGCGGATCGAAGATGCCATGCAGCTCAACGCAGATCGCCGTGCCGTTAAGCAGGTGCTGATCAACCTGCTGTCCAATGCAGTGAAGTTCACTTCGCACAACGGTCATATCACCGTCCGTGCTCGCAAGACTGGTTCAGCACTGTTTATGACGATTCAAGATACCGGCGTTGGCATTCCAAAATCAGCGCTGAAGAAAATCGGCCAGCCATTTGAGCAGGTAGAAAACCAGTTCACCAAGACACATAGTGGCTCTGGTCTTGGCCTTGCGATCACCCGTTCGCTCGCGGAGCTGCATGGTGGCTGGCTGCGTATTCGCTCAACCGAGGGCGTGGGGACAGTGGTTGCGGTCTGTATTCCAGACCGCAAGCAATGGGCTGCAACCATTCCCGGCACAGCAATTCACGCTGCCTGATTAGCCAATAAGCCTGTCAAAACTGGCTCGGACATTCGCGGCGAGCTCGCTAATATGATGTTCAACCCGCTTAATGTCTGGCAATTCAGCGGCACGGCAGAGAAGATCGACCATACCCGGAATGAATTCTTCGCGCGTCGCGTCGCTTCCCAGACAAAGCCGAATAGTCTGGCTGAGATTGGTGTAGAAGCGATGTGCTTGCACGAGATCATCGATGGTCTTCGGGTCGGCAAATGACGGATCAAGACCAGCCAGTACATCCTCCGTTGCCAAAGGCCGTGGGTGTTTTGATACTTTTCCGATCAACACAGCGAACTGCGCGATGAATTCCAGATCGACGATGCCCCCCGGTTTCAGTTTGAAATCCCAGTCGTCGCGCGGCGGCTTTTCCTCGTAGATCAGATCGCGCATTTCGCGCACGTCTTTGGCAATTTTCTGCGTGTCCGTTTTACTTGATAAGACCTCGTCAATTTCATCCCGGATGAAATCACTGAACTCCGCATCGCCGTGGATAGGACGCGCACGCGTTAGCGCCATATGCTCCCATGTCCAAGCTTCGCTACGCTGATATTTTCCAAAAGATTCGATATGAGTCGCAACTGGACCTTTATTCCCCGATGGGCGCAATCGCATATCGACTTCGTAAAGCACGCCTTCTGCTGTTGGAGCCGACAAAGCCGCAATGAGACGCTGCGTTAGTCGAATATAATATTGCGAAGGAGCCAGCGGCTTCTCACCGTTAGAATAATCCGCATCCTGATCATGGTCATAAAGCAGGATCAGATCAACGTCAGAACCAGCGGTCAGTTCTCGGCTGCCAAGTTTGCCCATAGCAAGCACAGTAACCTTAGCACCCTTCACCTTGCCATGACGGCGCTGTAGTTCGGATTCGACCGCTTCAAACGCCTTTCCGATCATAAGCTCGGCTAGATCGGAGAAAGCCCGCCCTGCCCGCACACCATCGATGGCACTGGTTAGCAAGCGAATACCGATCAAAAAACGATGCTCGGCTGCGAAAATGCGCAGGCGGTCGAGAACCTCCTCGTAATCGCTTGCCGATCCTAAGAATGCACGCAGCCGTTCTTCGAGATAATTGCGCGTTGGCATTTCCGAGAAAATTGCGGGATCAAGCAGGCCGTCAAAAACATGCGGATTGCGAGTGATGACCTCGGCCAGTCGCGGGGCCGCACTCATGATCATCACAAGGAGATTGAGCAGACGCGGATTGGATTGAAGCAGGCTAAAAAGCTGAATGCCGGAAGGCAGGCCTTGCAGGAAGCCATCAAAGCGCAAAAGCGACTCGTCCGCGCGCTTGGTTGCAGCAAAAGCTTGCAACAGGGCTGGCGTCAGCTCGGTGAGACGTTCGCGCGCTTCGGCTGACTGCGTGGCGCGATAGCGGCCAAAATGCCATGTCCGGATAACGCGGCAAATATCGCTGGGCCGCTCATAGCCCATCGAAGCAAGCGTTTCCAAAGTGCCGGGATCATCCACATCGCCAGTGAAAACCAGATTACCGCTGGACGAACCAAGCTCCGGAGCCTGCTCGAATAGTGCCGCATACTGCTTTTCAACGATCTTGAGTGCTGACAGAAAAACGTCAGAAAACGTTGCCGGATCAGCATATCCCATCATATGCGCGACGCGGGCAAAGCCTTCATCGTCTTCCGGCAGGATATGCGTCTGCTCGTCGGCAATCATCTGGATGCGATGCTCGACATCACGCAGGAAATAATACTCCTTGGCAAGCGCATCACGAGCCTTTTCAGTGATCCAGCCGCGCTCAGCAAGTTTTCCAAGCATTGGAACAGTCTGATTGCCGCGCAACTCAGGAAAGCGACCACCCGCAATCAATTGCTGTGTTTGCACGAAAAATTCGATCTCTCGGATACCGCCACGCCCTAGCTTCACATTATGTCCGCGTACGGCAATATCGCCGTGGCCTTTGTGCGCATGTATCTGCCGCTTGATCGAATGCACATCAGCGATTGCTGCGTAATCGAGATATTTTCGCCAGACATAGGGTGCCAGTTCTGCCAAAACTTGCAGGCCAGATTCACGGTCACCTGCCACCGGACGCGCCTTGATCATCGCAGCGCGTTCCCAGTTCTGCCCGCGCCCTTCATAATAATGAAGGGCTGCACCGACCGGAATTGCCAACGGTGTCGATCCCGGATCAGGGCGCAAGCGCAGATCAACGCGGAAGACATATCCGTCCGCTGTGCGATCTTGCAAAATGCGTACGAGACGACGCGTCATGCGAGAGTATGTATCAACGCATTCATAGGGATCGACGATTGCTGGACGTTCGGAATCGATGAAAACAATCAAATCAATATCAGACGAATAATTCAGCTCGCGGGCACCAAATTTGCCCATGCCAAGAACGATCCACCCACTACCCTTTTCAGGATCGTTGCGGCCCACAAGTTTAATCTTGCCAGCACTATCAGCCTCACGAAGCAGAAAGCGGATTGCAGCTCCGGTGCAAGCTTCCGCCAGATCAGTCAGCCAGCCAGTCGTCGCTTCTGTATTAAATATCTGTGCCAGATCACAAAGGGCGATCAGCACATGCGCCTCGCGCTTTCGTTGACGCAGTCTGGTCATCAAAGCAGCTTCAGTGATGCCTTCTTCTATGCCTGAGCTAGAAATTTTTGAGAGAATATGTGTGAGCGCTGTTTCAGGTGGACTGGATGTAATCCTGTCGAGGATGCTTGGGTAACGGATCAATGACTCGCGGAGAAAAGGAGAAAGATCGAGCACCGCTGCGAGAAAACTTAGCGCTTTGCCATCAAGCAAAAGTTCGACAACATGGCTCAGTTGTTCGCTTTGTGCCCGTTCTGAAAGATCAGCCAGATACCCACTTGCTCTTTCAGGATCGAGCGGCGCCAACGCACAAAGGTTACGGTCAAAAAAGAGTGCCTTTGTGTCGCCAGCTGCCATGATACCCTCAGCATTCAATATAAAACTAGGCGTCTTTCGGCAAAGGGAATTCTAATACGGCGCGCAGGCCCGGCCCATTGTCTTCAAGACGCAGAGCGCCACCGTGCAATTTCATCACCGCCTTGGCAAGACTTAAACCCAGACCCGAGCCCGGCTGTGTACGGCTTTCTTCAAGACGAACAAAACGCTCGGTTGCTTGCTCACGTTTATCCTCGGGGATGCCCGGACCATTATCGGCGACAATAATGCGCACCCATTGCGGATCACGTTCCATCGAGAGTGTTACGGCGGCAGAGTTCTCGCTGCTCAATGCATATTTGATCGCGTTGTCTACGAGATTGGAAACCGTCTGACCAACGAGTTCGCGATTGATGCGCAGCGGCACATCATCAAGCGAGCCCAGTGTCAGCTGAACACCTGCATCTTCGGCTACGGGCTCGTACATTTCGGCCACATCACGAACAATCGGAGCAACCGGCATATCATCAAGATTTTCTGACGAATAACCAGCTTCCAGCCGCGAAATCATCAATATCGCGCTGAATGTACGGATCAGTTGATCGGATTCGCCAATAATATCTTCAAGCGCCTCGCGATATTCTGGTCCGGCTTTCTTGCCAGACAACGCTTCCTCAGCACGATTGCGAAGTCGCGTGAGCGGCGTTTTGAGGTCATGAGCGATATTGTCTGAAACCTGCTTCAGGCCTTCATTCAACTCAAGAATACGCCCAAGCATGACATTCAGATTACCAGACAGACGGTCAAACTCATCGCCTGAACCATTCACTGGCAGGCGCCCGGTCAAATCACCATCCATAATGCGCTGCGAGGCACGAGACATATCATCAATACGCTTTAGCGCCCGACGGCCAACAAAGAACCAAATCAGCAAAGCGCCGACGCCCATAATACCAAGCGCCAGCATTAGCGAACTTCGGACAAGATCACGGAAGCGTTCAGGCTCGCCCAGATCGCGGCCAACCAGCAAGCGCATGCCATTAGGCAACGCGATCACAACTGCAATGGCACGATGCTCGGTTTCAGTACCCTGTTCGCCGTAGCGACGATATTTAAAGGCGCGTTCAACGATGCCGTCCGTGTCCAGAACGCCCGGTTCTACACCCTCGACATTGCCGGAAAGGATACGTCCCGACTGATCCGCAACCAGATAAAGATAAGCGCCCGGCTGGCGCGAACGATAATCAATCGTCCGTACAAGCTGAGGGATACCTCCACGCGAATAGGCTTTGCCGATACTTGCAACTTCCTCGCCCAAAGCTTCCTGCGTCTGACTATTGATGATCGAAGCCGACAAATTGGTCATATAGAAAACCAAAGCAACCGCGCCCACAGCAAACAACAGTAGATAAAGCGTGGAGAGGCGCGCGGCAGTCGTCCGCATGAGCGCAGAAAAACGGCCCATCATTCGACCTTAGTGCTTGCAGCAGCTTTTGCTTTTGCGGCTTTCAACATATATCCAGCACCCCGCACGGTGTGCAGAAGCGGACCGTCAAAGCCTTTTTCAATCTTCGAACGAAGTCGCGAAATATGCACGTCGATCACATTGGTCTGCGGGTCGAAATGATAATCCCACACGTTTTCGAGCAGCATCGTGCGGGTGACAACCTGCCCTGCATGACGCATCAGATATTCAAGCAAGCGAAATTCGCGCGGCTGGAGTGTAATATCCACATTCTGCCTGCGTGCCGTATGCGCAAGTCGGTCCAGCTCCAGATCACCCACACGATAAATCGTATCCGCCTCGCGCGGACTAGAGCGACGCTGCAAAACTTCAACACGCGCGAGGAGCTCGGAAAATGCATAGGGTTTGGTCAGATAATCATCGCCACCGGCGCGCAGACCCGTTACGCGGTCATCCACTTCTCCAAGCGCAGAAAGGATGAGAACCGGCGTCTCCATACCTTTTGCACGCAGGCCCGCAACGACTGAAAGTCCGTCGCGCTTTGGCAACATGCGATCAACGACCAGCACGTCATAATTGCCATGTTCCGCGAGTGCGTAACCCGTCTCTCCATCACCCGCAATGTCGGCAGAATGGCCAGCCTCACTGAAGGCTTTCTCAAGATAGCGGGCCGCTTCGCGGTCATCTTCAATAACGAGAATTTTCATGGCTCTACCCCAAAGCAAGCGACGACGATTGTAAAAACAATAGGTTGTCAGGGAAAATGAAGCAATGGCAGGCGGGTTGTCCGCCTGCCATTTTGTTTCGATACACTAATCAACCAGAAGCTTCAGGCTTATTCCTGATCGATTGGCAGAGCTACGAAGCGGCTCTGATCCTCGTTCTGGAGCTGCAACAGCACGGCCTTACGACCAGCCTTAGAGGCTTCGGCAATCGCCTTATCGATGTCTTTCGCACTCTTAACGACCTGATTGTTAACACTTACAATCGTCTCGCCAGTGCGAATGCCACGATCAGCAGCGTCGCTGTCAGGATCAACATTGGTGATCACAACGCCATCACCATCTTCAGAAGGTGTGACCGTCAGGCCGTAGGAGTCGAGAGCCTCGCCCTGCTCATTATCACCGGAGCCAGACTTGCTGCTATCGGCCTTGCCAGCATCCTGCGGCATCGCACCGATGGTAACGTCGATCTCTTCTGCCTTACCCTTGCGCCATACGGTCAGAGCAGCCTTTTCGCCCGGAACAATGTTTGCAACCTTGCGGGCAAGATCACGTGGATCCTTAACAGGATCGCCGTTGACAGCCGTGATCACGTCACCAGCCTTGACACCAGCCTTTGCTGCAGGTCCATCAGCCTGCGGCGAGGATACAATTGCACCCTTTTCTTCGGCCAAACCGAGCGATGCAGCAATGTCTTTCGTTACAGGCTGAATCTGAACACCAATCCAGCCGCGCTCTACAGAACCAGTTTTAATAAGCTGATCCACAACCTGCTTGGCAGTCGATGCTGGGATTGCAAAGGCGATACCGACACTGCCACCGGAAGGCGAGAAGATTGCGGTGTTGATACCAATCACTTCACCTGTCTGGTCGAAAGTCGGGCCACCAGAATTGCCTTTGTTAACGGCTGCGTCGATCTGGATGAAGTCATCATAAGCGCCAGCGCCAATATCACGACCACGAGCCGAAACGATACCAGAAGTTACAGTGCCGCCAAGACCAAACGGATTACCAACAGCAACAACCCAGTCACCGATGCGGATCTTGTTGTCATCACCGAGCTTCACATAAGTGAACTTCTGCTTTGGCTGATCAACTTTCAGAACAGCAAGGTCAGTGCGCGGATCAGTACCAATCAGCTTGGCATCAATTTCTGTGCCGTCATCGAGAACAACAGTGTATGCGTCGCCGTCAGAAACGACGTGATTGTTAGTCACTACATAGCCGTCTTCAGAGATGAAGAAGCCAGAACCCTGTGCGAAAGGGCGTTCATGACCAGGGCGTGCCTTCGGACCCTTGCCTGAACGACGACCTTCAGGACGTGCATCGCCACGCGGCTCCATGCCAAAATCGCGGAAGAAACGCTTGAGAGGATGGCCGTCTGGCAGCTGATCAAAGCCCGGAGGGGTCTGCATCTGCTGGCCACGGCTATCGGCTTCCTGCACATCCTTCTTGACGCGAACACTCACAACTGCTGGACGCACTTTTTCGACGAGATCTGCAAAGCCAGCCTGATGGGGTGCATTGACGCTCACCGCATCAGCGCGGGCATTCTCCATAACACCCATTGGGCCGGTTGCGACAAACGCACCAGCGAGTGCTGCGGACAGCGCTATTGCTGCAACGCCCTTGCGATACTTGGAAGTAATGATCTTCGACATCTGGCTCTCCTTACAAGAAGCAATCCGGGGCTGGTCCTCTTGGGCGGCACCGACCCTGTTAATCCGTTATGATGTTAAGATAGTCAGCACTACCTTACCGCTCAATTTCCGGAAAATGAAAGTTTTGTAAGGTTTGAAAGCCAACCAAATTGCTATTTATCGTCGAGAAGACGGGAAAGCTCGGCTTTTTCGCGATCAGACAACGGCTTTTGGACATCAGGAACCGCATTTCGTCGGCGGAAAGCAATCATTAAAGCAATGCCACCAAACAGAAGTACGATTACAGGAAAGCCCCAAAGAATCGCTGTTTGTGCATTGAAGCGTGGCTTTAAAAGAACAAACTCGCCATAGCGGTCGACAACAAAATCAACGACCTGCTTATCAGAATCGCCAGATGTTAGACGTTCACGCACCAGAATACGCAAATCACGCGCGAGTTCGGCATTGGAATCGTCGATTGATTCGTTCTGGCAAACCATGCAGCGCAGCTCTGACGAGATTTGTCGAGCACGCTTTTCAAGCTGCGGATCAGGAAGAACTTCGTCCGGATTAACAGCGAAAGCGCTGGATATCTGAAACGTCAGAAAAAGCGTTAGGAAAACCGTGACGAACTTTCTCGTAATCCTCATATGGTCGCCCCCGCCTCTTTCGACGATGGCTTTCGTGCCTTGGACGGAGCACCAATACGAAGGCGGCGATCGGCAAGTGAGAAGATTGCACCAATCATCATGACCAACGCGCCATACCAAATGAGCGTTACATGTGGCTTCCACCATACGCGCACGACGATAGAGCCATCCCCCGGTTCATCGCCAAGAGCAACATAGACCTGACTGAACCAAAGCGTCTTGATACCGGATTCTGTCGTTGGCATCTGGCGAGCCGGGAAGAAACGCTTTGACGAGTGGACAATACCAAGATCACGATTTGAAGAATCGAAAAGCGTGAAGTCGCCGCGATTTTCAGTGAAATTTGATCCAGTCAGCGGGCGCATACCTTCAAAACGCAACGAATAATCAGCAGCCTTCGTCGTGTCGCCCGGACGCATCACCAGAACATTTTCTGTGCCATAGGTGGTCACACTTACGATCCCGAGCAGCGTTATACCAAGACCAATATGGGCAAGTGCGGTTCCAAAAACTGAACGTGGAAGACCTTTAAAGCGTGACAGTGCTTTAAAGGCCGAAACTTTGCCAATGCCTGCCTTCAGCCACAGATCGGTGAGGCTTCCGACAATCAGCCATACGGCAAGACCAACACCCATAGCAGCCAGCACCGAATGAGAATTGCTCTGCCAGAGAACAATACCGACTGTAATAAGTGCCAGCGCGAAAGCCGTCATTAGACGTTGTGCAACGCCGTAAAGATCACCGCGTTTCCAAGCAAGCAATGGTCCAAAAGGAACCGCCATCAGCAGCGGGATCATCAATGGGCCAAAGGTCATGTTGAAGAAAGGCGCGCCGACCGAAATCTTTTCGCCGGTCAGCACTTCGAGCAACAGCGGATAGAGCGTGCCAATGAGAACTGTTGCCGCAGCCGTGGTAAGGAACAGATTATTAAAGACCAGCGCACCTTCGCGCGAAATCGGCTGAAACAATCCACCTGATGACAGGCTTTGGACGCGCAATGCAAAGAGTGACAGCGACCCACCGATAAATATCGCGAGAATGGCAAGAATGAACAGTCCGCGTCCCGGATCGGTTGCAAAACTATGAACAGACGTCAGCACACCCGAACGAACAAGGAATGTCCCAAGTAGGGAGAGCGAGAATGTCAGGATCGCAAGCAGCACTGTCCAGATTTTAAGCGCCGAACGCTTTTCCATGACAATGGCTGAGTGCAACAGCGCAGTGCCAACCAGCCACGGCATGAAGGATGCGTTTTCCACTGGATCCCAGAACCACCAGCCGCCCCAGCCAAGCTCATAATAGGCCCAGTACGAACCCATTGCGATACCGCCAGTGAGGAACATCCATGCGACCAGCGCCCAAGGGCGAACCCAGCGCGCCCATGCGGCATCCAAACGCCCTTCGATGAGCGCTGCAACAGCGAAAGAGAAGCAAACGGAAAAGCCGACATAGCCGAGATAGAGCAGCGGCGGATGGATTGCGAGGCCAATATCCTGCAAGATCGGATTGAGATCACCACCTTCAAGCGGTGCAGGAATAATACGTGTGAACGGATTGGACGTAAAAATGATGAACGCCAGAAATGCCGTCCCTATCCAACCTTGAACGCCCAGAACATTCGCGCGCAGAGTTTCCGGCAGATTACCGGAAAACGCAGCCACGAGTGCGCTGAAGAAGCTGAGAATCAGCACCCAAAGCAGCATGGAGCCTTCATGATTGCCCCATACTCCTGTGATCTTATAAAGCATCGGCTTTTGCGAATGCGAGTTCTCGACGACGTTCAGCACCGAAAAATCGGAAACGACGTAAGCGAGAGTCAGCACAGCAAATGAAAAAGCAATCAGTGCGAAAACTGCAAGTGTTGTTGGAACTGCAACGCCCATGAGTTGCATGTCTCTGCGCTGCGCGCCAACCACAGGCACGATGGACTGAACCACTGACAATGCTAGTGCCAGAACAAGTGCGAAATGACCAATCTCGACATTCATAGGCTTTTTCCAGTTCCCATCATTTACCTTCCCAAACGCCCTTCTTTTTCAGGCTGTCGGCGAGGTCTTTCGGGACATAATTTTCATCATGTTTTGCAAGGACGCTGTCCGCGCGAAAAATACCATCTGGTTCAAAGCGGCCTTCTGCAACAACGCCCTGTCCTTCTCTGAAAAGATCAGGGGCAATGCCTTCAAAAACGACTTTGACGGTCTTGATTGTATCGGTGACCGTGAAACGAAGCTCACTACCCTCACGCACAACCGAGCCTTCTTCGACAAGACCACCCAGCCGGAAACGCGCGCCAGACGCAATTTCTTGTTCCGTCAGATCGGCAGGGGTTCGGAAAAAGCGAATATCCTGACTGAAGGCCATGAGCATAAGACCGACAGCAATTGCCAGAACGGCCAGAGCGCCACCAATCAGCATCAGTCGCTTACGCTTCCTGCGGCTGACGGTGCGGGCCAGATTGCCCGCTGACTTTATGTTGCGTCCATTGCCTTCTGTGGTCGCACTCATTGCGTTGCGCTCCCTGCTTCCAAACCAAGTCCTGCTGCAAAATTTTTAAGCTCAACTTGCTGCTTGCTATCGAGTGCAGCCGCACCACGCTTCAACGCATCGGCGGCTGCATCACGACGATCAAGGATCATGTAAGAGCGCACAAGACGCTTCCAGCCATCAAGATTTTGAGCATTTTCACGCAGGCTTTCATCGAGCCGCTGAACCATACCTTCAACCATCGCCTGACGATCTTCCGCATTCATAGAAGCTGCGGCATCGACGTCCTCAGTGGTTGGTCCCTTTGCGGGTGCAGATGACGAATTGGCCGAATTATGGATAAAAGCAATCGCTTTTTCAATCTGCGAGCGCCAAGGCGCGTCGGCAGGACCATTATCGAGAAGGGTTTGCAAGCGTTTCACAGCACCCTCTGAATTACCATCCTGCAACTCACCCTGCGCGAGATAATATTGCGGGCGAATATCATCTGGGTTCAATGCTGTCGCTTTGTTGAAAAGGCCTTCGGCTTCAGCCGTAACCGGACCACCGGACACAGCGATCAACGCTTCACCAAGGCCGAGGACCCTCGAGAAATTTTCGCCTTCAAGCCTGATCGCCGAGCGATAAGCATTGACTGCATCGTTGCCGCGACCAATGCGCAGATAAATTGGTGCCAATACATCCCAGCCACGGGCGTCATTTGGATTTTGTGCCAGATGCGCTTCAGCGCGAGCGATCAACTCGTCAACGGAGCTATTTTGCGGACTATTTTCCAATCGCGCGGCCAATGGCATCGACGGCATATCAGGCGCACCAAAAATCGGATAAACGCCCCATGCGATCAAAGGGACCGACAACACCGATGCAAAGGCAAGGATACGCCCTGAACGCGCCTTTTTTAAACTTGAAATGGCTTCTGAGTTACTTTTCTCAGCATTGAGAATACGGCGGGATATTTCAATGCGCGCTTGCTCTGCACTCGGCGCGTCAATCATGCCGCGCGCAGCATCGGCCTCGACCTCACGCAACTGGTCGCGATACACTTCCAGATCATTTTTTTCAGGGGGCAAAAATTCCTGCTTGTTCCGAGTAAGCGGTAACAAAACAATCATTGTAGCTGCAAAAGTCAGCGCGGCGGCAGTCAACCAGAATTCCATGGCTGAGACTTAATCCCGGTCGGC
>Ga0308165_1004645_pt1 | contig 13374 bp, 16 predicted proteins | sample PhyWR2_FD_201032 | JGI IMG/M metagenome (GOLD analysis project Ga0308165, IMG submission 201032) | Phyllosphere microbial communities from UC Gill Tract Community Farm, Albany, California, United States - DLSLW.R2 | ecosystem: Host-associated > Plants > Phyllosphere > Unclassified | place: USA...
ACATGAAACTCTTGAAAAAGGCCGTCCTCGTATCCAGGACATCGCCACGCTTTATCAGCAACTGGATGAGCTTGAGCAACGATAATGGGGATTCAAGCTGGTGCTTTGCCTTGTTTTAGTGCAATAAAATAGTGAGAAAATAACCTGGGTTTTCTCACTTATCCCTTCTGATTGTTGTTTATTCACTCTGTTATTGCTTATCAAACCACAGAAAACGATTTTTTTACGGTTGGCACATTAGTTGCAAAAGTTTATTTCAAGAATCTTTTGTTTCATAATAATGTCACGGGAAACCATCATGAAAAAAATCTTAGTCGCACTGGCGGGAGCCGTCTGTCTCTTCACTCAAATGACTGCAGCTCATGCAGACCAGCTACAGGATATTGAAAAACGCGGGGTCATTCGCATTGCCGTACCGCAGGATTTCCCTCCGTTCGGCTCAGTAGGCACCGATCTCCAGCCACAGGGCTATGATATTGATATGGCCCACTACCTTGCCAGTCAGTTAAAGGTCAAGCTGCAACTGGTGCCGGTAACCAGTGCGAACCGGGTGCCTTATTTGCAGACCGATAAAGTGGACTTGGTGATCTCCAGTCTGGGCAAGAACCCTGAGCGTGAGAAGGTTATTGATTTTAGCCGTCCTTATGCGCCATTTTTCCTTGGCGTTTTTGGCCCGAAAGAGAGTGAGTTAAAAGACGTCGCAGCTCTCGGCGGAAAAACGGTCGGCGTTACCCGGGGCGCGGTTGAAGATATGGTCCTGACCGAGGTTGCGCCAAAAGAAGCCCAGATTAAACGCTACGAAGATAACAATACCACCCTGTCAGCCTATCTTTCAGGTCAGGTGCAATACGTCGCTACCGGTAACTTGGTGGTAGCCGCAATTTCTCGTCAAAATCCGGCAAAAGCCCCAGTGCCCAGCTTTATGTTGAAAGATTCTCCCTGTGTTATTGGCTTGAGAAAGAATGAGCCTGCGCTTAAAGCGAAAGTTGATGCCTTGATTGAGCAGGGCATCAAAGACGGCACGCTGGAAAAACTGTCCCAGCAGTGGCTGAAAGCCCCATTACCTGCTGACTTTGCGGCTTAAGGTCAGCTTATGACAGAGCAACTTCATTTTTCTGAGCTCTGGCAGCACTGGCCAGAATTACTGGCCGGCATGCTGGTCACCATCCAACTGGCGGTACTGACCACTATCGGTGGCCTGACTATCGGTATTTTCGGGGCGGCTATTCGCAGCGGACGTCCGACTTGGTTCAGTCGAATATGGGGTGGCTATGTGGAGTTGATCCGTAATACCCCCTTTGTGGTTCAGCTGTTCTTTATCGTTTTCGGTCTGCCAAATCTGGGCTTAAAGATGACCGCAGGAGAAGCTGCATTACTGGCGATGGTGATCAATCTGGGGGCTTACAGCACTGAGATAATCCGTGCCGGGATCCAGGTTTCACCAAAAGGACAGTGGGAAGCGGGACGTGTTCTGGGGTTGAGTCGTCTACAAACCTTTATTCGCGTGATTTTACCGCCGTCGTTACAGCGGATTTATCCCGCTCTCGTGAGCCAGTGCATTATCGTCATGCTGGGTTCGGCGGTGGTCTCGCAGGTTTCTTATGAAGAACTGACCTTTGCGGCCAACTTAATCCAGTCCCGAACGTTTCTGAGCTTTGAGGTCTATCTGGTGGTAACCGGGATCTACTTAGTACTTTCGATAATCATGCGTCAATTGCTGATGGCAGCAGGACGTAAATGGCTGAGGGTCCCGGCATGATGTCAACCTTTACCGAATGGGACATTGTACGCAATCTGCTGCTGGCAGGGCGCTGGACGGTCTTGCTGTCACTGGTGGCCTTTATTGGCGGTGGATTAGTGACGATTCCGTTACTGCTATTACGCCTGACCGGCGGTCGGGGAGTTAACCGGGTTATTCGCGGCTATATTGAGTTATTTCAGGGAACACCGCTGCTGATGCAGCTGTTTCTGGCCTTCTTTGGTATCGCATTATTAGGCATTGATATCTCTGCCTGGACTGCGGCATCGCTGGCTCTGACGCTCTATACCAGCGCGTTTTTACTCGATATTTGGTTTGGCAGCATTCGCGCCCTGCCAAAAGGACAATGGGAAGCTTCGCGCTGTCTGGGACTCAGTTTTACGCAGACGTTATGTCGCGTAGTGGTCCCCCAGGCGTTACGCATTGCCATTGCCCCCACGGTCGGTTTTGCGGTGCAAGTGGTCAAAGGCACGGCACTGGCTTCAATCATCGGTTTTGTTGAACTGACAAAAGCCGGAACGATGCTGACTAACGTTACCTACCAGCCGTTTAAAGTCTTTGCGCTGGTGGCGCTGGGCTACTTCCTGCTGTGTTATCCGCTGTCCCGCTACAGCCGCTATCTGGAGAATAAATTTAATGCCTCTCATCACCATTAATCAGATGCAGAAGTTCTACGGGGACAACCACGTACTGAAAGGGATCGATCTCGATATTGATATGGGCGAGGTGATTTCGATTATCGGTCGCAGTGGCTCAGGAAAAAGTACCTTACTGCGTTGTATCAACGGCCTGGAAAGTTACCAGGATGGCAGCATCAAACTGGGTGGCATGACCATTACCGACAGGGATTCCCAGGCGCGTGAAATCAGTCGTTCGGTGGGGATGGTGTTTCAGAATTTTAATCTGTTTCCGCATATGACGGCGCTGGAAAACGTGATGCTGGCACCGCGCCGAGTCCTGAATAAAAGTGCGGCAGAATGTCGTGAACTGGCTCAACACATGCTGGAGAAAGTCGGGCTGGGTAATCGGCTGGACTACTATCCTTCCAGCCTGTCCGGCGGTCAGCAGCAGCGCGTGGCGATTGCCCGGGCACTGGCAATGTCACCGAAGGTTTTACTCTGCGACGAGATAACCTCAGCGCTGGATCCGGAACTGGTGGGTGAAGTCCTTAAAGTGCTGGAACAACTGGCCTCAGAGGGAATGACATTGATTCTCGTGACACATGAAATGAACTTTGCCCGTGAAGTGGGAGACCGCGTGGTGTTTATGCATCAGGGGAAAGTTTGGGAGCAGGGTGACAGTAAAACGCTGTTTGTTAATCCACAGACGACTGAACTAAAACAATTTATCTCGTCCGTCCGCGGCTTGAACTAATTAAAGGGATCAAAATGGATATCACGCAATTTTCGCAAATTAACCCACCGCCACGTTTACTGATGGGGCCGGGACCGATTAACGCAGATCCGCGAGTGCTACGCGCCATGTCGAGTCAGTTGATCGGTCAGTATGATCCCGCGATGACCCACTATATGAATGAAGTGATGATGCTTTATCGCGGCGTCTTTCGTACCGAGAATCGCTGGACTCTGCTCGTTGACGGCACTTCGCGCGCAGGTATTGAAGCGATTTTACTGTCAGCTATTCGCCCGGGCGATAAAGTGCTGGTTCCGATATTCGGTCGTTTTGGACACTTGCTCTGTGAGATTGCACGGCGTTGTCGGGCCGAAGTACACACCATTGAAGTGCCATGGGGCGAAGTCTTTACCCCGGACCAGATTGAAGACGCTATCAAACGTGTTAAACCTAGCCTGTTGCTAACGGTACAGGGCGATACCTCCACCACTATGCTACAACCGCTGGCAGAACTGGGCGATATTTGTCGCCGTCATAACGTGCTCTTTTATACCGATGCCACCGCATCATTGGGGGGCAACGTTCTAGAAACCGATGCATGGGGGCTGGATGCCGTCTCGGCGGGTATGCAGAAATGTCTCGGTGGGCCGTCCGGCACCGCACCTGTCACACTCAGTGCAGCTATGGAGGAAGCGATCCGTGCCCGAAAATGTGTGGAGCAGGGAATTCGTACCGAGGCGCATATCGATGGTGCCGACGAAATGGTTTACTCCAACTATTTCGACCTGGGTATGGTGATGGATTACTGGGGACCCGAGCGGCTTAACCACCACACAGAAGCCACCTCTGCGCTGTTTGCCGCACGGGAATGTGCCCGATTGATCCTGCAAGAAGGTCTGGATAATGGCATTGCCCGTCATAAATTGCACGGTGATGCTTTGCTGAGGGGCATCCAGGCGATGGGGCTGGACATTTTCGGCAATCTTAAACATAAGATGAATAATGTGCTGGGCGTGATGATCCCTAAAGAGGTGAATGGCGACCAGGTGCGCAAGCTGATGCTGGAAGACTTCGGCATTGAAATCGGCACCTCTTTCGGCCCGCTTCACGGAAAAGTGTGGCGTATTGGAACGATGGGGTATAACGCCCGTAAAGACTGCGTGCTGACGACCCTGAGTGCGCTGGAATCGGTACTTAATTACCTGAAATTTCCCACCGTCCAGGGAGCGGCCATGCAGGCAGTATGGGACCATTATCATCGCGAGTGTCCGCTATGAATAAACTCGCCAGTCAACGGAGCTTGTGGGAAGAGGCGGCTGGGCGAGTTATGGCCCGTGCCGATGAGCTGGCACTCATCAGCGAAACGCCGGTGATACTGACCCGGGTTTATCTCTCACCCGAGCATTTGCAAGCCAATCAGCGAGTCGCTCAGTGGATGGCCGAAGCAGGAATGCAAGTCTGGCAGGACAGTGTCGGCAATATCTGCGGACGCTATGAAGGAGAGCTGGAAGGTGCGGCGGCCATTTTACTCGGATCCCATCTCGATACGGTGCGTAATGCCGGTCGTTATGACGGTATGCTGGGTGTACTGACTGCCATTGAGGTGGTTCAGGCTCTGCACAATCAGGGACGCAGGCTGGCAAAGGCGATTGAAATCGTCGGTTTTTGCGATGAAGAAGGAACGCGCTTCGGTATTACGCTGTTAGGTAGCCGGGGCCTGACAGGCAGCTGGCCTGAAGGCTGGCTGGATCAGGTTGATGCCGGGGGGGTAAGCGTTGCCCGGGCGATGGTGAATGTCGGGCTTGATCCTTTAAAAGTGCACCTTGCCAAACGTCCGCTGAAGGATATTGCGGCTTATCTGGAGTTGCATATTGAGCAAGGCCCTTGTCTTGAGCAGGCGGGACTGGCTCTGGGCGTGGTGGAAGCAATTAATGGTGCCCGGCGGCTTAATTGTCGTTTTATTGGTGAAGCGGGTCACGCCGGAACGGTGCCGATGAGCCATCGCCGCGATGCCCTCGCCGCCGCGGCACAATGGATGATGCTGATTGAGTCGAGTACCCGTCAGCAGGGCGGTAATCTGGTGGCGACGGTTGGAACCATCGGGTGTGAACCTGCTGCGGTCAATGTTATCCCCGGTGAAGTGGCTCTGACCCTGGATATTCGCGGCCCGCAAGATGGGCCGCTGGATGCTCTGCTCACCGCATTACTCGAAGGCGCAAAGGATATTGCCGCCGCACGTCAGCTGCAGTTCACGGCACAAGAGTTCTATCGCATTCCGGCCACCGCCTGCTCACCAGAATTGCAAGGCGTATTAACTCAAGCCGTCTCTGAAGTGCAAGGCCAGTCGCTGTCGTTGCCCAGCGGAGCGGGACATGATGCCATAGCCATCAATGAATGCTGGCCAGTCGGTATGCTGTTTGTCCGCTGTAAAGGGGGCATTAGCCACCATCCGGCGGAGTCAGTAACCAAAGCGGATGTGGCCTTGGCTATTGATGCATTCAGTCGTGCGACGACAATGCTGGCGCAGAAATAAGCATAAATAATCGTGGGATAGTGACTACCTGTTCTATCCCATAGACATTTCTCTGATTATTTCTGCCGTTTGCTAACCACTCACTCTCCCAATCTTATCAAATTCGCCGTGTGATCCTGGTTATGCGGCACTCCTGACTTCTTTATTGGGAAAATAAAATATGACGGCCAGGAGCAATCGTGATTTTATGCGTGCGGTCGGCTATGCGTAATCTCTCATTTTTTAGATAAATTTAAAAACCCGTTTATTTACATCATTGGTTTTTTTGAACTGCCCTGAGATTCAACAGATTAATCGTTAACGGTATCTTGTTATGTCATAAGGAATATCTGCGGGAGTTAGGAATTAACTTATAAATCATACGAATGACACATTTTTGCTAACATCAAAATCAGTAAATTTGTGTTACATAATTTCATTTCCAATGGCCTTAGCAATATTTCTACACTCCCTCTCATCAGATTCTTGCAAGCGGTGGCCTCTGGGCAGACGCTGAAATCAGCAGAGTTCAAATTTTGCTGAACCGCTGTCAGAACGGAAGTTCAGCAAAAACGACCTGCCTGTTTGATGCGCTTGGACAAGCGAATAGCGACGGACGGTAGTGTACCTGGGAAAAATTAAGAGAGATAAAAATGGAAAATCCAGCAATGCAGCTACGTCGTCTTAACCCTTACTGTGCTCGCGCACTCGAGGGAGCCGCCAGCCTGTGCCAGACCCGCACCCACGCGGAAATTTTACCGGAACACTGGCTCCTGAAATTACTGGAGCAGGGAGAGGACGATCTGTCGCTGCTGAACCAGCAAATCCTGCAGCTACTGACCCATATGGCTGCAAAACAGAAACCGGTATCGCTGACTCTCGGCTGGAAGGAGGAAGAGGGTGTGGTGATGGAGTTTAGTTATGATAAATAAAGAACAGGTAAAAGAAGGGGGGATTCGCCTGTTAACCAGCGGCGAAATTGCCCTTGCCTCCGCTGTTTTTAAAACCACTGTCCAATATCACACTGTTTGGATTCATCACAAAAGTTATTTACCTTTTAACTTACAGAATAAAAATACCGCGATGACCCCGAATGGGGAGATGTATTTTAGAGATAATTATCATGATGATTTCTCTACAGCAATGCCAACTTTTCAGCATCTCTTTATTCATGAAATGAGTCATGTTTGGCAGCGTGCGAAGGGAATGAATGTTATTGCCAGAGGGTTGTTCAGTGGATTAGTTAGTTACAGATATCAGCTTAATGGTCGTTTACTCAGTGAATACCCTATGGAACAGCAGGCACAGATTATTGCCGACTTCTTTACTTTGCAAAAAGAAGATTATGACACATGGATCCGCTTACGTAATTTCGGTGACATTACACTTGATGGTGATATTGATGAGCGCATAATAAGACAATTGTATAATGAAGCATTACGAGGATTTCCCTGGTGAAAAGGAGAATAATGTTTTTTTATGGAAAAATAACAGGTCTTATTAGTGTATTTATTCTTACAGGCTGTCCGGGTATCGGAGACCGCATACAGCCAAGTGAGGAAGCCCGGGTGAGCATGCAAGCGGGTAGCATCTGTTTTTGGGTATCCGATGTGAAAGACAGGGAGGTCGCACATATTGCTATTAATCCGAGAGAAACGCCTTTTCGACAGCAATCAGTTATATTTTCACCGGATCTTAAGTTGCTCGATGGGCAACTATGTCTGCCGCCATCTTTTTATGATTTCCCATCAGAGGGGAAGTTTATTGTGGAATATGTTCTGGCATCGAAAGAAAAAAATACTTTACCAAGAATAGTGATAACTGGAATAGAAATTAATGCTGGACATGTTAATGCCATCCCACTTTCTACAGATGCAATTAGATGATAATTCACGCTATTGTGATAATATTTTCCTGATCCAAAATTGAAGCATTATTGTTAGTGGCCTTGCCGGAGAAATAATGATTTGTTTGGCGATTACGGCAGGTCACTTTATCAATATGCTGCTGACAGATATCTTGGATTTCTATAGGCAAATAAATGAAGCGTCAAGTCAATCTAAAGAGAGTTTTATTTTTGGGCAGCTATGAGATCAACGGCGCGGCGTGAGCCGTTAGTTTTTAAGTGTGTGGGTGTGTGTCGTCTGGCAAGCATGGTATTATCATTAGATTATCATAAAAAAGGACGATAACACCGTGGAAAAGAAAACGGCCAGACTGACGATACTGATTGATCCTGATAAGAAGAAGGCACTGGAAACACTTTGTCAGCAACAGGATCTGACCCCGTCCCAGGTGATTCGGCAGCTTATTCGAGACTACTTGCAGAAGCACGGTGTTGAATATGCCACCAAGACTGGGGTGACGGGCTCCAAGGCCTGAATATCTTAGCAGGCGAAAACCACGGTGCCGGATCACGACACCGTGGTCTGCATCACTGTTGCACGTCTAAAACTTGCAGGGCTTCTGGCAGGGTCGAGTAAAATGACAGACGTCCTTCAATCGGTTGGACCTGTGCTCGCGCCAGAGTTTTGAGAGGCTGGAAAGGAATATCGGTGATCACCAGATGTTTTCCTTCGGGCAGTATTTCAATAAAGCGTTGCAGCGCATTCAGACCACCGGCATCAAGCACCGGCACTGCATCCCACTGTAATACGACGGTCTGATAATTTTCAGAATGTGCCAGTAGCTCATCGAAGATACGTTCTGCTGCGGCAAAAAATAGCGGCCCGCTCACTCTCAGTACCAGAATATCGTCGGTGGCTGTCAGCTGGTTCAGGCGGGTCATTCTTGCTATCCGACGCATAAACAGCAGGGAGGCGAGTAAGATCCCGACGGTGATAGCAATCACCATATCAAACAATACCGTCAGGCTCATGCAGAACAACATCACCAGAATGTCATCTTTAGGGGCCCGTCGTAGCAGGTAGACGACCTTATGCGCCTCACTCATATTCCAGGCCACAATCAGCAGCAGGGCAGCCATTGCCGCCAGCGGCAGATAAGATAGCCAGGAAGCCAGAGCCAGCAACGCCAGAAGCACTAACAGAGCATGAATGATCGCCGCAACGGGAGAGGTTGCTCCGGCGCGCACATTGGCGGCAGAACGCGCGATCGCCGCGGTGGCGGTTATTCCCCCGAAGAATGGCGCGATAATATTGCCCACCCCCTGACCCAGAAGTTCGCCATTGGCACTGTGTTTGGTGCGCGTCATGCCATCCAGTACGACCGCACAGAGTAAGGATTCAATGGCACCCAGTACCGCCATAGAAAAGGCAGCAGGTAACAGAGCCGACACGGTTTGCCATGTCAGTTCCATCGGCTGGCCATTCGCCGCAGGTAAATCCCAGGGGAACATTAAGTGAGGAAGAATAGGGGGGATCCCATGTCCCTGAGTACCATCCGCCAGCTGATAAGTAAAACTGGACCCGATGGTGGCGACATGGTGCCCGAACAAACTGAGCAGGCCCATCACCGCAGTCCCTGCCAGTAACGCCGGTAAATGACCGGGGAGCCGCAGTCTTAGTTTGGGCCAGTAGATCAGGACAAACAGCGTCACGCCGCCAATCAGGGTATCAGCCAGATTCAGGGTTGGCAGAGCAGAGACCAGCGCCTGAACTTTACTGATATAGGTTTCAGGCATATGCGACAGTTGCAGCCCGAAAAAGTCCTTGATTTGCATGGTGGCAATCGTGATACCGATACCCGAGGTAAAGCCCAGCGTGACCGGCAGAGGGATATATTCAATCAGTCGACCGACTTTCGCCAGCCCCATGATAACCAGCATAATCCCCGAAAGCAGTGTAGCGACTAACAGACCCGACAGCCCAAACTGCTGCGATACCGGATACAAGATAACGACAAAGGCCGCTGTCGGACCTGAGACGCTATAGCGGGAACCGCCACTGATGGCAATCACCAGACCGGCTATTGCCGCGGTATACATTCCATACTGGGGTGGAACACCACTGGCAATCGCCAGTGCCATAGCCAGAGGAATGGCAATAATACCTACGGTGATGCCAGCGATAGTATCTTTGAGTAAGCGGTGACGCGAATAGCGTTCTTGCCAGCAAGCGGCTCGTAGTGCGCTAAACAGGCGAACAGTATTAATTTTGGGTGTAGTCATGACAGATAGTAGCCAAATCAGTGACAGAAAACGACATGGCGGGCCGGATAGGGTCCGTCTCGGATAGACCATATACTTTGTGGGTGGTCAGAGGGTAATCAACGTCCCTTGTGCATGTTAATAACATTATAATGCTATTGGTATAGAATACTGCTAACACCGGATAAAAGCCAGACCAGATAGTAGACAGTTGTCGAACCAAAAGAAGCTTCTTAATTGGGGGAAATATTGCTCAGCGTAGGCAGGCTAAGTGCGTATCAACACCAGTCTTCGACCCGGATGCCAGGAATGCGTTCAAACTCCTTAAGATTATTGGTCACGACTATCAGTCCGCGACTACGGGCATGGCCTGCGATCATTTGGTCATATGGCCCGATAGGCGTTCCTCGACCGGCAAGTTCAGCACGAATTTGTCCGCTATGAACGGCAGCCAGTACGTCATAATCCAGCACGCTGAGGCGCGAAACAAAGCTCTCCACAACGGCAAGATTGCGTTCTACTGCCTGACTTTTTTCTGCGCCGTAAATCAGCTCCATCAATGTGACAGAGCTGATACACATTCTGTCAGAATTAAGGTTAAAACGCTCTCGGACAGGCTCGGGCTTATTTTTAATAGTGAAAATACAGATGTTTGTATCAAGCATAAATTTTAGCATCAGAACGTTTCCCGTTCCTGATCTAACGGTTGCTCTCTGGCATTCATAAAGTCAGCGCTAACGCTTTCTCCATCAAACCAACTGTCCCACAACTCTCCTTGCGGGGTGATAAGTCTGCTTCGACCAACAGTAATGACTTCAACATGCTTTACTCCTTCTGGGAAGGATATCGATTTAGGCAGTCTGACCGCCTGGGTTCGATTACTTAAAAAGAGTGTTGTTAACATAATATCCTCTCTTATATTGCATGAGTTTAGAGTACTTCTATTATTGATAGATGTCGTGTATATGTCAATGGGATATACCTGCGCGAACTACTGTGCCAGACTGGCGCTCATCAATCAGTTTCTCCCTTTATTCAGGTAGTCTTGCATTTCCTTTTCCGGCACCATTCCGCCACCGGTTGCCCAGACTAAGTGGGTTGCGGATGCCATCATTGTTGGTGTCAGCGCGTGCAGGTCCAGATAACCCTGACTATTGCAAATCCACTGCGGGCCTGCCATACCGGCTAAAGCGGAAGGTTCCAGGCGGATTTTTTCCTGGTCAAAGAGCTGATAAAGCATCTGGTACATTGACTCATCACTCAGGGTATAGCAGCCATCAATCAGCTGTTCCATGGCTCTGCCGACAAAACCGGAGGCGCGACCAACGGCTAGTCCGTCTGCGGCGGTTTTATTGTCGATACCGATGTCCTGAACACTGATGTTATCGTGCAGGCCGGTACTCATACCCAGCAGCATGCAGGGGGAATGTGTCGGTTCCGCAAAAAAGCAGTGTACGTTGTCGCCAAATGCCAGTTTGAGTCCGAAGGCCACGCCCCCTGGCCCGCCGCCTACGCCACAGGGTAAATAGACAAATAGAGGATGCTCAGCGTCAACAGTGATATTTTTACTCTGTAGCTGGGGCGTTAGCCGCAAACCCGCGACGGCGTAACCCAGAAAAAGGGTGCGTGAGTTTTCATCATCAATAAAGAAACAGTTTTGATCCCCTTCAGCTGCCCGGCGGCCGTTTTCAACAGCGACGCCATAATCTTGCTCATACTCAACTACCTCCACCCCATGTGAACGCAGACGGTCTTTCTTCCACTGCCGGGCATCTGCCGACATATGGACGGTGACATGAAATCCCATAGCGGCACTCATAATACCGATCGACATTCCCAGATTACCGGTGGAGCCAACAGCAATACGATACTGAGAAAAAAAAGCTTTAAAGCGTGGAGTTAGCAGAACACGATAATCATCCTTAATCGACAACATACCTGCGGCAATAGCGAGTTTTTCCGCATGGGTGAGCACTTCATAAATACCGCCACGTGCCTTTATTGAACCTGAAATGGGTAAATGACTATCCAGTTTAATCCACAGGTCCCCTTTGATATCGCCTGAACGCGTCTCTTGAAGACTGGCTTGCATCTCAGGGATAGCGGCAGCATCTGATTCAATAATACCTTGAGTCGCGGCTGTTTCTGGAAAGGCCTCGGCAAGAAACGGAGCAAAGCGTTGCAGGCGCGCTTCAGCATCTTCAACATCATGGCGCGTCAGACCGACTTTTTTTAGACCATCAACCGCGGGTGCAACATGTGGATTAAGCCAGAATGTTTCTTGCAAAGCGATCAGGTCACTGATGACAGGGGTTTGTCGGATAAGTTCGGACAGGGCAGTCATAGTGTGAACTCTCTTCTGTAAATATAAATATTACCGCATTAAAACGGAGTATTTGTAGAGGTCATTAAAAATGAGGCATACCCGCATGGCAAACGATGAGTTTTCACTCTCGTTTATACTTGTTGTGCGTTATTCGTGATTTGAATCACAATTATAGGCTTGTGCAATTGTGTTATCTGTTAAGGTTCTTATGCTAAAAATAGAGTGTTACCGGTAACTGTGCGCGTTTTGAATCATGAATGAACGCATTTTGAAATGTGCGGCGTTATGTGGTATCAGGATTTATGATGACAGCGCGGAGAGGATTAAAACAGCTTATCAGTATTTTTCTCCCCATGCGGCGTATGTATCCATAGCAATTGAAACTGCTAATAATAGCTGTCATATTTTGTCGAAAATTTTTGGTCAGTACGAGATATTGTCACCATGTTGGGATGACGCGGTACATGAAAGGGAGAAGGTGGCGGTGCTTTAGTCAAATGCTGTGTTTCATTTTTTTAATCAATTTGCTGTGATTATCAGACAGGAGTAAAGAATGTCCAAGCAACAAATCGGCGTTGTCGGAATGGCTGTAATGGGGCGCAATCTGGCGCTGAATATCGAAAGCCGCGGTTATACTGTGTCTATTTTTAACCGCTCCAGCGACAAGACCGAAGAAGTCGTTGCCGAGAACCCGGGTAAAAAACTGGTTCCTTACTATACGGTTAAAGAGTTTGTTGAGTCCCTGGAAACTCCACGCCGCATCCTGTTGATGGTGAAAGCGGGCGCAGGTACCGACAGCGCGATTGATTCCCTGAAACCTTTCCTTGAGAAAGGCGACATCATTATTGATGGCGGCAACACCTTCTTCCAGGACACCATTCGTCGTAACCGCGAGCTGTCTGCCGAAGGCTTTAACTTTATCGGAACCGGCGTTTCCGGTGGTGAAGAGGGCGCATTAAAAGGGCCTTCTATCATGCCTGGCGGACAGAAACACGCCTATGAACTGGTTGCCCCTATCCTGACCAAGATTGCCGCGGTTGCTGAAGACGGTGAGCCTTGCGTGACCTATATCGGTCCGGACGGCGCGGGTCACTATGTGAAGATGGTGCATAACGGTATCGAGTATGGCGATATGCAGCTGATTGCTGAAGCCTATTCACTGCTGAAACACGGTCTGGGCCTGTCCAACGAAGAGCTGGCGACCACCTTTACCGAGTGGAACCAGGGCGAGCTGAGCAGCTACCTGATCGACATCACCAAAGATATCTTCACCAAAAAAGATGAAGACGGTAAATACCTGGTGGATGTCATTCTGG
>Ga0308165_1004646_pt1 | contig 13374 bp, 15 predicted proteins | sample PhyWR2_FD_201032 | JGI IMG/M metagenome (GOLD analysis project Ga0308165, IMG submission 201032) | Phyllosphere microbial communities from UC Gill Tract Community Farm, Albany, California, United States - DLSLW.R2 | ecosystem: Host-associated > Plants > Phyllosphere > Unclassified | place: USA...
AGATATGATCTATGGCTCCCAATGCCATATAATTTAGCCATAACGGATGCTCAACTTGAGCGTTTTGGGTGAACAGGAGATTCAAATGATTTTACGTGTACTGGGCGTTTCGCTGATTGGATTAACGCTTGCAGGTTGTGTAAACAACGACTCCCTTTCGGGCGACGTTTACACCGCTTCTGAGGCTAAACAAGTTCAAAACGTCACTTACGGTACTGTTGTCAACGTTCGCCCGGTTCAGATTCAGGGTGGCGATGACAATAACGTGATTGGCGCAATTGGCGGTGCTGTACTGGGTGGATTCTTAGGTAACACCGTGGGTGGCGGGACCGGACGTTCACTGGCAACCGCTGCCGGTGCTGTTGCGGGTGGCGTCGCAGGCCAGGGCGTTCAAGGTTCCATGAACAAAACCCAGGGTGTTGAGCTGGAAATCCGTAAAGATGACGGCAACACCATTATGGTTGTTCAGAAACAAGGCAAAACTCAGTTTGCCAACGGCCAGCGTGTCGTACTGGCAAGCAATGGTGGCCAGGTCACTGTTTCTCCACGCTAAGACTAAAAGAATGTGGTCTCCGGGCCACATTCTTAATATTCATGACCGAGCCGTTAAATTATATTAATCAAGTTTAAATCTTAAATTACCCACTTCATTTTATATTGTTCCAGCGCAAAGTAATTTATTCGAAAGCCGCTAACCTCTCATTTCTTCATCTTGTTTCAAAACAACCTTCTACTCTTAAGAAACACATATGATTGCGATGAGTCGACGCCTGGCAAGCAGATATATTGCCTTTACCTTTTTCTGCCTGTTTTTCTTCGTGGCGTTACACTTTCTTTCCGTTAAACTGCTGGACTTCGCACCCGCTTTTTCGCCCTTACTCTTTCCCCTGCTAACAAGTTTTCTGGCGGTTTTTCATTTGTTCATTGCCTGCTTTATGGTGATGAAATACTGGTGTGACAAAAACCGGATCTATCATCTCTCTATCGCGTTTGCCTTTTCAGGCTCAACCGTTCTGTTACTGGGTACACTGAAGTGTTTCCCTGTCTGGCTGATGCTGCCTGGCCTGCCTCACATCAATTACAGTGGTGCGATGATTTTCTTCTTGATGCGCAACATCATGATGGTCGTGTTGTTCACGCTTGCCGCCGTGCTGTTTATTTTCCGTCATTACCCTCTCTCAGCGATGATGCGCCACGTCATTTTTGCCGGGCTGTTTGTTTTTACGCTGACGATGGTGAGTCTGGCATGGTTTTATTCCAGTCATAGCGAGCTGTTCCCGCTCGATCTTATCAACAATAAAACACGACAGTTCACTGCATTATGGAAGCAGACGATTAATGTCACGTTGATTATATTATGGCTTATTGCGCTAACAACGCTGTTAATCATTACCCGGTTGCGCAATTTATTCTGGGCGAGTGGCACTTTCCTGTGTGTTTGCTATGTGATTATATTAATCACATTATTGCCCACCGAGTTTATTGGTGGTTCAGTCTGGTATAGCGCGCGTATGTTTGAAACAACGGCGTCTTTGTTGATCATTCTCACCCTACTCCACGATGTCTTTAGTCTTTATCGAAATTCCCATCTCAAATATCAGCAGTCTTACCAAAACTCTATTCGCGATGCCCTGACGCGACTCTACAATCGCAGTTACTTTTACGAGAGTCTGAATCAGGCTCTGGGTACGATAACGGCCAGTCATCCTGTTTCCGTTATTGTCAGCGATCTCGATTACTTCAAACGTATTAACGACAATTATGGCCATCTGCAGGGCGATAAGGTGCTGCAGTTCGTCGCCAATTTGTTGATGGATTCAGTGCGTCCGCAAGATATTGCCGCACGTATTGGCGGTGAAGAGTTTGTATTGTTGCTGTGTAATACGCATTCTGAGGCGGCAAAGCAAGTGGCCGAACGCATTCGCATCAGTTTGAGCAGTTTTGATCGGTTCACGACAGACGGGATGCTACCAGAACCTATTACCATCAGTATGGGAATTTATACGGCCACGACGCTTTCGGTAACTGCAGAAGAGTGCGTCGAGCGCGCGGACCAGGCGATGTATGAGGCGAAAGAGACGGGCCGAAATCGCGTGGTGGTTTATCAGGAAAAATAAAGCCTTGCGAGGCAAGGCTTTTCATGACGTTAGTCGCGGGTTTGCAACTCGTTGATATTTTGCTCAAGACGAGCAATCATTCCGATGAGTTGTTCCAGCTCCGCAGGCGAAATCCCAGACAAAATTTCCCCACGTGTTTTACTGATCACGGCTTCCATCTCAGTGATGATAGGCGCCGCCTTATCGGTCAGTTTGATACGCTTGGCACGACGATCGCTGGCGCAGGTTTGCCGGGAAATTAACCCCTTTTCCTCCAGTTGATCGAGCGTTCGCACCAGAGACGGCTGTTCAATACCTATCGCTTTTGCCAGTTGAATTTGCGACTGCTCAGGCGGCAACTGATGGATGTTATGCAGCGTAACCCAATGCGTCTGCGTCAATTCCAGAGGTTTCAGGCGATGGTCAATCAGAGCACGCCAGATGCGTACCAACCTGGCCAGATCAGAACCTAATGGCGATTCCAATTTCATCTCCTTATAATTAGCTTGCTAAGTTATTATACTGATTTTAGAATAGTGTGCAGCAATTATATTGCCAAAACAAATGCATTACTGCATTCATCTAATTTTAACGTATAATTTACACTTACTTAAGACTGTTCATTGTGTTAAGTCCCTCAGGTCTTTCCACTGCAAAGGATCTCTGCTTGTGAAGTTCTCCTATAGCTCTGCGGGATTGCCCCTTCAGGACCTGATTTTCGGTGCTTCTGTCTATTTTCCTCCCCTTTTCAAAGCGGTGATGCTGGGCTTTGTTATCTGGCTTGTCGCGCACCGGCTGCTTCGTGACTGGATGTATTCCGGCGAGATCTGGCACCCCATGCTGATGGATCTTTCTCTCTTTGCCCTTTCGGTGTCACTGGGTTTGGCTTTACTGATTGCGTGGTGAATATGTCTCTAAAAACACTTAAATACTTTTCCACTCTGATTGTTCTTGCGCTAGCACTGGTCGCGGGTTGGTGGCTGTGGAATTATTACATGCAGTCACCCTGGACGCGCGATGGAAAGATTCGCGCCGAGCAGGTCAGCATAACGCCGCAAGTTTCGGGCAGCATCACCGCGCTTCTCATTAAGGATAATCAGTTCGTTAAACAAGGCGATGTTTTATTTCGTATTGATGAGACGCCGTTCCATATTGCCGTGCTGAATGCCCAGGCGCAGGTGTCAAAAGCCCAATCCGATTTGGCAAAAGCCAATAACGAAGCCAGTCGCCGCCGTCATCTTTCGCAAAATTACATCTCCGCCGAAGATCTGGATACGGCAAATATCAATGTCAAAGCGATGCAGGCAAGCGTGGAAGTGGCAGAGGCCAGCCTCAAGCAAGCCCAGTGGCAGTTAACTCAAACCGTGGTAAAAGCCCCTGTTGATGGCTGGATAACGAATCTTTCGACCCGGATTGGTGATTACGCTACGCAGGGAAAACCGGTATTTGCGCTGGTGGATAGCCACTCTTTTTACGTCATTGGTTATTTCGAGGAAACTAAACTTCGCCATATCCAGGAAGGCGCCCCGGCGCAAATTACACTTTATAGCAGCGCTGTAACGTTACAGGGTCACGTATCCAGTCTGGGTCGCGCGATATACGATCAAAGCGTAGAGACCGATTCGGGTTTGGTCCCCGATATCAAACCCAACGTACCCTGGGTACGGCTCGCTCAGCGCGTGCCGGTTCGCGTTGAGTTCGACCAGCTCCCCAAAGACATCACGCTGGTGTCCGGGACGACGTGCACCGTGTCTATCGGGACGCATTAATGAACCTGGCCGCGTTCTCATGGCGTAATTTGCCATGGCTCAAAGCCACGCGCCCGCAGTGGCGGTATGCTTTGCGCAACGGTATTGCCATGTGCCTTGCGCTCACCGTCGCCTATTATCTGAATCTTGATGAACCCTACTGGGCGATGACCTCTGCGGCTGTCGTCAGTTTCCCGACCGTTGGCGGCGTGATCAGCAAAAGCCTGGGCCGCGTCGCAGGCAGTTTATTGGGCGCAACGGCAGCGCTGATCATTGCCGGGCACACGCTTAACGATCCCTGGCTCTTTTTACTGAGCATGGCCGCCTGGCTGGGGCTGTGTACCTGGGCCTGCGCGCATTTTACCCATAACGTGGCTTACGCGTTCCAGCTTGCGGGCTACACCGCCGCGATTATTGCCTTCCCGGTCGTTAATATTTTGGACACGACGGAGCTGTGGGATATTGCCCAGGCACGCGTGTGCGAAGTGATTATCGGTATCTTGTGCGGCGGCGTCATGATGATGATTCTGCCAAGCACGTCCGATGGCACGACGCTTATCTCAGCGCTAAAATCCATGCATACACGGCTGCTGGAGCATGCCAGTCTGCTCTGGCAACCCGACACTAACGACTCCATCCGGCTTGCTCACGAAAAAGTGATCGGGCAGATCCTGACCATGAACTTGCTGCGCATTCAGGCATTCTGGAGTCACTACCGCTTTCGTCGCCAGAACACCTTGCTTAATTATCTGCTCCACCAGCAGCTCAGGATGACCAGCGCTATCTCAAGCCTGCGCCGAATGCTATTGAACTGGCCGAATCCGCCGGAAAATACGCGTCAAATCATTGAAAACGTCCTGGCGGCGCTGGCGCGTCCCCATGCCGATATGTACACCGTGGCACGCATTATCGCCCCACTTGCACCAGTGGATGAATATGATTATCGGCACCGCGCGTTCTGGCAGCGGCTACAGTATTTTTGTCGTCTCTATCTGCGCAGCAGTCGGTGGATCAAAGCCATTGAAGACGCGACGCCTGTCACTGAATTCACCCCGCCCGCGAGTCCCTCGCTGACAAGACATACCGACAATCTCGAGGCGCTGTGGAGCGGTTTTCGCACCTTCTGCGCCCTGATGCTGGTTGGGGCATGGAGTATCGCCACGCAGTGGGATTCGGGGAGTGCTGCACTGACGTTAGCGGCAATCAGCTGCGTGCTCTATTCCGTCGCCGCATCCCCGTTTAACTCTCTCACGCTGCTGCTGCGCACGCTGGTTTTACTTTCGCTGTTCAGCTTTGTGGTGAAATTTGGCTTGATGGTGCAAATAACCGACCTGTGGGAATTTTTGTTATTTCTGTTCCCCCTGCTCACCACAATGCAGCTTCTGAAACTGCAGATGCCCAAACTGGCGGGGTTATGGGGACAATTGATCGTCTTTATGGGTTCATTTGTCGCGGTGACCAATCCGCCAGTTTATGATTTTGCTGATTTCCTGAATGACAATCTGGCGAAAATACTGGGCGTTGGGCTGGCATGGCTGGCGTTTGCCGTACTGCGGCCAGGCTCTGATGCGCGAAAAAGTCGCCGCCATATCCGGGAACTGCGACGTGGCTTTGTCGATCAGCTCAGCCGTAAACCGCATCTTCGCGAAAATGAATATGAATCACTGGTTTATCATCACATCAGTCAGTTAAATAACAGCCAGGATGAATTATCTCGTCGCTGGCTGCTGCGCTGGGGCGTGGTGCTGCTTAACTGCTCGCATGTGGTGTGGCAGTTGCGCACATGGGAAACACGTTCAGACCCGCTTTCGCAGGTTCGCGATGTGTGTATTGCATTACTGAGGGATGTGATGAGCGAACGCGGTGTTCAGCAGCGTCCGCTGGCGGTGACGCTAAGCGAATTACAGCGGATTTGCGATACCCTCGCGCACCACCATCAGCCGGCAGCGCGCGATCTGGCGTCAATTATCTGGCGCTTGCACTGCTCGCTTTCTCAACTGGAACAAGCGCCACCACCGGGCACGATAAGCGATCACATCACACCGCAGGCATAACGTGCTCCGCCGCCACCCAGCGGTTTCGGCTGATCGGACATGTTATCTCCGCCAACGTGAATCATCAGCGCTTTGCCTTTAACTTCGTCGAGTTTTTTCAGCCGCGGCGCAACAACCGCTTGTGTCGCTTTTCCGTCATTATTAACCACTAATACCGGGAGATCGCCAGTATGGCCCATCCCTTCTGGTCCTTCGTGTTTGGCGGTTTGATGAGGATCTAAATGACCACCGGCCGCTTCAGCCGCAGATGCTTTACCGTCTTTCATTGCTGGCTGACAACTGCCTTTGGCATGTACATGAAAACCATGTTCACCCGGCGGGAGAGCCTTTAGGTTGGGCGTGAATTCCAGCCCTTTGTCGGTTTCAGTGATGTTGACAGTCCCGATGGACTGACCTATCCCCTGAGAGGTGACGAGATTTATTTCAACTTCATCGCTGGCTGCCTGCGCCCCTGCGCAAACAACCAGTGCGATCACTGCCAGAGCAAAATGCTTCATGAGACCTCCACGGGTTATTTTTTGCCCCTTAAGTTTATACCAGGGGCAGAGAATTCACCGGAAAGTCATCACGACGCGTTTTTAAGGCACGTCATAACCCAGTGCCGCTTTACGAATTCGGAACCATTGCTGACGCGTCATGTGCAATTCTTCAGCCGCGATAGCCGCACGCACGCGCTCAATTTTGCCCGAGCCGATAATCGGCAGCGGCTGAGAAGGTAAACGCATAATCCACGCGTACACGACTTGCTCAATACTTTCAGCATTCAGTTCGCGTGCAACGGTTTCCAGCTCATCACGCAGCGGCTGGAAAGCGTCATCGTTGAACAGGCGCCCCCCGCCCAGGCAAGACCACGCCATAGGACGAATACGCAGTTGTTGCAGTTGATCGAGCGTGCCATCCAGCAGCAGCGGCTGATGCACCGGAGAGATTTCGACCTGATTAGTCACCAGCGTGAACGGCAGACGAGACTGCAGCAGTGTGAACTGCGCAGGCGTAAAGTTGGATACGCCAAAGTGACGCACTTTACCGCTCTGATGCAGGCTGAGGAACGCTTTCGCAACGTCATCAGCGTCCATCAGCGGGTCCGGGCGGTGGATCAGCAGCAGATCAAGGCGGTCTGTCGCCAGATTAACCAGAGACTGCTCGGCACTTTTAATGATGTGATCGCTATCGGTGATGTAATGACCCAGCGCGTTGTCCGGATTGGCGGTGGTCGCGATACCGCATTTGGTGACGATCTCCATACGTTCACGCAGCGCAGGGGCTAGCTTCATCGCCTCACCAAACGCGGCCTCACAAAGATAACCCCCATAAATATCAGCGTGATCGACGGTGGTGATCCCCAGGTCGAGGTGTTCCTCAATGAAACTCACCAACTGACGCGGGGACATATTCCAGTCCATCAGACGCCAGTAACCCATGACAAAACGTGAAAACTCTGGGCCTTGCGGGGCAAGGGCAATGCGCTGAACCATAACAATTTCCTCAAGGAAGTAATGTCATGAGTATACGCATTTCCGCCGCTAAAAAAGTGAGGGTTGCTGGGGTTCTTCGGTTTCGGAGGGTTTGTTTGCGCGTAATTTACGCAACAGGCGCTGACGGCACAGGCGAATGACATCCTGCTTCTGCATATCGCTCATATTTTGCCAGTTAAATCGCTCGTCACGACTGCGCATACAGCCCCGGCAAAAACCGCGCTCATCTGACTGACAAATTCCCCGGCACGGGCTCTGGACGGGGAAAAACTCCAGTTGCTCTGCCACACGCACCTCCTGAAACCTTTCTCACTACAGTGAAGACGCTAAACGTCCCGTCTGCAATGGTTTTCGCGCAGAAATGTGGCATTAAGGTTTCTCTAATCTTCGCTCCCTATACTCGCCTCATCAATAAAACAGATGGTTTCTTAATGATGTGGTCAGCAAAAAAGTTACAGTGTAACGATTTAAAATTCACTTTGGGCTGTGCCCTGTTTTTTACCGTGCTCAACGCACTGTTTATTAAACGCAGCTGGAGCCTTATCGCCCCTGCGCATTTGCACGATCTGCTATTCGCCGCGTCAGTGCCGGTCGTCCTGTTTTGCGGATGGGTGATTATTTTTAGCGTGCTCAATATCCCTTTTATCCGCAAACCGCTGCTGATTCTGTTAACGCTGGGATGTGCCGGTGCGACTTACTTTATGTTCACTTACGGCGCGGTTATCGATCAGAATATGATGGTGAATGTTTTCGAAACCAACTCGCAGGAAGCGACAGCGCTGGTGACTCCCCAAATGCTACTGTGGATTGCCTGCATTGGCTTGATCCCGTCGGTCGCGTTGCTGTTTATTCGCGTTCGTTCCGGTAAATGGTGGTACACGCTGCTGATGCGCTCTGCCGCCATTCTTGGCGCATTGATGGTGATTATCCTGGTGGCTTCCCTCTTTTATAAGGACTACGCCTCGCTGTTTCGCAACAATAAAAGCATCGTCAAAATGGTCACGCCTGCCAATTACGTGAGTGCCGTGGTGAAGTACAGCAAGGAACGCTGGTTTGCGGGCGATCAAACGCTGGTCCGTATCGGCGAAGATGCCCAAAAAGGCCCGGCTATTCTGGCTCAGAAGAAAAAAACCGTGCTGATTCTGGTGGTTGGCGAAGCCTCCCGCGCCGCGAACTATTCACTTAACGGATATGCACGCGAAACCAATCCGCAACTGAAACAACAAAACGTGATTAATTTCCCGAATGCCTCCTCGTGCGGCACAGAAACAGCCGTTTCAGTGCCGTGCATGTTTTCCGGGATGCCGCGTAAAAAATATGACGCCGATTTAGCCCATCATCAGGAAGGTTTGCTAGACGTGATGGCGCATGCGGGGGTCAATGTGCTCTGGCGTGAAAACGATGGCGGCTGTAAAGGCGCGTGTAATCGCGTGCCGCATACCGACATGACGCAGTGGAAACTGGATCAGTTTTGCAAAGACAAATCGTGTATTGACGACGTGAATCTTTATCGGCTGGATAACGTGCTGGATGGTCTCAAACAGGACTCTGTGCTGGTTATCCACCTGATGGGCAGCCATGGTCCGGCCTATTATCAACGTTATCCGCAGGCTTACCGCCGCTTTACCCCGACCTGCGATACCAATCAGATTCAGGATTGCGATCATCAGGCGCTGATGAACACTTACGACAACACCATTCTTTATACGGATAGCGTAGTTGGTAAAACGATTGATGCCTTAAAAGCACGCCAGACGACAATGAACACTGCGCTGATTTATCTGTCCGATCACGGTGAATCACTGGGTGAAAACGGCGTGTACCTGCACGGCACGCCGTATCTGTTAGCGCCAGAACAGCAAACGCATATTCCATTTATATTCTGGCTCTCGCCTGATTACGTCAAAAATTTCGGCGTGAATGAGACCTGCTTGCGCGATCAGGCGGCAAAACAGACCGTATCGCAGGATAATTTATTCTCGACGGCGCTGGGTATGATGAACATAAAATCATCGGTTTATCAGCCGCAGATGGACATTCTGACGCCGTGTCGCGCATCCTGACACTTGCATTAGACCGAACGGTCTATTACAGTGTCGACATGAGCAGAAATACTGAACACGATACACGCGAACATTTACTGGCAACCGGCGAGCAACTCTGTATGCATCGCGGGTTTACCGGCATGGGTCTTAGCGAACTGCTAAAAACGGCTGAGGTTCCCAAAGGTTCGTTTTATCACTACTTCCGCTCCAAAGAGGCGTTTGGCGTCGCGATGCTGGAACGGCACTATGCCAGCTACCATCAGAGACTTGCCGCCCACTTTGCCAGCGGCGAAGGCAGCTATCGGGATCGTGTTCTTAACTATTATCAGGAAACGCTGAGGCAATTTTGCCAGAAAGGCATTATCAGCGGTTGTCTGACCGTTAAACTGTCTGCCGAAGTGTGCGATCTTTCAGAAGATATGCGTACGGCGATGGACAAGGGAGCCAGCGGTGTTATCGCTCTGCTGGCCCAGGCGCTGGAAAAAGGTCGCGATGAGAAAACGCTGAACTTTTCCGGTGATGCCCTGACCCAGGCCCAGGTGCTTTATGCGCTGTGGTTGGGGGCAAACCTGCAGGCTAAAATTTCCCGCAGCGCCGTGCCGCTCGAAAGCGCGCTAGCGCATGTGGAAAACAGCATCACAACGCCTGGCGTTTAACAGGCGTTTTTATTTATTATATCACTAGACGACCGGTCTACTCAGGAGTCACGATGTCAGCAGAAAAATTATTTACCCCATTAAAAGTGGGCGCGGTCACAGCGCCAAATCGCGTCTTAATGGCCCCTCTCACTCGCCTGCGTAGCATTGAGCCGGGTGATATTCCTACTCCACTGATGGGTGAGTATTATCGCCAGCGCGCCAGCTCTGGTCTGATTATCTCCGAAGCGACGCAAATCTCCGCGCAGGCGAAAGGTTATGCTGGCGCACCGGGCCTGCACAGCCCAGAGCAAATCGCAGCGTGGAAGAAAATTACCGCGGGCGTTCACGCGGAAGATGGCCGCATCGCTGTTCAGCTGTGGCACACCGGTCGTATTTCGCATAGCAGCATTCAACCCGGCGGCGAAGCCCCTGTCTCCGCCTCCGCGTTAAACGCGGGCACCCGTACGTCTTTGCGTGATGAAAACGGCCAGGCGATTCGTGTTGATACTTCTACACCGCGCGCACTTGAACTCAATGAAATCCCAGGCATCGTCAACGATTTCCGTCAGGCTGTGGCGAATGCCCGTGAAGCAGGCTTTGATTTAGTGGAGCTGCACTCTGCGCACGGCTATCTGTTGCACCAGTTCCTGTCGCCATCTTCCAACCAACGTACCGATCAGTACGGCGGCAGCGTTGAAAACCGTGCCCGCCTGGTGCTTGAAGTGGTTGACGCGGTATGTCAGGAGTGGAGCCCGGATCGCATCGGCATTCGTGTTTCGCCAATTGGCTCTTTCCAGAATGTGGATAATGGTCCAAACGAAGAAGCTGACGCGCTGTATCTGATTGAAGAGCTGGCAAAACGCGGCATCGCCTATCTGCACATGTCTGAGCCGGACTGGGCTGGCGGCGAGCCTTACTCTGATGCGTTCCGTGAAAAAGTCCGTGCGCGTTTCCACGGCGTGATCATCGGTGCGGGCGCTTATACGCCAGAGAAAGCAGAAGATTTGATGAGTAAAGGTTTGATCGACGCGGTTGCGTTTGGTCGTGATTACATCTCGAACCCTGACCTGGTGGCACGTCTTGAGCGTAAAGTGGAACTGAACCCACAGCGCCCTGAAAGCTTCTACGGCGGCGGCGCTGAAGGTTATACCGACTACCCTTCTTTATAATCCCTCGGTTGTCCATTGATAGCGGCGATGATTCGCCGCTATACTAAAACATCGTTTCTGTTCAAAAAGATAAGCCATTGAGTTGGTTAAGAGGAAATTATGCGCCTACTTCACACCATGCTGCGCGTTGGCAACCTGCAACGTTCGATCGATTTCTACACAAACGTTTTGGGGATGCAGCTGCTGCGCACTAGCGAAAACCCGGAATATAAATATTCACTGGCGTTTGTGGGCTACGGTCCGGAAAGCGATGAAGCCGTTATCGAGCTGACCTATAACTGGGATGTCGACAGCTATGAGCTGGGCACGGCGTACGGCCATATCGCGCTGGAAGTGGATAACGCCGCTGAAGCCTGCGAACGCATCCGCAGCAACGGCGGTAACGTCACTCGCGAAGCCGGTCCGGTAAAAGGCGGCACCACGGTCATCGCCTTTGTTGAAGATCCAGACGGTTATAAAATCGAACTGATCGAAGCCAAAGACGCCGGTCGCGGTCTGGGCGATTAATCCCTCCGGGCGCATTTTGCGCCCGTTGTTTTACTGCATCCCCTCTCAAAATTTGCCATAATGCGCACTGCTTTTTTTCCCCTTGTAAGAGACCCTGATGTCCGATAACGCTCAACTTACCGGTCTGTGCGACCGTTTTCGTGGTTTTTATCCTGTTGTTATTGATGTTGAAACAGCCGGATTTAACGCTAAAACCGATGCGCTGCTTGAGATTGCTGCCATCACGCTGAAAATGGATGAACAGGGCTGGCTTACACCGGACACCACGCTACATTTCCATGTTGATCCTTTCGAAGGTGCCAATCTTCAACCCGAAGCGCTGGCTTTTAACGGCATCGATCCGCATAACCCACTGCGCGGCGCGGTAAGCGAATATGACGCGTTGCACGCCATCTACAAAATGGTGCGCAAAGGGATGAAGGACAGCAATTGCAATCGCGCGATCATGGTGGCGCACAACGCTACATTCGATCACAGCTTTATGATGGCGGCCTCTGAACGCGCATCACTGAAACGCAACCCGTTCCACCCGTTTGTAACCTTCGATACCGCCGCGCTGAGCGGCCTGGCGCTGGGGCAAACGGTGCTGTCTAAAGCCTGTATCACTGCGGGCATTGATTTTGACGGTACGCAGGCGCACTCCGCGCTGTACGATACGGAACGCACGGCGGAATTATTCTGCGAAATAGTGAACCGCTGGAAACGCCTTGGCGGCTGGCCGTTGCCGATGGCCGAAAGCGATAGCGAGGAATAAAAAAAAGCGACCGGATGGTCGCTTTTTTATGTCTGGTGCAAAAATTATTCTGCGTCAGGTTCTTCGGTTTTGTACTTCGCCGCGGTTTCTTTGATCAACTGCTGCAGTTCGCCACGCTGATACATTTCGATCAGGATGTCGCAACCGCCAACCAGCTCACCATCAACCCACAGCTGCGGGAACGTTGGCCAGTTCGCATATTTTGGCATTTCAGCGCGGATATCCGGGTTCTGCAGGATATCAACGTAAGCAAAACGCTCGCCGCAGGCTGAAAGCGCCTGCACAGCTTGTGCGGAAAAGCCGCAGCTTGGCAGCTTTGGAGAACCTTTCATGTACAGCAGAATCGGGTTTTCAGCGACCTGGCGCTGAATTTTTTCAATAGTCGTGGTCATTTCTTGCTTCCTTATACTTCTGTTACGGCAATCGTCTGACATTGTAGCGGTTCAGACCAATATCGGAAAATAACATTTTTGTCACGTTTATATATCTTAACGTGTGTCTGCTGAAGTTGCATTCGCAATATAGTTTAACCCTGCGTTGTCTGTGGCCTTGCTCATAGTGTGAGCAAAAGCGCTTCAGTTTGGCGAAAATCTTTGCACTTGCTAGCGAAACGCGATTTTAGATCTAAAAAGAGACTTAACGAATTGGGTTTTTATAGATTAGAATCGACGGGCTTTGTAAATCACACGCAGGTATTATTGATGACCTGCTTTAACCAGGGGAATGCCCAGTGGCGCGGATAAATAAAATCTCGATCACGCTCTGTGCTTTACTGTTTACAACACTCTCATTCACGCCGATGGCTAACGCCTCTGAGCAGGCGCGGCATTCGGCCGTACAAAAAACGCATCTGGCGAAAAGCACAGAACGTAAGAAAAAAACCACCAG
>Ga0308165_1004647_pt1 | contig 13373 bp, 13 predicted proteins | sample PhyWR2_FD_201032 | JGI IMG/M metagenome (GOLD analysis project Ga0308165, IMG submission 201032) | Phyllosphere microbial communities from UC Gill Tract Community Farm, Albany, California, United States - DLSLW.R2 | ecosystem: Host-associated > Plants > Phyllosphere > Unclassified | place: USA...
TAACGTCCTGCTGAACTTGTTTCAGCATCTTTCTTACTAAGTGTTCATGCTAAATAGATCCTGAAATAAATTCAGGAAGACGGTTGCTTTGTAACGTCCTGCTGAACTTGTTTCAGCATCTTTCTTATTAAGTGTTCATGCTAAATAGATCCTGAAATAAATTCAGGAAGACGGTTGCTTTATAACGTCCTGCTGAACTTGTTTCAGCATCTTTCTTACTAAGTGTTCATGCTAAATAGATCCTGAAATAAATTCAGGAAGACGGTTGCTTTGTAACGTCCTGCTGAACTTGTTTCAGCATCTTTCTTACTAAGTGTTCATGCTAAATAGATCCTGAAATAAATCCAGGAAGACGGTTGCTTTGTAACATCCTGCTGAACTTGTTTCAGCATCTTTCTTACTAAGTGTTCATGCTAAATGGATCCTGAAATGAATCACCAACAACAGAGTTAAAAAACCGGATCGTCCTTTCGACTGGAGCTTACCGATTTTTCATCGTAAGCGGAACGGAGAAATCTATTTAAAACAGATTTCTCGACTGCGCTGCGCTCCGCTCGAAAGGACGAATCACAAAACCCTCTGTGCCTTTCCCTCAATGCTTTTTGCTATTAAAAAAAAACGCAGAATTCGTAAATCAACGATATATGGTTAATTTTAATTTGGCGGGTTTTATGTAAGTTGTTGCTGTATAGTTATTTATCTGGTGGTATGTTTCTTGGAACAAGGAGGGAAACAAAAAAATATTTTAATTATGAAACCATCACCAGATTTATTATCTCCGGATAATCACGCATTGGTATTAATCGATTTTGAAGGACAAATGGCTTTTGCAACGAAAAGCATTTCCATTACCGAACTTCGCACCAATGTTGCTATTGTTTGTGGCGCATCTAAAATTTTCGATATACCAACTATTGTAACAACGGTTGCCGAAGAATCTTTTGCCGGACCGGTTTTTCCTGAAATCGAAGAATTTTATCCTCAGGCTACCTCGAATTATATCGACAGAACTTCGATGAACACCTGGGAAGATGTACCCGCTTACAAAGCAATTACAGGAACTGGAAAAAAGAAAATTGTATTGGCTGGCCTTTGGACAGGCGTATGTATTGTTGGTCCGGCTTTATCGGCCTTATCAGAAGGTTTTGATGTTTTTGTAATTACCGATGCTTGTGGCGATGTAAGCAATGAGGCGCACGAACGCGCCATTCAACGAATGGTACATGCTGGTGTAAAACCGGTAACTTCTGTACAGTATATTCTCGAATTGCAGAGAGATTGGGCCAGAACAGAAACTTATGAGCCTGTTACCACTTTAATGAAAAAATACGGTGCAGGTTATGGTATCGGTATTCAGTATGCACACAAAATGATAAAACATTAATTTTCATTACCACAAAATGAAAATTAATTATCTCCATTTGGCGATTAGCGTGGCTGTTTGCATCTGCTTTTCAGGCGCATCTGCCTATTCGCAAAGCATCAAGCTTATGCGCTACGATGAAGATTACAGCAACCTGAAAGATTCGGCCAGGAACTTCTACAACACATTAAAGTTCCTGCCGCTTTCGGTAAACAAGAAAGTATACTTCAGTTTTGGTGGCGAGATAAGGGAAGAATACGGAGGGAAAATAAACGAGGATTGGATCAGAGGTCAGGGCTATAATTATTCAGTGCTGCAAAGGTATTCGCTTTACGCCGATTTAAATATCGGAGAAAAACTGCGTTTTTTTGCCCAGGTAAACAGTGCACTCGAAAACGGGAGTAAATACGGCCCATCTCCGGTTGATGAAGACCAGCTCGCCGTACAAAATTTATTTGCCGAATATCGGATACTTAAGGACTCATCAAATAGATTGGCTTTAAGAATTGGCAGGCAGGAAATTAATTATGGTTCAGGAAGATTGATTTCTGTAAGAGAAGGTACTACCGTTCGGCAATATTTTACGGGTGCTAAAGTAATGTATGCCACACCGCGGTTTTCGCTCGATGCATTCGTTTTAGCCGCCGATGAAGTTAATTTTGGCGTATTCGATAACCGTTTAAACCATCAGGCAAATCTTTGGGGCGCATATTCAAATCTCAATATCCCGCAAGGTGGAAATTTTGATTTCTATTATTTAGGCATCCGGCGTGATGATGCAGAATTTGAAGAAGGCACCGAAAAAGAAACCAGGCACACCCTGGCCACACGGTACTGGAAAAGCGGCGGAGGTTTTATTTACAACTTAGAGGCCGCTTATCAGTTTGGTAAGTTTGGAAATGGCAATATCGATGCCTGGACAATGGCCATTGAGCTCGGTTATACTTTCGAAGAAACAAAGTTTAAGCCTTCTGTTAACCTGCGGAACGATTACATCTCAGGCGATCAAAAAGCAGGCGACGGAAAATTACAGACTTTTAATCCCTTATATCCCAAAGGGGGATATTTCGGATTTAACCCGCTCATAGGGCCATCAAATTTAATAGATCTCCATCCATACCTCACGCTTAACTTTACCGATAAATTAAGCGCACAGGCTGATGTAGTGTTCAATTGGCGGTATTCGTTAAACGATGGTATTTATCGCCCGAGCGGGAATTTTAACACGGCAGGTTCACTTTCAGGTCATCGCTTTATCGGCACAACCTATCTGCTCAGCGCAGATTATAAATTCAATAACAACCTCTCATTTAGCTGCGGTGCACAATATTTCAGGGTTGGTAGTTTTATTAAAGATATCGTACCGCTTTGGGATCATTCAAAGTTTTTTAACGCTCAGGTATCATACAAATTTTAAACAATAAGAAATGAAAAACAACTTCAATAAACGGTCTAAAGCTGCTTTCCGAGTGATAAGGATCGCATTAATTGTATTTTCTGTATCAATTACAGGAACAGCATTTGCACAAACAACTACGGCAATAGGAACAGCCAAAGTATGGGGTACGGTAGATGGCGTGGCCATAGAAGGTGTGGTTCAGGGTCCATCGGCACAGGTTAGCGATCTGCAGATTGCCTGTGTTTTCGAATATACCGAAGGTGATATTTTTAACACGCCGCCTGCACTTCCACCAGCATTAAACGGCCTGGTTCATTTAGATCAGGATACGAAAGGCCTGTTAACAGAAATCCGCAAAAGCGGTAAATTTCTTGGTCACGCTAACGAAACGTTATTGATTACCCCGCCCAAAGGCACCATTGGAGCTAAACACCTGCTTTTAATCGGCCTTGGCGACCGCAATAAATTTACACCGGAATTAATGACCGGAGTGGGCAGTGTAGCCATGAGAGAGGCACTTAGGCTTGGCGTTAGTAACTTCTCTTTCGCAAGCGACTTAAAAGATGCAGGAATTGATTCGCCAACGGCCCTGGTTGCAGGCAATGTAGTAAAAGGTATTTTCGAAGCCTACAGAACCCAAACCTGGTTGAAAGCGAAAAACATGGCCACATTTAAACCTGTAGCAAAAGTTGTGCTTTTGGCTGGTCCGGCATTTTTTACAACCGCTGGTGAGGGCATCCAGAAAGCTATTTCAGCAATTAAAAATTAATAATCTTAAAAATTGAAATAGGATGAATGCAGACATGATTTTATTCAATGGTAAAATACATACCATTGCCAAACATACGGAGAAAGTAACTGCGGTAGCCATTAAAGACGGAAAGTTTATTGCTGTTGGTAATGATGCTGATATCATGGGTTTTTCAGGGCCTTTTACCAGATTGATAGATTTAAGTAAGAAACGTGTAGTTCCGGGCATTAACGATTCGCACATTCACTTAATCCGTGGTGGCTTAAATTATAACCTGGAGTTGCGCTGGGATGGCGTACCCTCATTGGCAGATGCCTTACGGATGCTTAAAGAGCAGGTAGATATTACCCCATCGCCACAATGGGTACGCGTGGTGGGCGGCTGGTCGGAATTTCAGTTTGCCGAAAGAAGAATGCCTACGCTCGAAGAAATTAATGCCATTGCACCCGAAACGCCAGTATTTATTCTTCACTTATACGACCGTGCCTTTATGAACCGTGCGGCACTTAAAGCTGTTGGTTATACTAAAGATACGCCGGCACCTCCGGGAGGGCAGATTCAGCGCGACGCCAATGGCGAACCCACTGGATTGATTATCGCCAGTCCCAATGCCATGATCCTGTATTCGACTTTGGCCAAAGGGCCAAAACTGTCTTATGAGCACCAGGTAAATTCTACCCGCCATTTTATGACAGAGCTGAACCGTTTTGGCATTACCAGTGTAATTGATGCCGGTGGAGGTTTCCAGAATTTTCCCGACGATTATAAGGTAGTTAACGAACTGAACGAGCAAAAACAGCTTACCGTACGCATTGCCTATAACTTGTTTACACAACGGCCCAAACAGGAATTTGAAGATTTCGATAACTGGACCAGTACCGTAAAACTTTATCAGGGCGATGATATGTACCGCCACAATGGGGCAGGTGAGATGCTGGTTTTTTCGGCGGCAGATTTCGAAGATTTTCTGGAACCAAGGCCTGATCTGGCCGATAACATGGAACCAGAACTGGAACGTGTGGTGCGCTTGCTGGTTGAAAAGAGATGGCCTTTCAGGCTTCATGCCACTTACAACGAAAGCATAAGCAGGTTCTTAAATGTTTTCGAAAAAGTAAACAAAGATATCCCTTTTGCAGGTTTACCATGGATTTTCGACCACGCCGAAACCATTGACGAAAAAAATATCGAACGTGTTAAGGCATTGGGCGGGGGTATTGCCATTCAGAGCCGCATGGCCTATCAGGGCGAATATTTTACCGAACGCTATGGCGAAAAAGCAGCCTTGCAGACGCCGCCCGTAAAAAAGATGCTCGAAATGGAAGTTCCTGTTGGCGGCGGTTCGGATGCCACTCGTGTAAGTAGCTATAATCCATGGGTTTCGATGTTCTGGCTCACGGCCGGTAAAACAGTTGGCGGTTTAAAACTCTACAACGAAGAAACCGTTTTAACCAGAGAAACTGCTTTGGAACTTTATACCAGGGGCAGTGCATGGTTTTCGAACGAGCAACAAAAGAAGGGTGATATCGAAGTAGGCATGCTTGCCGATTTAGCGGTTTTAAACCACGATTATTTCGAGGTTGCCGATGAAAATATCAAAAGCATCGAAGCTGATCTGACCATTGTGGATGGCAAGATTGTATATGCTAAGGGCGATTTTTCTTCGTTTTCTCCCCCAAAAATCCCGATCCTGCCCGATTGGTCGCCTACCAACAATTATAACGGCTACTATTCTGCAGCAACCCACAAAACTGGCCAGCAGGGCAGAACAAGTGGCGCTAAAGGCGATAGCACAGTGCTGGCAATGGTGCATTCGTGTGTGGGCAGCTGCAATGTTCACCACCACAACCACGATGCCGTAAGAACAAGTAACCTGCCCGTAAACAATTATACCGCATTTTGGGGCGCATTGGGCTGCTCGTGCTTTGCATTTTAAATTATGGAAAATATCATCAAATACCTGCTTTACTCTGATTTAGGATCAGATATTAATAATTGGGCCGTATTCGTGTTCAGGGTACTGCTTATGCTCGAGCTTTTTAGGGTACATGGAATGAAAAAATTCCGCGTTCAGAACGGCGAAAAAGAACACGTGCCCAATCCTTTGGGTTTGCCCGATAAACTGAATGGTTTAGTGGCTACATTTTCGGATACCGTTGTACCATTTCTGGTGGCCATAGGTTTCGGAACCAGGCTTTTTCTCCTCCCATCAATAGGGGTAACTGCAATAGGTTACTTTGTAGTACACCGAAAAGATCCGGTAGAGGTAAGGGATGTGCCCTACATGTACACACTCGCCATGTTATTCCTGTGTGTAATCGGTGCAGGTACCTATTCAGCAGATCATTATTTAATCAATACAATTTTTAATTAAACATAACATCAAAAACAACAAAATCATGGAAGCTAAAATTGGAATCAGTGCAGATAACCTTGCTGCGGTTGCACATTCGTTAAGTAAAATTCTTGCCGATGAATACGTTTTGTACACCAAAACGCGTAAAGCCCATTGGAACGTAGAAGGACCAGACTTTTACAACAAACACAAATTTTTTGAAGCGCAGTACACGCAATTGGAAGATATTGTTGATGAAGTTGCAGAACGCATCCGCAAACTGGGCCATTATGCGCCGGCATCTTTAAAACAGTTCTTAGAATTAACACATTTAACTGAAGACGACCGCGGTAAAAACGATTCAGAAACTTACATCAAAATGCTGCTTGCAGATCACGAAAGTATTCTGATCCACTTGAGAGAAAACATCAATAACTACGCTGGTGCATTAAAAGATGCCGGTACAAGCGATTACATCACAGGCCTAATGGAAACGCACGAAACGATGGCGTGGATGTTAAGGGCACATTTATCATAAAATCAATCAAAATGGAAAAACAGAATAATATCTGGTTTGTAACCCTTGTATTAACCATTATTGCCGGCTATTGCGATAGTATCACATTTGTGGCTGCCGATAAGATTTTCTCGGCACACGTTACCGGAAACTTTATTGTATTCGCTTATCAAATGATTAAGGGCTCCGATGGCGATGCATGGATCAAACTGTTAACTTTCCCAATATTTATGCTTTCGGTAATGGCCGGTGGCTGGATATCGGCGAAATTTTCGAACAGGCATTTTCTGCTTTTATGCGAAGGTATTGTGCTTTTGCTTGGTGGCGCAATTGCTTATTCGCTCGGTTATATCGACAATGGCGAAATTACCTGGCCAATGTACCTGGTTACCATGATTGTTGTTTTTGCCATGGGACTGCAAAATGCCTTCGGAAAGCTTTTTGCCAAAGAAACCTTCGGTCCAACAACAATGATGACCGGAAATGTAACGCAGTTTGCACTTGATATCAGGTCTTTTTTTAATTCAGGTTTTAAAAATGCCGATTTCCTTTCGGGCATAAACAAAGGTTTAGTTACCCTGGGCGGCTTTTTAACCGGTTGTATACTTGGTGCATGGTTCGGGCAGCTTTTTGGCCTGGTTGGTATCGCATTGCCTGGTGTGGCCATGGTAATTTGCTATTATACCACAAAATCAAACCTAAACGATGCTAAGCTTTAAACATGCTGATCAAGAAAAGCACCTTTAATTTTTACAGCATGCAGGTTAAATCGCTGATCATCACTTTTATTCTAATAAGTCCTGCCTTTGCAAAAGGGCAGGCCATTAGAACCAAAGCAGAGGCCGAAGAGGGGAACAGAACACTCCACAGGCTCGGGCAAACCGAAAAAAAGGTCGATTTACTGATTGATATGGGAACATATTACCTCAATTTACCAGGCGAAATAAAAGCCGATTTAGCCAATGCAATGAATCTTCAGCAACAGGCATTTAGTTTGGCCGGCAAAATCGAATACCCCAGGGGAGTTGCCAAAAGTATTGTGCTTAAAGGCAATATTATCCGCGAATCGGGAGATAAAACCAACAGTACAAAAATCTACGGGCAGGCTATCACTTTAGCCACCCAACTGAATCTTAAAGATGAACTGGCCGAAGCTTACGCGGCTATGGGGAATCTTTATGGCAATGAAGGAAAGGATCTCGAAAAAAAGATCAGCTACAATGAAAAATCACTGGCTTTATACCGTCAAACCGGAAATAAACTGGAAGAGGGAAATTCGCTCAAAAACCTTGGCGATTATTACAACATAAAAGGACAGCCTGCCTATGCCATTAAACTGATGGATTCATCCCTCGCGGTTTACAAAGCCATTGGCTTTAAGGAGCTACAGGGTGTTTACAACAATATGTGCATTACCAATATCAGCCTTGGTAATTTTTCAGAAGCCTTAAAATATGGTTTAATGGCCGAGAAAACGGCAGATCAACTGGCCGATACAAGTTTACAGAGAAGTTCGATCTGCAATCATTTAGGGTTAACCTATTATTACCTGCGCAACGATCAAAAGGCACTCGACTATTGGTTAAGGGCCAAAAAAATTGCCGAACAGTATAAAGATCCGGGTTACATGCAAACCATCATTGCCAATGTAGCAACCATTTTGGTGCGGATGAAAAAGTTCGAAGAAGGGATAGCCGCACTTAAAGAACTGATAGAAAAATATCCGCCAACCGATACGCAGATGAAACTGCGCATACCTTATATTCTGTTTAATACCTATTACGATATTGAACAATATAGCAAGGCAGAACCTTACTTTAAGGTGCTGCAAAAGTTTCATCATGATTTACCCAAAGATGATCCCAATCAAATTTATTTATACCGGAGCATCATCAGGAAATTAATTCACGATAAGCAGTTTTTAGCTGCCGATGGCTATTTAAAAGAACATGAAAAACAAAGTTTGCAGCAGAAAAACCTGTTGGCCCTTGCCCAGTTGCACAGGCTTTGGTTTGATGTAGATTCGGCACTGAACAAGCCCTGGGAGGCAGTTGCACACTATAAAACCTATAAAAGGTTAACAGATTCGATCTGGAACAACGAAAAAAACAAACAGATTTCGGGTTTGGAAATCGAATATCAAACAGAGAAAAAAGACAAAGACATTGCTTTGCTCAGCCAGAAAAATCAGTTGCAGCAGGTACGCATCGGAAACGAGGAGCGTATGCGCTATATCTTTATTACCGGGCTTCTTATCTCTGCAATGTTTGTAGGACTGATTTATAACCGCTATCGCTTAAAAAAGCGCAGCAATCTTGTCCTGGAGCAAAAACAGGGTGAAATTAATACACAGAACGGACTACTTAGAAAAATACTCGACGAAAAAGAGTGGCTGCTCCGCGAAATACACCATCGGGTAAAAAACAACCTGCAGATTGTAATCAGCCTGCTCAATACCCAGTCGGCCTATCTGGATAACGAAGATGCGCTGGTGGCCATCAGAAATAGCCAGAACCGGATGCACGCCATGTCGCTCATTCATCAAAAACTTTATCAGTCCGATAATCTGGCCGAAATTGATATGAAATGGTACATCAAAGAGCTGATCGATTATATGATCGAGTGTTTCGGTACCGATAAGAAAATTCAGTTTACATTACAAACAGAAGCAATTAAGCTCGATGTGGCCCAGGCCGTTCCACTGGGGCTGATCCTTAATGAGGCCATCAGTAACGTAATTAAATATGCTTTTCCGGGCGATCGGAAAGGTAAGGTGCATATATCTTTCCTGTTTACGGGAGAAGAAGTTTGTGAGCTGAAAATTGCAGATAACGGCATCGGTTTACCCGATGGCTTTGATCCAGAAAATACCGAATCGTTGGGCATGAGTTTAATGACGGGCCTTAGCGAACAGCTTAACGGAGAGATTAACATGTGGAATGATAAGGGCCTTGTGCTTGATGTTATTTTTAAAAGGCACAGTGAATTAATGACAGAAACATCAGAAATATTAATAGATAAAAATTAAACGATATGAACAACAAAATTTTAGGCCTGCACCACATCACAGCGATAGCAGGCAATGCACAGCAAAACTTCGATTTTTATACCAAAACAATGGGTTTAAGGTTAGTGAAAAAAACCGTAAACTTTGATGATCCAGGTACTTATCACCTTTATTATGGCGATGAAACAGGTGCTGCAGGAACCATTCTTACCTTTTTTCCCTGGGATGGCATCGGTCAGGGAACCGAAGGCGTAGGTATGGCCACAGAAATCGGCTATTCGGTGCCTGCAGGCAGTCATCAATTCTGGTTAGAAAGATTTGGTGCCGCAAATGTGAAAACAAAAGAAATTACCGAACGTTTTGGCGAGCAGGTACTGGCTTTTAAAGATCCCGATGGCCTGTCGCTGAGTTTAATCGTGCCCAAAACAGCAGATGTAAGAAAGCCCTGGGAAACCAGCGAAATCAAAAAAGATACTGCAACAAAAGGTTTCCACAGTACCACTTTAACCTTGCAGAGCATTGATGAAACCGCAAAAGTACTTACCGACCTGTTTGGTTACCGTTTACTGGCACAAGAAGGAAACCGCTACCGCTTTATTACCGATACCGTAGAAAATGCCGCCATTGTTGATCTGCTGGAAGTTCCATCGGGCCACAGGGGCAGAAATGCAGCCGGTACCAACCACCATGTGGCATTCCGTGTTAAAAATGAAGATATCCAGATGGAAATGAGAGAACAGATTTTGAGTAAGAATTTGCAGATCACACCAAAAATCGACCGCGATTATTTCTACTCATTATATTTCCGCGAACCTGGGGGCGTACTATTCGAAATCGCTACTGAAAATCCTGGATTTACCGTTGACGAACCTTTAAATGAATTGGGGATGCATTTAAAATTGCCTCACCAACATGAACATTTACGCGAAGATTTAGATAAATTACTCCCAAAATTAACTTAGAAAAAAATGGTACAAGTAAAATTAAACATTCAGGAAGGCGAGCCGAGCTCGTTCGATATTTATGATGAGGACGGAAAAGCCGGCGAAATGATTTTCGATATCAAGGGTTCCGATTTAACCGTTTATCATACCGAAGTAGAACCAGAAAAAGAAGGCAAGGGCTATGCCAAAATGCTGCTCGATGCAATGGTGGCCTATGTACGCGAAAACAGATTAATGGTTATCCCGATGTGCCCGTATGTGCATATACAGTTTAGAAGGCACGAAGATTTATATAAGGATATCTGGAACAAAATAAAAGAAGAAGAATAGAGATGAATGAAATGATAAAAGCAGGAAAAAGCTTTGATCAGGCAGAAAAAGTACTGATCATGATCCATGGGCGTGGCGGAACGGCCGAAGATATCCTGTCGATGGCAGCACATCTTAATGTTGCTAAATTTGCATTGGTTGCACCACAGGCCGAAAACAATACCTGGTATCCACAGTCGTTTTTGGCACCGCGCAGCGCTAACGAGCCTTCGCTGTCTAATGCTTTAAAAACAATAAAAGATACTGTACTTGATCTGGAGAAAGCGGGTTTTTCAAAAGAGCAGATTTACTTTTTGGGTTTTTCGCAGGGGGCCTGCCTAACGCTTGATTTTGTGGCCGCAAATGCCGCACGTTATGGCGGTGTTGTGGCGTTTACCGGTGGATTAATCGGCGAACAGGTAGATCACCGTAATTACCATGGCGATTTCGACGGTACACCCATATTTATCGGCAGCAGCGATCCCGATATGCATGTTCCGGTATCGAGGGTAAAAGAATCGTCAACTTTGCTCGAAGGCATGGGCGCACAGGTTACCGAAATTATTTACGAAAACATGGGACATACCATTAGTCACTCCGAAATTATACAGGTAAACAGGCTGATTTTTAATGATTAATAATGTTATGGAAAAGGAAACGGCAAGGATAGAAGCTTTTAGTGATGGCGTTTTTGCAATTGCCGTTACACTGTTGGTGCTCGAACTTCATGTTCCCGAACTAAAAGAGGGCGATACCTCCAGGCATTTACTCGGGCAGTTGCAGCTTCAGTGGCCCGGTTATATCGCTTTTGTCATTTCCTTTTTTAGCATTTTCATTATTTGGGTTAACCACCATAAAGTTTTTAAACAGATTTACAAACGGAACACAGGATTGATGTTTGCCAATGGCTTTATTCTTTTCCTGGTTTCGCTTGTATCGTACCCTAGCGCCTTATTGGCAAAGTTCTTTTTAAGTGATTCGAAACAGCTTTCAGTTACCATTTACACAGGCTTGTTTGTGTTAATTAACCTCGCTTTTAATCTGTTGTGGCAACAGGCTACTTCGGATAAAAAATTACTGAGGCCCGGAATAAGCGATGCGGCGATCAGGCAGCTCAGAAACAATTACCTTTACGGCTTTCCAACTTATTTAGCTGCTTTTGTAATTTCTTTTTTCTACCCGGATTTGGCACTGGCCATCTGTGTTTTACTTTGGATATTCTGGGCGGCATCATCAAAGAAAATTAACTTTACCGAAACCCGGCATTCGTAGCTGAATACGGTTTAAATTCATAAAATATGTCAAAATATAAAATTGCGGTACTTGATGATTATCAGGATGTAGCAAAATCATTCGCCGATTGGACACCTCTTAGCCAATACGCCGATATTGAAATCTTTACCGATCACCTGCACGAGGAAGATGATATTGCAGAACGCTTAAAAGATTTTGAGATCATTTGCGTAATGCGCGAACGCACGCCTTTAACATCTGCTTTGCTTATGCGTTTGCCCAAGCTGAGATTAATTGTTTCAACAGGTGCCAGAAATAGATCTATTGATTTAGAAGCTGCCGCCAAACTGGATATTGAAGTGAAAAATACGGGTTATCTGGGGCATGGTGCATTAGAACTTACCTGGGCTTTACTAATGGCCATTGCAAAACATATCCCGCAGGAAAATGCGAATCTCCGCGCCGGGGGCTGGCAGCATATGGTAGGGAACGATTTAAAAGGGAAAACCCTTGGCATATTAGGCCTTGGTAACCTGGGTTCGCAGGTTGCTGCCGTAGCCAAAGCGTTCGATATGGATGTTATTGCATGGAGCGAAAACCTAAGCCCCGAAAAAGCGCTTGCTGCCGGGGCCAGGTATGTAGATAAGAAAACTTTATTTCGGGAGTCTGACTATTTAACCGTTCATATGGTGTTGAGCGATAGAAGTAAAGGCATTGTTGGGGCAGGAGATCTGGCATTAATGAAAAGCACGGCTTATCTGATCAATACCTCAAGAGGACCATTGGTTGATGAAGATGCGCTGATTAAAAGTTTAACAGAAAATAAGATTGCCGGGGCAGCTTTAGATGTTTTCGGCCAAGAACCTTTAGATAAAGACCATCCCTTCAGAAAATTGACAAACGTACTGGCTACACCACATATCGGTTTTGTAACGCAAGATACTTACAGCCTGTTTTTCAACGATATTGTTAAAGTGTTATTGGATTGGTTTGCTAACCCCAATCCGCCTGCGGCACCTTTCCCCTGAAAGGGAAAGGGTTAAAAGAGGAGTGATCGAACCCTGCAAGGTGCTTTAACCCCAATCCGCCTATCGGCACCTTTCCCCTTGAAGGGAAAGGGTTAAAAGAGGAGTGATCGAACCCTGCAAGGTGTGTTAACCCCAATCCGCCTGCGGCACCTTTCCCCTGAAAGGGAAAGGGTTAGAAGAGAAGTGATCGAACCCTGCAATATGCGTTAACCCCAATCCGCCTATCGGCACCTTTCCTCTTGAAGGGAAAGGGTTGAAAGAGAAATGATCGAACCCTGCAATATGCGTTAACCCCAATCCGCCTGCGGCACCTTTCCCCTGAAAGGGAAAGGGTTAAAAGAGAAACTATCGAACCCTGCAAGGTGTGTTAACCCCAATCCGCCTGCGGCACCTTTCCCCTTGAAGGGAAAGGGTTAAAAGAGGAGTGATCGAACCCTGCAAGGTGTGTTAACCCCAATCCGCCTGCGGCACCTTTCCCCTGAAAGGGAAA
>Ga0308165_1004648_pt1 | contig 13372 bp, 12 predicted proteins | sample PhyWR2_FD_201032 | JGI IMG/M metagenome (GOLD analysis project Ga0308165, IMG submission 201032) | Phyllosphere microbial communities from UC Gill Tract Community Farm, Albany, California, United States - DLSLW.R2 | ecosystem: Host-associated > Plants > Phyllosphere > Unclassified | place: USA...
GTTCTTCCCGCGTCCGGCTGGCGAATACGCTGAGCTGTTGATCAAACGCATCAATGGCTTCGGCTCCAAGGTCTACCTGGTCAACACCGGCTGGACCGGCGGTGGCTACGGTGTCGGCAAGCGCTTCAACATCCCGACCACCCGCGGCGTGATCGCAGCGATCCAGAGCGGCGCGTTGATCGGTGCCGAGACCGAGCACCTGGACACCATCAACCTCGACGTGCCAAAAGCCGTACCGGGCGTTGAGACTAACCTGCTGAACCCGCGTAACACCTGGGCCGACAAGGCCGCCTACGACGAAGCCGCCAAGGCATTGGCCGGCCTGTTCATCGAGAACTTCAAGAAGTTCGACGTGAGCGACGCCATCAAGGCTGCAGGTCCGAAGTTGTAAGATCGACATGCCGCACTGAAAAGCCGCCCTCAGGGGCGGCTTTTTTGTGCGCGATCCCTCCTGAAGGCCTGTGGCTCAAGTCTTCAGGTGCAAAACGAACGCCCCGACCAACACCAGCACCACACCCAACACCTGGACTTTGCCCAGTCGCTCCTTGAAGAAGACATACCCCAGAATCGCCGCGATGCCTCCGGACAGTGTACTGATCACGGTCACCACCGAAACCGAGCCTGCCACCGCACCCCAGGCGAACGACGAGAACCCACCCAGGTTCATCAGGCTGGCGCCGGTCAGGGTCAGGCAGTTTTTCAGGGCTGGAATTTTCAGCCCGTCCTTTAGCCTCAGCACGATGACCACCAGCACGATCAAGCCGATCAGGTACGCCAGCCACAGCATCATCACCGGCCCCAAAGCCGGGAGCACGAAATGGCCCTGCAGCCAGAAACTGGTGCCGTAAAAAAACGCCGCCAATAGCGCATAAGCAATCGAGCGGCTGGCCTGGGTGCTGTGCGGGATCTTCGAGTCGTCATGGATGCTCGACAGCACCACCCCGGTCACGCAGAGGGCAATGCACAGCAGTTGCAACAAGCTGATCTGTTCGCCGCCGGCCCAGGACAACAATGTGGTCACCACACCATAAGACGTCACCAGTGGCGCAACAATGGACGCCTTGCCCAGGGCGAACGCTTTGGACAAGGCCAGCGCCCCGGACACCGTCAGCGCAGCGGCGACCACGCCGAACAGCCAGACCTCCACGGATGCTGACATCGACTTGAGAATGAGCATGGGACATGCAACCAGCAGCACGCTCATGATGCTGAAGCCCAATGCCTGGCCAAAAAACACCGCACGCTTGACCCCCACCGCACGGGCATTCATACCCACCAGAAAATCCGTACCGCCCCAGAGCACGGCGGCCAACAACCCCATCAGTACGTCCAAACCAAGTCCTTATCGTTGTGCGTCGGCGCGTTGCAAGCCTTCAAGCGCTTCGGTGTCCCAGCGTTGGGCCTTGATCGCCCGATAGAGCATGTCGAGGGCGACTTTACGCTACAGACATCATTTCCGTGCGTTTAACTGCTGGCGGGCGACATCCAGCAGCTCACTCCCATCCTGGGTCAACAGGTACAACGCGCTGACAATGTTAGGTATGTCACTGGCGTCAGCCTGTTTGAAACACAGGCAATACAGGGTTTCGAGCAGGTCGCTGGCGGCGCGGATACGTTGGCGGGCGGCATCGAGAATTTCGTGGGGGTCGACATCGGTATCGATGACCAGCACCGGGGTGTCGCTGTAGCTGGATTTGAGGGGGCGATAGCGGGGAGTGCGTGCATCAGGCATGTTCATCGAGGCAATCCTTTGGAGAGTCTGGCAGTCTCGCCGGTGGGCCGATTCACTGTCGGCCGCAGGAAAACTATGAAGCGCCAGGCACCCAGCGGCAAGACGGTCGCAATCGACAGCGCTCGTAGGGGGTTTTACTGGTTTTTACGGAATGGCCCTACATAGGCTGATGGTTTTCCACAGTTAAACCCCTATAGGTGAAATATCCCTCGGGTTTGTCAGGCGGATAGCCGAAAACCCCTGTATGGTGCGCGCCAAATGATGTGGGACATTTCGCTGATGTCCGCTGGCACAAAAGGGAATCAAGGATGAACTGGCTACGAATGGCCTCGGTTTTGTTGTTGTGGGCAGGTGTATGGCGCGGGGCGGGTGCGGCTGATTTGGCGAACTCGACGATGCTTGCGAACATGGATCGTGCGGCGTGGCCGGACGCGCTCGCCACTCAGGCTGAGAGGGACACCGCGTCCCGAGCCGAGGTATTGGTGTTCGGCAAGGCACTGTTGGCCAGTGAGGCACTGGACGAACAAGGATTGAAGCAGCGCCTGGGTGTCCAGGCGCTGAAGCTCAAGTCCGTGCGGCAGGTGCGCGACGGGGTGTGGGACCGGTTACTGACGACCTACCGCCACGCCAGCCAGAACTGTGACGGCGAATCGTTTTGTCCACGTGCGCGAAGCATCGCGGATTTGCGTCAATTGGCAGCTGCGTTCACCGGCAACATCAGCCAGGCCCACACTGCCTGGGTGAGCAAGAGTCAGGCCCTCCACGAACAGTCGCTGAATGAACAATTGCGGGTGGCGGTGTTGGTGCCCTAGCGCTGCTGCCACCCGTCTCTTGCCCGATTCAGTTGACCACGGGTTGCGGATCCTGGCGCGAGGCCGCCTCAAGATCCATCAACCCACGACCGTAGGCCTCGCTGTTGGCGTAGATGCCCGTTCGGTTTGCCGTGGCCAGCAGACGTTCGCGTACCTGCTGCGCGGTCATTTGCGGATAGCGGCTATGCAAGGCGGCCAGCGCACCGCTGACCATCGCGGTCGCCGGGGAGGTGCCGGCGGTGCGTACGTATTTGCCATCTTTGCTGGTGGTCAACAGCCCCTGTTCACCCGCATCTCCCCCGGGAACCGCGATGCACCAGGCCGCCGCGACGCCGCAATAGTTGGATTTGGCGTTGATGGCCGTGCCGTCGGCCTTCAGCGCGACCACCGCGATCCAGCCTTTCTCCAGTTCGGGAAGCGCGAGCGGCAAGCCAGGTTCGGCCAATGGTTCTCGCTTGAGCTCGTTACCGGTCGGGAACACGAACACCGCGCCATCCTCGACCATGTCCCTGGCGACCTTCAATGACTCTGGCATGACCTGGTTGTAGCGCGCTTCATTGATCTCTGTCGCCGGTATGGCATTGGCCCACGAGTTGTTGATGATGAACGCGCCATGATTGAATCCGTATCGCCAGGATTTGGCGATCTCGCTGTCGAAGAAAAACGGCTCGTTGTTGTCGCCGAAGCGATAAGGGATCAGTTGGGCATTGAAGGCCACGCCATGCATGCCCTGGTCATCCTTGTTGGCGGCGAGAATACCGGCCATCTGGGTGCCGTGACCGACCCGGTCGGTGGTGCCAGGGCGGTCCTCGACAAAGTCATGACCGGGGTTGGCGACTCGGCCCTCGAATTCCGTCAACGTCTGGTTCAGGCCCGAGTCGACCAGCGCGACGATCTTGCCCTGCCCGGTCCCCCCTCGCGCATACAGGCTTGAAGCCTTGACCACCGCCAGGCCTTGCTGGCCCCTGTATTCGATGGTTTCGAAAGGGGTCGTATCGAGGGATGGCTTTGCGGGGGTTGTCAGGCATCCGCTTAATAAAAGAGGCAGAGAAAGTGCAGGGAGGAATGGCAACAAGGGGTGGCGAGGCATGATCGTTCCTTCAAGAAGTATCCGCAGACATCAGGTTGTTCACGGCGCGGTGCGCGCTGAGTTTTTTGGAAGCTGAACCTTAACGGCGGAAGGGGTAGGCACGTCATGGAGGCCAAGTGCCCCGTGTGTTTCAACCTGTGGCCGAGGCGTGGTCTGGCGGACGCGGTATCATCCCGTATCGTTTTCAACCCTGACCTTTGCTCGACCCCGGCTAGGCTTTGGGCATCGCAGCGGTCAAAGGAGTGGCAGCTCATGCGCAACACCCTGGAACAGGTTTTCGGTTATCCACAGTTTCGGCCTGGCCAGGAGGCAGCGGTGAGCGCAGTGCTTGCCGGGCGCTCGGCAGCAGCGATTTTCCCCACCGGTTCCGGCAAATCACTGTGTTACCAATTACCGGCCGTGTTGCTGCCGCACCTCACGTTGGTCGTCTCGCCACTGTTGGCATTGATGCAGGACCAGTTGGCGTTTCTGCAGCGTCACGGCATCGCGGCCGGCAGCATCGATTCCGCCCAGAGCCGCGAGGATGCGAGTTCAGTGATGGCCCGCGCCAAATCCGGCGAATTGAAGATCCTGATGATTTCCGTGGAGCGGCTGAAGAACGAGCGCTTCCGGCATTTTCTGCAACAGGTGCCGCTCTCGCTACTGGTGGTGGACGAGGCTCACTGTATCTCGGAGTGGGGCCACAACTTCCGCCCCGACTACCTCAAGCTTCCCGACTATCAACGCCAGTTCAAGATCCCTCAAGTGCTGCTGCTCACTGCCACGGCAACGCCCAAGGTCATTGCGGACATGCAGGCCAGGTTCGCCATTGCCCCCGCAGACGTGGTGACCACCGGTTTCTACCGCCCCAACCTCAATCTGCTGGTGGAACCGGTACGCGGTCAGGACAAGCGCCGACGCCTGGTCGAGTGGATGCAACAACGCATCGGTCAGCCGAGCATTGTCTACGTCACCCAGCAAAAAACCGCCGAGCAGGTTGCAGAGCACCTGGAGCGCAACGGCATTCAAGCCCAGGCGTATCACGCCGGCTTGCCGCACGAACAGCGCGAAGCGATTCAAAAGCGCTTCATGGCTGGGCAATCCAATTGCATCGTCGCAACCATTGCCTTTGGCATGGGTATCGATAAGAGCGATATCCGCAACGTCGTGCATTTCGATCTGCCGAAGTCCATCGAAAACTACAGCCAGGAAATCGGCCGTGCAGGGCGCGATGGGCTGCCGTCGGACTGCCTCGTCCTGGCTAATCGTGACAGCCTTAATGTGTTGGAAAACTTCGTCTACGGCGATACGCCGGAACTGAGCGGCATTCGTTGCGTGCTGGACGAATTGCAGGCCGCCGCGCCTTCAGGGCAGTGGGAGTTTCTGCTGGGTCCACTGGCCGACCAGAGCAACATTCGACAGTTGCCGCTCAAAACCCTGCTGGTGCAGTTGGAGTTGCGTGGAATCATCGCACCGCGTTATGCCTATTACGCTGAGTACCGTTTCAAGTATTTGCTTGAGCCGCAAGATCTGCTGGCCCGTTTCGAGGGTGAGCGCAGGGACTTCGTGGCGGCGATCATCCAGACCTCACCCCGCGCTCGAACCTGGGCCACAGTGAATTTTGACGCACTCTACGAGCAGTTTTCCGCCGAGCGCGGTCGGGTGGTCAAGGCGCTGGATTACTTCCAGGAGAAGGGATGGGTCGAGCTTGAAAGCAAGCAGATGACGGAGGTCTACAGCCTGTTGCAAACCGACTTCGACAGTCAGGCCCTGAGTGCTGAGCTGCACGCCGGGTTCACTCGGCACGAGCGCACCGAAATCTCACGCATCCACGCCATGCTGGCGTTATTCGCCACTGATCGCTGCCTGGGTTATCGCCTGGCCGAGTACTTTGGCGATGAAAACGCACCGCGGCGATGTGGACATTGTTCAGTGTGTCATGGGCAAGTAGCGCGATTGCCGGAGCCTGCGGAGCTACCCGCGCTTGTGGAAAAGAGTTTCGAGGCGTTGTGTGGTGAGTTTATTCGCAGGCACCAGCAGCATTCAGGTGGCGTACCTTCTGCCGAGCGAATGACGCGGTTCTTGTGCGGGATCAGCGTGCCACTGTTCACCAAACTCAAGGCGCGGTCGATTGTGGGGTTCGCGGCGCTGGAGGCGTATCCCTATGGCGAAGTGCGGGAGTGGGTTGAGGGGCATCCATTCGCTGAATACCTGACATCACACGCATAAATCCCGCAAACGTTTAAGGTGGTGCCTGTTACGCCGTCCTGTCTTCACACGAGAGAACAACAAAAAATGAGCCAGACGCCATACAACATTCAGCGCGCCGCCGTCATCGGTGCAGGCACCATGGGCCGTGGCATTGTCATGTGCCTGATCAACGCCGGGGTACCGGTGCAGTGGGTCGATAACAACCCGCAGATGCTCGAGCAGGCACTGGCCGCCGTGGCTGATACCTTGGCGCACAACGTTCGGCAGGGCCGGATCGACCAGGTCGAAGCGGATGCGCGTATTGCCCGTATCGAGACGGCGGTCGATTACATCGCGATTCGCAACGTCGACCTGGTGATCGAAGCGGTTTACGAAAACCTTGAACTCAAACAAAAAATATTCCGTGAGCTCGATGGCCTGCTCAAGCCCGAAGCCATCCTGGCGAGCAATACCTCGGCGCTGGACATCGATGCGATTGCTGCCGCCACTCGCCGCCCGCAACAGGTGTTGGGCCTTCATTTCTTCAGCCCGGCACACATCATGAAACTGCTGGAAATCGTACGCGGCGCCCAAACCGCGCCAGCAGTGCTGGAAGCCGCGCTGGCGCTGGGCAAGCGCATGGGCAAGGTCAGTGTGGTGGCGGGTAACTGCGATGGGTTCATTGGCAACCGCATGCTCAATACCTACGTGCTGGAGACCCGCAAGATGTTGCTCGAGGGCGCTCTACCCTACCAGGTCGACGCCGCATTGCAGGGTTTCGGATTCGCCATGGGCCCGTTTCGCATGTTCGATGTGGTCGGTATCGATCTGCAATGGCGCGCGCGGGAATTGGCGGGTGTCGGACAGGATGCGCCGCAGGTGCAGGTGGATAACCGCCTGTGTGAAATGGGACGTTTTGGCCAGAAAAGCGGCAATGGCTACTACCACTACGAAGCGGGCAGTCGTCAGGCCGAGCACGATTTGGTGGTGGATGCGCTGGTGCTGGAAGTCAGCGAAAGCCTGGGCTATCAACGACGTGAGATTGCGCCTGAGGAGATTCTCGAGCGTTGCCTGCTGGCGCTGGTGAACGAAGGGGCAAAGATCCTCCAGGAAGGCGTCGCGGCGTCTGCCCATGACATCGACCTGGTGTATCTCAATGGCTACGGCTTCCCGGCGGACAAGGGTGGGCCGATGGCCTGGGCAGATCGGCAGGGCCTGGCGGACATCCATGCGCGCCTGCTGGCGTTGGAAACCCGGCAGGGCGATCACTGGCAGCCTGCGCGATTGATTGGTGAATTGGCGGCGCAGGGCAAGGGGTTTGCTGAGCAATGATTGGCATGGCGCCTGTGAGGGCGCTATCGCGGGCAAGCCCGCTCCCACAGGAGGGTGTAGCGCATCCATTGTGGGAGGGCTTGCTCCGGGCGGCGTTCCGACGATGAACGATAACGCCGATTTCGCCTTAGACTAGCGAACTCACTCAGGAACCCACATTGATGCCGCTACGCACTGAATACCCCCACCTCCAACCCATCACCACCCGTTGGCACGACAACGATGCCTACGGTCACGTCAACAACGTGACTTACTACAGCTTTTTCGACACTGCGGTGAACACCTACCTGATCGAAGTCGGTGGCCTGGACATTCACGACGGTGAAGTCGTCGGGTTCGTGGTAAGTTCGGCCTGCGATTACTTTGCTTCCATCGCGTTCCCCGACCGGATAGAGATCGGTCTGCGCGTGGCCAAGCTGGGCAACAGTTCGGTGCAATACGAGCTGGCGGTGTTCAAGGCGGGGGAAGACGAAGCCTGCGCGGCCGGGCGCTTCGTGCATGTATTTGTGGATCGGGCGTCGAATCAGCCCGTGGCCATTCCTGCCGGGTTGCGCGGGGCCCTCGAGCGCTTGGTCGTTTAAACCGGGCAAAAAAAATCGCAGCCCTGAGGCTGCGATTTTTGACCTGAAACACAACCGGTCTCAATCACGGTGACGGTAGTACTTCTTGTGCTTGCGATGGCCATAGTGGTGCCCGCGATCATGGTGGCCGTCACGGTAGTAGCGACCACCACGACGATCGTCATCGTCGTCATCGCTTTTGTTGCCCATATAGTTACCCAACGCGCCACCGGCGCCACCGCCTGCGGCAGAGCCGATCAGGCTGCCGGTGCTGCCACCCAGGCTGCGACCGACCACGTTACCGCCTGCCGCGCCCAGCGCACCGCCAATGGCTGCTTCGCCACGGCTGCGTTTGTCTGCGCCGACGGCGCTACCACCCGCGCCACCCAGGGCCGCGCCAATGGTTGAACCTGTGTTGCCGCCTAACGATTGACCGACGACCGAGCCTAGAACCCCGCCCAATGCGCCGCCCACACCTGCTTCGGTGGTGCCACCGGCAGAGGCAATGCCACTAACCAGGCCAAGGGACAACAAGAGAATCGAGGAGAACTTCATGGAGGAACCTCAAGGGGATGACGACGCGATCCTGACGCTGTGTCTGGGGTGTGACAATCGAAATCCGACGAGTAACACGACTTCAGCACATTTCTATAAGTTACTGTTTTCTATGCGGAACTTAATGCTTTTTCGTCGGTCTTTAGCTACTTCGGAAGGGCCGTTTTTGTGAGAAAACGGCCTTTTTTGTGGGCGTTTGGAAAGTGATCGTTCAGGGATTGATGTTGTTCATTCTGACGCCATCGCGGGCAAGCCCGCTCCTACAGCGATGGGCCCAGTACAGCCGCTACATCAAGCCGACCTGGCCATGATCAACCCATTATCACTCGCCGCTTCCAGGCGAATCGCCACGAACTTCGACGTCGGCGTATGGCTGCCATCGCCAATGCTTTCCAGTGGCACCAGGGGGTTCACTTCCGGATAGTACGCGGCCGCTTGGCCTGCGGGGATGTCGAACGCCAGCAAGGTAAACCCTTTGACCCGACGTTCGCGGCCATCATCCCAGAGCGAGACGATGTCGGCTTTCTGTCCAGGTTTGAAGCCCAGTCGAATGATGTCTGCCTCGTTGACGAACAGCACATCACGCTGACCTTTTACCCCGCGATAACGGTCGTTGAGACCGTAGATCGTAGTGTTGTACTGATCGTGGGAGCGCATCGATTGCATGATCAGGTCTGGCATCACACCCGTAGCGCGGGTGCGTTCGTGTACCAGGTCCTGTGGCAGCACATTGGCGCGGAAGTTGGCCCGACCCGAGGCGGTGGCCCACTTGCGCGCACCGGCTGTGTTGCCCAGATAGAAACCGCCCTTGTTCTTGATCTTCTCGTTGAAGCCCTTGAAGTTCGGGAGAATATCCGCGATCAGGTCGCGAATACGGCTGTAGTCGGCCACCAGCCAGTTCCAGTCCACCGGGTGGTTGCCCAGGGTAGCGGCGGCGATACCGGCCAGGATTGCCGGTTCCGAGCGCATCTGGTTCGACAGCGGCTGCAACTGGCCGTTGGAAGCGTGCACCATGCTGAAGGAGTCTTCCACGGTGACCGCTTGTGGGCCTTCGGTCTGGATATCGATGTCGGTGCGACCCAGGCACGGCAGGATCAGCGCGTCTTTGCCGTGAGCCAAATGGCTGCGATTGAGCTTGGTGCTGATCTGCACGGTCAGGTCGCAATTGCTCAGGGCCTTGAACGTGCGGGGGCTGTCCGGGGTGGCCTGGGCGAAGTTACCCCCCAGACCGATGAAGACCTTGGCCCGGCCTTCAGCCATGGCATGAATCGCCTCGACCACGTTGTGGCCGTTTTCGCGCGGGACCTTGAACTGGAAGCGACGTTCCAGGGCATCAAGGAACGCCACCGGAGGTCGCTCGTTGATGCCCATCGTGCGGTCACCCTGCACGTTGCTGTGGCCACGCACCGGGCACAGGCCGGCGCCCGGCCTGCCGATGTTGCCGCGCAACAGCATCAGGTTGGCGATTTCCTGGATGGTGGCCACCGAGTGACGATGCTGCGTGATGCCCATGGCCCAGCACATGATGACGTTCTTGCCCTTGGCGTACATGCGCGCCGCTTGTTCGATCTCGACCAAGGTCAGGCCGGACTGCTCGACAATCTGGTCCCACGAGGTGTCATCGATGACTGCCAGGTAATCCAGCACGTTGACGCTGTGCTCGTTGAGAAAGTCGTGATCGAACACGGCCGGTGCGCCAGCCTTCTGCGCATCGCGTTCCCATTGAAGGAGGAACTTGGCCATGCCGCGCATCAACGCCATGTCGCCGCCCAGTGCTGGACGGAAGTAGGCGGTGTTGGTCGGCTTGTCACCGTTGGTGAGCATTTCGATCGGCTTTTGCGGGTTCTGGAAGCGTTCCAGGCCGCGCTCCTTCAGTGGGTTGACGCACACCACCTGGGCGCCGCGCTTCACCGCTTCACGCAGTGGTTCAAGCATCCGCGGGTGGTTGGTGCCGGGGTTCTGGCCCCAGACGAAAATGGCGTCGGCGTGCTCGAAGTCATCATAGGTCACGGTGCCTTTGCCGACGCCGACGCTCTGTGACAGCGCGACACCGCTGGCTTCGTGGCACATGTTCGAGCAGTCGGGGAAGTTGTTGGTGCCATAAGCTCGGACGAACAACTGGTAGAGGAACGCCGCTTCGTTGCTGGCCCGGCCCGAGGTGTAAAACTCGGCCTGATCGGGGCTGGACAGGCCGCGCAGGTGTCTGGCGATCAGCGCGAAGGCATCGTCCCAGCTGATCGGCTGATAGCGGTCGGTTTCGGCGTTGTAGCTCATGGGCTCGGTGATTCGCCCCTGGTACTCAAGCCAGTAGTCACTTTGCTCCAGCAGAGCGGTAACGCTGTGTTTGGCGAAGAACTTACTGTCCACGCGTCGCTTGGTTGCTTCCCAGTTCACCGCCTTGGCGCCGTTCTCGCAGAACATCACCATGCCGCCTTCCAACGAATCGCCCCAGGCGCAACCCGGGCAGTCGAAACCGCCGTTCTTGTTGGTCTTGAGCATCATGCGCAGGTTCTTCAGCGCGTTGTCGCTGGTCAGCCAGGCCTGGGTCACGCTGATCAGCGCGCCCCAGCCACCGGCCGGGCCTTTGTAGGGTTTGTAGCGAGGGACGGGGGTCTGATCGGCTTGACGGTGTTGACTCACGCTTGGCTCTCCAACGCCGGGCTGTAGACCCGTGGGGCGTTCTTCTGTGGCAAATGGATAAGATTGAGGTTATGGCGACGGGCCCATTGCACGGCCAGGCCCGTGGGCGATGACAGGGTGACCAGGGTCTGGATGCCTGCGCGCAAAACTTTCTGGATCAATTCGAGGCTGCAACGACTGGTGACAATGGCCACACCGCCTGCCGTTGGGATTTTCTGGCGGATCAGTCCGCCAATCAGCTTGTCGAGGGCGTTGTGCCGGCCGATGTCCTCACGTCCCAGGCGCAATTCGCCGGTGGCGTCCATGAACACGGCTGCATGCACCGCGCCGCTGTACTGGCCCAAGGGCTGAAAGGCACCGATGCGCTGGCGCAGGCCCTCGAGCCATTCGACCGGGGGCAACGGCGTGCCCGGCATGACCTTGAGGTCGGGCAGCGCCTGCTCTACTGCTTCCACGCCACACAACCCGCAACCGCTGGTGCCGGCCAGTTGTCGACGCTGTTGCTTGAGGTTCCAGAAGGCGCGGTTGGCGATGGTCACTTGCGCATACTGCGCCGACCCCGAGCCACTGAGTTGCAGGTCGTAGATGTCGGAGGGGTCTTCGATGATGCCGCTGCCAATGCTGAAGCCCACGATGAAATCTTCAAGATCGGTCGGGGTTACCAGCATGACCGCCTGATTGATGCCGTTGTAGGCGATCGACAGCGCGACCTCTTCGGCCAGTGCAGTACTGGCGTTTTCAGTGTATTGAAGGTCGCTGTAGGTGTACGTCTGGCTGGCGGCGGGCGCGGGCGTTTCGAGGGCTGGCGCCGCGCAGGTTGGGCGCTTGGCGTTCATGGGGCATCACCAACGGTTTGGTCAGTGTTAAGCCTAAGCGCGACAATGTGTCGCGTCTAATTGCTATTACTGATCTGCCGATAGATGACGTCGATCAAGAGTCGGTCGGTGATTTCTGATACAGCGCGAAACAGGCTTCCGCCAGCGCCGAGCGCGGTGCGCTGCGGCGCATGATCAGCCCCAGCCGGCTGAGGGTTTGCGCGTTTTCAATCGGCTGCAGGCGCAAGTGGTCGGTCAGGTTTTCCAGGCCGCCTTCCAGCGGCATCACCGCGCAGCACAAGCCACCGTGAACAGCCTGCAGCAACTGATGCACCGCATCGGTCTGCAACAGCGGCTGGGGGCTGAGGCCGCGACTGTGGAAGTTGTGATCGATGGACTGGCGAAAATGCATGCCGCTGGTGAGCATGCCCAGCGGCAATTCGATCAGCGACTCCCAGCTTAGCGGCGCTTCGCCGAAGCTGAAGAAGCGTTGATCGTAGAGCAGCCCCATTCGGGTTTCGCTGAAGGCCAGTGAATCGAAACGCTCGGCGTCCAGGCGCTCCAGGTAGGACACGCCGAGGTCCAGGCGATTGTTCGCCAGTTGTTCGAGGATCTGCTCGGAACTCAACGACGACAGTTCGAAGCGCAGGTTCGGGTGCTGGGTGTGCAGGCGTTGCATCAGCGGCAGCGGATCGAAACTCGACAACGGCACCACGCCCAGGCGCAACGTACCCACCAGGTTGCCACGACAGGCTGCGGCCTCGGCTTGCAAGCCATCGCACGCCGCCAGTACGGTGCGCGCCCAGGCCAGTACCCGTTCGCCCGGCGCGGTGAATCCTTCAAAGCGCTGACCACGCTTGACCAGTGGCAGATCCAGCTCTTCCTCAAGGCTGCGCAGGCGCATGGACAGGGTCGGCTGGGTGATGTGGCAACGCGCGGCGGCCTGGCCGAAGTGCCGGGTTTCGTCGAGGGCGATGAGGAATTTCAGCTGCTTGATGTCCATCTTCGTTCCAGGGCGCGGGTAGACCGGGATTCTAGCGCCTGGGGACAAGTGGCGTCATTGGTCGGTTTGGATCCTTCTTTGGCAAAGCTGGACTAGGCTTTTACGTCTGGACACATACATTCCAAGGAGAGCGCACAATGAGTCTGTTCAGTTTTCTGAGAGAAGCGGGTGAAAAAATCCTCGATGCGCTGACGCCGGACAAGGCCGAAGCCAACAGCGAGGCACTGACCAAACATGTGAAGGATGCACTGACGGGGATCGACACGTCGAAAATTCAGGTGAAGGTCGAAGGCGAGAAGGTCATCGCCACGGGCGAGGCGAGCAGTCAGGAAGAGAAGGAAAAAATTCTCCTGGCGCTGGGCAATGTGGCAGGTATCAGTGGTGTTGAAGACCAGATCACGGTAACCGGGCCGGTCGTCGTTGCCTCGAAGTTCGTGGTGGTACAGAGGGGCGATACCCTGAGCGCTATTTCGTTGCGGGTGTATGGCGATGCCAACAAGTATCAGAAGATTTTCGAGGCCAACAAGCCGATGCTCAAGGATGTGAACAAGATTTATCCGGGGCAGTCGTTGCGGATTCCTGATTAGTCCCTAAGATCGCCATCGCGGGCAAGCCCGCTCCTACAGGGGCACCGCCGTACCTGTAGGAGCGGGCTTGCCCGCGA
>Ga0308165_1004651_pt1 | contig 13365 bp, 13 predicted proteins | sample PhyWR2_FD_201032 | JGI IMG/M metagenome (GOLD analysis project Ga0308165, IMG submission 201032) | Phyllosphere microbial communities from UC Gill Tract Community Farm, Albany, California, United States - DLSLW.R2 | ecosystem: Host-associated > Plants > Phyllosphere > Unclassified | place: USA...
CCAAAACCATCAATCTTACAGTCAATATTGTGATCGCCTTCGACCAGACGAATACCTTTTACTTTAGTACCTATTTTGAGCATAGAAGAACTGCCCTTAACCTTAAGGTCTTTAATGATGGTAATGCTATCGCCGTCAGCCAGCAGGTTGCCGTTGGCATCTTTGACGATTAGCGCATCATCCGCCTCGCCTGCGGCAGCATCATTCCATTCGTAGGCACACTCAGGGCAAATGTAGACCCCGTTGTCTTCATAGGTGTATTCAGAATTGCATTTTGGGCAATGAGGTAATGGCATTATCAGGTCCTCAATGTGGGATAATGATATGAAAAGTGCAGCCAGGGACTGCAAAAATAATGCAGAATTATACACTAAAACCTTACAGTTATAGGGATTGTTGTGCAGAACATGCATGATCAGGCATAAGTTGATAAGATTCTGCCGGGAATAGTGGCTAAAAGGTCAGTGTCCATTTAGAAGATTGAGGGTGTTCTCGCTTTATTAACCCGGCAGTATAATGCTGAAAAAAATCTACTGCACAGAACCCTGTTACCTCATTCCCTGATGTATGGGGAGCCTATGCGAGGGCGATGACAGAGGTACAATAACTGGCTTCTGCCTCAGCGATATCTCAGGTCGAAGCATGCCATTTATTACCCTGGCAATGAATAACTAAAGAATTTGATAATGCTGATTTGCGATTAAGCAGTTATATTGATTTTCTTGAACAGCATTTTTTTTGCTCGTGCAGTATTGAATCCCTACTTTACCGTTATATCTCCATCAATTTGGGCGAGTAACTTAAAGGAAGGATTACTGCGTGGTGTGGCATCCGGTAAACATTTGACGAGTTATTTAATCACAGCGAACTGCTTTTAATTATAAAAATAAAAGGCCCGGCATTAAAAAACTCGATTAATTTGAGTTAAGGGAAGATTTTATGCACATGCAAACAATTTTCGAATTAAGCCAAGAAGTAGAAAGATTATTACAACTCACGTTGCAGAATCTGAATACGCTAAAAATCGCGCCACTGGCATTGCAGAATGATAAGGATATCTCGTTAACATCTTATGACTCTTCCTCTTCAATTCAGCCATTAAAATTTAGTGCTGCTGGCATCGATATCCAGATGGATATGCTCAAAAATGAGCTGCGTAAGGTCACGCAACATGAAATGGTGCTGGCCATCGTCGGTACGATGAAGGCAGGTAAATCCACGACTATCAATGCCATTATTGGCACCGAAGTGCTGCCTAACCGTAATCGCCCGATGACCGCACTGCCGACGTTGATTCGCCATACTCCAGGACAACAGGAGCCGGTCCTCCATTTTCCTCATGTCATGCCAATTGAAACCTTAATGGGCGAGTTGCAGGAAAAGCTGTCAGGAATAGATCGGCAGAGTCTGGCACAGAAGCTGGAAGTGGATCGGGATATGGACGCATTACTTGATAGAATTATTGAGGGCACTCATTTTGACAGTCAGTATCTGGGAGCCATGCCTATCTTTCACTGCCTGAAAAGCTTGAATGATTTGGTGCGTCTGGCCGCTGCGCTGGAGGTTCCATTCCCATTCAAGTCCTATGCTGTGATTGAACATATCCCCTTTATTAACGTGGAATTCGTGCATCTTGCCGGACTGAATAGTGGTCAGGGACAGCTAACATTGCTTGATACCCCCGGACCTAATGAAGCCGGACAACCGCATTTACAAGAAATGCTGAATGAGCAGCTTGCTCAGGCTTCGGCAATTCTGGCGATTATGGATTATACCCAGTTAAAGTCGGTATCTGACGAAGAGGCCAGGCTGGCTATTCAGCAAGTTTCCAAGTCCACCCCACTCACTATTCTGGTGAATAAATTCGATCAAAAAGATCGTAATAGTGATGATGAATCTCAGGTTAAAGCGATGGTTGCTGGAACCCTGATGAAAGGGACTATTAGTGCAGATCGCGTATTTCCTGTATCCAGCATGTGGGGATATCTTGCTAATCGTGCTCGCTATGAGCTGGATAAGCGAGGATGTTTGCCGCCAGTAGATACGCATCGCTGGGTACAAGATTTTGCTAAAGAAGCGCTGGGACGCCGCTGGCGTAATGAGGATCTGGCTGATGCGGATATTGTTCGCCATGCCGCCAATCTATTGTGGGAGGATTCCATGCTTGGGCCACCCATTGAAAATATTTTACATTCTGCCCACGCCAATGCTGCGCAATATGCTCTGCTGTCTGCCTGTCATAAATTAATTGATTATGCCCAGGATACCGAACGGTATTTACAGTTTCGCTCTCAGGGTTTACAGGTGACAAATGATAGCCTGCAACAGAAAATTACTCACCTGGAGCAAGATATTCTGTTATTACAAAATACGCGTCAGGAGCTGGACTTAACTATTCAGCAAAAAACCACCGAAGCATTAGAGATAATTAATAACCGCATCAACCATATTGAATCCCAGCTTCATGTTGCGATGAATGATTATTTTCGTGAGGGGGTGATAGTGGGCAATAAATCTGATATTTCATTATCGACTGCCTCAACACAATTACGAGATTTCGCGCCTGGGAGTGAACAAATCACCCTTGATAATGAAGCTCTGGCACGCACATTACTGCTTAAAATCCGGGCCTCTGGAGAGATGTTATTATTCACCGCTCTGGAAACAATTACGACAGAACTGAACTCCTCATTAAGTTCCCTGGAGGTGACACTGACAAGCAGTTTGCATGAGGCATTAAAGCCGATTGAGAAGCATGTCAGTGATGAGCTGGCAGAAGTGGGGATCCGTACTCAGATTAAGCTGCCGTCTCTTCAGTCCAGTCAGCTGCACTCTAATACTCATCATATTTTTGCCAACGTTATTGAATATCAGCAGGTCCTGGCCCCTCAAAGCGGAATACGTGACATGTTAGCGCGTTGGTTGAGCTGCAGTGAATGGCATATCGAAAAGCAACTCCCCACGCACACGGTGTATCATATTGATTTAAAATCACTGAGTCTGAAGTTACATCAGCATATTACTGATTATCTGATTCATATTCGTCATATTATTCATTCACAGCTTAATACTGCCATCACCGAGAGTATGTCGTTATTTATTACTGATTTTTCCCAGACCCTGGATGCTATTCGTAGCAATCTGGCACAAAGCCTGGTTGCCCGGCAGCAGAATGAGACTGTACAGCTCTCATTAAAAAATCAACTTAAACAGTTCATCAGAACAGTACATCATATTCATGAAGACACCCGCTTACTGCATAAGGATCTGCGGATGCTTTCTTCAGCGGAGAAACCATGAAGCATTTTGTACCGACCGGTTCCGGTCGAACACTAACCTGTATTAACGATAAATTTATTGTTGATTTCGCTCTGGGCATTGGGGTGCTACGCCAGCCTCGACATACACAACAAAGTCAGTCGTTTTACGACAATCTGCGCGGTCAGCTGGTTACACAGTATCAGGATGTACAGCGCGGTCTGGAAAGTGTGTTTACTCCCCACTCATCCGCCGCAATATCCTGGCTGACGGAGTTTATTACCAGCCTGGAGCCGGGCTATTTAGCTACCCGACGGGTCAGAGAAAAGTTACTCCAGCTGGAACAGACGGCGATTTTTACCCGTGAGACTTTTGACGGATATTCACCGCGAGATAAGCTACGTACCCAGCTGACTTTCAAACTGGAACAGATGGAAAATCAGTTACAAAGTATCAATCTGGCTGAGCATGGACGAAAGCATTATGAGCAGGTTTTCACTCGCTGGGATCTTGGAGGCTACTTTCCATTTTCTCCTGCCGGGCGCTGTTATGTCGCTCTTCAGGAGTTGTACTGGGGAGCGTTTGGAGAAGCGATTCTGTTCGCTGATGATTTACAGAAAGCGCGTTTAATTGAAGAAGTAAGAGAACGCGTTATTGATAAATTAGCCAGTGAAGCCCGCGCATCATCGCATACGCGCCACTATTATCATGAATGGCTGACGACTCCAGCTTCAGCAGGGATACTGGAATATAAAGAGGCGCTTGCCTGGCTGGGAGACACCTGCCATATCGAGCTACAACCGGTAAGCTACTCAGTGACTCAGACCTGGCGTGGTATCTCTTTGGGTATGCCGCGTATCTGTTCTGCGATGCGGCTTGGCGGCGCTATGGTAGATGAACTGTTAGTTCACCGATTTGACTGACGAGAATGCCGTAGAGGAAATCTCATGAATATGCGCGTTCATCCAGCCGGCCAGAGAGTCCAGCGTGGGCCGCAATGATTTACCCAGTTCAGTTATCTGATATTCCACTCTGGGAGGAACCTCGGCAAACACTTGTCGGGTTACCAGCCCTCGCGTTTCAAACTGGCGTAACTGACGGGTCAGTTCTTTCTGCGTAATGGGGTGTACTGCTCGTTGCAATGCACTAAAACGCACTGGCCCGTCAGTCACTATCAGGCGATAAATAATTGGAATCGCCCATTTCCCGGCAACGAGATTGACAAAACTCACCATCGGGCAAGGCTCACCTGCCTCAGGAAGGTCCGAAATTTTTTTTACCACGTGAACTCCCATAAACCCTTAAAGCAGACTTTCATGTGCTTTAGTATCCAATTGGTGCCTACTATCCAAAGGATACTATAATAGAAATAATACCTCTTATCAGTCAATGAGAGGTGAACAGATGGGCAGATTAGCAGGTAAATATGCACTAATTACTGGAGCAACCAGTGGTATTGGACTGGAAACTGCGCGGCAATTTATTGCTGAAGGTGCCACGGTGGCGATTACCGGTCGCAGTGAACAGGGGTTACTTGAGGCAAAAAAAATTCTCGGTGACGTACAGATAATCAAAAGTGATGCCGGGGATATTGCCGGTCAGCGCCTTGTTGCCGGGCAGCTTGCCGCTCTGTGGCCCCGACTGGATGTGTTGTATATCAATGCCGGAGACGTCACTCACCACGCGCTGGAAGAGTGGGATGAAGCGTCCTATGACAGATTAATGAATACCAATCTCAAAGGGCCTTTTTTCCTGATTCAGGCACTGTTACCGCAGTTAGCTAATCCTTCGTCAGTGATTGTTTGTGGCTCAGTGAGTGCGAGGATTGGTCTGCCGCAAAGTAATGTCTATGCCGCGAGTAAGGCCGGAATCCTGTCGCTGGCGCGTACACTTTCTGGAGAACTCCATCCCCGAGGTATTCGGGTTAATGGGCTTAGCCCGGGGCCAACGGAAACACCCGCTTTGGGCAAATTAGGCAACGGTCCGGCAGACGATGCATTACGTGAGAGTATCCGTGGACTGGTCCCGATTGGCCGTCTCGGTACGGCGCTGGAACTGGCAAAAGCGGCAGTATTTCTTGCCTCTGATGAATCTGCTTTTGTCGTCGGAACCGACTTGCTGGTAGATGGCGGTATCGGCAATTTGTAGCGGATAGCGGGAGGTGAATAACCGGCAAGAGAACAGGTTCCCTTGCCGGTTACTATCAGGATGGACGAGCGCTATTTTCCAACCGCCGCTGTTGGACGGAAGACCAGATAAAGGCAAAAACGAAGACCACGGACAGGCACACGACAATGGTAGGGGCAGGCGCACTGTCGATAAAGAAGGATAAGTAAACGCCAATAAACGAAAATGAAATGGCGATGAGCAGTGCCACGACCATCATTGAGAAAAAGGTTCGCGTTAATAACGAGGCGATTGCTCCGGGAGCAATCAGGAGTGAAATAGAAAGAATAATCCCGACGGCTTTTAAGGCTGCAACAATGGTCAGCGATACCAGACACAGCAGACCATAGTTCAGGAGTTTGACGTTTAAACCCGAGACCTGAGCCTGAATGGGGTCAAAAGCATGCAGCAATAAGTCACGCCATTTAACCAGCACAATCACCGCGGTAATCACGACGATGACGGCGGTTTGCCAGATATCACTCCAGCTGACGCCAAGCATATCGCCAAACAGAATATGGTCGAGATGGACCTCAGGCTTGAGGTAAACGTACAGAACCAGACCAGCTCCGAACATCCCTGAAAAGACAATGCCCATCACGGTATCACGCTTGATGCGGCTGTTTTCCTGTAAATAGCCGGTGGCCAGGGCACAAAAAAGACCGGCAACAAAGGCTCCAACCCCTAGTGGCAAGCCCACCATCCAGGCCAGAACAATTCCCGGGAATACCGCATGACTCATGGCATCCCCCATCAGCGCCCAACCTTTTAGTACCAGGAAGCAGGATAACAGGGCGCAAGGGATAGCCACCAGGGTAGTCATCACCAAAGCGTTAATCATAAAATCAAACTGGAAGGGAGAGAGTAAGGTCTCTACTACGCTCATCATGCAGACTCCCTGTTCAGACGTGCCCGACGACGACTGGCTATCAAGCCATGTTTGGGGGCAAATAAGAAGGCGATAAGAAATATCAGCGTTTGCAGAATGACAATAATTCCCCCGGTTGCACCGTCAAGAAAATAGCTAATCCAGGTACCCACTGCGCTGGTCAGCGTGCCGAGAGTGACCGATATCATCAGCAGTTTGGGGAATCTGTCAGTGAGCAGGTACGCGGTTGCTCCTGGCGTAACCACCATACAAATGACCAGAAAGGCGCCCACGGTTTGCAAAGCGGCAACGGTGGTTACCGAGAGCAGGGTAAAAAAGAGCCCTTTTAACCAGACCGGGTTAAGTCCGATGGAGCGAGCATGGTTTTCATCAAAAAAGGTGACCATCAAATCTTTCCACTTCAGCAGCAAGATAGCCAGTGAAGCGAAACCAATGATCGCGAGCTGGATAATGTCTGAATGGTCTATCGCCAGGATATTACCCAGCACAATAGTTTGAATGTTCACTGAGGTTGGATTGAGCGAGACCATAAAGAGCCCCAGCCCAAAGAAGGAAGAAAAAATCAGACCAATTATCGTATCTTCCCGCAGCTTAGTGCGCTGATTTAAAAACAACATCGTTGCGGCAGCCAGCCCGCCGGAAAAGAATGCTCCAATAGAAAAAGGCAGCCCCAGCATATAAGCGCCAGCGACACCCGGTACTATGGAGTGAGAGAGGGCGTCACCAATCAGGGACCAGCCTTTTAGCATCAGATAACAAGAGAGAAACGCACAGACACCGCCCACCAGGGCAGAAACCCAGATGGCATTGAACATGTAGTTGTAGCTAAACGGCTCAAGCAGCAAGGATATCAACTTACTCCTCCTTCGACGTAACGCGGATAAACGGGCGCTCATCATCGGTGAGTACGCTGGTTTCCGAACCGGTTAGTCTGACATGGCGAAGCACGCCGCTAAATGCCCGTTCAAGATTTTCCTGGGTAAAGGTCTCCTGAGTCGGGCCATAAGCCAGAATGGTGCCCTTTACCAGCACGGTGTAATCACAATAGTCGGTGACGGCTCCGAGATTATGCGTGGAGACCAGCATGGTGCGGCCTTCATTACGCAGTTCACGCAGCAGCTCAATAATCTGTTCTTCGGTTTTGACATCCACCCCGGTGAATGGCTCATCCAGCAAAATAACCTGCCCGTCCTGCGCGATAGAGCGGGCAAGAAAGACGCGTTTTTTTTGCCCACCGGAAAGTTCACCAATTTGTCGATGGCGATACTCAAGCATGCCAACACGTTCCAGAGCGTAATCTACCGCTTGCTTGTCGGCCTTGCTCGCGATACGCAGCATCCCCATATGTCCGAATCGGCCCATCATCACCACATCTTCAACCAGTACTGGGAAGGTCCAGTCGACATCCTCAGACTGAGGAACATAAGAAACCTGATTACGGCGTAAAGCCTGGCGCGTCGGCTGACCGAGAATAGAGATACTTCCCTGGGCCAGACGAACAAAACCCATAATCGCTTTAAACAGGGTCGATTTACCGGAACCATTTACGCCAACCAGTGCGGCAATGGTGCCCGTGGGGATCTCGAAGCTAGCATCCCTCAGTGCGGTATGGCCGTTACGATAAGTGACACTTGCGTTCTTCACCACAATGCCTGGCGTTTGGCTCATTTTTTCATCCCTTTATTAATGCCGTCGATAATGGTGCTGGTGGTGGTATGTAACAGGTCAAGATAGGTGGGTACCGGGCCATCAGCAGCACTTAAGGAGTCAACGTACAGCACGCCGCCGTAATGTGCGCCTGACTCACGGGCAGCCTGACGAGCAGGTTTATCCGAAATCGTACTTTCACTAAATATAGTCGGAATATTGTGCTGACGAATGGTATCGATGACTTTACGCACCTGCTGCGGTGTACCCTGCTGGTCGGCATTAATCGGCCACAGATACAGCTCCTTCATATCGAGATCGCGCGCCAGATAGGAAAATGCGCCTTCACTGCTCACCAGCCAGCGTTTATCTGCAGGAATTTTTTCCAGCTCAACACGCAAGGGCTCAATAGTCTGGCTAATTTTCTGCTTATAGACTTCAGCGTTTTGCTTATAAGTTTCGGCATTGTCGGGGTCATATTTCACAAAAGCATCGCGGATATTATCGACATAAATCAGCGCATTTTTTGGCGACATCCAGGCGTGAGGATTCGGCTTACCGTTATAAGGCCCTTCCGTTATTCCTGTTGGTTCAACTCCGGTGGTGACGATAATTTCCGGAACCCCATTAAGGTGCTGATAAAATTTCTCAAACCAAATTTCAAGGTTCATACCGTTGGCGAGGATCAGATTTGCCCCTTGTGCCCGACGAATATCACCCGGCGTCGGCTGATATTCATGAATTTCTGCCCCAGGCTTGGTTATCGACTCAACGTCTGCTGCATCACCAGCCACGTTTTTAGCCATATCAGCGATAATGGTAAAGGTGGTGACCGCTTTGAATTTTTCCTGGGCATGAGCGGGGAATTGCAGCAGAGCCAGAACAATACCGGCGAGAGTGATTATCTGTTTGATCCTGTTTTTTCTGGGCATCATATTCTCTCTGAGGGGTGATTTATTCATCATTTATAGCATCTGCTATAAAACATAGCTTGTGCTATTTTTAAATGCAAATAATTATCACTTGGAAGATAGGCAAGATGAGAGGTGGTGCGCAGAAAAGCAGTGTGGCAGATAACAGGATACTGCTATCTGCCTGAGGAAGTTTACAGCCCTAACCCGTTAAAATCTGAGGCAGAATGACGTTCAGCTAACTGTACGTCACCCCATGAGCGGTTAACAATGCGACCACGTTTTACCGCAGGGCGGTTAGCCACTTCTTCTGCCCAGCGCTGAATATGGCGATAAGAGGTGATATCAAGGAAATTAGACGCCTCATAGAGCTCACCGCGCGCCAGGTTGCCGTACCATGGCCAGATTGCGATATCGGCAATGGTATAGTCTTCTCCGGCAATAAAACGGTTTTTGGCTAACTGCTTATCCAGGACATCCAGTTGACGCTTGGCTTCCATGGTGAAGCGATTGATCGCGTATTCGATTTTTTCCGGCGCATAGTGATAAAAATGCCCAAAACCACCGCCCAGATAAGGCGCAGAGCCTTGTAGCCAGAATAACCAGTTCAGCGTTTCGGTACGGGCATGAATCTCTTTTGGCAGGAAGTGGCCAAATTTTTCTGCCAGATAGAGCAGAATCGCACCAGACTCAAAGACGCGAATCGGTGGATTAGCCGAATTATCCAGCAATGCAGGTATTTTTGAGTTGGGATTGACGCCGACAAAACCACTGGAGAACTGATCGCCAGCACCAATGCTGATGAGCCAGGCATCGTACTCAGCTGCACTGACACCGGCTGCCAGGAGTTCTTCAAGCAGAATGGTTATCTTCTGTCCGTTAGGGGTTCCCATCGAATAGAGCTGCAACGGATGCTGACCAACAGGCAATACTTTTTCATGCGTCGGGCCAGAAATCGGACGATTAATATTCGAAAACTTCCCTGCTTCAGTGGTATTCCAGACCCAGGTTTTGGGTGGGTGATAGTGATGTTCAGACATAAGGTGATTCGCCTTCTTCGCTAAGGGTGACTATTAATCATTACCCTGATATCTGTTATCAGGGAAGTAAATACCGACCATATCGCCAGAAATGCTAAATTTTATCGTTGCTTATGCAGGTTTCAGACCTGGTTCTACAATACTGTAAATTTGATTATTGAGTGCCGGGCTACTGGCGAGTTTAACCACCTCAGAGGCAACATCCGCGCGCATCACCAGGCCATGTACATCATCCGCCTGAGAACGCTGTGCTTTGCCAGTCGCTTCGCCATGTAGCAGGCCACCGGGACGAAGAATAGCAAAATCCAGCGTACTGGTTTGTAACCAGCTCTCCGCGAGTGATTTTTCCCGTACCGCCTGGCCGAATCCGGCTTTATAGCGCGGAGCAAGATAAGCCCAGCTATCTCCACAGCCCAGAGATGTGACTAGCACCATCCGTGAAATGCCGGCTTGTTCGGCCGCGTTGATCAGAGTGCGGTGAGCCTGGTAGTCTTGCGCTCCGCCCATTGTTGAGATAACTGTCGATCCAGCCCCCGCCAGCTGGCAGGCCTCGGCAACCAGATTTTCATCACAGGCATCACCTACCAGTACCGTCGCACCTTGCTCACGAAGATACTGGGCAGCCTCTTCTTTTCTGACAACCGCGATAACCGGTTGCGAGGCATTGAGCGCCTGTAAAGCGGTTAACAGACCCACACCTTTACCACCGGCACCAAAAATTAACCAAGGCGTCATGCACTTTTCCTCTGAATTGCGTCGTCATAGTTCTTAACGACAGCATCGCGTAACTGAGAGGGCGGTGCAATATATAATAATTTTATAGTTTCGGAGAGGAGTGGGGGGTAAATAAGGTCAAATGTGGCAGAGATAAATTAATCACAGAACCAGTCTTTGTTTTTATTACTGATAGTTAGTACCGATGAATTTATTTCTTCTAAGTGAAAACGCATTGAGGTTTCAGCTTTTTCAGCATCTCGCTGACGAATGGCTGAAAATATATCTAGATGCTGTTGATACAGACTGTGGAGAGGTGAGGTTTGTTCCAGACTCATAAACCGCACGCGGTCAACGTTAACCTTAATATTTTCTATCGTATTCCACGCTAACGGACAGTCAGCCATCATGGATATCTGTTGATGAAATGCGTCATCTAAGTTAAGAAAATCATGAAGTTGTTTTTGTTCAACGGCAAGTTTTTGCTGATGAATATTCTGTTCTAACTGCAGGATTTGCGTCTCAGTAGCCAGTTCAGTTGCACGACGAACCACAGCGCACTCTATGGCTTTGCGAATGAAGCAGCCATCATTAACATGACGGATAGATATTTTATTAACGAAGCTGCCTCTTTGTGGGCGGATTTGAATGAGGCCACTTTCAGCCAGCTTGATAAAAGCTTCACGTACGGGTTGACGAGAGACATTAAATCGAACCGAGACTTCTTTTTCTGATAAAACGGTACCAGGAAGAATAATGCAATGGACGATATCACGTTGCAAAATATTAAAAATTTGCTTATTAACCGGTAGTATCGGATCCAGTTGCATTTAAAGTACCTTTATACATTCAGAGTTGCATCTTAATGAACACATTATACAAACTCAAGGGTTTTGGTAGTGATTCAGAAGAGCCAGAAGGTGGGGTCGCTTCTGTTTGTGATAAGCGATTGTTGTGGTCAGGTCAACCTTGGTGATACGTGGGAGTAAATCAGGTGCCGGCGAAGGTCGCGTTCAGGTAAAAATTCACTGACACACCCCTTTGGAAGTGTGTCAGTGTCATCAGATAACGATACGGGAGAGCTATTTTTCTGTAGCGTCTTTCATAATGGTTAAATCACGGTCTTTCACTTCAGGCATAAAGTATGCTGCAAGGAAGCTGACTGCAGAGTACACCATTAACATGCACGCAATAGGGTACCAGGTACCGGTCATATTACAGAGAATACCTGCGATTAAGGGACCGAATCCAACCGCCACCAGACCGCCCGTTTCCTTGGAAATAGCCAGGCGAGTAAAGCGATTACGTGCACCAAACAGCTCTGCCATAGTAATGTTTTCTAAGGCAAATAAACCCAGAACTGCAAAGTTATGAATAATAATAATGCAGAGCATGATAGTACTGGGTGCATAGCTCTTATCAACAATGATAGAGATCATCGGCCATGCGAGGATCAGACCCGATAAGCTCATAATCATATAAGGGATTCGGCGTCCGACTTTATCTGAAAGCCAGCCTAATAATGGAATAGTAATAAATCCAATAATCGAACTTATCATTAAGGCATCGGTCGGTATCGCTTTATTAAATAATAAACTCTGAACCATATACCCGGCGAGGAAGGTCTGAATTAATCCAGAATTACCCGCCTGACCGAAGCGCAGACTGACTGCCAGCCAGAAAGATTTACTTTTTAACATTGCGCCCAGGCTGGTTTGATCATCATGGCTATCGGCGGCGACACTTTCATTATCATTTACTTTCTCAAATACCGGACTTTCCTTCAGGTTCATACGTAGCCAGATGGCAAACACCATAACGATGGCGCTAGCAAGGAACGGGATACGCCAGCCCCACTCCAGCAGTTCACTGCGATCGAGCCAGAAGAACATAAAGGCCCAAATGGCTGTCGCACTCAGTGTTCCACAGTTGGTGCCCATTGCTACCAGGGATGAGATAATACCGCGCTTACCTTTCGGCGCATATTCCGCCAGCATCGTACCCGCACCGGCGATTTCGGCCCCCGCACCAAATCCTTGTACAATTCTCAGGGTAACCAGCAGGACTGGAGCAAATATACCTATCTGTGCATAAGTCGGTAGTACACCGATTAATGTGGTACAGATACCCATCATGGTAATAGTGATGAATAAAACTTTTTTCCTGCCAATACTATCGCCCATCTTACCAAAGAAGAATGCACCGGCGATTCGAGCTATATATCCAGCACCATAGGTTCCCATGGCCAAAATAAGGGCCATGGCTGCAGATTGTTCTGGAAAGAATATTTCATGGAAAACTAATGCAGCACCTAAGGAGTAAAGCTGGAAATCCATAAATTCAAGCGCTGTTCCCAGCCAGCCTGAAACGGCAGCACGGGTCAGATCTTTTGGTGAGCGCTCTATTTTAACTTGACTCATAGTATTCTCTTTATGATTGTAGGGTAAAAATATAATTCACCTACATACATCCACCATAATTCAAGTTGCCGTTAAGCAACTCAAATTATTAAGGGTGTATATTTATAGGTTAAATCAGTCAGCAGAAAAATTAAGTAAAACTTTACAGCACTGACGTTGATCTTTTTCAAATACCTCTAATGCTTTAATAACATCGGTATAGTGGAATCTATGAGTAATTAATTTATCCGGGTGGATGAGTTCACGCTCCAACCAATCAATGACTATAGGGAATTTCTTCGCATTTAATCTTGAGGAAAATATAGATATTTCTTTCCCAG
>Ga0308165_1004652_pt1 | contig 13365 bp, 9 predicted proteins | sample PhyWR2_FD_201032 | JGI IMG/M metagenome (GOLD analysis project Ga0308165, IMG submission 201032) | Phyllosphere microbial communities from UC Gill Tract Community Farm, Albany, California, United States - DLSLW.R2 | ecosystem: Host-associated > Plants > Phyllosphere > Unclassified | place: USA...
TTCCTGCCAGCGGTGCTAAGCAAAAGCTGCGCGGGGGCATGAAGATTGCCATCGTGCTGCCAGAGCCTGAACCAGCGGAGCCGCAAGGCGAGAACATTCCACTCGACATTCTCTATGAAGACGATGATCTCATCGTCATCAACAAACCCGCAGGTCTTGTTGTCCATCCGGGCAACGGCAACTGGACGGGAACACTGGTCAATGCCCTCATACATCATTGTGGCGATAGCTTGTCAGGGATAGGCGGCGTTCGGCGTCCGGGTATCGTCCATCGTCTTGACAAAGACACCAGCGGCGTGATGGTGGTTGCGAAGAATGACCTTTCTCACCGCCATCTAAGCGACCAATTTGCTGACCATGGCCGCACCGGCGATCTGGAACGCGCCTATCTCGCAGTTGTGTGGGGTATGACTGAGCGTCCACAAGGCGTGATTGACGCACATCTTGGCCGCTCGCATCGCGACCGCACCAAGCAGGCTGTCGTAAAAGCAGAGCGTGAAGATGCACGTCACGCCGTCACCCATTATACGACGATTGAAAAATTCGCGCCGCAGGAAGATGCCACATCGCTTGCGTCACTGGTTGAATGCCGCCTTGAGACGGGCCGCACCCATCAGATTCGTGTTCATATGGCCCATATCGGCCACCCACTGGTGGGCGACATGGATTATGGTGGCTCGTACAAGACCAAAGCCAACAAGCTGCCAGAACCGCTGAAAGACGCCGTAAACGGCTTTCACCGTCAGGCATTGCATGCATGGTTGCTCGCCTTCACGCACCCCACAACCGAAGAACTCATGCGCTTTGAAGCCGAAATGCCCAAAGATATGGAGCATCTTCTGGAAAATTTCCGTCAGCACTCTAAATGAAACTGTAAATAATACAGGCTCTGAAACAGCCAGCAGATATGCAAATCTCCGCTGGCGTTCACATTCTAGTGACACATTGTTTCATGAGTTTAAAGATCGTGTTTTCGCCAAAATCATGCCTATATATGTAAGTTCGCGCAGGAAGTGCAGGAGGCAGCCAGCGCGACAGGTTCGCCAGAAGGGAGCCTGAATCTATAAAGGAGGGTGCTCTATGGCCCACGTTAATTTACCCAGCATTACTTCCGGTGACGGCGGCCTTACCCGTTATCTGGAAGAAATTCGCCGCTTTCCAATGCTTCAGCCGCAGGAAGAGTACATGCTGGCGAAGCGTTATCATGAACATACGGACCCAAAAGCCGCACATAAGCTTGTGACCAGCCATTTGCGTCTCGTGGCAAAAATTGCCATGGGTTATCGCGGTTATGGCCTGCCGATCGGGGAAGTCATTTCCGAAGGCAATGTCGGCCTGATGCAGGCAGTTAAACGCTTTGAACCGGAACGCGGTTTCCGTCTTGCCACCTATGCAATGTGGTGGATCAAGGCTTCGATCCAGGAATATATCCTGCGTTCGTGGAGCCTTGTGAAAATGGGAACGACCGCCAATCAAAAGCGCCTGTTTTTCAATCTCCGCAAGATGAAGAGCAAGATTCAGGCGCTTGATGACGGCGATCTCAATCCCGATCAGGTCAAGCAGATCGCGACCAAGCTGCAGGTCAGTGAAGCCGAAGTAGTTTCCATGAACCGCCGACTTTCTGGCGACGCCTCACTGAACGCGCCTTTGCGCGCAGCCGAAGGTGAATCGGGCGAATGGCAGGACTGGCTTGTCGATGACAGCAGCAGCCAGGAGCAGATTCTGATCGAACAGGATGAGCTGGAAAGCCGTCGCTCTTTGCTTGAACAGGCGATGGATACGCTCAACGAACGCGAACGTCGCATTTTTCAGGCTAGGCGCTTGTCGGAAGACCCGATGACGCTGGAAGACCTTTCCGGTGAGTTCGGTATCAGCCGCGAACGCGTGCGCCAGATTGAAGTGCGCGCTTTTGAAAAGGTGCAGGCCGCAGTGAAGGCTGCTGCCTACAAACAGCAGAAAGCGTTGAACCATGTCGAGGATGCGCACGCTTAAATCTTACATGTTTGGATTTTACTGCCGCAGATGGATCACACCATTTTGCGGCAGTTTGGTTTCTGTCATCCAATCGATAAAAATCCGTCAAATAACTGTAATGGAATGGCTTTAGGCAACTGGACGTATTTCACCAAAACCTGAAGGTCTCCCAATGAAAAAGCTCCTGCTTGCCGCAGCCCTCGCCCTCACCGCTGCGACTGCCGTTTCTGCGTCTGAATATGTCTCATACCTTGACTATCCTCAGAAGGAGCAAGACGGCAAAGAATTCTACACCGCGATTGAAATTCCTCAGGGCAGCTTCACCAAATACGAAATCGACGACAAGACCGGCCACATCATCGTTGACCGCTACCAGTCGATGCCCGTGATCTATCCTGCGAATTACGGCTCGATCACCAGCACGCTTGCTGGCGACGGCGATCCGCTTGACGCGCTCGTCTATACCCGTGAGCCGATCGTTCCAGGTGCAATCATCAAGGTTCGTCCGATCGGCGTGCTGAAGATGATCGATGGCGGCGAACAAGACGACAAGATTGTTGCTGTGCCAACCTCGAAAATCGACCCAACTTATGACGATATCAAGGAACTGTCCGATCTGCCAAAGATCGAACTCCAGCGCCTTAAAGCCTTCTTCCGCGTTTACAAGCAGCTTCCAGAAGGCCGTAAGGTCGTAGAGCTAAACGGTTTCGACAGTGTTGAAACAGCGCAGAACGAAGTCGCGAAGGCGATTAAGGCTTTCTCTGAAAAGAAGTAATCAAGGCATGTGCCTCTAAACGAAAAAGGCCGCTTGAAGCGGCCTTTTTTGATTCTTGTTTTTAAAAGTTTTAGCTTGCGCCCAGAACGTCATTAAAGACCTTTTCGCCAGCCACGCCTTTTTCAAGGCTGATCAGAGCGCGACGGCCATTACGATAAGAAACCGGAATATCGATCCATTGCAGACGGCGCATCAGCGAAAGATTGGTATCCTGCGCGGTCTTCGCATCGTTGAGCCAGATGATGAAAAAATTATCCGCAATCTTGGAAGGCACCGCAATCAGCGGATTGCCTGCAGCCTGTTCGGTGTCCTTGAACGTGATGCGCTGAACATTATCAACCACACCACCTGAAAAATTCTCAGGCACCGTAAACACCATCTCGATCAGATGACTGGCTGGAATTGACTGATCCGTATTCTTGCGGATCGTCATTTTCAGATCAAGATTGCTCTCGGGCATCGAGACGGTTGCTCGAATGGCAGGTGCTGCCGGTTCACCTTCGCTTGGGCTTTCTTCAATCTCGGACCAAACCACATTGCCGCGCTCAACCGAGCCGGTTTCCGTGCCGCCACGCTCTTCGTAAAGAAGCGCCTGCTGACCAACGGCCACAGCCTGCTGCGTCGGATTTTGCGTGTTGGTCTGCTCAGTGGTTGGGGTGGAAGCCGCGAGCGACTTGCCTTCGCCAATGCCAGCATCACCGCCCGATGGGCCATCATCGACTTCACTGCCATCCGGCATGAGACGCTGCGTCATCTTTTGTTCTTCAGAGGATGGCTGTTGCGCGCTCTGCGGTTGCTCAGTTGCCGCCGGAGGCGTCTCCGGCTGGGTGGTCGTATCACCAGTTGCAGGCGCATCGCTGCGGCCAAGGCTGGACGCCATTTCCTGCAACTTATCTTTATTACTCCAGACGACATAGCCGCCTGCGCCAACAGCCAGAAGCGCAATCAGCCCAATGATCGGTGCCGTGTAGGAACGCTTTGCCTTTGGGCGATCAACATCGGTATATTCTGTGCGGCGAGAATAGGTCTGCTCATCCGAACCATCCCGGTCACGTTCCACGGCCCAGTCGTCATGACGGCGGGAATAGACGGGCGCGTCCTCACGTTCATCATCAGCATGATTGTCGGAGGCGCGGCGGTCCGTTGAAACCGGAGCCTCATCATCATAGGAAGGTGACGCGGATGAACGCGTTGATTCGTGCAGAAAATCTTCCAGCGCATCGGTCTGCGGCTCTTCAACCACAGGCGCGTGAGCTGGCGGAGCGTAAAATGCCTCTACTTCTTCAATAGCATCTTCAAGAATTTTGCGCTGGCGAACAGCAACAGCCTGCGAGGCATTTGCCGTCACAAGCTTCTGTTCAATCGTTCCGCGTGCCTTTGCATAGACACGCTGGCGCAGCTCAGGCGATTTGTCTGCCTGCGCGTCGATTGTCTTTTTCAGAACCGCTACAAAATCCGCCATGCCGCCTTACCCAGTTTCCGCAAGTTCGAAATGCAGTAAATGTCTCAATAATCACAATAATCAATAGAAAGCAAAGGTCTGCAGCACGATTAAGTGAACCCTTTCAAAATGATCGCAAAAAAACCTTAAAAAAATACCCGGTCCGCCACGATGACAAACCGGGTGATTTATTCTTAGCACAAACAACGTTTAGCTTAATTAATCCTGAAATGGATCCGTAACGAGAATTGTGTCTTCGCGTTCCGGGCTTGTCGACAGCATCGACACAGGCGCACCGATCAGTTCTTCAATATGACGAACATATTTGACTGCCTGTGCTGGAAGATCGTTCCATGAACGCGCACCAGCAGTCGTTTCCGACCAGCCTGGCAGGGTTTCATAGATCGGCTTCACACGGGCCTGCGCACCCATTGAGGACGGCAGATAATCAATGCGCTTACCATCAAGCTCGTAAGCAACGCAGATCTTGATTTCGTCAAGACCGTCGAGAACGTCGAGCTTGGTCAGCGCAATGCCTGTGATACCGGATGTGCGGACCGTCTGACGAACAATGACCGCATCAAACCAGCCACAACGACGCTTACGTCCCGTCACCACGCCAAATTCATGGCCTTTGGTGCCGAGGAATTCACCGATTTCATCGTTGAGTTCGGTCGGGAACGGACCTTCACCAACGCGGGTTGTATAAGCCTTGGTAATGCCAAGCACGTAGCCAATGGCTGTCGGGCCGAGACCCGAACCCGCTGCGGCCTGACCGGCAACCGTGTTCGACGAAGTGACGAACGGGTAAGTACCGTGGTCGTTATCAAGCAGCGCACCCTGCGCACCTTCGAACAGAATACGCGCACCAGCCTTGCGGCGCTCATCGAGAACGCGCCAGACCTGATCGATATAAGGAAGAATCTTATCGGCAACCGAAGTCAGTTCTTCAAGAATCGTCGCAACCGAGATTTCTTCAAGACCCATGCCGCGACGCAGCAGATTGTGATGGGTGAGCAGACGCTCAACCTTTGGCTCAAGTGTGTCCGGCTCGGTCAGGTCGATAACGCGGATTGCACGACGGCCAACCTTGTCTTCATAAGCAGGGCCAATACCGCGCTTGGTGGTGCCAATCTTGAGACCTTCGGTAGCGCCTTCGCGCATCGCGTCGAGTTCGCGGTGAACCGAGAGAATCAGCGGAGCGTTTTCTGCTATGCGCAGCACGTCAGGCGTAATTTCGATGCCCTGTGCGCGCAGTTTTTCGACTTCCAGTACGAAATGATGCGGATCAACCACCACACCATTGCCGATCACGCTCAGCTTGCCACGCACAAGTCCAGATGGCAGCAGCGAAAGCTTGTAGCTGACGCCATCGATGACAAGCGTATGACCCGCATTATGACCGCCCTGATAGCGCACGATTACATCGGCGCGCTCGGACAACCAGTCCACGATCTTTCCCTTGCCCTCGTCGCCCCATTGCGACCCGACGACAACTACATTAGCCATTGAGAAAACTCCTCGGTCCGGCATTTCAGCCGTAATGTATAACCCAAGGATCGCAAGCAGCCCCGACTGTTTGACGCGAGGTGCTGATCCCTCGTCTCTATACAGACTGAATTCCGCTTGCGCGACTCCTTACATGCAAAAAATGCGAATATTTTCACGATAACGTGGAAAAACAGCGTCCGATCATTTGAGATTCCAGCTATGGCGCGACGAAAATGCTGTTCTTTGAGAACCGAAAGCGGGGGTGTACTTTTGGGTAAATCAGCATCGGAAGCACAGAATGACGGTATTTGCAGTCTGCCATAGCCGGAATATCGATGATCTAGCCGACGCGCGCCATATAAATCGCCTCGTCAGAATAGCCTTTCAGCTTTTCTTCAAGAGCAGGCACGTCGCGAGCGATGAAGCCCTTCTTTTCCCAAAACCCCTGTGAGCCATTAACAGCAACAAGTGCCATGGTCGCAAAACCATCACGCTCAGCTTGAGCGGCCATCAGTTCGACAACGCGCGACGCTTGTCCGCCTGAACGAACCGTCGGCAGCAGCGCAATGTCATGAATATAATAGGTGCTGGTTTCTTTTGGCAGGTGACCCAAAACAGAGTTAAGCGCCGGAACAGAATCAAGCTGCCACGGATGGCTGATGCCATAGCCAAGAATTTCGCCGCCCTTAGCCAACACAAAGCAGCCCGCCGGATAAATTTTGAAGCGGTCCCGGAAGACCGCCTCATCCTCGAAGAAGTCGGGATGAACAATATTGGCCACTGCTGTTACACCTGCAATGTCCTGCGCTTGCAGGCGTCGCCATTCTGCCTGTTCAATCCCGTCTGTCATATCGCTCAAGCTTCCTCGATGTTGAATTCCAAAGGTCTTGCTGCCTTGATTGCCTCTTGAGCAATCAGTTCGTCAAGTGCTGCCTGTGGAATCCTTTCATCGACATAGAGCATCGCAATGGCATTCCCGCCGGGATGATCGCGTCCAAGAGCGAAGTTTGCGATGTTGATATTGTGTTTACCGCAGATCGTACCAAGCAGACCGATCATGCCCGGAATGTCGACATTGGTCACATAAAGCATATGCGGACCAACTTCCGCATCAAGGTTGATGTCCTTGATCTGGATAAACCGCGCCTTGCCATCCGAAAAACACGTGCCCGCAATTGATCGCTCGCGTTCGGTCGTCTTCACGATCAGCTTGATATAACCGTCAAAAATGCCCGACTTGTCACGCTTGATTTCGGAAACGATGATTCCGCGTTCCTTCACCATGATCGGTGCTGAAACCATATTCACATCGGCCACCTGGGGACGGATAAGACCGGCAAGCGCCGCGCTTATCAGAGCGCGCGTATTCATGGCGGCAGTCGCTCCATCAAAAAGCACTTCCACTTCCTGAATAGGTTCGTCCGTCACCTGACCGACAAAGGCACCCAGAACTTCTGCGAGCTTGACGAAAGGCTTGAGACGCGGCGCTTCCTCAGCCGTGATCGACGGCATGTTGATCGCGTTGGAAACAGCACCCTTGACCAGATAATCCGACATTTGCTCGGCCACCTGGATCGCCACATTTTCCTGCGCTTCGGAAGTCGAAGCACCAAGATGCGGTGTGCAGACCACGTTGGGCAGATTGAACAGTTCGTTGTCTGTTGCTGGCTCAGTCTCGAAAACATCGATACCAGCACCGGCAACATGACCGGATTTCAGCGCTGCAACCAGATCCTTTTCAACGATCAGACCGCCGCGTGCGCAGTTGATAATGCGGACGCCCGGCTTGGTCTTAGCCAGTGCGTCGGCATTGATGATGCCGCGTGTCTTGTCAGTCAGTGGCGTATGCAAGGTAATGAAATCGGCACGCGCCAGAAGTTCATCCAGCTCAAGCTTTTCGACGCCAAGTTCCTGCGCCCGCGCTTCCGATAGAAACGGATCGAACGCAACAACATGCATCTTGAGGCCGATGCCGCGCGCTGCAACCACAGCGCCGATATTGCCACAACCGACAACACCAAGCGTCTTGCCGGTAATTTCCACACCCATGAAGCGGTTCTTTTCCCACTTGCCAGCGCGGGTGGAAACATCGGCTTCGGGCAACTGACGCGCAACTGCAAACATCAATGCAATGGCGTGTTCTGCCGTGGTGATGGAATTGCCGAAAGGCGTATTCATCACAATGATACCACGGCGCGACGCTGCCGGAATATCAACATTATCCACGCCAATACCGGCGCGACCGATGACCTTCAGCTTGGTTGCTGCTGCGATCAGCTTTTCCGTTGCCTTGGTAGCGGAACGGATAGCAAGACCATCATACTGGCCGATGACTTCGAGCAGTTTTTCTTTGTCCTTGCCAATATCTGGCAGGTAATCAACTTCAACGCCGCGGTCTTTGAAAATCTGAACGGCGGTAGGCGACAATTTATCGGATACGAGTACGCGAGGTGCCATAAGGGCCTCCTTCGGATTGTACGATAATAAGACGCAGGCTATGGCCGTCCCAACTCCGGCCACAACGCTGTCATCGCTTGCTTTTATGCGGCAGCTTTAAGTGCAGCTTTCTGCGCGGCAAAAGCCCAGTCGAGCCATGCCGTGAGTGCTTCAAGATCAGAAGCTTCAACCGTAGCCCCTGCCCAGATACGCAAGCCCGACGGTGCATCCCGATACGCACCGATGTCGAAGGCAACGCCTTCTTTTTCGAGCGCCGAGACGATACCCTTGGCAAATGCTGCCTGCTGATCTTCTGAAAGTGCACTCACTTCTGGATCAACAATCGTCAGACATACGGATGTATTGGAACGCGTTTCTGGCTTTTGCGCCAGATTGGCAATCCATGGCGTTTTCTCGACAAATGCATCAAGAACGGCAAAATTTGCATCCGCACGTCCGACCAAACCGTCAAGACCACCGACCGAACGCGCCCAGCTCAGCGCATCAAGATAATCTTCAACGCAAAGCATCGACGGCGTGTTGATGGTTTCGCCGAGGAATATACCTTCGATCAGCTTGCCGCCAGAAGTGAGGCGGAAAATCTTTGGCAAAGGCCATGCAGGCTTGTAGCTTTCCAGACGCGCAACCGCGCGCGGGGAAAGAATGAGAATGCCGTGCGCACCTTCACCGCCCAGCACTTTCTGCCAGGAGAAAGTGACGACATCAAGCTTTGCAAAATCGAGACGCTGTGCAAACGCAGCCGATGTTGCATCGCAAATGGTCAGGCCTTTACGGTTTGACGGGATGAAATCAGCATTGGGAACACGCACGCCCGAGGTAGTGCCATTCCATGTGAACACCACGTCACGATCAAAATCGACCTGATCGAAATCAACCAGTTCGCCATACGGTGCTGCAAAGCTGCGGGTATCTTCCAGCTTGAGCTGCTTGATCACGTCTGTGACCCAGCCCGAGCCGAAGCTTTCCCACGCGACCATATCAACGCCGCGCTCACCGAGCAGCGACCACAAGGCCATTTCGACCGCACCCGTATCGGATGCAGGCACGATGCCGATGCGGTAATCAGCAGGAACACCGAGAATTTCGCGGGTAAGGTCGATGGCTTCTTTGAGCTTGTTCTTGCCGATTTTCGCACGGTGCGAACGGCCAAGCGGCGCATCGGCAAGCGCTTGAAGCGACCAGCCGGGGCGTTTTGCACAGGGACCAGATGAAAAATTAGGGTTAGCCGGGCGAACTGCCGGCTTCGCAATCGTCGTCATTTTGTTTCCTATCCTCACAGATAGCACGCGCCTCGTTGGGGAGGCGTGGCCCGCTGATGAAAATATCGAAAAGCAAAAATTTCACAAGACGAATCGCAAGATATTTTATTCCAAACGAAAAAACCCGGTTTCCCAGGCTTTTCATCTTAATATCTGAATATTAGCCGCCGAAAGCGTAACGCAAGCCAACGCGGACATCATGAATATGCATGCCCTTGTCGTAGCCGTCGCCAACACCATACTTGGCGTTGAACATCTGCCCGCCATTGACGTGACGATAGCGATAACCGGCATCAAGCTTGAGATTATGCGTCAGATCAACCGAAGCACCCGCCATAAGAGCGTAGGTGAAACGCCAGTTAGCATCGCCCGGCAGGGCACCACCGTTTTGCGTGTCGACAAGGTCAGCCCATTTCACGCGCGTGCCACCGATACCGGCACCCACATAAGGCGTCACGCCTGCAAAATTACCAAGATCAACATAGGCATTGGCCAGAAGCGACAAGGCCGACATATGGCTTTCGTCACGGTCGCTGGTAAACTTTGAGCGCGTCATATAGTCGAGCGTCAAATCGGTGCGGAAATAATCTGTAACCTGATAGCCAACACCGCCGCCAAGCAGGAATGAACCTTTAAGCTTGCCGCCGTGAATTTGCGGCTGACCACCATTGCATGAGCCGCAACTGCCACCACCCGGCAAAGTATAGGTCGCACCACGGAATTTTGCTGCAGAATATCCAATATCCCCGCGCAGATACCAGCCACCAACCGCAGGCGGAGTCATAATCACTTCCGGTACTGGTTCGACATAATCTGCGGCCATCGCTGCTGGAGCAAATGCCACCACCGCTGCCGATACCGCAAGGCTGCTGCAAAAGCTTTTAATAAGACTGTTCATTCATCTGTCCCATCAATCTGTCACGCCGCAACCGCGTCGGACACGAATTCTGAGAGGCACGCTAAAGATGAAAAGTTAAATACAACTTAACCTTGTTTTTTAACTGTGTTTATTAAGGTTATCTAAATTAGTTACGTGCCGATTCCGGCAATAAAAAAGCGCGGAAAATTCCGCGCTTTTTTGTTTATCGTACTGAAATCTGATCAGGCCGCAGCATTTTCCGAAGAAATCACGTTAATGATGTCATTAACGACTTTTTCTACGAGTACGCGGTCGTCGCCTTCTGCCATCACGCGGATGAGCGGCTCGGTTCCTGATGGACGAATGACCAGACGACCCTGCGTACCAAGACGGTCCGTGGCTTCATCAATCGCGCTTTTGACCTTCTTGTTTTCAAGTGGCTTGCCGCCAGAGGTACGCACATTTTTGAGAAGCTGCGGCACCGGCTCAAACTTACGGCAGAGTTCACTCAATGGCTTGTTTTCTTCCTGCGCCACCGCAAGAATCTGCAACGCAGACACCAGTCCATCGCCGGTCGTGGCGAAATCCGACAAAACAATATGGCCAGATTGTTCACCACCCACATTGAAACCATGCTCCCGCATATGCTCAACCACATAGCGATCTCCGACCTTGGTACGGGCTAAAGTCATATTGTGATCGGACAAAAAGCGCTCCAGGCCGAGATTGGACATAATCGTCGCAACAATACCACCGCCCTGCAAACGATCAGAGCGCGCCCATGATTCGGCAATTACCGCCAGAAGCTGATCACCATCAATTACGGTTCCATTTTCATCGACCAGCAGAACACGATCCGCATCACCATCCAGCGCAATGCCAACATCGGCACGAACTTCATGCACCTTCTTCATCAGGCCAATCGGGTGCGTCGAACCGCAATCCTCATTGATGTTAATGCCGTTCGGCTCATCATTGATGGTGATGACTTCGGCGCCAAGCTCCCACAGAGCCGCCGGTGCCACCTTGTAACCAGCCCCATTGGCGCAATCGACTACAACGCGCAGACCATTGAGCGAAATATTTCGCGGCAATGTGCGCTTAGCAAATTCGATATAGCGATAAATATCGCCATCGACGCGCTTGGCCTTACCCACTTCGCCATGGGTTGCAAGATGTGAAGACAAGTCGCTGTCAATCAGGCTCTCGATCTTAAGCTCAATCTCATCGGAGAGCTTGAAGCCATCAGGGCCGAAAAGCTTGATCCCATTGTCGTAGAAAGGATTATGCGAAGCGGAAATCATCACACCTATATCCGCACGCAAAGAACGACAGAGCATGGCAACAGCAGGTGTTGGAATAGGCCCCAGCAGAAACACATCCATTCCAGCAGCGGTGAAGCCTGCAACAAGCGCGTTTTCCAGCATATAGCCTGAACGACGCGTATCTTTGCCGATCACCACGCGCGAGGCTTGCCCCTTGCGACGGAAAATATGCCCGACAGCCATGCCAACTTTCATGGCAATATCCGGCGTCATCGGAAAGCTGTTTGCCTTGCCGCGAATGCCATCGGTTCCAAAATATTTGCGTGTCATATTCTTAGCCTTGCGTTGCGCCATAGAGCTATCTCGAAGCAATCAAATAGTGTCGTTCATTCAGAATGCGAAACAGCGATGGTCGTCGGGCCGCATCATGAAGCGGCGAAGTTATCAAGCTATTATCTCAAAACGACGCATCATTGCAATTTCACCTTTCGGGGAAAATCTGCTGCACGGGCGGTAGGCCGATGCACTTTGCTTATGATGCGCCCAAATCCTTAACCGAGCCTTTCAGGCAAGCTCATCTTAAAACGACAAGAGCCGGACGATATGCCCGGCTCTTGTAATTGTTTTCCAAGCGCTTATTGCGGCTGCGGGGTAGGCTCCATGCCAGGTTCACTGCCCGGTTCGTCACCCTTGCGCTTACGCGGGCTACCAGCTTTCGGAACGCCCGAACCGCGTGATGGCGTATCGCTGCCCTGATCGCGCGATGGCTTGTTGCCCGCAATCAGCTCCCTGATTTCGTCGCCGCTAAGCGTTTCATATTCAAGAAGACCTTCAGCAATCGCAATCCAATCCTCGCGTTTTTCGGTCAGGATACGGGTTGCTTCCGCATAGGCTTCATCAACGAGACGACGTACTTCGGCATCAATGATTTGCGCTGTTGCTTCCGAAACATTCTGCGTACGTGAAACCGAATGGCCCAGGAACACTTCTTCCTGATTTTCGCCATAGGCCACACGACCAAGCTTGTCGGAATAACCCCACTGCGTCACCATCGAACGAGCAAGCTTGGTGGCCTGCTGAATATCAGAGGAAGCACCTGAGGTAATATTTTCCTTGCCGAACTTCTGTTCTTCAGCAACGCGCCCACCCATCAGGATCGCAAGACGCGACACCATCCAGGTATAGGTTGCCGAATAACGGTCGCCTTCAGGCAACTGCATCACCATACCCAGCGCACGGCCGCGCGGAATAATTGTTGCCTTGTGAACAGGGTCCGTGCTCGGCACATTAATTGCAACGATAGCATGGCCCGCTTCATGATAGGCGGTATTGGCCTTTTCTTCCGGCGTCATAGCGGAGCGGCGTTCCGCACCCATCATGATCTTATCCTTGGCATCTTCAAATTCCTGCATGGTCACAAGGCGCTTGTTGCGACGTGCGGCCATCAAGGCAGATTCGTTGACGAGGTTAGCAAGATCGGCACCGGAGAAGCCCGGCGTGCCACGTGCGACAACCTTGAGATCGACATTGGGTGCAAGCGGAACATTGCGCACATGCACTTTAAGGATCTGCTCACGGCCAACAATATCCGGGTTCGGAACCACCACCTGACGGTCGAAACGGCCCGGACGCAGCAGTGCTGGATCAAGAACGTCAGGACGGTTGGTAGCAGCAATCAGAATGATTGATTCGTTGGCTTCAAAACCATCCATCTCGACCAGCAACTGGTTGAGGGTCTGTTCGCGTTCATCATTACCGCCGCCGAGGCCTGCACCACGATGACGACCGACCGCATCGATTTCGTCGATGAAGATAATGCAAGGCGCATTTTTCTTGGCCTGCTC
>Ga0308165_1004653_pt1 | contig 13364 bp, 11 predicted proteins | sample PhyWR2_FD_201032 | JGI IMG/M metagenome (GOLD analysis project Ga0308165, IMG submission 201032) | Phyllosphere microbial communities from UC Gill Tract Community Farm, Albany, California, United States - DLSLW.R2 | ecosystem: Host-associated > Plants > Phyllosphere > Unclassified | place: USA...
ACAAACTGTGATCAACTCAACATAAGCAGCGAATCCTATCAATGACGAGCAAAAGCGAATTTCTTATCCCAGCACGCGCCGATCTTGCGGCCGCACGCGAGGAATGGCTGAAAACGCTTAAAGACATGCGCCGTCTTTCGGAAAATACGCTTGAGGCCTATGAACGCGACACGCGGCAGTTTCTGCAATTTTTGACCGGGCATCTGGGTGAGCCGCCTTCGATCAAGGATGTCGGCAATTTGCGGGTGGCTGATCTGCGCTCCTATCTTGCCAACCGCCGCAATGATGGCGCAGGTGCACGCACGCTTGGCCGTGGTCTGGCCGGTGTTCGATCGCTGCTGCGCCATCTGGAAAAGCGCGGACTGGTCAATGCAGCAGGAGCGGCGGCCATACGTGCGCCACGCCAGCCTAAATCTCTGCCCAAGCCACTGACCGCAGAAGAGGCGCGTCGCGTCGTAGCCGCTAACGGTCAAATGGCCGAAGAGCCGTGGATTGCTGCCCGAAACGCAGCCGTGCTCACACTTCTTTACGGTTGCGGATTGCGCATTTCCGAAGCGCTTAATCTAACAGGCGATGCATTAAACGACACAACGGCGCTTTCGATCTCAATCACCGGCAAGGGCGGAAAGATGCGTATGGTGCCACTTCTTCCAGCGGTGCACCGTGCCGTGGCGCAATACCGGGAACTGTGCCCGTTTGATCTTTCAGCCGACAAGCCGCTGTTTCGCGGTGCAAAGGGCGGTATTCTGCATTCGGCAATCATCCAGCGCGAAATGCAAAAGCTGCGCGCTGGCCTCGGCCTGCCGGATACGGCAACGCCGCATGCGTTACGCCATTCCTTTGCCACGCATCTCTTGGGTAGGGGTGGCGATCTGCGCACTATCCAAGAACTCCTCGGCCACGCAAGCTTGTCGACAACGCAGGTCTATACCGGCGTTGACACCGCACGTCTTCTCGATGTGTACGACAAGGCGCATCCCCGCGCCTAGATGGTCTAACGGAACAATCAGCGTTCCCTTGCGTTAATCTTTCCAATGGTTGCAACCAACCGGAGGAAAACTAATGGTTGACCCACTTGATCCACGTAAAGACCCTCTGGTCAATCCGCGCCCCGGCGACCCACGGAGCGATCCCATGAGTGATCCGCTTGCAGATCCGATGGCAAGACCACCGCAACCGCGCGGAAGCAGCGGCATTATGCTGGCTGTCATTCTCATCGTAGCAATTCTGATCCTGGGCTTTTTCTTCTATCGTGGTGGCGACTCCACCGATACGTCTATGCCTTCCCCACCACCACCGGCAGCACAGGGTGAAACGACGACGCCACCGGCAGCGCCACCTGCTACCCCACCGGCAGCACAACCACCTGCACCACCGCCGCCCCCTGCCCCACCAGCACAAAACTAACAAAAAGGCCCCGCAATGCGGGGCCTTTTTACATTTCAATTAAACCGCAAGATCACATATGGATTGGCTTGGCAAAGGTCGCGAGTGCCGATTCACGCACAGCTTCCGACATGGTTGGATGCGCGTGGCAGGTGCGTGCGAGATCTTCGGACGAGCCACCGAATTCCATCAGAACCGCCAGTTCATGGATCATTTCACCGGCATTGTAGCCGAGAATATGCGCTCCAAGAACGCGATCTGTTGCCTTGTCGGCGAGGATCTTCACAAAACCATCCGTATGCTGCATGGCGCGTGCGCGACCGTTTGCAGTGAACGGGAACTTGCCGATCTTGTATTCCACGCCAGCGGCTTTGAGTTCTTCTTCGGTCTTTCCGACAGAAGCCACTTCCGGCTGCGTATAGACAACGCTTGGAATGACATCGAAATTCACATGTCCTGCCTGACCGGCGATGATTTCAGCAACCGCAATGCCTTCGTCCTCGGCCTTGTGTGCTAGCATCGGACCCTGAACAACATCGCCGATAGCATAGATGCCTTCGACATTGGTGCGCCAGTGACCGTCAATCGCAACACGACCGCGATCATCGACATTCACGCCAGCTTCCTGAAGACCCAGACCATCGGTGTAAGGACGACGGCCAGTCGAAATCAGAACTGCATCGGCTTCGATGGTCTCGGCATCGCCACCCTTAACCGGCTCAAAAGTTACTTTCGCGCCCTTAGCCGACTTTTCAACGCCGGTTACTTTTGCACCAAGCTTGAACGCAATGCCCTGCTTTTCAAGAAGGCGCTGGAACTGCTTGGAAACTTCACCATCCATCGCGCCAAGCACCTTGTCGAGATATTCGACAACTGTAACCTTTGCGCCAAGACGCGCCCAGACCGACCCCAGTTCCAGACCGATAACACCGCCACCAACGACGACGAGATGACCCGGAACTTTGTCGAAGGAAAGCGCGCCGGTTGACGACACGATGACCTTCTCGTCGATGTCTACCTTCACACCCGGAATGCCAGCAACATCAGAACCCGTTGCAATGATGATGTTTTTGGCTTCAATTTCCTGAACGCTGCCATCTTCGGCAGTCACGGAAACCTTGCCCTTGGCAACGATCTTGCCGGTGCCGATGAAAGACGTGATCTTGTTCTTCTTGAACAGAAACTCAACGCCCGACGTATTTGCTTTAACCGTCGTATCCTTATGCGCCAGCATCTTTTCGAGGTTGAGCTTTGGTGTGCCAACTTCGACGCCCAGCGTGTCAAAGGAATGACCAGCTTCAGCAAACACTTCCGATGCATGCAACAGCGCCTTTGAAGGAATGCAGCCGACATTGAGACAGGTGCCGCCGAAGGTCTTGCGCTTTTCCACCACGGCCACCGAAAGGCCAAGCTGTGCGGCCTTGATTGCGGCCACATATCCGCCGGGGCCAGTACCGATGACAACCACATCGTAAGACATTGAATGATCCTTCTTCAGTCGATTTTAGACAGGCCGTTGCGGCCTTTAAACTTTACTATGTCCGGTTAGCCGGTCATTCCTCAGGTGTGCAAGATTTGAACCGAAAGCTTTCAAACTGAAGCGGTTTTTCCGGCTTCGCTGCACCAAAATCATAACCATCAAGCGCGGTCACGAGATCGGGAAACAAAATCGCCTGTGCTGCGGGTTCATCGGCCTTCGGCAACACATCGGCTTCCGCTCCTTCTTTGAGCGCGTAAACAACACTCTGCCAAAGGCTGCAATCATCGAGGTCTTCCGGATCCGTGCCGCCGTTTTTGCAATTATAAGTAATGAGCGCATAGGGACGTGCAACACCCTCTTCCGGCCATATCACAAGACCTGAGAGTTTAAACTCCGGCTTGTCATCAGCAGTAATTGTAAATTCATTGGTCGGTGCCGGACTCATCTTGAGCGCATTCGACTGCGCGGCATGAAAGGTCAGCGTGTAAGCGTCACCCTGATCGCGATAAGTCGCGCGGTTCTGCGAGCATGCAGCCTGAACAGCACTTGAGAAAACCGTCACAGCAAGCGCTGATGCAGCCACCACTTTGCAAAGCTTTTTAACGTCATGCATCCGTCGGTTCTCCTCAATCATCCGGCAGCGATTACTGCGCTTTCGCCCTGTTACTGCGCTTTCGCGATGGCAAGTTTGAGACCAAGGGCAATGAAAACCACGCCACTTGTTCGGTCGATCCACTTTGAAGCACGCGAGAAAACCGCACGCATCTTTGGGGTCGTCATAAACAGGCTAACCCCGATAAACCATGAAATCAAAGCCGTTGCCATCACAACACCGTAGCCAAGCTTAACCTCGGTAGGCGTCTGAAGGCTGATGACCGTCGAGAAAATCGACAGGAAGAAGAACACAGCCTTTGGGTTCAGCGCATTAGCGGCAAAGCCCAGGCTGAACGCCCGAAGTGCGCTCTGTGCGGCGCGTGGTTCCTGTTTGCTCATATCGACATCGATCTTGGTTGAACCTGCACGCAACGCTTTAATGCCGATATAGACCAGATAAGCCACACCGCACCATTTCACGATATTGAAGAGATAGATCGACTGGGAAATAATCAGCCCAAGACCAAGCACCGTATAAGTGACATGCATCATAAAGGCTGCACCGATACCAAAGCTAGTGATGATCGCCTCGCGACGACCCTGCATAAGCGACTGACGGATAACCATGGCGAGATCGGCACCGGGCGAGACGATAGCGAAAACAAAGATCGCCATCAGGGATGCAAGTTCAAACAGATAGGGATGCATCACGTTTCCTCAGCCCTGTATCAATAAGATACCGTCAACGATCAAAAAACCAGATTGAAAATCATCATCGCAAGCCCGATCAGTGAGCCAACCCAGACCAGCGAGCGAATATAAGGAATACCCGCAAGATAAAGCGGAATATAGATGATGCGACAGATAAACCATATCCACGCACCATAAAGCCCGACAGTTGCTGCATCACCCTTAAACACAAGTGCCAAAGCGAGCGCAACAAATGCCGGGTAGGTTTCGCGGAAATTGTTGGAAGCGCGTTCCGCACGACCGGCCAGATGACCAGAGGGCTTTTGCCCATCATCGCGCGAACCCGCATTCCATTGGGAACCGAGTTCCCTCGTCACCGTCCAGCCCTGCAGAAGGATGTGAAAAACCAGCAGAACGACACTCCAGCCAATCAGCGGGAGAAAAGGTGACGATGAAAACATACCCGGCTCCATCCTTATTTGCGATTAAAGATCAAGAACCAGACGTTCTGGATCTTCCAGGCTTTCCTTAACGCGGACGAGGAAGGTCACAGCTTCCTTGCCGTCAACGATGCGATGATCGTAGCTCAGTGCAAGATACATCATCGGGCGGATGACGATCTGGCCGCCGACAACAACCGGACGATCCTGAATCTTGTGCATGCCGAGAATACCCGACTGCGGAGAGTTGAGGATCGGCGAAGACATCAGCGAGCCGTAAACGCCACCATTGGTGATGGTGAAAGTGCCGCCCTGCATATCAGCCATCGAAAGCGAACCATCGCGTGCAGCTTTCGCAAGACGACCCAGTTCCTTTTCAACGCCAGCGATCGAACGCTGATCGGCATCGCGGATGACAGGAACAACAAGGCCCTTGTCGGTGCCGACAGCCATGCCGACGTGAGCAAAGTTCTTGTAGATGATGTCGGTGCCGTCAATCTCGGCGTTAACAGCCGGTATTTCCTTCAGCGCATGGGTCACAGCCTTCGTGAAGAAACCCATGAAGCCGAGCTTAACGCCGTGCTTCTTCTCAAAAATGTCCTTGTAACGAGCACGAAGCTCCATAACAGCAGACATATCGACTTCGTTATAAGTCGTGAGCATTGCAGCGGTGTTCTGCGCATCTTTCAGACGACGTGCAATGGTCTGACGCAAACGGGTCATCTTCACGCGTTCTTCGCGTGGTGCATCATCAGCCGATGAAGCAGGACGTGCAGCAGCAGGCGCTGCTGCCGGGGCGCTTGATACGCCTTTGGCGATTGCGTCGAGAACGTCGCCCTTCAAAACCTGACCGCGCTTGCCAGAACCTTCAACCTGATCAGCCGACAGGCCTTTTTCAGTGAGGATTTTGGAGGCAGCAGGCGCTGGCTGCATGGCAGGACCAGAGGTCGAGGCAGCTGGAGCAGAAGCCGCAGGTGCGGCGGCGGCAGCTGGCTTGGCTTCTTCCTTCTTCGGAGCAGGTGCTGCAGCAGCGCCGTCACTCGAAATCTGGCCGAGCAATGCGTTCACTTCAACCGTGTCGCCTTCCTGCGCCACGATTTCGGCAAGAACGCCAGCGCTCGCTGCCGGAACTTCAATTGTCACCTTATCGGTTTCCAGTTCCACCAGCGGTTCGTCAGCAGCGATTGTGTCGCCAACCTTCTTGAACCACTTTCCGATGGTTGCCTCAGTAACGGACTCCCCAAGCGTGGGAACGCGAATTTCGGTGGCCATGGTTTCTTCTTCCGTGATCTTCGATCTTTAGATTTATGTTCAATTCAATATGAAGCGGCCTTTGCAAACCGCTTCTTACTGACAATTCAATTAGTTTCCGAGTGCATCCTCGAGGAAAGCCTCAAGCTGCGCAAGGTGCTTCGACATCAGACCCGTTGCAGGCGAAGCCGCTGCCGGACGACCGGTGTAGCGAACGCGCTGATGCTTGGCGTCGATATGTGCAAGAACCCATTCGAGATACGGGTCGATGAACGACCACGCACCCATGTTCTTCGGCTCTTCCTGACACCAGACGATTTCTGCCTGACGGAAGCGCGACAGCTCATTGATGAGCGCCTTTGCCGGGAACGGGTAAAGCTGTTCGACACGCAGCAGATAGACATCGTCGATGCCACGCTTTTCGCGCTCTTCGTAAAGATCGTAATAGACCTTGCCCGAGCACAGAACGACGCGGCGGATCTTGCCATCCTTCTGAAGCTTGATGCCCTCGCCCTTGTTGTACTGCGCATCATCCCAAAGCAGACGGTGGAACGATGAATCGCCCGACAGTTCGTTGAGGCTCGACACAGCACGCTTGTGGCGCAACAGCGACTTTGGCGTCATCATGATCAGCGGCTTGCGGAAGTCACGCTTCATCTGACGGCGCAGGATGTGGAAGTAGTTAGCCGGCGTTGTTACGTTGGCAACCTGCATGTTGTCTTCCGCACACATCTGCAACCAACGTTCCAGACGTGCAGACGAATGCTCAGGACCCTGACCTTCATAGCCATGCGGCAGAAGGCAGACGAGACCCGACATACGAAGCCACTTGCGTTCACCCGACGAGATGAACTGATCGAACACGACCTGTGCACCATTGGCAAAATCGCCAAATTGAGCTTCCCAGAGCACCAAAGCGCGCGGATCGGACAGCGAATAACCATATTCGTAACCGAGCACGGCTTCTTCCGAAAGCATTGAGTTGATGGCTTCGTAGATTGCCTGACCCTTCTGAATGTTGTTCAGCGGGGTATAGCGGTTCTGGTTGACCTGATCATAAAGAACCGTGTGGCGCTGCGAGAAGGTGCCGCGTTCCACGTCCTGACCCGACAAACGGATCGGGCTTCCATCAGTCACCAGCGAGCCGAAAGCCAGCGATTCAGCAGTTGCCCAATCGATACCTTCGCCAGTGTCGATCATCTTGGCGCGGTTATCGAGGAAGCGCTGGATCGTGCGATGGACATTGAAATCCTTCGGCACTTCCACGAGCTTCTTACCGATTTCTTTCAGCGTCTTGATCGGAACGCCGGTCTTGCCGCGACGCTGTTCGTCAGCATTATCTGCCGTGCGCAAACCGCTCCACGCACCGTCAAACCAGTCAGCTTTGTTCGGCTTGTAGCTCTGACCAGCTTCAAATTCCTGTTCAAGCTTTTCACGCCAGTCAGCCTTCATCTTGTCGATGTCAGCCTGTGCAAGCAAACCTTCGGCAATCAGTTTTTCGCTGTAAAGCTGCACGGTCGTCTTATGTGCGCGGATTTCCTTATACATCAACGGCTGGGTGAATGAAGGTTCGTCACCTTCATTGTGGCCGAAGCGGCGGTAGCAGAACATGTCCACAACAACCGGCTTGTGGAAGATCATGCGGAATTCCATCGCGACCTTGGCGGCGAAAACCACGGCTTCCGGATCATCACCATTGACGTGGAAGATCGGCGCTTCGATCATCTTTGCCACATCCGATGGATAAGGCGACGAACGTGAGAAAGCCGGATTGGTGGTGAAACCGATCTGGTTGTTGATAATGAAATGCAGCGTACCACCAACGCGGTGACCCTTCAGACCCGAAAGACCGAGGCACTCAGCAACAACACCCTGACCTGCGAAAGCGGCATCACCGTGCAGCAGCAGCGGCAGAACTTTTGCGCGTTCAGTCAGCGGCACCATGTCATCGCGGGTACGACCAACAAGCAGATCCTGCTTGGCGCGTGCCTTGCCCATGACAACCGGATTAACGATTTCGAGGTGCGACGGGTTGGCAGTCAGCGAAAGGTGAACCTTGTTGCCATCGAACTCGCGGTCCGACGAAGCGCCAAGATGGTACTTCACGTCGCCCGAACCTTCCACATCGTCAGGCGCATAAGAGCCGCCCTTGAACTCATGGAAAATGGCGCGGTGCGGCTTGCCCATAACTTGGCTAAGCACGTTCAGGCGACCACGGTGCGCCATGCCGAGCACGACTTCCTTGAGGCCCATCTGACCGCCACGCTTGACGATCTGCTCCAGCGCCGGGATCAGCGATTCACTGCCATCAAGACCGAAACGCTTGGTGCCCTTATACTTCACATCGATAAACTGCTCGAAACCTTCGGCTTCAATCAGCTTCGACAAAATAGCCTTCTTGCCTTCGACCGTGAAAGCATAAGCTTTATCCGGGCCTTCGATACGTTCCTGAATCCAGGCCTTTTCGATCGGGTCCGAAATATGCATGAATTCGACGCCGACATTGCCGCAATAGGTGCGCTTGAGAATTTCAAGCATCTGCGGAACGGTCGCATATTCAAGGCCAAGAACGTTATCGATGAAGATCTTGCGATCATAATCGGCAGGCGTAAAGCCATAAGTTGCCGCATCAAGTTCGCTAAAGTCGTTTGGCTTTTCAGCAAGACCAAGCGGATCGAGATTGGCATGAAGATGGCCGCGCATGCGATACGCGCGGATCATCATAATGGCGCGAACGCTATCGCGTGCAGCCTGCGCAATCTCTTGCGACGTCAGTGCAGCAGCAGCGGCACCTGCTTTGGCATCGCCATTTGCGGCTTTGCCCTTCAGCTTGTCGGTCACATGCTTTTCAACGTCAGCCCAATTGCCATCAAGTGCTGAAATCAGCTCGCCATTGGCCGGAATCGGCCAGTTTGGCTTGGTCCACGACGCGCCCTGCGCATTCTTGCGCACATCATCGGCGTCGTCTTTAAGCTGCGCAAAGAAATCGCGCCATTCCTGATCAACCGATGTGGGATCATCCTCATACTTGGCGTATAGCTCCTCGATATAGTCGGCATTGCCGCCATAGAGGAATGAGGTAAGGGCGAAAACGTCGTTGGCCTGTTCTTGCCTTGCCATAACCTAATCCGGAGCCTCCGCTCCGTCTCCTTGTAGTAGCTCATCATGCGCGGGCCGGAAGCTCTCTCAACTTCATCCCTCACGCCGCCGGGGAGGAACCACAACAGACCCCGGCATAACTCGTTTAAAAGCATAACTCGTTTACAAATCAGTCTCTGCGGGAGAATGATGGCCAAAGCCTGACATTCCATTAAACCGACCACATCCGGTTCGTGCTTTTTACGACTAACCCGGCAGCAGCTTTCGCCACTGCCGGTATACTCTTACTCAGCTAAACAGTCTCAGCCCTTGAGGACTTCAACCAGCGTCTTGCCAAGCTGTGCTGGCGAAGGAGACACGCGAATGCCAGCCGATTCCATGGCTGCAATCTTGTCTTCTGCGCCGCCCTTGCCACCGGAGATCACTGCGCCTGCATGGCCCATGGTGCGTCCGGCTGGAGCAGTACGGCCAGCGATGAAGCCAACCATCGGCTTCGAACGACCGCGCTTTGCTTCATCCTTGATGAACTGCGCTGCATCTTCTTCAGCAGAGCCACCAATTTCACCGATCATGACAATCGACTTGGTTTCATCGTCCGCGAGGAACATTTCCAAAACGTCGATGAACTCAGTGCCCTTGACCGGATCGCCGCCGATACCAACAGCAGTGGTCTGGCCGAGGCCTTCGTTCGAAGTCTGGAACACTGCCTCATAGGTAAGTGTGCCGGAGCGGGAAACAACACCCACCGAACCCTTCTTGAAGATATTGCCCGGCATAATGCCGATCTTGCATTCTTCAGGGGTCAGGATGCCGGGGCAGTTTGGTCCGAGCAGGCGCGACTTCGAGCGTTCCAGACGCTCCTTGACGCGAACCATGTCCATGACCGGAATGCCTTCGGTGATGCAGACAATGAAGCCAACTTCAGCTTCGATTGCTTCAATGATTGCATCGGCTGCGCCTGCTGGCGGAACGTAGATCACCGATGCGTCCGCACCTGTGCGTTCCTTGGCTTCAGCAACAGTTGCGAAGATCGGAAGCTTTTGTCCCGTCGAGCCTTCCCAGGTTTCGCCACCCTTTTTCGGATGGATACCGCCGACCATCTGCGTGCCATAATAAGCAAGCGCCTGTTCGGTGTGGAAAGTACCGGTCTTGCCGGTCAGGCCCTGTACGAGAACCTTGGTGTCCTTGTTAACGAGAATGGACATGCCTTAGTTTCCCTTCACTGCAGCGACGATTTTCTGCGCCGCATCGTCGAGATCGTCAGCCGAAATAACATTCAGGCCCGATTCGTTGATGATCTTCTTGCCGAGTTCCACATTGGTGCCTTCAAGACGCACAACCAATGGAACCTTGAGGCCGACTTCCTTGACCGCAGCGATAACGCCTTCAGCGATGACGTCGCACTTCATGATGCCACCGAAGATATTGACCAGAATACCCTGGACAGCCGGATCAGCGGTGATGATCTTGAACGCAGACGTTACTTTCTCCTTGGTAGCGCCGCCACCAACGTCGAGGAAGTTAGCTGGCTCAGCACCGTAGAGCTTGATGATGTCCATCGTTGCCATGGCAAGGCCTGCGCCGTTGACCATGCAGCCGATGTTGCCATCAAGAGCGACGTAAGCGAGATCGTGCTTGGAAGCTTCGATTTCCTTTTCGTCTTCTTCCGACAGATCGCGCAATTCGACAATGTCAGCGTGACGGAACAGTGCATTGCCGTCGAACGATACCTTGGCATCGAGAACGCGCACGCGGCCATCGGTCATGACGATCAGCGGGTTGATTTCCAGAAGGCTCATATCCTTATCGGTGTAAGCCTTGTAGAGGATCGGGAACAGCTTGAGGCCGTCTTCACGCGCTGCACCTTCAAGCTTCAGCGCGTCGGCGAGCTTGTTGGCGTCTTCATCAGTCACGCCCTTGGCAGGATCGATAGCAACGGTGATGATCTTCTCAGGTGTTTCTTCAGCAACAGCTTCAATGTCCATGCCGCCTTCGGTCGAAACGACGAAAGCAGGACGGCCAACGGTGCGGTCGATGAGGATCGAGAGATAAAGCTCGCGCTCAATATCTGCGCCATCTTCGATGTAAAGACGGTTGACCTGCTTGCCAGCGTCACCGGTCTGCTTGGTCACGAGCGTGTTGCCGAGCATTTCCTTGGCGTGGGAAACAACTTCTTCGATCGACTTTGCAAGACGAACGCCGCCCTTGGCATCCGGGCCGAGTTCCTTGAACTTGCCCTTGCCGCGCCCACCAGCATGGATCTGGCTCTTGACGACATAAAGCGGGCCCGGAAGCGTCTTTGCCCATTCTTCCGCCTGTTCGACGGAATAAACAGCCACACCATTGGCGATTGGTGCGCCATAAGTGTGGAGCAGGCGCTTAGCCTGGTATTCGTGAATATTCATCTGGTTGTCCTCTGCGGATTAACAGCCGGAAAAGGCCGGAACTCTTTCATGAGCGATCCGGCCTTGTCTGGAACTTATTTCAGTGACGGTGCGATGCCGACGCAAGCTTCACAAAGACCGGCTACAGAAGCGACCGACTTTTCGAACTCGGCCTGCTCACTCTTATCGAGATCGATCTCGATAATACGTTCAACGCCATTGGCACCGATCACGGTTGGAACGCCGACATACATGTCGTTGACGCCATACTGGCCTGTCAGCTGTGCTGCCACTGGCAGAACGCGCTTCTTGTCCTTGAGGTAGGATTCAGCCATCTGAATGGCCGAAGCTGCCGGTGCGTAGAATGCCGAGCCGGTCTTGAGCAAGCCGACGATTTCTGCGCCGCCATCACGGGTGCGCTGAATGATCTTGTCGAGCTTTTCCTGTGTGGTCCAGCCCATCTTGACGAGGTCTGGAAGCGGGATACCAGCAACGGTCGAGTAACGAGCGAGCGGAACCATGCTGTCGCCGTGGCCACCAAGCACGAATGCAGTGACGTCTTCGACCGATACGTTGAATTCTTCCGAAAGGAAGTAGCGGAAACGGGCGCTGTCGAGAACGCCAGCCATGCCGACAACCTTGTGTGCTGGCAGACCGGAGAACTTCTGCAAAGCCCAGACCATCGCATCAAGCGGGTTGGTGATACAGATCACGAAAGCTTCAGGTGCATATTTTGCAATACCTGCGCCGACCTGTTCCATGACCTTGAGGTTGATACCCAGAAGATCGTCGCGGCTCATGCCCGGCTTACGCGGCACGCCTGCGGTGACGATGACAACGTCTGCGCCTTCGATTGCGGCATAGTCGTTTGCACCGGTGAACTTCGCATCAAAACCGTCAACCGGTGAAGATTCTGCAATATCCAGTCCCTTACCCTGCGGAGTACCTTCCGCAATATCGAAAAGGACGACGTCGCCGAGTTCCTTCAGACCAGCAAGATGAGCGAGCGTGCCGCCGATCATACCGGAGCCGATGAGGGCAATCTTGTTGCGTGCCATGTTGTTTCTTTCCTCAAGTTTGATCCAGAAACGCATGAAGCTATCCGGTTTCCTCCCGGAAAACGCGTCTGCGCTGCGAGGGTTCGATAGGACTCTTTGCAAAAAAACTCAACTCATTATTTTGCGACCAATGTTTTCAATCGGTTAGATTTATATGTTCTTACGTAAACGTAAGATAATTTGGCAAAATGTAGGCAATGAGTCTCCTCGTCCGGCTGTTTCCTATCCCTTGAAACAAGACAGCGCGTCCGCAAATGATTTTGCTGGTGAGTACAATCGATATGGAGACAACTGCATTCCACCCAAGCTGTATTCGATCAACATAGCCCGCTGATGATATAAGTCGAGTCTGTGGCAGTTCGATGATGGTAAAGGGCGATACACCACTCACTTTACTGTGTTGCTTGCTCTGCAAATGCTTCCAGATATTCAGCGCTCTGCATTTCAAACAGGCGGGAAGCCGTGCGATCAAACTCGAAGGCTTCCACCCCCTGCTTAGCTTCGTAAAGCTTTTCAGGCTCCGCTTCGGCCGAAACAAACAGCCGTGCATGATGATCATAAAGAACGTCGATCAGCAGAATAAAGCGCTTGGCCTCATTGCGGCGCGAATGGTCAAGCACCGGCACATCGTCAATAAAAAGCGTCTGATAGCGCGTGACAATGGCAATATAATCGTTAGCCGCAAGCGGCTGAGCGCAAAGCTCATCAAACGTAAAGCGTGCAGCACCCGGCACAGACTGGCGCACTGGAATGTCGCGCCCCTTGATGTGAATCACGTCGGGCTTTTCTTGCCGACCATCCTTATGCGCAGTCCATGCGGCATCCATGCGCTTGGTCGTCTCGGAATTAAGCGGGGTCAGATAGACCGGCTGGCGATCCAGCTTTTCCAGACGATAATCGGTACGCGAATCGAGATTGATCACGTCGACATGCTGTTTGAGAATATCGACAAAGGGCAGAAACAGCTGGCGGTTCAGACCAT
>Ga0308165_1004654_pt1 | contig 13364 bp, 11 predicted proteins | sample PhyWR2_FD_201032 | JGI IMG/M metagenome (GOLD analysis project Ga0308165, IMG submission 201032) | Phyllosphere microbial communities from UC Gill Tract Community Farm, Albany, California, United States - DLSLW.R2 | ecosystem: Host-associated > Plants > Phyllosphere > Unclassified | place: USA...
GCCTGGGTAGGGAATTGAGCAATATATTTCTTCATATTTGCATCGGTCATTTTGAAAGGGTAGATGTTGACTGGAATATTCTCCTGACCGGCATTTCTGGCTTCAACGCCTAAAACATAAACCTCTTTAATTTTCTCGTCTGTTAGTGGGATACAGCCAACGGTTACGCAATTGCCATGGATGTAAATGTCGCTTCCAGGTTTTCTATCCTTTCCGGTTCGCGCATAATCCACGGTATTTGGATAATTTACCCCCAGCGATAAGTGAAAATTACTCATCGGATTAAAAACATTAATGTAATAAAAACCTTCCGGCGTTTGTCCGTCACCTTCAATTACTTTTGGGCCAATGGTGCCAGAATGTGCACAGAAATCGTAAGTTCTAAATAACGAATAAGTTTTAGCCGAATTATTCTTTATCCATACTTCCAGTTTGCCTTCTGTTTTATAGGCATTGATTACCATTGAAAATTGATCGCCATAACCACCAGCCTGAAGAAATTTCCTCAAGGTTTCCCATTTTTCACTGTACGCTTTTTCTACTCTTTCGAATTTAATTTGTGTGGCTTTAAAATTGTTTTGGGCATTCACCATAAGGCTTAGAGACAGTAAAAACGTTAAACAGATTAATTTCATAAAGATTGATTTGGTTTAAAAATAGGGATTTAACCACAGAGCGCATAGCGTTCTCTTTTTTTACCACAAAGATCACCAAGAAAAGGCACGAAGTACATTGAGTTGGGCGCTTAAAAACAGTTTAGGTAATCCGTGTTCCTCAGTTTAAAACTCAGTGAACTTTGTGGTTAAATGAAGTTGTATTTTAGCCCTCGCATAAATTCTTTACAGACAATAATCTTGAAAATTTCCCCAAAATTACCATCTTTATGAATTATGACTGTTTTTTTTTCGGGTACATCTATTTTGTTTTTTCTGGGTTGCTTGGCCTTAGGCGTATTGTACGCATGGTTGCTTTATCGTAACAACAAAAATTTAGATAAAAAACTTCAGTATGCCCTTACGGCGTTGCGTATAATCGTTGTAACAACTGTTGCTTGGTTAATATTTGCACCGCTCATCAAAACATTAAATTACACCTTAAATAAACCAGTAATCATTATCGGACAAGATAATTCCTTGTCTGTTGGTCAGGTAAAAGCTGCCGGTTTTGATCAAAAATTATATGAACAAAATCTTAAAGCCTTACAAGATAAACTTTCGGATAAGTATGAAGTAAAAACACTTCATTTTGGTGATGAGGTAGCAGAAGGTTTCGATTTTAAAAATCAGGGTAAATTAACGGATGCTTCTGCGTTTTTTCAGAAAGTGAGGGATGAGTATACCAACAGAAATGTTGGGGCCATTATTTTAGCAACCGATGGTATTTTTAATCACGGTGGAAATCCGCTGTATAGCGTAAATCAGATTAATGCCCCGGTTTATACCATTGCCCTGGGCGATAGTATCCCAAAACGCGATGTCTTAATTTCGAACGTAAATTACAATAACATTGTGTACCTGGATGATGATTTTACAGTAGAAGTTCAGGTGCAGGCTTTTCAGAGTGATGGCGAAAACACCGCTTTAACGGTAAACCAAAATGGTGTTAAAGTTGAACAACAAAATGTGGCTGTTAATGGAAGTTCTTTTGTTAAAACCATTCCGATTAAAATTAATGCGGGTAAAATCGGTGTTCAAAAATATACAGTTCAGCTGGGAGCCTTAAAAAATGAAATCACAACCCGCAATAATATTCAGACATTTTATGTAGAGGTGATTGATGGCCGACAAAAAGTATTGTTGGCTGCAGTTGCACCGCACCCTGATTTAGGCGTTTTAAAGGAGGCTATTTCACTAAATAAACACTACGAAGCTAAACTAGCCCTTGCTGATGATTTAAGTACAACAGATCCGTCGAAATTCGATTTAATTGTATTGTACCAACTACCGGATGCGCAAAATATATCAGTTAGTTTTTTAAAGAAATTAGCAGGTTTAAAGAAACCGATTTGGTATATTTTAGGCGCACAAAGCAATATAAATTCTTTTAATCAGGTACAAAACCAGGTAAACCTAAGTGCAGCAAACGGATCCATCCAGGAAGTTTATGCCGATTTTGCAAGTGGTTTTACAAGTTTTAATCTTACTGAAGATGATAAGAAGCAGTTTTCAGCTTTTGATCCGCTACTAAGTCCGTTTGGAAGGTTAACAGTTAATCCAGGCGCAATACCTGTTTTTAACCAGCGTATCGGTAAAGTAAGCACGCAACAGCCATTATTGTTCTTCGCCAATGAAAATGGCTTAAAGGCAGGCTATTTAATGGGAGAGGGGCTTTGGAGATGGAAACTTTCAGAAGCTGAAAATGAAAGCAATCAGTCAGTTTTAAATGATCTGATTTCGAAAACGGTTCAATATCTTTCCGTTAAAGATGATAAGCGTAGGTTTAAAGTGTTTACTTCAAAATCGGCTTACGATGAAAATGAAAGCATTCAGTTTAACGGCACGCTTTATAACGACAGTTATCAGCCTGTAAACGAATCAGAAGTTAATCTTCAGGTTAAAAATGAAGCTGGAAAAGTATTTAATTATATCTTTTCCAAAACTGAAAATGGTTATCAGCTGGATGCTGGTACCATGCCTGCAGGGAATTATGCTTATTTAGCCAATACAGAACTGGGTGGAAAGAAATTTACAGCCACCGGTAGCTTCTATATAAATGCATTGATTGCAGAATTTCAACAGACAACAGCTAACCACCAGCTTTTAAATACGATTGCTAAACAAAGCAATGGTAAATTGTTTATGCCGGTAGATTTGCTCAAAATAGCCGATGAGATTACTAAAAACGAAAATATTAAAACCATCAGTTACGAAGATCGAAAATACGATGAGTTGATCAGCGTGAAATGGCTTTTTGGCTTAATTATGATTTTGCTTGGAACAGAGTGGTTTTTGAGAAAAAGGAACGGGGAACTTTAAGTTCTTAGGTTTGATGTGCAGTCAGATGTTACCATCTGACTGTGAGAAAAATTTAAGATTTATTGTAAGAATGATGATCCGTTATTTAAGTAACTTTTTAAGTGTCAGATAATAATATCTGACACCATGAAAAAAATCTATTGTTATGGGATTAAGAAACAGGAATTTATTTCTGGAGAAGAAATGTTTTTTCGTGACTACCAGTTGCTTCAAACATTTAAAACTTCTTGAAAGCAGTCCGTGTAAATTAATAATTGCGAATAGTTTAAATTTCATCGCTGTTAAATACAAGATTTCAATTCTTGGATATGTAATTATGCCTAATCACTTTCATGTTTTATTCTATTTTAACGATGAAAATAAATTGTCGGATAGCATGCGCGATTTAAAGAAGTTTTGTGCCTTTGAAGTACGTAAGTATCTTGAGTCTAACCAAAGTTTATTGCTGAATTTGATAAGGATTGATAATGATAAACAGGTTTTTAAAATTTGGGACGATAGATTTGATGATGTTTGGATTGGAAGTAAAGAGCTTCTAGAAATTAAACTGGAGTATATTCATCAAAACCCATTACAATCTCATTGGAATTTGAGTGAATATCCTGAGGAGTACCGTTTTAGTAGTGCTGCATTTTATTTAGGAAATCCAGAAAATATTGTTGACTTAACTGATTATAGAGATGTTTTTGAATGATCGACTTAGTTTGAGTGATGTGCAGTCAGATGTTACCATCTGACTGTGAAGGGCATCTTTTAATTGGCATTACAATAATGGCAATTGTAATTTTGAACAATTTTGAGTGTCAGATGGTAACATCTGACACCACGGAGAGTTTAATCTTGATTTTACTCGGTACAGAGTGGTTTTTAAGGAAAAGGAACGGGGAACTTTAAGTTTTTAAGTTTAATGTGCAGTCAGATGTTACCATCTGACTGTGAGAAAATTTTAAGATTCATTGTAAGAATGATGATCCGTTATTTAAGTAACTTTTTAATTGTCAGATGGTAACATCTGACACCACGAAAAAACTAACTTAATGCCATTCATCTCGGTAAACAAACTTAGGCATGTGCCATTCAAAGCGGATAGAAAGTAGCCTTAATGTTAATCCGGTTATAGCAGCTGTAATGGTGGCCAGCATTTCGCTTCCGTGAAAATGCTCTATACCGATATATACAGCACCGGTAACTATCGCGGCACTGGCATAAATCTCTTTTCTAAAAAGAAATGGAACTTCATTACAAAGCACATCACGAAGTACCCCACCAGCACAGCCAGTAATCATACCACTAAAAAGTACAATTAAATAAGGTAAATGAATTTCTTGTGCAACCTGGCAGCCAATTATGGTAAAAACCACTAAACCTAAAGCATCCAGATAGAGAAAAAGCTTTTTGAGTTTAGTCATTATGGAGGCGATAAAAGCGGCAAGCAAAGCTGCTACAGCAGTTATTACCAAATACTCAGGGTGCTCTACCCAGCTCATAGGATAATGCCCGAATAATACATTTCTTACCGTTCCGCCACCTAAGGCCGTAACCCAGGCAATAATACAAACGCCAACCCAATCCATATCACGTCTGCCGGCAGATAGTGCAGCAGTCATTGCTTCAGCTGTTATGGCAATAATATAGAGGATGTGGAGCATTCTACTGGTTAACTGTTTGAATGGGTTAATCGGTTAACTGAAAGAGAAATTGTTTTATGGTTTATTGTTAACTCAAACTGTAAAATTTTAACTGAACACTTCCAACTGAAAATTAATCTTTCTTCTCTTCCTGGATAATTACAAAAACATCTTCATTGTCTTTTTTCATGAAGTATTTTTCGCGGGCAAATTTTTCAGCCGTATTGAGGTTGGTATTCAGTTCGTTTAAATCTTTTTTAACCTGAGCGGTTTCTTTCTCAAAATATTCTTTTTCTTCCTGTAACTTATTGGCCTGACTGCGGTATTCGTATTGCGACATCATATCGTTTTTGTCGAAAAACAGCATCCACATCGCAAAAGCGACAGTAGCAAGGAAATATTTATTGCGAAAAAGATCTATTAAACGTTTCATATATGATATGAGATTTTAGATGTGAGATTTGAGAAGATCAAATCCAACAAACAAATATAGTATTAAAATAAAAACATCCGAAGATTTAAAATCTCCGGATGTTTCGCAAATAAGTTTTTCAACTTGTTAACACCTCTCTGCCTTTGGCATCTCTCTTAAAGGAGAGAAGAAGAAGTCCCCTTCAGGGGATTTAGGGGTTATTTCTTAGCGTATTTGAATTTCGAACCGATAAAACGAGCGTTTTCACCCAATTCTTCTTCAATACGTAATAATTGATTGTATTTTGCAATCCTGTCTGAACGTGATGCAGAACCCGTTTTAATCTGTCCACAGTTTAATGCTACAGCTAAATCTGCAATGGTAACATCTTCAGTTTCTCCAGAACGGTGACTCATTACCGAAGTATAACCACTGTTTTGTGCTAAAGTAACCGCATTAATGGTTTCAGTTAAAGAACCGATCTGGTTCACTTTTACCAAGATTGAGTTTGCCGTATCTTCATCAATACCACGTTGTAAACGCGTTACGTTAGTAACAAATAAATCATCACCAACCAACTGAACGTGGTCGCCAATTTTATCTGTTAAGCTTTTCCAGCCAGTCCAGTCGTTTTCATCCATTCCATCTTCGATTGAAATAATTGGATATTTTGCAGAAAGATCAGCTAAATATTGAGCTTGTTCTTCGCTAGAACGGATAACGCCCGTAGCACCTTCGAATTTTGTGTAATCGTATTTGCCATCTTTGTAAAATTCAGATGAAGCACAATCTAAAGCCAAGCAAATTTGCGAACCTGATTTGTAACCAGCAGTTTCAATTGCTTTTAATACTGTTTCAATTGCATCTTCAGTACCATCAAAAGTTGGTGCAAAACCACCTTCATCACCCACAGCGGTAGATAAACCTCTATCGTGAAGGATTTTTTTCAGGCTATGGAAAACTTCAGTTCCCCAACGTAAAGCTTCAGAGAATGAAGGAGCGCCAACTGGCATAATCATAAATTCCTGGAAAGCAATTGGCGCATCAGAGTGAGAACCACCGTTGATAATGTTCATCATCGGAATTGGTAAAGTGTTTGCGTTAACACCACCAATGTAACGGTATAATGGTTGGCCAATTTCATCAGCAGCAGCTTTAGCAACCGCTAAAGAAACACCTAAAATTGCATTAGCTCCTAGGTTACCTTTGTTTTCGGTACCGTCTAGGTCGATCATTAATTTATCGATTGCATTTTGTTCAAAAACATCAATACCTCTTAATGCATCAGCAATTTTAGTATTTACATTTTCTACAGCTTTTAAAACACCTTTACCTAAATATGTAGATTTATCACCATCACGTAATTCAACAGCCTCATATTGTCCAGTAGATGCACCGCTTGGTACAGCTGCACGGCCAAAAGCGCCTGCCTCTGTTACTACTTCTACTTCTACTGTTGGATTGCCTCTCGAATCGAGAATTTGTCTGGCATGGACATTAACGATTATGCTCATTTTTATTTGATTTTTTATTGATTTTTTAACCTGCTTAGTGTATAAAGTACAATTACTAAGCGCAACATCAAAGTTAGTATATTTTTTAAATAAATAAAGAGATTAAAGGCTTAATGTTACGATAGTTATTTAAGTTTAATTAGGGCTTAATTTTAAATTAATATGGAGTTTTGAAGTCTGTGTTGCCTAGTGTTACCAAAAAGATAATGAAGCTAAGTCTGATTTGAAAAGCAGTTGAAGTAATACTTCGGTAAGAGTTAGCCCCGCTTTCCATTACAAGTCCTCGCTACGCTGCGGGCTTTTCATTACAATCGGGTTTAATCTACTAAGTCTGGGATTCTTAGGCTGGGCCTGTTATGCATGGTGCCTAAAATATTACCTCCTTTTTGCAGACACCCTTTATTCGAAATAGGGAATAAAAAAAACCGTTGAATCAACTTCAACGGTTTCCTCAAAATATTTCAATCCGTTTATTTCTTTGCTTCAGCTAAAAGTTCTGAGTTTAAACGTACATATTCATCAATTTTTTGCGCTTTTGCAACCTCAATGCCTTGTTGAGCGGTAGTAGCTGCGCCAGCCTTATCGCCCATTTTTAGTTGGATGCGGCCTTTCCACAATTTAAACCAAGGGGCTTTAAGATCCGATTTTTCTGCTTCCGTCATCCATTCTAACGCTGTTTTTAGATCTTTACCATTTTGATAGTAATATAATGCCGAATTAAAGTAGGGTTTCTTGTCACCTTTCATTGCCTCTGCAATATTGGCCATTACTTTTTCATCTATAGAAGTGGTAATATTGATTGCATAGGCGCTATTTTCCCACATCATATTTAACTGTGCCGAAGTTTCCCTAACAGCAGAAAATTGCATGGTTAAGGTTTCTACCTTTTCCTTTAAACCTGTTGTTTTTACCTTTACACGGAGCGCATCATCACTTTCTTTATATTCGTAAGCACCCCATTGATCGGCAATTTTGTTAAAAATAACCGTCCATTCATTTTTGCCTGGGATGCTGAACAGTCCATATTCGCCTGCAGGTAAATCTTTGCCTTCAATTTTAACAGCATCGGTAAATTTAATCCTTGTTGCCGCATTTGCTCCATTGCGCCACACTACGCCCATTGGTTCCATACCCCCAAAAATTTTACGGCCTTTAACATTCGGACGGGAATAGGTTAAGGTTATTTTACCCAATCCAAAATCCTGAACAATGGTTTGTCCAGTACTGGGTTGCGGGAATTTAGCCCCCTGGGCATTAGCTAAATTCGCTGCGCCTAAAAGTGCAATAAATAGCACCACAAATTTGATCGATAAATTCATTGTTTTGTTATTTTGGTTTGCACGAATTTACGCAATAAGCATTGGTTTTTATAAATGTTTATTCCTGAACTTTAAACCAGCTGACGTTTTCTGAATCCAAAAATCAACTCATTAAAGTATTCACCATTTTTAAAAATCGTATCTTTTAATTCAGCTTCGAAAACAAAGCCTACTTTTTTTAAAACCTGTTGCGAGGCCAGGTTGGTATGCGTAGTACGGGCAAAAATCCTTTCGATATCAAAAGTTTCAAAACCGTATTTTAACATCTCTTTCACCGCAAATGGAACAATACCCTTACCCCAAAAATCTTCAGCAATCCAATAACCCATTTCGGCACTTTTGCTGTAAATATCAGCCAATTGGTGTACGCCTATCGATCCGATTACTTCACCGTTTAATACAATGGCCTTAATTTGTAGTGGATCATGACTTAAAGCCAATTGAATAAATGTTTCACCATCTTTTTTCTCGTAAGGAAAAGGAAATTTATTGGTTAAATATTTCGAAATGTTAAAATTGTTGGCATTTTTTACCAAATTCTCTATATCGGTGGGTTGGTAAGGGCGTAAAATTAACTGCATGGTGTACGGTGTTATCAAGAGGAGTTCGATCTGTAACTTTTCATTAAAACTAAAGTCAGACTTAAAATGATTTTATGCTGCACTTCAGTCAATTTGAAAAATCTTATTTTAGTCATCTTGTTTTAAAGATAGATAATATTAAAATTCCTGGAGGTGTTTTCTGGATAAAAGGAAACAATGGCTCTGGGAAAAGTACCTTATTAAAGTCAATCGCAGGAATATTATCTTTTGAGGGCAATATTGCCATCAACAATATTTATTTAAAAAATCAGGGAGTTCAGTACCGAAAACTAGTAAATTTTGCGGAGGCAGAGCCACTATTCCCTGAATTTTTAACCGGATCAGAGATGATCGATCTTTTTGCCAAAGCAAAGGGAGCAGTTCGGGGTCAGGAAGAAGATTTGATTACCGAAATGGGGATGAAGCCTTACATTCATCATCCATTGGGTTCGTATTCTAGCGGTATGCTAAAAAAATTGTCGTTGGTACTGGCTTTTTTAGGACAGCCCAAATTGATTTTATTGGATGAACCCTTAAATACGGTTGATGTAGAATCTTTAGAAGTACTATATCGCTGGATCAATGCAAAATACCAAAATGAAAAAGTTTGTTTTTTACTTTCCTCGCATCAGCCATTAGATGAGGTTAAAATACCTGGACTAAAACAGATCAACATCGAGGATAAAAAAATAAAGCTAAATTTTTAATGTTTACTAATTCTAACATTGCCTTAAAGAAAATATTTGTAGATGGGTTTTACCGTATCCATGCGGGTATGCTGGTGTTCCTCTTCGCGATGTTGATCAGTTACTGTTTATTTATCAATACTTTAGGTACAGTGAGGCCAGATCAAATTGATTTCTGGCAGTTTTTCTTTACCATTAGTATCGTGAGTAATCCCCTTATTTTAACTTTTTACCTAATTGGAAGTTCACTTTATGCGTATAAAAGCCTAAAATATGTGTTAAATGAGCTTGCTTTGCCTCAGCAGGAGTTTCTGTATTATAGTTTCAACTCTTCTACAAAAAAGCTACAGCTTTTGGCTTGGTGCAAGGTGCAGACTTATATATTTATCCCTGTTTTATGCTATACTTTATATGCCATGGCCATTGGTTTGGTATTTGGCTTTTATCTGATTTCAATCGGGATTTTGCTTTTTCAGGTTCTGCTGATTATGGCTAGTGCATACATTTGCCTAAGAGAAAATAATCGGTTAATAGAGGCTAATCAACCGGGTTGGTTAATCAGGATCAGCAAAAAATGGAGTAAACCTGTTTTTTTATTGTTTAGCTTTCAGGTTTTCAATCATTCGAAATTGGCTTACCTGCTCACCAAATTACTGTCGTGGATATTGATGTCGAGTGTATTTTTGGTTTTTGCTGATATTAAGGATAATTCAAGGTTGTTGATGCTCATCACTTCCTGTACAGTTGTTGCACATGTGGTGCTCATGTATCAGGAAAAGATTTTTAACGATCGGTATTTATCTTTCCTGCCAAATTTTCCATTTACCAAAGGCAAGTTTTTTTTTAGCTTTTGTTTAAACTATTTCGTTTTACTGCTACCCGAAATGTGTTGGATATTAAAGAGTTTTGATGTTTTAACCGCACTTGGTTTAATTGCATTTGCTTTTTCGGCGATTTTGTTATTTAGAAGCCTCCTCTTGTTGAATGCAATACAGATTAAAGGCTTTCTGATCAGGGTTTTTTGTTTGTTTTTCCTTTTTTATGTATTTATTATGTTCGGCTTGGGTTTAGTCCTTATTCCGTTAAATATTGTTGTGGCGTGGATTGTGTTTAAACGCAATTATTTAAATACCAGTATTTTGTGTTGATGTTACTTCAGCTCATCCAATACCCTAAACAACTTCTTGTTAATTCCACTTCCGCTATAATTATTGATGTTGATTACCAACACATATTTATTTCCTGCAGCATCGGTATGGTAACCTGCAAATGCCGAAACATCGTTTATCGTTCCACTTTTGATTTTCATGCCATTATATTCAGGCAGTGCTTTATAATAATCAGGAAACCAATTCTCTTTTTGGATTTGGAAAAGCACACTCGCCATTGCTGATGTTGTAATTCTATCACCAGGAGAAAGTCCGCTGCCATCAATAATATTCAATGCTGTTTTATCTATGCCTTTATCGGCCCAGAAATTGATTTCGGTTTCGGCACCTTTACCCGTTGTACCAGCTTTGCCCGATTTTAGCGCAATCGTTTTTAAAAGGGTTTCGCCGTATAGGTTAATGCTTTTCTTTAAAAACCAGTAGGTAATTTCACTTAAGTTAGGCGAACTGATTGTGCTTATTTTTTGTGTAATCGATGGAATCACCTGATTGTTTAAAGTCATTAATCGGGCAGTAGTTGCTTGTTGAGAAGTAGGAATTCCCAATCTTTTTAAAGTATCCTGTAAACGATAAGCACAATCAAAAGCAGGGTCGGGAAGGGCTACTGAAATACCTGATTTTGTAATACCCATACCCCAGCTTCCACGGATATATATGGTATTGCTATAAGGCGGCAAAAAAGCATAGGCACGATCTCCAGATCCTGAGCTGCCCGTTTTTAATTCATTCACAATTTGTACATAAGGGGTAGCAGGTACTGTTTTTACAATTTTCACGTCATCTGCCGTACTTCTTCCGGGCCTTAAATGGATATCGAATTGATTTTCTCTCCAGGCCAATCCGGAAGTCCCGGCACCATAATAATTGCCGATATCTTGCCAAACCCAACCTTCAGGCGTGGTCTGCGTACCGAAAATACCGTCGTCGCCAATTACTGCGCCTTCTATTTTTTTTATTCCTGCCGATTTTATAGCAGTAACCCATTGTGTTAAAACAGTATTTTCTTTGTTTTGATAACGCCAGGAGCCCAGGGTCGGGTCACCGCTCCCGATAATGATTAAATTTCCTTTTAAGGTTCCATCTGCGGTAATGGTTCCGGTATAGGCCAATGTAGTCTGAAATTGAAAATCCTTCCCTAAAATGCTGAAAGCTGTAGCTGCTGTAATTGTTTTTAATGTTGAAGCAGTTGCTAAACCAATCTGTTCGTTTTTAGCGAACAATGTTTTACCTGTATTGGCGTCCAAAACACAAAGTGATGCGATGGCATGTTTTGCCTGTTCATCATTTAATAAACTATTGAAAGCTTTTTCCAGATTTTGAATCCTGGTTTGGGCAATTGCAATATTTGCAGCAAAAATTATTAGTAAAAGGGAATATATTTTTAATCGCATAGCTGTTTTATCCGTTGAAGATCGCCAAAGATAAAACTAATTGAAAAGCGATCCCTGTTATGATAATATCTTTACAAAGATCATCCGTTAAATAACTTATTGCGCTTAATTTCTTTTCCTTGCCTCAATTTTATCGCGTGATAGATGGTGGGTACATCATTCGTCCATTTTTTCAGCGTAAAAACAATGGCAAGTATTTCTAATCGAGTTACCAGACCAAGCCAAAAGCAAATTTCAAATAGTTCTATTGATTCGCAATGTACCATGATTTCGACCAAGGTGGCAAATATGCTTAACGTCCAGATTTTAGCCCCGATAGAATGCGTGGCAATTTCCTTTTTAAATTTTAGATAACTGAATACATATGTGGAAGCCTCAAAAACACCAAGAATAATTAATTTTATGAGATTGGCTTTGAAAAAATCAGGACACTGGATATAGGTAGCAACTGCAACTGAAATAAAAAATACCTGATCAATACCGGAATCCAAACGCCTTAATTTTTCAGAAGATATATTCAGCTTGCGTGCGATTATCCCATCAAAAACATCAGTTAATAAACCAATCGATAATAATGTTATGGCTAGAAATGAATAATGATCGACATGAAAAACACTTAAAAGTATGATTCCAAAACCGATCAGTAACCGGGAATAAATTAAGGCAATTGGAATATGTTTCATGGTGGAGAGCGTGCATAAAAAAAGTCCCCCAATTTTACATCGGGGGACTCTTCTTGAATTATTAATTAAACCAATTCTTTCTGAATCAGGTATTCGGCAATTTGAACGGCGTTGGTTGCAGCGCCTTTGCGTAAGTTATCTGCAACAATCCAGAGGTTTAATGCTTTCGGAGCCGATTCATCTCTACGGATACGGCCTACAAAAACTTCATCTTTTTCATGCGCATCTTTTGGCATTGGGTATTTTAAGTTGGCAACATCATCAACAACAATTATACCTGGCGATTTTTCTAAAATACTGCGCACTTCAGCTAAATCGAAATCATTTTCGAACTCGATGTTAACCGACTCCGAGTGACCACCCATAACCGGGATACGAACAGTAGTAGCGGTAACTTTAATGCTATCGTCGCTCATGATTTTGTTCGTTTCCTTAACCATTTTCATTTCTTCTTTGGTGTATCCATTTTCCATGAAAACATCAATATGAGGAAGTACGTTTAAGTCGATTTCGTATGGATAAGCTTTAGGCCCATCAATGCCTTTACGTTCGTTCATTAGCTGCTCAACCGCTTTAACACCTGTACCGGTAACCGATTGATAGGTAGAAACCACAACACGTTTAATTTTATATTTATCGTGTAAAGGTTTTAGCACCACTACCATCTGAATGGTAGAACAGTTTGGATTAGCAATGATTTTGTTATCTATAGAAAGCTCGTGTGCATTTACTTCAGGTACAATTAATTTAATTGCAGGGTCCATTCTCCATGCCGAAGAGTTATCAATAACAGTTGTTCCAGCTTCTTTAAAACGTGGAGCATGTTCCAATGAAGTATTTCCACCTGCTGAAAACAATGCGATATCTGGTTTCATGCTAATTGCAGTATCCATGCTAACAATTGGGAACTTCTTACCCTTAAAAGTAATTTCCTTACCAACACTCTTTTCTGATGCTACGGGAATCAACTCTGTTAAAGGGAAATTTCTTTCCTCCAATACTTTTA
>Ga0308165_1004656_pt1 | contig 13358 bp, 7 predicted proteins | sample PhyWR2_FD_201032 | JGI IMG/M metagenome (GOLD analysis project Ga0308165, IMG submission 201032) | Phyllosphere microbial communities from UC Gill Tract Community Farm, Albany, California, United States - DLSLW.R2 | ecosystem: Host-associated > Plants > Phyllosphere > Unclassified | place: USA...
GCGTCCCAGCTCGCGGGGGAGTCCCAGTCGGCGATGCCGAAGCGCCTGGGCATGTCCGGGTGGTCGTGGTCGTGGTAGAAGTCGTCGAGCTGGATCGACGGCAGACCGAGCCGGCGGACCAGGCTGGACTTCCCCGACCCTGACGCGCCGGTCATGAGGACCACGCGGGCCGTCGGTCGACGCGTTCCCGGGGGGAGGTCGAAGAGGCCGTCGGCGTCGTGTGCAGTCACCTGACCATCTTTCCAGACGGGGCGACGAAGATCGGCGGACAGGGGACCCGGAGCGGTGTGGTGTGCGGCACCGGGTGTGGCACGTCAGGCCCGCTGGCGCAGCCTGACGACGACGGCGGACAGCAGCGCGACCGCGGCGGCAGCGGCAGCCACCGGCGCGACGGTCGAGTCCTCGAGCGGACCCTCCCAGCGAGCCGCCGCGATCCAGGCGAGCCCCCAGGCCATCGCGAGGTTGATGGTGAGGCGCCCGCCGGTGTGCACGGCGAAGCCGACGGCGATGAGCGCCGCGACGACCAGGAGGACCACAGACCAGCCTGTCGCACCGAGGCCGAGGTCACCCGGCTCGGCGGTCTTGAGTGCGGCGGTGACGTTCGCGATCGCGGCGACGGTCACCCAGCCGAGGTAGAGCCCGAAGGTGCCGTCGACGAGAACAGTCTCGACGAGCGACGACGAGGTAGTCGCCCGCATCCGCTCGAGGATCATGACGAGCGTGGTGAGCAGCGCCGCCATGACGACGACGCTCGCCCACACCGACCCGGCCTGCACCACGAGCAGCCACCCGGCGTTGAGCAGCATCGACAGCGCGGCGAGCCAGCCCATCGACCGCTGGCGGGCGGACTCGCGCTGCGCGGGGAGCGCCTGCCACACGGCGTAGGCGATGAGCCCGAGGTAGATCACCGACCAGATCGAGAAGGCGGTGGTCCCGGGGGCGACGGGGGTGGCGCTGGCGGACAGCGCGCCGTCGGCGGCCTCAGAAGTGGGGGTGCCGCCGAAGGCTCCGGCACCCCAGGCCGCCCCGAAGATCGCGACCACTGCGAGCACGAGGACGGAGATCTGCCGGGTGAGGTCGCGGTTCGTCGTCATGGCACGACTTTTGCACGACTGGCGAGAGACGGCACCCGGGGTCGCCTCGAGCGCTGTCCGGCGTCCCGCTCCTGCCGCACAGCATCTCCGAGACGAGGGCGGTAACCACGGGCTCGGTGCAGACCTCTGGTCCTACGACAGGTGGAGAAACTACTGTTACGCTCCCGAACGTCGCTCTAGGGCATAGATCCTGTACGAGAATTTCGGAGCCGTGTGAGTCATCTGTCGAGTGTGTCGAGTTCAGCACCGTCTCAGCGCAGCACATCCACCCCGGGGCGGGGCAGAGGCCTCCTCACCAGCGCGCGGCGGCGGACGAGGGCTGGTCTTCTCCTGTTCCTCGTCGGGGTGGTGGGTGTCGTCGCGTGCTGGCCGGCGCAGGCGACCGGGCGGACCGGACCAGCGGACGAGGTGGCCAACCTGACGGCCTCGATGGACGTCGGTGCGCGCGTGCCCACCGCAGGGCCCGCTGACGGGGCCATCCGGTTCGACGGGACAGGGCTGATCGATCGCCGGGGATGGGCGGACGTCGAAGTCGACGGCGTCGCGGACGTCGTCGAGGACGCGATCTGCGGTGGTGCGACGTGCGCGCAGCCGTGGGACGACGCCGACGGTGACGGGATCGCCGACTGGGTGGAACAGCTCGCCTGCGGCGGCCCCACCTGCGCCGTGAGCGCCCTGGACAGCGACGGGGACGGCATACCGGACTTCGTCGGACAGGTCTTGTGCGGCGACACGGGGTGCTCGACGGAGACGCTGCACGGGGACGTCGACGGGGACGGGATCGCGAGCTGGGTCGAAGCCGTGATCGTCGGGGACGCCGTCACCGCCACGGGGACCGAGGACTTCAACGCCAACGGGGTCTCCGACGCCGCAGAGCTGGCGCGGTGCCTGGAGAAGCAGCCGACCGGAGGGTCGGGGCTCGCTGCGACAGGAGCAGCCGTGGGCCTGTGGTTGTCCGCCGCGCTGGGTCTTCTCGGCCTGGGCCTTGCAGCACAGGGTGCGAGTGGCACCCGATCGACGTCACGTGACGGGGGAGCAGAGCTGTGAGCAGCTGGACGACGAGAGGTACCCCGTGGGGGAACCTCCTCAGGGCGGGACTCGTGGGTGCGCTAGCCAGTGCGCTGGTCTGCACGGGGTTGAGCACACCTCTGGTGGCAGAGGCTGCGGAGCCGGTCGCCTCGCCTGCGGCGTGGGCTCACGCCAGAGCGCGGGTCGCCGCGACGGTACCGGCGGTCACGCCCCTGACGGCCGCGGACGACCCGGCCGACGAGGCACCCGTCGAGCTCTCGACGGGGACGATCTCCCCGGGTGAGGAGAGCGTGCTGGTCTCGCCGGAGATCTCCGTGACCTTCTCGGGGTCGCAGATCGAAGAGGTCCTCGACGTGAGAGTCGACCGACTCTCGGCAGACGTGGCTGACGAGGCCGCTATCTCGAGCGGGGGTGTCGCTGTCGGTCCGGTCTTCGACGTGAGCGCGACGACAGGTGACGGGGACCACGTGACGGTCTTCCCCGGTACGGTCTCGGGTCTCGCTGCCGCAGGCGCGGACAACGTCACGCAGGCGGGCGGCGGTACCGGAGGTCAGGTGCTGGGCGCGCCTGGCGCGGTCTCCGCTCCGCTCAGCAGACGTGCTGCGGCCGCCGGCGGCGGGTGGCCAGTGCCTGGCGAAGGACCTGATGGCGCTCCGATAGGGACGACTCCGGCGGCAGACGGGTCTGGCTGGGACACCGTCCCGACAGAGGAGACCCCGCTCGTGGAGGACGGTGTGGTGCCGGGGGTGTCGATCGAGATCCCCGTGCCCGAGGCCGAGGTCTCCGGGCTCGACGCAGGATCTGTCCGCGTCCTCACCCGCGAGGACGCGAGCGAGCCCTGGACGATGCTGCCCTCCTACCTGGACGCTGCTCGGGGCGTGGTGGTGGTGCACGTGGACCACCTGTCGCAGTTCGTGGTCATCGGAGACCGTGACGTCCCAGAGGTCGGTCCGCGGGTCGTGCTCGACCCGGACAACGACATCGCGCACACGAGCGGACCGGGGGGCCCAGCCACCGAGCTGGCCTACAACGTCGCTCTCGCGAACCAGGTGGCGGCGAAGCTCACGCAGCAGTGCCTCGCCGACGTGGTCGTCACGCGCACCGACACCTCGGTGCCGATGCTCGACCAGAGCGTCCGTGCAGGTATGGCGACGGCTCACGACCCTGTGCTGACCACGACGCTGGCCTTCGACGCTGCCCTCGGCAGCCCGTGGGGAACCATCGGGAACGGTGGTTCGAAGGTGTACTCCCGCGGAGGTCCCGCGGACGTGGGGCTGGCCGGCTCCACCTTGGACACCTTGCCGGTTTACACGGGGCGGCCGGCGACCCCGACCGAGCGTCCGATGCTCCCCTACGACGACTTTGCGGGCGTCCCCGGTGCTCTCATGCACCTCGAGACGTTGTACCTGGACCACAACTTCGACAGGCCGGTGATCGACGCCGGGTTCAGCTCGATCGTCGACGGTGTCTTCGTCTCGATGGGGCGGTACCTCGAGTCTCAGGGCTTCAACTGCACGGACCCAGACCGTGGTGGCGGCTGGCCCGCGCCACCGACCTCGGACCAGATCTCAGCCTGGATGCAGCTCGGGTTCAAGAACTATGCCGCCTATGGCGGGGACCCGATCAACCTCGCGACCGGGAACTTGGTGACGCTGCTCGACCTGTTCACCACCTCGGGGCCCGCTGGGCAGTCCTCTCAGACCGCATTGGTGCACAACGGGCTCGATGATCGCGTGTCTCGGTTCGGCCGCGGATGGTCGAGCACCCTGTCGGCCCGGGCGCAGCGCTTCGCCGACGGGTCAGCCATGGTCGTGCGCGGTGACGGCGCGTCCTACACCTTCACCCCGGACGGGGTGGGGGGCTTCGCCGCCGACGCCAACCACGGTGCGCGTCTCCACGGGGACGGCGGGGGGCGTCTCGGCCTCGTCCTCGACGACGGTGACACGTGGGTCTTCGACACCTCTCACCCGGAGGGGGTGGGCGACCTCGTAGAGATCAGAGAGGCTTCCGGGGCAGTGACGACCCTGGCCTACGCGCCGCTGACCGGAGACCCGCTGTTCAGGGCTTTGACACAGGTGACGCTGCCTGGCAACCAGGTCGTCTCTGTGCAGAGCAACGGAGAGGGTCTGGTCACGGGACTGAGCGCGCCTGACGGGCGGATGTGGTCTCTCACCTATGACGGGGCATGGAACCTGACCACCGTCACCGGTCCGGACGGGCGGTCCCAGTCCTTCGGGTACGACGGGGCGGGAATGATCGTGACCGGGGTCGACGAGTCCGGGGTGACCTACCAGACCAACACATACGACGATCAGAGCCGGGTGAGTGCGCAGAGCGACGCTCAGGGCAACGTCCGGACGTTCACGTACAGCCCAGGGTCGACCGTCTACACCGATGCCGAAGGGTCGGCGTGGACCTACGGCGTGGACGGACGGTCACGAGTCACCAGCTCGACCGACCCCCTCGGCGCGACCACGACGTTCACCTTCGGTGACCTGGACGCTGTGACAGCCGTGACCGACCCGGACGGGTCGACGACCTCGCTCGCGCTGGACGCAGCCGGCCGGCCGCTCAAGGTCACCGGCCCCGACGGCGCTGTGACAGAGCTGACGTACGACCCGGCGGGACGGCTCGTCCGGGTCAGCGAACCAGCGCCGACAGGGTCGGTCTCCACCGTGGTCGAGCGCGACAGCGCCGGGCGGGTCGTCGCCACCCAGGTGGGAGACCAACCCGCGTCGACCTTCGCCTACGACGCGGGCGGGAACCTCCTGTCGTCGAGCGACCCGCTCGGTGCGGTCACAGCGTTCACCTGGGACGAGCGAGGGAACCTGCTCACTGAGACAGACCCGCTGGGGCGGGTCACGACGCACACCTATGACGCAGGGAACCGCCTGACGTCGACGACCACGCCGGCAGGGGCGACGACGACGTGGGCCTACGACTCGGCAGGTCGCCTGATCTCGGAGACGTCTCCCGACGGCGGTGTGACCCGCTACGCCTACAACGCTGTGGGCCTGACGACGAGCATCACCGACCCTCTGGGCGGAGTCATGACGCTCGAGTGGGACAGCCTTGCCCACCTGGTGGGCGTCACCGACGCCGAAGGGGCGACGGAGCGTCTGACGTACAACCGTGAGGACGCGGTGACGTCTCAGACCGACCCGATGGGCGCGGTCACGGCGTACACACTCGATGCAGCCCACCGTGCTGTGGCCGTCGTCGACCCGCTCGGGGGAGAGTGGGCGACCACTCTCGACCCGGTGGGGCGGGTGCTCGAGCAGACCGACCCCGCCGGAGGGGTCGCCACCTACGCCTATGACGACGCCGGGCGGGTTGCCGCTGTCAGCGACCAGGACGGCGTCGTCACGCAGTACACCTACGACGCGGCGGGGAACCTGACCGCAGTCCAGGACGGGCAGGGCGGCGAGACCACGCTCGTCTACGACGAGCTGTCGCAGCTGGTCTCCTCCACGGACCCTGATGGCGCCACGACACTGTTCACCTGGGACGAGGCCGGGCAGCTGGTCGGCACCACCGATGCCGCGGGTGCTACGTCCACGAACGCCTACGACGCCGCGGGTCAGCTGCTCGAGACGCTCGACGCCTCTGGTGCGGCAACGACCTACTCCCACGACCCCGACGGCCACGTCGTGGCCGTCACGGACGCTGACGCCGTGCGCACAGACCTGGAGGTGGACTGGGCCGGGCGGACGGTCAGAGAGACCGACGCCCACGGAGCCGCCTGGACCACCAGCTACGACCTCGTGGGGCGGGCGGTCTCAGAGACCGACCCTCTCGGGCAGGTCACGACGATCGCCTACGACGCGGTCTCGAACCCTGTGGCGGTCACCGACGCGCTGGGCGAGACCACGACCTACACCTGGGACGGGGCAGGGCGTCAGACCGGGACCCAGGCACCGTCAGGGTCGGCGACCAGCTATGGGTATGACCCGGCCGGCCAGCTTGTCGAGGTCGTCGCCGGTGCCGACGCGGACCTGGAGTCCTCGGTGGACGCCGACGCCCGCACGACCTACCGGTACTCACCGACCGGAGAGCTCGTCGAGACCGTCGAACCGCTCGGGCAGGTCACCGCTGACGAGTTCACCCCGGGCGGGCGCCTGGCATCAGCGACCAACTCTCTCGGGGCAGTGGAGGCGTACACCTACGACGACGCGGGTCGGCTCGCCGAGATCCTCGATCCCGACGGACGGTCGACAGCCGTGGAGTACACGGCGGGCGGACAGGTCAGCCGACGGACCATCACAGCGCCGGGCCTCGCGGACCGCACCGAGGACTTCACCTACGACGCGCTGGGCAACCTCGTCTCGACGACAGACCCGACGGGCGAGACCGGGTGGACCTACGACGCTGCCGGCCGGGTCACCGGCGAGCAGACCGTGGCTGGGACCATCAGCACGCGCTACACCGCTGCCGGGAGGGTCGCGGCCAAGACTCTCGCCGACTCCAGCGAGGTCACCTACACCTACGACGAGGCCGGGTACCCGGCGTCCACCACGACCGCGCTGGGTGTCGAGAGCTACGTGCTGGACCCCGCAGCCCAGCTGGAGTCGATCACGCGCACGTCCCTCGGTGCAGCAGCCGACGTCGTCACCACCTACGAGCGTGACGCGCTCGGCCGTCCCACGTCGATCACCCACGCAGCCGCCCCGGCGGTCCCGTCTGCTGCGGTGACGATGGGTGCGAGCCCGACTACCGGGGGACCGGTCAGCTGCGTGCCTGCCGCGGACTACCTCGACGAGAGGTCGCTGCCAGGGACAGGCTCCACCCCCGGCATCGACACCATCGCGCTGGCGTACACCTACACGGCAGATGGTCAGGTGGCCACGACAGACCGCACCGACACGGCTGCCAGCCGGACCGGCGCGGACACGATCTTCTCGGAGGCGCTGACTGCGACCTACGACCCGATGGGACGCCTGACCGGGACGACCACGGTCCTCGAGCAGTCGACGCCCACGCAGCCTGGCGTGCGACCCCTGAGTGCTGCGGCTCTGCTCGGTGCTCCGGGGTGCGCATTGATCGCAGGCAGCGGGTCCACGACCCCGGGCGTGGAGGTCACGACGTCGACGACCGAGGAGACGTACGCCTGGGACGCGGCGGGGAACCGGGTCCAGTCCACGAAGGTGCAGGGCGATCAGTCTGTCGCCACAGCGGCGACCTTCAACAGCGCGAACCAGATCACCGGGGCGACGACTACTTCCGGCGGAACCCCCGTCGCGAGCGTGGAGTACTCCTACGACGAGGCCGGTAACCGGACCTCCGAGACCGCTCACGACCTCACGGCACCTGAGGGTCCGCCGACCACGACGACGACCGGCTACGACGGCAGCGGGCGGTTGTCCACGGTCGACTCGCCGGAGCTCGATCTCACCTATTCCTACGACGCCCTCGGTCGCCGGGTGAGCGAGCACCTCGTCACAGCACTCTCTGACCGGACGGCCACCCAGACCTGGGACGACCTGACGGTCTCCGGGCGCAGTGACGCCGAGCACGGGGTGACCAGCTACGCCTACAACCCGATGGGAACCCTCACCGCTCAGTCAGGCACTGCGACGGGCACGGGGTCCTGGATCCTGGGTGACGCGCTGGACTCCAGCATCGCGCAGGTCGGAGCGGCCGGAGCGATCACGCAGACGAGCAGCTGGAACGCGTGGGGTGGGCAGTCGTTCCGCACGACCGGGTGGGACACGCGGGTGGGCTACACCGGCGAGCAGACAGACGCTGCTCTCGGGACCGTGAGCTTCTACGCCCGCACCTACGATCCCACCTCAGCGAGCTTCACGACCCCCGACGCCTGGGGCGGGCTGCTGCACCAGCCTCAGACGCTCAACCGGTACGCCTACGTGCTCGGCGACCCTCTCACGACCACTGATGTTCTCGGCTACTGGCCCAGCTGGGCCGAGAGCGCAGGCAACTGGGTCAAGGACACCGCCTCGAACGTGACGAACCACGTCCAGGACAACTGGCGCACGTATGCGTCGGTGGGAGTGTCGGTGGTCGTCGGAGCCGCCGTCGTCACAGGTGCCGCTGCGTGCATCGCCGCCACAGCGGGCGTGTGCGCGGGAGTCCTGGCAGGCGCGGCCACCACGCTCGGTACCAGCATGGCTGCCGGAGCTGCGGGCGCGGCTGCAGCCTATGGTGTGATCGGCGACGACGGACGCGGGAGCCTCAGCTGGGCGGGATTCGGAGTCAGCACGGGAATCGGCACGCTTGCCGGAGGCATCTTCGGGAAGCTGGGGGGTACGGGGGCTGGCGTGACGCAAGGGCTTACGAACCTTGCCAACCGGATCACCGCAGCTCATGCCCCGTCGATGCCTCGTGCTGCCTCGAGTATCGCCATCCGCAGCACCATCCGGGCACCGAAGGCTGCCTTAAACTGGGCGCGAGGGGGATCTCTGGGGGCGCGGCCCAGACAGTATATTCGGACACAGGTGGATGGACGGTCCGTGCGATTGCCAGCCGCGACGCGAGGCGTTACTGGTACTGCTTCCAAAGGGAGTGGGGGTGTTCTGGTGCCGGTTAGATCTGGGCTTCATCCGAACGTGACAGGAGTTCGATTCATGCCAGCGAAGCCTAATCAATATCACCCGATACCGAGACCTTATACGGTCTACTACAATAGAAAATTCCAAACTGTTCATCCACTGACGGGCAGGACGATTGGCAACGATAGCCCTTGGAGTCACCTCCAGTACGGGGTCCGGCGATGGGGGATCTGGTGAAAAGCGTCGAAAAGATCGCATGGGAGATATGCGATCGAACGAATCCTCTGCCTCGGCAAGATGTGCAGCGCTTCGACTTCGACAAAGCAATGTTCGAGTGTGAGTTTATCGACATGAGAATCTTCATGCGCGAGGCGGCCACATTTATCCTCATTCAGGATCGACCGGGCTCCGGATACCTGATCGGCCTGCTTGGATGTACGCGAGCCGAGTGGCGTGACGATTTCCTGGGCGGCCCGGGATCATTCACGAGAGTAGAGGTTGGTCCAGTCAGATTCTCCGTGGGTGCTGAGGGAAGCGCGGGGATCGGAATGGAGTTCCCTAGCGGAGGTGAGTCCATGATCGCAGCAGACTTCTCGACGCTCGTTATCGGAGAACTTGATGGCTTTCGAGACGACGCACCTCCCGACTACACCATGGAGACCGGCACTTTGATTCGTTCTGAGAGCCTCAACTGGGGAAATGAGGTCGAAGTGCTTCGAGCCTGGTCGATGTCTCGCGGTTCGGAGGGCGCATGCGCGGCTGCTGGTGGCGCAGGTGGACTAGAGGTCACGATGCGTCGATCTGGATCGACCTGGCCAAGACGGTACGTTATTCGCGTGTCGGAGAGCGATGGGACAGTCCTGATATCGAAGACTTCGGCGAACCCGATTAAAGTGATGTCTCGCTATCTGGGGCAGGCCGAGGTGGAACTCCTGCAGCAAGAGGCGGATGCGCTTTGGTCGAGACGGTCGACTGATTACGCACATCTGTTCTTCACTGGTCTGCAGTCGTTGAAATAGGGCCCATGATTCTAGGTGGAGTTGAGGACGGGTGCGCCAACGGCGGTGCCCTCGGCAGGGTGTATGGGGAAGCGGCCGGAGTGCTCTGGGTGTACGAAGATCTGGACGGCATTCGCGTCCAGTGCGGTTCTCAGGGGTGGGAGAACAAATTGCACACTTGCTCATATCCCGCTTTGAAGATGGAGGTTCGCACGATGAAGCTCCTGGAGCTTCTCCTTTCGCCGACGCACACGATCCCCCGCGACGGCCCGGCCGAGACGAACCCACTTGTCGAGGATGGGCTGCTTGACGAGGCTCAACTTCTCGATGTGCGATCTGACGCCATCACTCAGACGGGCGGACTCATATTTGACCTCCGCTCCGCTCTGGAGTTTACAAGATCGAACACTGCTGTCATTGTGGCACGCGGCGTACGAAACTTCTTTTGGAGCGGTCCCCCGGGCGCGACCACGCTCACGGCGTGGAGCGTCGCCTCATGGAGCCTAAGTTCTGGTCAGGCCATGATCAACATCGAAAATTCACTGTGGCCAGCACCCGGAGGCTTGATACATCTTGCGGCAGAGCGTACTGAATTCTACTCCGGTGATGCCGCTGATCTCGATGGCGGTCTCGATTATGAAGGCCTGCAGCGGATCCAATTGACCGGGGCGATACCTGATTGGGGATCATGCTTCGAGGTTGCTGACGCATTTACGCGCGGACCTGTCGACTAGTGGCACTGGAAGAGGCGTGCTTGCAAACGTGGGCCCGAGAGGTTCGTGCCTGACTGAGAGCAGAAATGGATTCATGTCTATCGACGAAAGCGGAGGGCATGAGCTCGACGAAAGGGGGAGAGGCTTTCGAGTCACGGAGCCAACGGATAGAACGCACCCAAAGCCGAGTGGGGACGTCTCAATGAATTCCTTTTGGCGGCACAGAGTGTTCAAACGATGAGAATCGAGGATCTTCTTATCTGGCCAGGGCGAAAATCGCTCGGGGGTCAACCTGAGTCCGACGCCTTGCGCGAGGAGGACGCACTCCTCGAGGCCGCCTTGGTCGATGTCCGGATTGACGCGATAAACTCCACGGCTTGGCTCTTGTTCGACCTCAAGGGGGCTATAAATCTTGAGATCGGAAACACGGCGGTCGTCGCAGTCCACGGAGTCACCGATCTGCAGTGGGAATCCGATCCCAAGGGGGGCAGATCGTGGTGTTCGGTCATGTCCTGGATGCCGGAGGTGGTGCAGGGAATGTTCGTCATCAGGGCCCAGATGCTCTTTGGTCCACTGTTGCAGGTGCGTGGAAAGGAGGCGGAGTTCTATGTCGGTGATGTGCCAGGAGGTGACGACGCTCCGCCGAACTTCTCGAGCGCATCGGACAAGGAGGTGCGTGAGGGCATGGTGCAATGGCCATCGGAGTTCGAGTCGATATCCACATCTATTGTTGGCCCTTGGGGCTAGAGCCTCCAATGTGAGGACTGGGGGCGTCGGTGTCACGGCGACAAGTGTGCACTACCCTCATGGTCGAGTTTCCCCTAGTGGGCCTCGGACTACTGCTTCCACGAGAGGCTCGTGGATGATGAACCTGAAGCTTCCACTGTCTTCAAGAGGCGACGCGCCGAGATTGAAGAATTCGATTCCCGGAGGTGCGGCGGTGAGCCAGGATCAGTATCCCCTTGGAGTCAGATCCAGCGTTGGGCGAGGAGGCGGGGACATGGTGGAAGTTGTCGAACGTAGAGTGGCGCCCGGCGTCTGAAGGATGAAAATCGAAGACCTTCTCATTTGGGCAGGGCGAAAAGTGTGCCTGTGGATCGGGGGTGGTCTGATGGCACTCTTCCCCTGAGGCTCGTGACCCGGCAGAGAAGCCGGATCATGGTGAACCCTGCTCTTTTCGGGGTGCGCGCCGCCGGTGGGGACCGTTCCTCGCCAGCCTCCCGGGCGACACCATCGGCAGTGAGCTGTAGCCCGGGCACGCCGGGTGCGGCTGCTCAGCCCGCGATGACCACGTGCAGCGTCCGGGGGCCGTGGACGCCCTCGACGCGGGAGAGCTCGATGTCGCTCGTGGCGCTCGGGCCGGAGATCCAGGTCTGCGGGCGGTCGGGGTGCTCGGCGAGGATTGCGACGCCCTCGGGGACGGTCTCGACCACCTGGTCGCGCCGCACGATGCACACGTGGACGTCGGGGACGAGGGTCACGGCCCGGCGGCCCTGGTCGGGCTCGCCGTCGAGGACGATGGTGCCGGTGTCGGCGACCGACACCCTGGAGGCCGTGATCACGGCGTCGACCTCGTCGAGCTCGAGGGCTGTCATCGGGTGCTCACGGGAGTCGTCGAGGACGCGCACGGCCTCCGGGAGAGCTGCGAGCCACGACCTGTCGATACCTGAGGGGACGACGATGCTGCTGGTGCGCGGCAGCCCTTGGACGATCTCGGCGACCACCCGCGCGACCGCGGCGTCGTCGACAGCGTGGTGCACTGTCGCCCTGTAGTCGACAAGACGGTCGACGAGCATCTCGACGGCCTCGTCGGACCCGACGGCGAGCGGGCCGCTCGTCCGGTACTCGCGCTCGACGCTCGTCACAGGGGCACCCGAGGCGGTGACGTCCGAGAGGGCTGCCCGGACGCGCCCCATGATCTCCTCGCGTGCACTCATGCGTCGTCGCCTCCCGTCGTGCTGCTCATCCCGCCCGCCGGTCCAGCCGGGCCAGGCTCGCTCTCGTCCTCCGGGTGCGTCCGGGCCCACCACTGCCGGAAGGTCTCCTTCGGTGGGGCGGGCAGGTCTCGTGCCCCGGTCCAGAGCGACCCCGGGTAGGGCAGCGAGGAGATGCGACCCTTCTTCCCGGCCATGACCCGCAGCACGGCGGTGCCCTTCTCGGCCGTGGCGAACCTGTCCGCGTCGGACATCACGTAGGAGGCGGCCTTCATGGCGGCGCCCCAGGCTGTCGGGCGGTGGCGGGTCTTGTCTTCCTCGACGGTCCGCGCGCGCAGGTGGACCAGCAGCGACGGGATGTCGATCTTTACGGGGCACACCTCGTAGCAGGCGCCGCAGAGGGTCGAGGCGAAGGGCAGCGTGCTGTTGGGGTCGGAGTGCCCCGTGGTCCCGGTGAGCTGCGGGGTGAGGATCGCGCCGATCGGACCGGGGTAGACCGAGCCGTAGGCGTGGCCGCCGACGCGCTCGTACACGGGGCAGACGTTGAGGCAGGCAGAGCAGCGGATGCACTTGAGGGCAGCCCGCCCGACGTCGTCGGACAGCGCCCGGGTGCGCCCGTTGTCGAGCAGCACGAGGTGGAAGGCTTGGGGCCCGTCGCCCGGGGTGACGCCTGTCCACAGGCTCGTGTACGGGTTCATGCGCTCGCCGGTCGACGACCTCGGGAGCAGCTGCATGAACACCTCGAGGTCGGTGTACGTCGGCACGAGCTTCTCGATCCCCATGACGGTGATGAGGGTCTCGGGCAGCGTGAGGCACATGCGGCCGTTGCCCTCGGACTCGACGACGGCGAGCGTCCCGGTGTCCGCGACGGCGAAGTTCGCGCCGCTGATCGCGACCTTCGCGGAGAGGAACTTGCGGCGCAGGTGCGCGCGGGCAGCCATCGCGAGCTCGCGCGGTGCGTCGGTCATGCCGTCGGGGGTCGACTCCATGCGGTTGAGGAAGATCTCGCGGATCTCCGAGCGGTTCCGGTGGATCGCCGGGACGAGGATGTGCGAGGGCATGTCGTCGGCGAGCTGGACGATGA
>Ga0308165_1004657_pt1 | contig 13353 bp, 13 predicted proteins | sample PhyWR2_FD_201032 | JGI IMG/M metagenome (GOLD analysis project Ga0308165, IMG submission 201032) | Phyllosphere microbial communities from UC Gill Tract Community Farm, Albany, California, United States - DLSLW.R2 | ecosystem: Host-associated > Plants > Phyllosphere > Unclassified | place: USA...
ACCAGCCCGGTGACGCTCAAGGAAATGGTCAGCGCCTACGGCACGCTGGCCAACGAGGGCGGCTACATCGAGCCGGTGCTGGTGACGCGCGTGGAGGACCGCAACGGCAAGGTGCTCGAAGCCTTCGCGCCGCATGAGGCCGAGGAGGCGCTGCCCGCCGACGTGGCGCGCACGCTGATCGATGTGATGCGCGGCGTGGTGGACCGGGGCACGGGAAGCAGCATCCGCAGCCGCTACGGCATTCAGGCCGACGTGGCCGGCAAGACCGGCACGACGCAGGACAACACCGACGGCTGGTTCATCCTGATGCACCCGCAGCTGGTGGCCGGCGCGTGGGTGGGCTTCAACGACAACCGCATCACCATGGGCGCCCGCTGGGGGCAGGGCGCGCACAGCGCGCTGCCGATGGTGGGCGAATTCTTCCAGCGCGCCCTGGGTGCGAAGGTGATCGATGCGCGCGTGCGCTTTGACGCGCCGCAGGCCTGGGCCCGTGCGCCCGCCAGTGCCGACCCTGCAGACGAGGCCGATCCGCTGCAGACCGAGGAAAACGGCCCGCCCGATGGCCAGGCGCTGCCGCCCGCCGCGCTGCAGGCCGACGGCGCGCCCGGCACTGTCATGGGCGCGGGCGCGGGCATGGCGCCGCCGCCCGAGTCGCCGCCGCCAATTTCCCCCATGCAGACGCCCAATGCCGCGCCACCCGTGCCCGTGCCTGCGCCCGCCGCTGCCGGTCCCGACCAAGGCGCGCCGCCATTGCCGCGTTGAGCAGGCTCCACGCTCAAAAGCGTGCGGCCATGGCAAGCACAATTCTTGCCTTTTGCCTTTTGCCTGCGGCGCCGCTTTGTGGTCAACTATCAAAAAAATAGCGCAGGCATGGCTCATGCGCCCGACATGCCGCCAGGCGGCCCGTCCCCAGCAACAAAACCCCAGATTCCGGATGAAAAAATTATTTCTATTGTGCTGCCTGTACGGCTGCTGCGCCGCGCAGGCGCAAACCGTCTGGTTCAACATCCTGGGTGATCCGGGCAATGACAGGGCCGACACCGTGGAGGTCGATCCCACGCCGGTTGCCGTCGAAGGCAACACGCGCCTCATGCGCGTTCGGGTCAGCCGCGCGGCGAACCGCCTGAACTGGGACGGCCTGCCTTACCGCTCCTATGTCTCCGAAGTCCTGTTTGATTGCACCCGGCAGACGGCGCGCTATGTATCCGTTGACTACTACGCCGAGCCCGCCTGGCGCGGCAAGTCTTACAAGCGGGTGCTGTATTCGCAAAACGAGGTTCGCCGCATGGTGCTGCGCGACATGTCGCCCAATCCGCACAGGCGCATCATCCGCGCGGTCTGCCAGACCGCCAGCATCACCAGCAACTGACATCATTTCAAGCCTGCCCAGCGCTGCCGGTGCGCGCCGCCGCAGGCGGCCTGGGTGCCTGGCAGGATCGCAAAAAACCACACTTTGAGCATGAAAAAAGCGTTTTCCACCACCGGCCTGGTCTATTCCACCGACGCCGGAAGAATGTGTCCCGGCTGCCGCCAGCCCGTCTCGGCCTGCATCTGCAAACTGGCCAAAGCCCTCCCCAAAAACGACGGCGTGGCGCGTGTCTCGCGCAGCTCCAAGGGCCGGGGCGGCAAGACCGTCACGCTGGTCACCGGGCTGGCGCTAGACGAGCCGGCGCTGGTGCAATTGGGCAAGCAGCTCAAGGCCGCCTGCGGCTCGGGCGGCACGGTGAAGGACGGTGTGATCGAGGTGCAGGGCGACCACTGCGAGCAGGTGCTGCAGGCGCTGGCCAAGCAGGGTTTTGCCGCCAAGCGGGCAGGGGGCTGACAAAAGTGCAGCCCGAGCATCTGCAACTGCTGCTGGAGCGTGAAATGCCGTTCGGCAAGTACAAGGGCCGCCTGATCGCCGACCTGCCGGGCGAGTATTTGAACTGGTTCGCCCGCACCGGGTTTCCGAAAGGCGAAATCGGCCGGCTGCTGGCGCTGATGCACGAGATCGACCACAACGGGCTTTCCGGGCTGCTGGAGCCGCTGCGCAAGCGCTGACCGGTGCGCGGCACCCGCAGATTCGCTATCTTAATGATAGCTAAAAGCGCAGGCGCTGCTTGCGCAGGCGCCTGTTTTGACCAATATTCCTGGCTTGGCGGCGAGCCGCCTTTGTCAGAGCACCTTGCTCAGAAAGCGCCGGGTGCGCTCGTGGCTGGGATTGTCGAAAATTGACGCCGGCGCGCCTTCTTCCATCACCACGCCTTCGTCGATGAACAGCACCCGGTCGGCCACCTGGCGGGCAAAGCCCATCTCGTGCGTGACGACCACCATGGTCATGCCTTCCTCGGCCAGCGCCTGCATCACGGCCAGCACCTCGCCGACCATCTCGGGGTCGAGCGCCGACGTCGGCTCGTCGAACAGCATGATGCGCGGCTGCATCGCCAGCGCCCGGGCAATGGCCACGCGCTGCTGCTGCCCGCCCGAGAGCTGGTTGGGGTAGGCGTCGATCTTGTCGAGCAAACCGACCTTTTGCAGCAGCTCGCTGGCGCGCAGCCGGGCCTGCGCGGGTGTGAGGCCGCGCACCTTGCACGGCGCCAGCGTGATGTTTTCCAGCACGGTCTTGTGCGGGAACAGGTTGAAGCGCTGGAACACCATGCCGATTTCCGAGCGCAGCGCGTCGATGTCGGTTTTGGGTTCATGCACCGCCACGCCATGCACCAGGATTTCGCCGCCCGAGGCCTCTTCCAGGCCATTGAGGCAGCGCAGGAAAGTGCTCTTGCCCGAGCCCGAGGGGCCGATGACGCACACCACCTCTGTCGCCTTGATGGCGCAGTCGATGCCGCGCAGCACCGCATTGCGGCCAAACAGCTTGGTCAGGCCCTTAACGCGAATCACCTCGTCCATAGCGGACCTCCAGTCGTTTGACGCCATAGGCCAGGGCCAGCGTCAGCACCCAGTACATGAGCGAAATGGTGAGATAGGGCTCCCAGTAGCGCGAATACGCGCCCGCCACCGTGCGCGCGGCGTAGGCCAGCTCGGCCAGGCCGATGGCCGAGATCAGCGAGGAGTCCTTGAGCAGCGCGATGGCGTTGTTGCCCAGCGGCGGCAGCATCCGGCGAAACGCCTGCGGCAGGATGATGTGGTACATCGTGCGCGGAAACGACATGCCCAGCGAGCGCGAGGCCTCGACCTGGCCCTTGTCGATCGACTGGATGCCGGCGCGGAAAATCTCGGAAATGTAAGCGCCCGAGTTGAGCGTCAGCGCCACCACGCCCGAGAGGAAGGCACCGTAGTTCTGCTTGATGTCGCGCGCCGCGTCGCCTGAGATCAGCAGGCCATCGGCCGGGTTGATGAACAGCGGCAGCACGGCAAAGTGGATCAGCAAAATCTGAACGAACAGCGGCGTGCCCCGAAAGAAGCTGACATAGACCGCCGCAGGCCACTGCAGCAGGTATTTGCACAACTGCTTGGCCGGCGAATGCCGGCCCTCGGCCACGCGCGCCAAGCCAATCGCCAGGCCCAGCGCCGTGCCCAGAACGATGCAGATCAAGGTGACGGCAATCGTCATCTGCAGGCCGCGCCAGAACAGGCCGGCGTATTGGGAAACGATGTCGGCGCGAAACCAGCCGAACCAGAGGACTTGCTCCATGATGGCCGGCGCTCAGCAAGGCGCGAGCGGGCCGCATGCGGGCATGGGCAAAACACCTGCCCGCGACACGGTCCGGCGTGGATGGCCTGCGGCCTGAACGCGGCCAGCCGCCGGCAAAAATGGGCCAGTCGCTGCCGCGATGGGGTGCAAAGGATTCATGATCGAATGGAAAAAGGGATTGAAGAAGATGCTTCGGCCGTGCCGCAAGCGCACGAGAAGTCAGGTGCGCCATGTTAACGCGTGCAAGACGCGTGCCGGCAGGCCATTGCCTTGCCGGCGGGCAGGGCTGGCGACGGCTGTCGATGGCTGGATTTTGCGGCCAACGGTTGACCTTGGGAGGGCGGTGGCCGATGATGCGAAACGTTTCGTGACAACTGTCGAAATTCGCGGGGGTTTCTGCAGGCGGCCCATCAGCTGCAGGCGAACGGGCACGGATACTCACAAAAGGAGAAGCATCTTGAACACATCGATGGTCATTGCTGCGGGGCTCGGGCTGCTGCTCGGCATCACACTGGGCGCGTTGTTCTGGGCTTGGCGATTGCGCCCCAAGGCCAGCGACGCGCTGCCTTTGCCGGAGCGCTGGCCGCTGCGCGCGCGCGCGGTTGTCAACGGCAGCGAACAGGAGGTATGGCAGGCGCTGCGAAGCATTTTTCCTGACCATGTGATCCTGGTCAAAGTACCGGTCTTGCGCTTTACCCGGTTGCGCGATACCGAAAAACCCGGTGCCAGCGTCCCAGGCGGCAAAGACAAGGCGGATGCGCGGCGCAAGAGCGAGCAATGGCTGCACAAGCTCGACGGCCTGCACACCACCTTCACCGTCTGCACGCTGCAGGGCAAGGTGGTCGGCTGCGTGGACGTGCCAGGCAAGCTGGCGCTGACCCAGGCCAGCCGCGAGCTCAAGGAGGCGCTGCTGCTGGACTGCGGCATTGCCTACACCGTGGTCAATGCCTTCAATCTGCCCGATGCCGGCGTGATGCGGGAGCTGTTCTTGGGCGAAATTCCTGTCGCCCTTCGGGAGCATCAGGTCACCCGTGGCGGGGACAGCGAATTTCACGCCGACTTGGCGGCATTCACCAAAGTGCTCCAGGCGGGGCGCTGAAGCAAGGCGCCATCGCTTCCTGAAGCCGGTTCAGGCCACCAGCTTGAAATGCTTGCGGCTGAAATCCAGGCCGGTCAGCCTTTCGATCTGCTGCATCACGTGGTGCTTGTTTTCCTTGGGCGTGGGGCGGTAGCCCGGATCAATCGCCAGCACCTGTTCGGCTTCCTGCGCCAGCCACTGCTGCACCGCCTGCGGGTGCGTTGCCGTGAAAGGGCGCAGGGCGCGCTTGTCGAACTGGCTGTACTGGATGGTTTCGGCGTGTTCGGCGGACCAGTATTTGCTGACCTGATCGAGTTTTTTCTGCATGGCCTCGTTGCGCCGCACCCAGCCGTAATGGTAGATATGGGCATTGGCCAGGGCGGCGCGCGGATTGCGCCCGCGCTTGTGCTCGCGCGTGACCAGCCAGTACTGGCCGTCGGGCGCGTAGCTGCGGATGGTGTTGCGGATCAGCCGGCATTCGCGCCGGTACCAGGCGGGGCTGACCGCGATCCACTGCGGCGTGCCGTAGAAATGGTAGTAGTCAAACACCAGCGCCTCGACGTCCGCATTGGCATGGTGGCGCTCCACGCTGGCGCGTATGGCAGGCAGTTCGGCCTCATGCAGCACCTCGTCGCCCTCCAGGTAGAACGCCCAGTCGCCCGTGCAGGAATACTGGGCAATCATCTTTTGCTGGGCATAGACGAAGCCGCGGTCGGCCATGCGCTCGTTCCACACGGTCTCGACGATCCGGATCTTCGGGTCGGCAATCGCGCGGATGCGCGCAAGCGTCTCGTCCGAGCCTTGCCCGACCGCCACGACAAACTCATCGACCAGGGGCAGCAGGGAGCGGATCGATGCCTCGAACGGAAAGCCGAGGCTCACGCCGTTGCGGATGAAGGTAAAGCCGCTGATGGACACGCGCATCTGGGAGAGCATTTTCAGGAATTGGGTGGAAGACAGGAATATATGCACGGGCCAGGGTTAGGCACCCTGAAAGCCAAGCCGGTAAAGATGGGCATAGGCGCCATTTTTTGCCAGCAGTTCCTTGTGCGAACCGGACTCGATGATCCGCCCGGCGTCCATCATGATAATGCGGTCGGCATGCTGGACGGTGGACAGGCGGTGCGCGATGATCAGCGAGGTTCGCCCGGACGTGAGCCGCCGGATGGCTTCCTGCACGGCCATTTCGGACTCCGTGTCCAGCGCCGACGTGGCTTCGTCAAGCACCAGAACCGGCGCATCCTTGTACAGCGCGCGCGCAATCGCAAGCCGCTGGCGCTGGCCTCCGGACAGTTGCATGGCGTTGTGGCCAAGAACGGTGTCCAGTCCCTCTGGGAGGCTGGCCAGCAGCGCCGACAGATTGGCCGCCGCCAGGCATTGCCGGACTCTGTCCAGCTCCACCGGCTGCCCCAGGGCCACATTTTCGGCAATGCTGCTGTTGAGCATCACGACATGCTGGCTGACAAAGGCAAACTGCGCGCGCAAGGAGCCCAGGCGCCAGTCGCGCAGTTCCTGGCCGTCCAGCGTGATGCGGCCGGCGGTCATTTCCACAAAGCGGGGCAGCAGGTTCACCAGCGTGGTCTTTCCTGAGCCCGAGGCACCCACGATCGCCACGGTTTCGCCAGCTGCAATCGAAAGGTCCAGCGCCTTGATGGCTGGCGCGGCATCGCTCTTGTAGGCCACGCTGACGCTGGAAAACTCGATGTTGCCCAGCGCCCGGGGCTTGGCGAAGGCGCCTTCGGTTTCGTTGGGCGTGAGGTCCATCAGGTCCAGGCCGCGCTCCAGCGCCGCCAGTCCCCGAATGATGGGTGTGGCGGCATCCGACAGGCTTTTGATGGGCGGAATCAAGAGCAGCATGGCGGTGACAAAGGCCACGAAACCGCCAACGGTGGTGGTGCTTTGCGCGCTTTGCAGCAGCGCAATCGAAATCACCGCCGACAGCGCCACGGCCGCCAGCACCTGCGTGATGGCGCTCATGCCGGCATAGGCCGCAGTCGATTTCATCGAAAGCTGGCGCAGCGACGTGCTCAGCAGGCCAAAGCGCCGCGCCTGGCTGGCCTGCGCGCCGTGCAGCCGGACATCGCGGTGGGCCATGACGTTTTCTTCCACCACATAGGCCAGGCTGTCGGTGGCGGTCTGGCTTTCCTTGGTCAGCCGGTACAGGCGTTTTGACAGCACCTGGATGACCAGGGCCAGCGCGGGAAACAGCAGGCCGACGATGAGCGTCAGTTTCCAGTTCAGGTAAACCAGGTAACCGATCAGCGCCAGGAGCGTCAGCACGTCCCGCGCGAGCTTCATGATGGAGTTGATCAGCAGCGACGAGCCGTTGAACACTTCATAGACCACGGTGTTGGCGATGGCGCTGGAGCTTTGGTCGGTAAACAGGGTCAGGCGAGCGCCCAGGAGCTTGCCGAACATGGCCTGGCGCAGTTGCAGCAAGCCATCGTTGGTCACCTTGGCCAGCGCAAACTGCGCCAGGAAACCGGACAGCCCCCGCGTGGTGAACAGCAGCATCAGCGTAGCCGGAACCAGCCAGAAGTCCAGGCCGTCCTGCTGAAAGCCCCGGTCCAGCAGCGGCTTGAGCAGTGCCGGCACGAAAGGCTCGGTGGCCGAGGCCACGATGGTTGCGCCGATGGCCAGCGCCCAGCCGGAACGCGAGCCACTGAAATAAGGCCATACGCGCCCAATCCGGCGCAATAGGCTCGGCTTTGCAACTGCTGCGTCGGCATTTGTATTTGTAAACTGCGTCACGTGGGCTGTGGCTGCTGAGCAGGCGGGCTGAGGCGTGTTTTCTGCGCCATGCAGGGCGCCGCCCTGAGGCCCAGGCGCGCGAAGATGGGGGAAATCGGCTGTTCTAACAAGATGGCCTTGGGCGTTGGTGGGTCACGAGGCGGCATTATCGGCGATGCCCATGCAGCGCTACCCTGCCATCCCCAAGGCCAGCTTTAGAATTCGGACCAATGCCGTTTACCTCCCTCTCCTCGTCGGCTGCCCATGCCTCGCCCCTGCCCCGATTGGTTCATACCGAGTCGGCATGCCTCTGGCCGCGATGGGCTTTGGGCTTGCTGCTGGCCTTGCTGGTTGCGGCACCGGCTTCCACCAAGGTGGCTGGAGCGGCATGGCTGCTGGTCGTGCTGACGGGATTGTGGGTCTGCCTGCGTCTTCCGGTTGCACGGTCCTTGACGCATCCGCTGGTGCAGTCGAGCCGTTTGTGGTTTTTTGCCTGCCTAGTGGCGATGGCGCTGCAAGCGGCTGCAACCCTTTACTGGGCCGACCCGTGGGGAGACCGGCATGTGGAGGTCCGCCTGCTGCTTGCCGCAGGAGCCACTTTGGCCTTGATGCGCCGTTTGCGCTTGTTGCCGCATCAAAAGCGATGGCTGATCCATTGCCTGGCGCTGGCTTGCTGCGTGGCGCTGGGCGTGACCGTCATCCATGGCCGCATGACACCGACCAATGCCATTCCATGGGCTGCCGGCGTGAGTTTTCTCGTGTGCGTGTTGATGCCTTACGTCCTTTTGCAGCCACAAACTGCGCGCTGGCAGCGAATGGCATGGGCTTGTGGAGTGCTTGCCGGCACGGCGGCCGTCTTGCTCAGCCTGTCGCGCGGCAGTTATGGCTTGGTGCTCTGGGTGCTGTGCGCGGCCGTGATTGCCATCGTTGAGCATTTGCTCAGGCAGCGCCACACGCAAAGAAGCGGGTATTCCATCAAAAAAAATGCGGCCTTCTGGCTGGCTGGAACGGCAGCCTTGCTGGCTTTGGCTACTGTTTTGCTGCTGGGCTTTCCGCATGACGACCAAGCGCCTGCGGGTCGTGTTCAGGACGCATGGAGCGAGATGGAGGAATCCAGCAGGGCTGAGCTGCCGCAAGCCCACGTGATCAACACCTCGGTGGGCGCAAGGCTGCACATGTGGCGCATGGCGCTCAAGGAAATCGCCCGGGCGCCCTGGCTGGGGCATGGCCGCAAGGCGCGCATTGTATGGATTCGCCAACTTGGTGAGACGGATGGTTCCGACACCATAAAAACCTTGACCCATTTGCACAGTGATCCGCTGACCAGCCTGTTCGACCATGGGTTTTTGGGCTTGTCCAGTTACTTGGTACTTGGCGCTGGCTTGGCTTGGCTTGCGACAAGGCGTCAGTACTGCAACGCCGGCCTGCGCTGGAGCCTGGGCGGCATACTTTGGATGCACCTGACATCGGGCCTGACCAACATGAACCTGGGGCATAACTACTATGGCGTCATGCTTGCATTGAGCCTGTCGGTTGCCTGGCTCCTGTCATCAGACGATGCGCCCGATCTGGCAGCAGCTCCAGCGCAAACCTGACCATTACGCCAGGCGCAGCTTGCAACCTGCTGCTGGCCGGGAAATAACTGAAAACACCTGCGAATGAATATCGACCAGCTTGGTCAGCCGTGAATGCCAGCGGCTGGCAAGGGCCGGATTGGCCGCAAAATTTCCAGGCAGGTGTCCACAATCGCATGGGCTGCAATATCGTTTACCTTCATGGTTTCTGACTGCAGCGCGGACTGAAGGTGGCAACCAGACAGGCGCCAGCGCGGATTGACCCCTGCATGAAAAAGCGAGACCAGCTTGACGCCTGTCGTTGCGCCCAGGTGCATCAGGCCGCCGTCGGCTGCAACAAGCAGATCATGCGCATGGATCAGCCTGTGGCATTGCGCAATGTCCGTTTTGTTGACCTGGTTGATGACTTTGCCCGTGGCGGCTAGGCTGTTCATCAGCGCTTGGGCAACCCCGCTGGCATTGCTTGAGCCCAGCAGGGTGAACTCAATGCTTTTGTCACTGTGCAGCAGTGCTTCGGCCACGGCCAGCCAGTGGTCGTAGGTGCGCGATGCGTCAACGCCACCGAGGGCAAACGCAATCCTAATGACCCGCTCCGGATCGCGCTCAGGGGCTAAAAGCAGGCCGAGCTTTTGCTGCTGATGCCGTGCAAATTCCTGCTCCGTCAAGTTATGGCCCAAAAGATCTATGAGACGCTGAGTGGCAAATTTTCCCCTGTGAAATTCAGGGCCGGTGTAAAAGCCATGCATCGAAACCCATTGCGCATTGGGCAGCCACCGAGATTTGTGGCGCAGTGAACGGTGCTTGTGGCTTGGCACGATGACAAAGTCATAGTTCTGCTTCCCGATTTTCCGGGGATCGTCATAAACCTGGGCCAGCCATGGGTCGCCGCTGAACATCAGCGCCAGATGCGTATCGGTGTAAAGGTCGATACAAAGTCCTTGCTCTTGCAGCAAACTGCGTGGCGCCAAGTCCATGAGCGCATCGCCCAGTTGCGGAATGCCCTTGTAAACCCACAGCCCCCTTTTCCAGTTTGGATCCATGCGGTCCCGCAAATACTTTTGCTGCCCGGACCAGGCAAACTGCAACCGTCGGCGAAAATGCCGCCATCCCAGTTTTTCGTCTCCCTCTTCACTGCTGTAATGGCTGTCGTTGCTATCAACGTTTTGAGACAAGGGCTGCGTGACGGAAACCAAAGCTTGTCTTTCAAGCCAATCGTTATAAATTCCCATCGTCTTCGGGCTCCCATGAACAGGCAATTTCAACAAGGTCATCCATGAATTCTTTGTTCCCCATTTTTCCATGAAGCTCGCGGCTGTCATGATCGTCTCCAATGAGGCGGCCAATCTGGAAGCCTGCACTCAATCGGTGTCCTGGGCGGATGAGTGCGTGGTGGTGGAGCACGGCAGTATTGACAACACCGTCGAAGTGGCGCACCGGCTGAAGGTGAATGTCTTGCAGACTTCCGACTGGCCAGGTTTTGGGGCACAGAAAAATCGCGCCATTGCGCTTGCCAGGGCAGATTGGATATTGTCCATTGATGCGGACGAGCGCGTGACGCCCGAGCTGGCGCTTGAGATTGGACAGGCGCTCCAGTACGCTGACGCCCAAAGTCAGGATGTCGCCTTTGAAATTCCACGGCTGACCCAGTTTTGTGGCGTATGGATTCGCCATTGCGGCTGGACGCCTGACCATGTGCTGCGCTTGTTCAGGCGAGGCGCCGCACGCTTTAGCGATGACCTGGTCCATGAAAGAGTGCTGTTGCAGCATGCCGGCACCAAGGTGGTGCGCCTGAAAAATCCTCTGCTGCACTACAGTTATCCTACGCCGGACCATTATTGGCGCAAGCTTCAACACTATAGTCAGCAGTGGGCTCGGCAACGCCATGCAAAGGGGCAGACTGCTACGATGAGCCGAGCGGCGTTGGCGGCCCTGGCGGCTTTTCTGCGCAGTTACGTGTTTCGACTTGGGTTTCTGGATGGCGCCATGGGTTTTGCAGTCTGTGCCATGCAGGCCCAGTCGGCATTTGGCAAGTATTTTGAATTGTATTGTTTGGGTCGTAAACATGAAAAGTGATGGTTTTCCACTGGCCTTGTTCAAGCGCAGGTCTGCCCTGAAGATTTTTGCTGGAACGGGATTGTTCGCCAATGCTGCCAGCTTGGCGCTGGCGCAGTTTCGCGTCGAGGTGTCCGGCGTTGGCATGACACAAATGCCCATTGCCATCGCGCCCTTTCGGGGTGAGGCGCAATCGCCGCAGAAAATCGGCAGCATCGTCAAGGCCGATCTTGAGCGCAGCGGCATGTTTCGCGGCGTTGATGCGGCAGGTCTCGTGGCCGATGAAAATACCCGTCCCGACCTGGCAAGCTGGCGTCAAAAAGGCGTTGACGCCATGGTGACGGGAAGTGTGTCGCCCTTGGCCGATGGCCGTTTCGACGTGCGTTTGCGTTTGTGGGATGTGGTGCGCGAGCAGGACCTTGGCGGGCAGAGCTATACCGTCTCGAAAGCTGATCTGCGCTTGTCCGCGCACCGCGTTTCCGATTTCGTTTACGAAAAGCTGACAGGTGAAAAAGGCATTTTCTCCACCCGCATCGCCTACGTGACCAAGTCCGGCCAACGCTACACCCTCTGGGTGGCCGATTCCGATGGAGAGGGTGCGCAGTCGGCGCTTTCCAGCCCGGAGCCCATCATCTCGCCGGCATGGTCGCCCAGCGGTGCCCAACTGGCTTATGTCTCGTTCGAATCGCGCAAGCCAGTAATCTATTCGCATGATGTGGCCAGCGGCAAGCGTCGTTTATTGGCTAATTTCAGGGGGTCCAACAGCGCGCCTGCCTGGTCGCCGGACGGCAGCCAACTGGTCGCCACTCTCAGCCAGGCGGGCGGCTCGCAAATCTATTCGATCAGCCTCAATGGCGGTGATCCGCGGCGCCTCACCCAGTCCTCCAGCATCGACACCGAGCCGACATTTTCTCCAGACGGACGCTCCATTTATTTTGTCAGCGACCGTGGCGGCTCGCCGCAGATTTACCGCATGGGGCCTACGGGCGGCAGCGCTGAACGCGTTACCTTTTCTGGAGCCTATAACATTTCGCCGGCATTGAGTCCGGACGGGCGCTGGCTGGCTTATGTTTCCAGAGTTGGAGGAGGGTTCAAGCTGCATGTCATGGAGCTTTCCACTGGTGCCGTGACGGCGATCACGGATACTTCGGCCGATGAAAGCCCGAGTTTTGCTCCGAACAGCCGCCTGATTGTGTATGCCACCCAGCAGCAGGGTCGGGAAGCGTTGATGACGACCACACTGGACGGAAAAATAAAAGCACGTCTTTCGGGCGCGGACGGTGACATCCGCGAGCCGGACTGGGGTCCTTTTCATCGATAGGCAATAATTCCCGATTCATATTTTCTTCAGCAGGTGTAATCAATGAAGCGCTTTTCTTCTTCCCTCATCTCGTCTCTTGTGCTTGCCGCTACATTGGTGGCTTGCGGCTCCAATGTCAAATTGCAGGATGTGCCGGTTGAGGACAAATCCGCAGGTTCTTCGCAGGCAGACGCAGATGCTGCGGCAGCCAGCAGAGGAGTTGCTCCTGTGCAGATTGGCGCCTCCGACGCTTCGCTTGCCGGTCCAGCGAACACCACAAAAATCATTTATTTCGATTTCGACAGCTATGTCGTCAAGCCTGAATTTCAAAGCGTCATCGAGGCACATGCCAAATACCTGAATGCAAACAAATCGCGCAAGATGGCTATTGAGGGCCATACCGATGAGCGCGGTGGCCGGGAATACAACCTCGCCCTGGGTCAAAAACGCGCTGAATCCGTGCGCCGTGCGCTCGGACTTCTGGGCGTCACGGATGCTCAGGTCGAAGCCGTCAGCTTTGGCAAGGAAAAACCCGCTGTTTCCGGATTCGATGAAGCGTCCATGGCAAAAAACCGCCGTGCTGAAATCAATTACCGTTGAACAAAAGCATGTCCATGTTGAAAGTATTCAGGCTTGGCGCCACGGCTGCGGCCTGCTTTCTGGCGTTTCATTCGAATGCTGCCTTGTTCGAGGATGATGAGGCGCGCAGGGCCATCCTTGATTTACGGCAGAAGGTCGATATTTCGCAGCAGCGAATGACGGACGAGCTGCGAAAGGCCAATGATGAGAATGCACAGCTGCGCCGAAGCCTGCTTGAACTGTCGAATCAGATCGAAAACCTGCGCAGCGAGATGGCCATATTGCGCGGCCAGAATGAGCAGCTGACCAAGGGTATCAGCGATGTGCAGCGCACGCAGAAGGATCTGAGCCAAGGCGTCGAGGAGCGTTTGCGAAAGGTGGAGCCTGGCAAGGTTGCGGTCGATGGAAG
>Ga0308165_1004658_pt1 | contig 13351 bp, 14 predicted proteins | sample PhyWR2_FD_201032 | JGI IMG/M metagenome (GOLD analysis project Ga0308165, IMG submission 201032) | Phyllosphere microbial communities from UC Gill Tract Community Farm, Albany, California, United States - DLSLW.R2 | ecosystem: Host-associated > Plants > Phyllosphere > Unclassified | place: USA...
AGTATTTCGGCATGACCGGTTGGCGGCTTGGCTGGCTGGTGGCACCGGAGGCAGCGGTCGGTGAGCTGGAGAAACTGGCGCAGAACCTCTACATCAGTGCCCCAAGCGTGGCCCAGCATGCGGCTTTGGCCTGTTTCGAACCGGCAACTATCACTATTCTTGAAGAACGCCGCGCCGAATTTGGCCGACGCCGGGACTTCCTGTTGCCGGCCTTGCGTGAGCTGGGATTCAATATTGCCGTGGAGCCCGAAGGCGCCTTCTATTTATACGCCGATATCAGCCAGTTCGGCGGTGATGCCTTCGCGTTCTGTAAACATTTCCTTGAAACCGAGCATGTGGCCATTACGCCTGGTCTCGATTTCGGTCGCTACCAGTCCAGTCACCACGTTCGGTTTGCCTACACCCAAAGTCTGCCGCGCCTACAGGAAGCGGTTGAGCGCATTGCTCGCGGCTTGCGGAGCTGGCAAGGCTGATGCGTTTTCACCCGCCCCTCGAAGAAGGCCGCCTGATCCGGCGCTACAAGCGGTTTCTCGCCGATATCGAGACCGTTGACGGCGAGTTCCTCACCCTACATTGCCCGAATACCGGCTCGATGCTTAATTGCCAGGTTGAAGGCGGTCAAGTGTGGTTCAGTCGCTCAAACGACCCGAAGCGCAAATTGACGGGCACTTGGGAAATCGGTGAAACCCCACAAGGACGGCTGTTTTGCGTAAATACCGGACGTGCCAATGGTTTGGTCGAGGAGGCGCTGCGTGGCGGCGTCATCACCGAACTGGCTGGTTTTACCGAGCTCAAGCGTGAAGTGGCTTACGGACAGGAACGAAGTCGCATCGATTTTCGTCTCGACTACCCGAGTGGCCCCGCCTATGTGGAGGTCAAAAGCGTGACACTGGGCTTCGACGGATCATCCGTTGCGGCGTTTCCCGATGCGGTGACCCAGCGGGGTGCCAAGCATTTGCGTGAGCTGGCGCATCTGGCCAGGGACGGCATCCGCGCTGTGCAATTGTACTGCGTGTGCCTGAACGATATCGACGCCGTGCGCCCAGCGGACGAAATCGATGCGGCCTACGCGTCGGCATTGCGAGAAGCAGTAGCGTGTGGAGTCGAGGTGCTGGCGTACGGTGTGCGCTTGAGCCATGAAGAAATGCGGGTTGAGCGGCGACTGGACGTGTTGCTCGGTCGTTAGACGCTGATCCAGATACCCTGGTCGTCTTCGCGGCAATCAATGCCGGTGAGAAATTGTCCGGCGCAGGGGCCGGCCACGCATTCGCCGTCCTCAATCAGGAACAATGCGCCATGGGTGGCGCACTGGATCAGGGTGTTACTCGGGTCGAGAAATTGGTCGGGCGTCCATTCCAGCCCTACGCCACGGTGCGGGCAGCGGTTGAGATAAACATGGACCAGGCCGTTGCGACGCACGGCGAACAGCTTCCGCCCCTCGACGTCGAAACCGCGGCTGCTGGAATCGGCCAGCTCAGTGCCGGCGCAGAGAAACTTCATGACTCTCCTCAACGCCGACGGCTCGTGACTGGATATGTCCGAGCTTGACGTTCAAATGCAAACAATTATCAAATGGCCGACTTGTCCGTGGGACAAAGGTGCACGGAGCCGAGGATACTTGGCCTGACATCTCAATGTCTGGGAAAACCTTTCAAAGGAAGTCGTTTATGCGTCTGAGTACCCGCGTTGTTGCGCTTTGCGTCGGACTTTTCGCCAGCCATCACGCCATGGCGGCCGAGTTGCCACAACGTTGGGTCAGTGCCGGAGGCGCCCTGTCGGAATGGGTCTGTGAACTGGGGGGCGAATCGAAACTGGTCGGAGTCGACACCACCAGCCAGCACCCACCATCTCTCAAGGCGTTACCGAGCATCGGCTATCAACGGCAGCTGTCGGCGGAAGGTGTCTTGAGCCTGCGCCCACACATTCTGGTGGGCACCGAGGAAATGGGGCCGCCGCCGGTGCTGTCGCAGATTCGTACTGCCGGGGTACAAGTCGAACTGTTTTCCGCCCAGCCTGATCTGCCAACGCTTCAAGGCAATCTGCAGCACCTGGGCAAGTTGCTGGGGGCTGAAGACAAGGCTACGCAGGTGTATCAGGACTATCAACAGCAACTGGACCAGCAGAAAGTCCGCGTCACCAAGGCGCAGTTGACGCAATCGTCGCCTGGGGTGCTGTTATTGGTGGGTCATGCGGGTGGCAAACCCCTGATCGCCGGCAAGGACACCGCGGCCGACTGGCTGATCCAGAAAGCCGGCGGGCATAATCTGGCGACCCACGCCGGTTACAAACTTTTTTCCAACGAATCCCTGATCAGCCTGGACCCCGAAGTATTGGTCTTCGCTGACCGTGCCCTGACTGGCGAAGCGGCGCGTGCCGCGTTGTTCAAGGAAAATCCGATCCTGTCCTCAACCCGTGCCGCTAAAGATGGGCGGGTCATGGAGCTTGATCCGACCCTTCTGGTGGGTGGACTCGGCCCTCGATTGCCCGCTGCCTTGAAAAACATCAGTGATCTGTTCTACCCCGGCACTGCCACTCCATGACCGTACTCGTAAAACCACGGACTTTGTTCATTGGCCTGGGTGTCCTGTGCGTGCTGGCGATCTGGCTGTCTCTGGCGCTGGGGCCAGTCAGCCTGCCGTTGTTCGATACCCTGCGCGCGACGTTGCGCATGCTCGGTTTGCCGATTGCCGCCGATGGGCTGGAACAGGCTGAACTGATCCTGGGCCAGATTCGCCTACCGCGTACCTTGCTCGGGTTGGCGGTGGGCGGCGTATTGGCGCTGTCGGGTGTGGCGATGCAAGGTCTGTTTCGCAATCCGCTGGCTGATCCGGGCCTGGTTGGCGTTTCCAGCGGCGCGGCCTTGGGTGCGGCGATCGCGATTGTCGGCGGCTCGGCTTTTGGGGGATTGCCTGAATCCGCCGGGCCGTATTTGTTGTCGCTGTGCGCGTTTCTCGGTGGTCTTGGCGTGACGGCGCTGGTGTACCGACTGGGCCGGCGAAATGGGCAGACCCATGTCGCGATCATGCTGCTGGCCGGTATCGCCTTGACCGCACTGGCCGGTTCCGCCGTTGGGCTGTTTACCTATCTGGCGGATGACGCGACCTTGCGCACGCTGACGTTCTGGAACCTGGGTAGCCTCAATGGCGCCAGTTATTCGCGACTTTGGCCATTGTTGCTGATCAGTGTCGGCGTGGCGTTGTGGCTGCCGCGCCGGGCCAGAGCGCTGAATGCGTTGTTGCTCGGCGAGTCGGAGGCCGGTCACCTGGGCATCGATGTCGAAGGACTCAAGCGCGAGCTGGTGTTTTGTACGGCGCTGGGGGTTGGGGCAGCGGTTGCGGCGGCGGGAATGATCGGCTTCGTCGGGTTGGTCGTGCCGCATCTGGTGCGCTTGCTGGCTGGCCCGGATCATCGTGTCCTGTTGCCGGCTTCGGTGCTGGCGGGGGCGAGCCTGCTCCTCTTGGCCGATCTGGTGGCGCGCCTGGCGTTGGCGCCGGCCGAGCTGCCGATCGGGATTGTTACGGCGTTCATTGGTGCGCCGTTCTTTCTGTATCTGTTACTGCGGGGGCGTGCCTGATGTTGCGAACGCAAAATCTGCACATCCATAGGGGGCACCAACGGGTCCTGACGGACATCACGCTTGAGCTCAAGCCCGGTGAAGTACTCGGCGTGCTGGGGCCGAACGGAGCCGGTAAAAGTACGCTGCTGAGTGCCTTGGCAGGTGAGTTGCACGCGGATCAACCCAGCGTGTGGCTTGACGATCGCGAGTTGCGCGAATGGACGGGCGCCCGCCGTGCGCAGCGCCTGGCTGTATTGCCGCAGGTATCGACCCTGGATTTCGCGTTTCGCGTGGAGGAAGTGGTCGGTATGGGGCGCTTGCCGCATCAGAGCGGGCGACTCCGGGACGACGAAATCGTCGCGGCCGCCTTGCAGGCCGCCGACGCCAGGCATTTGATGGGGCGCAGTTATCTGGCATTGTCCGGTGGCGAGCGTCAGCGGGTGCACCTGGCCCGTGTGCTGGCTCAACTCTGGCCTGGCGACGTTGGGCAGACCCTGCTGCTGGACGAGCCGACCTCGATGCTCGATCCGCTGCACCAGCACACGACCCTCCAGGCGGTGCGCGAATTCGCTGACCGCGGTGCGGCGGTCATGGTGATCCTGCATGATCTGAATCTGGCGGCGCGTTACTGTGACCGCCTGTTGTTACTCGAAGGCGGGCGTCCGGTGGCGCTCGATACACCTGAACAGGTGCTGCGCCCAGGACCGCTCAAGTCCGTATTCGGTCTGGACGTATTGGTTCAACAGCATCCGGAGCGCGGGCATCCGTTGATCATCGCCCGCTGAAACCACAGGGTGAGCGCATGCGTATCTGGGTAATTCTGGCGGGGCTGTTGCTGAGTGCCTGCCAACACGTTTCAGCACCGCCGCAGGTTGTCGGCGAGATTCGCGACTTGCGCACTGGCCGAGTGCTGAGCGCGCAAGAGCTTGTGTCGCAGTTGGCCAAATCGGCGCGATTGATCGTGGGGGAACAGCACGACAACCGTGATCATCATGAACTGCAGCGATGGTTGTTGCAGTCAATGGGAGATCAGCGACCCCAAGGCAGCCTGTTGCTGGAGATGCTCACGCCGGATCAGCAGGCCCGTGTCGATGATCTGCGCCAGGCCCCGACTTTGCCGGCAGACTTGCCCGGTGCCTTGGCCTGGCAGGCAGGTTGGGACTGGAACCTGTACGGGCCAATCGTCAGTTTCGCCCTGACCCAACCTTATCCGTTGCTGGCTGCCAATCTGGACACCAACGAGGTCCGTGCTATCTATGCCAAGCCGCCGGTCCTGAGTGGATCGCGCACGAATGCCGAAACGGTCAGGGCGCAGTTGCTGGCGCAAGTCAGCGAATCCCATTGCGGCCTGCTGCCTGAATCACAAATGCCGGCCATGCTCGCCGTGCAGCAACAGCGCGACCGCCGCATGGCGCAGCGCCTGATCGCGGCGCCCGCTCCAGCGTTGTTATTGGCGGGGGCTTACCACGCACGCAAGGATGTTGGGGTGCCGATCCATGTCCTGGATTTGGGCCCGGCCCAGGCACCGACGGTTTTGATGTTGGCTGAGCAGGGCAATGAGGTGACGGCGGCAGTGGCCGATTACGTTTGGTACACACCCGTCACGCAGGCACCGGATTATTGCGCGCAGATGCGTGAGCAGTTCGGCAAATAGCGCGGCTTTTTCTCAGGCAAAAAAAGACCCGGCAAGAGCCGGGTCAAATAACCGTGATTAGCCTGATGAGGAGATATCTGAGAGTCCGAACCAAGGGCTTTTCAAATATCGACCAGTCTCGCGACCAGTTGTGATAATCATATCGATTCTCATTACCGAGTCAACAACTGATTCTGCATTTATTTGAAAATTGTTGTTCCAGCGATGCGAGGCCGCGTAGTCATTGGCGTCAGGGCGAATTTTTCATCGTGCTCAGATGTGTAACCTGTTTATTCAACGAGCCAATTCTGCGCGCCATGCTCTCGATCAGGCTGTGGGCGATCTTCGGATTGCTGCGGGTGAGGCTCAAAAACTGATCCTTGGGGATCAACATGACCGTGCTGGGTTCGCTGGCAATCACGCTCGCGTTGCGTTTCTCGCCGGTGAACACCGCCATGGCGCCGAAAATCTCGTCCCTGGGGATGTCGCCCACCTTGTGTCCGTCAACGAAGGCTTCGGCGTGTCCTTCAATAATGACGAAAACATGATCCGCCTCATCGCCCTGATTGATCAGCAGGTCGCCACGCGCCACGCGCTGAAAACCGTTGGTGCTGCGAAACTCCGGTTGTTTGAGGCGCGCGACGGCGTCGGACAGCAGCGCGTTCTGCCCGGCCATGTACTGCACGAACAGTTCCGAGCGTTGTGAGTCAGCGTAAATATGTCGGAACACTTCGCTACGCAAATAGGGTATCAGCGCGATCGGGCTGTCGGTGCGCAAGCGGCAGCGCGGCAGATCGGCCTCCTGGCGCAAGCCGACCAGATCACCTTCATGAAGGTAAAACAGTGGGCGTTCGTCGATGCATCCGTACAGCAAGCCATTTTTCAAGACAAACAACTGATCGCCCGGCAAGTCGGCCGCCAGGTCCTCGACTGCACGGAATTCCAGCACCGGACCGCACGGGGTCAAATGCTCCAGCAGGCGTGTCGGGATATTCTGCAGGCGGTTGATCAGTGCGTCGGCGTAAGCCGGTTGTTCCCCAAGCAAATACATGGCGGCAGGGCTCGTTCAGTTCTTGTGGCGTGACGAAATAGCATCCAGCTGCTTATTCAGGGCTTCCTTGCGCTCTGCGGGAATGTCGTTCCAGTGCACATCCATCAGAGCTCCCTCAATCGCGTACAGCAACACTTTCGATGCCCGGAACCCGCGCGTGCGCACGGCCCGATAGGCATCCACAGCGCCAAGGCGGCGCAAATCCGAGGCGCTATGGATACCCACGGCATGCAGCCACTGCGCCGACGTCTTGCCAAGATTCTTCAGATGCTGCAGTTCATCATTCATCAAGCCTCCTTGCGACGGCCGAACGGTGCGTGGGCGAGCTTCTGAGGAGTGTAGCCATCAGTAGGAAAAGCGTGATTGTTTGGTCGGTTTTGGAGCAATTGCTTCTAAGAAGCATGCGGGGAGGGGACGTAGACGGATGAAATCGCGTGGGGAAGGCAGGAAGTAGTCAGTTGGTAGTCGGCAAGCCACCTTCAGTCCAGCGCAACGCGGCGCCGGACTGACCCGTCATTTTCAGCGCGAGCGATAACGCAGGCGTGTGCCGAAATTCATCGACATCAGAATCTCGTCGGCGCTCAGCTCTGGCGGGAAGTACGCACCGGAAATTTGGGCGTGAGCCAGGCTTGCACCCTCCAGGTTCGAGCGTGTGAAGTCGATACCGCGCAGGTCGGCGGAACGGAAATAGGCATTGCTGAAGTCGACGCCTTCGGCATTCAACTCACGCAGGTCCAGGCCGCGGAAATCACCCCCGACCATATCGACAGGTCCGTCTTTGGGGCGTTCGTTGTTGAAACCCTTGATGTCGTCTTTGTGCAGCAAAGCATACAGCGGAGTGTCGAGTAGTTTGGGTTGGCTCATGTCAGGTCACCTGTTGGTTTTATGACGCCAGTATAGTGCCACCACGTTACAGTCGTGAAGCCGTGGAAGGCTTCACGACTGAAATACGCTTTACAGGCCTGGCAGGCGTTGACGGATTTGTGCAACAACGGTGTCCAGGGTTCCGCTTTCATTGGTCTGGACGCGTTTGCTGCACAGAATCTCGGCAGGCGTCAGCGCTTCACGATTGGCCTGTTGAGCGGCGATTACGGCCAGGTTGGCGTCGGAAGGATCGTTCTTGTCTGCCTGACGCATCGCCAGCCAGCTTTCGATCACGGCTTGTGGCGCATTGCAGTCAAGGATCAGGAACGGCGCGCCAGTGGCTTCGGCGATGTGTGCGGCGCCATCACGCTGATCACGCTTGAGGTAGGTAGCATCGATCACCACCGGGAAGCCGGCGCGCAGGATCTGGGCGGCAATTTCATGCAGGCGGGCGTAGGTCGCGACGCTGGAATCGTCGCTATAGATACCGGCTCGAGGATCGTTCTTGACCGTTTGCTCACCGAACAGGCGCTTGCGCTCTACGTCGGAACGCAGCCGGATTGCCCCCAGAGCCTCGACCAGGCGCATGGCCACATGGCTTTTGCCGACAGCGGAAACGCCGTGGGTAATAGCCAGGAAACGTGAAGGAATGGTGCTGTAGCTTTCGGCCAGGTTGGCGTAGTTGCGGTATTGGCGCAGGGTCGTGGCGCGTTGCACCGCATCGGCTTCGGCCGGCATGCTGAACAGGCTGACCTTGGCGCGAACCAGCGCGCGATAGGCCTTGTAGAAATTCAACACTTCCAGGCCCTGGTAGTCGCCGGTCAACTCCAGGTACTGGCTGACGAAACGACGGGCCAGGCACTTCAAGCCACGGTCTTCAAGGTCCATCGCCAGGAAGCCGGTGTCGGCATACACGTCGGTGAAGCGAAACGGTTCGTTGAATTCGATGCAGTCGAAGATCACGACCTTGCCGTCGATGACAGTGGCGTTGCCAAGGTGGATATCACCGTGGCATTCACGGATGAACCCTTCGGCTTTGCGTTGGGCAAACAGCGGTTGGAGGCGATCGAAACTGCTTTCGGCCCAAGCTTGAAGCGCGTCGAGTTGCAGCAGGTCGGCCTTGTCGCTGAGGAATGGGCGGATCTGTTCGAAGTTCTGCCGCACGGGTGCCATGACGCTGTCGGGAGTGCCGGCTTCATGTTCGGCTGGCACTTTCGGTGCGTTGAGGTGGAACTGGGCGATCTGCGCGGCCATCTCGTCGATATGGGCGGTGGTCAGTTCACCGTTGGCTTGCAGGGTGCTGAGCAACTGGCTCTGCGGGAACTGGCGCATCTTGAGCGCGAAGTCGAGCGCGGGACCATCACCCCCCAGTTGTGGCGCGTCGATGCTGCCGGTGATTGGCAACACTTCCAGATACAAATCATCGGTCAGGCGCTGGTTCAGGCGCAGTTCTTCGCCGCAGAAATGCTCACGGGCATCCAGGCTGGTGAAGTCCAGAAAACCGAAATTCACCGGCTTTTTCACTTTATAAGCGAAGGGGCCCGTGAGAATGACCCAGGAGATATGGGTCTCGATGACCTGGAACCCGTCTACCGGATGTGGGTAAAGGGCCGGGTTTTGCAGGGCGGCGATCAGGGACTGGCTCACAGGCTTTCCTTCAGAGTCTGGGGAATTTATTGGCCGCCATTATGTCCACAAGTCCGCCCGACGCAAACCTCGGTGCGCTCCTGTTGACTATGAATAAACTGCGTATAATCCGGCGCCATGACTCGTACTCGATCTCCCCGAACCCCTAAAAAACCACCTTCCCGGGGCCTGCGCCCCTGGCTGGGCTGGGCCATTAAACTCAGTCTGGTCGGCCTTGTGCTCCTCGCCGGATTCGCCGTTTACCTCGATGCCATCGTCCAGGAGAAGTTCTCCGGCAAGCGCTGGACGATCCCGGCGAAGGTGTACGCCCGTCCGCTTGAGCTGTTTACCGGCCAGAAGTTGAGTAAAGAAGACTTCCTGACGGAACTCGATGCCCTGGGCTATCGCCGCGAAAGCGTCAGCAATGGCCCCGGTGCTGCGTCTGTCAGTGGCAACACCGTTGACCTGAACACGCGGGGGTTCCAGTTCTATGAAGGCTTGGAAAAGCCGCAACCGGTGCGCGTGCGTTTCTCCGGCGACTACGTGGCCGAACTCTCGGCGACCAACGGTTCGAAACTGTCTGTGGTGCGCCTGGAACCGCTACTGATCGGCGGCATCTACCCGAAAAATCTTGAAGACCGCATCCTGATCAAACTCGATCAGGTACCGCCGTACCTGCTCGAAACCCTGGTTGCCGTGGAAGACCGTGATTTCTACAGCCACTGGGGCGTATCGCCCAAATCGATTGCCCGTGCCGTCTGGGTCAATACCTCCGGCGGCAAAATGACCCAGGGTGGTAGTACGCTGACGCAACAGTTGGTGAAGAATTTCTACCTGACCAGCGAGCGCAGCCTGACTCGTAAACTCACCGAAGCCATGATGGCGATGTTGCTGGAACTGCACTACGACAAGCGCGAAATCCTTGAGGCTTACCTCAACGAGGTGTTCGTCGGTCAGGATGGGCAGCGTGCGGTGCACGGTTTCGGTCTGGCCAGTCAGTTCTTCTTCGGGCAGCCATTGTCCGAACTCAAACTGCATCAGGTGGCCATGTTGGTGGGTATGGTCAAGGGGCCTTCCTACTACAACCCGCGGCGCAATCCCGAGCGCGCACTGGAGCGTCGCAACCTCGTGCTCGATGTGCTCGAGCAACAGGGCGTCGCCACGGCGGAGCAAGTCGCGGCGGCGAAGAAAATGCCGCTGGGCGTGACCACTCGCGGCAAGCTGGCCGACAGCTCGTTCCCAGGCTTTATCGACCTGGTCAAACGTCAGTTGCGTGAAGACTACCGCGACGAAGACTTGACTGAAGAAGGCCTGCGGATCTTCACCAGTTTCGATCCGATTCTGCAGATGAAAGCCGAAGCCTCGGTCAACGACACCTTCAAACGGCTGGCGGGGCGCAAAGGTTCTGATGATGTCGAAGCGGCGATGGTGGTGACCAACCCGGAAACCGGGGAAGTCCAGGCCATGATCGGCAGTCGCCAGGCGAGTTTCGCCGGCTTCAACCGGGCGCTGGATGCGGTACGACCGATTGGTTCGCTGATCAAGCCGGCGGTTTATCTGACCGCCCTGGAAAAACCGAGCCAGTACTCCTTGACCAGTTGGCTGTCGGACGAATCGTTTTCGGTCAAAGGTGCTGACGGGCAAGTCTGGAAGCCGCAGAACTATGATCGCCGCTCCCATGGCACGGTTTTCCTGTATCAAGGCCTGGCGCATTCCTACAACCTGTCGACCGCACGTCTCGGGTTGGCGGTGGGCGTGCCCAACGTCCTGAAAACGGTGGCCCGACTGGGTGTGAGCCGGGAATTCCCGGCGTACCCGTCGATGTTGCTGGGGGCCGGTGGCATGACCCCGATCGAGGTCGCCACCATGTACCAGACGCTCGCCAACGGTGGTTTCAATACGCCAATGCGCGGGATTCGCAGCGTACTGACGGCTGAGGGCGAGCCGCTCAAGCGTTATCCTTTCCAGATTCAACAGCGTTTCGATCCGGCATCCATTTACCTGATCCAGAACGCCATGCAGCGAGTGATGCGCGAAGGTACGGGCAGTTCGGTGTACAACGTGTTGCCGAAAACCCTGACTCTGGCAGGCAAGACCGGGACCAGTAACGATTCGCGGGACAGTTGGTTCGCAGGCTTCAGCCAGGACTTGCTGGCGGTGGTCTGGCTGGGACGCGATGATAACGGCAAGACTCCGTTTACCGGTGCCACCGGCGCGCTGCAGGTTTGGACCAGTTTCATGCGCAAAGCCGACCCGCTGCCGCTGGACATGCCGCAACCGGACAACGTCGTTCAGGCCTGGGTTGACTCGCGAACCGGGCAGGGCTCCGATGCCAATTGCCCAGGTGCCGTGCAGATGCCGTATATTCGCGGCAGCGAACCGCCTCCCGGCGCCGCCTGTGGTGGCGAACCTGCTTCCGGCGAAACGGTGATGGATTGGGTCAAGGGCTGGATGAATTAAGCAATGAGGGTTTGAAGTGAACAAGTGGTTGATTCCGGCGATGACCGCCGTGGCTTTGCTCAGCGGTTGTTCCGGCGTACAGCGTGGCTCCATTCCCGTGGTGGATTCGGGCAGTGCCGTATCCAACAGCGAGCGGGTTTCGGCCAATGGGGGTTTCCGGCAGACGACGGTACAGCGTCCGGTGCAGTCTCAGAGCGAGGCCATCCCGCAGGGTGATACCGGTGTCGTGGTCATGGTGCCGGGCGGCGGCGCCGTTTCGTCCGCGCCGATCAGCACTTCGCCGATCACGCCAGGCCCTTCGAGCTCGGGCCCGATTACCCCTGGCCCAATCGACACTTCGTCGGCGCCGATCAATCAGGGCAGTTACAGCATGCCGTCGACCCCGAGCGGCATTCCCTCCGCGAGCGCCGGTGGCCTGTCGGCCGACGAGCAATTGGACGGTCCGGTATTGGCGCTGTTGACCACCGCTCAACAGCAACAGGCTGGTGGTGACCTGAATGGCGCGTCTTCCAGCTTGGAGCGGGCCCAGCGCGTTGCGCCCCGTGAGCCGCAAGTGCTTTATCGCCTGGCGCAGGTGCGCATGGCCCAAGGCGATGCAGCGCAAGCTGAACAGTTTGCCCGTCGTGGCCTGACATTCGCCAATGGGCGTCCGGCGCTTCAGGCCAGCCTGTGGGATTTGATTGCTCAGGCGCGTGAGAAGCAAGGTGACTCTGCTGGCGCGGCACTGGCTCGTCAGAAGGCCAAGGTCTCTTCGTGATGGACGTGCGTTTTCCAAAAATTGCCGAACACTTGCTGCTGATCGAGCGCGAACTGAGGGTTCAAGGCTGGTGGGACGATGTCTCGCCTCCTGCTGAGGCGTTGTCCAGTGTCGAGCCCTTTTCGGTCGATACACTGGACTTCGAACAGTGGCTGCAATGGATCTTCCTGCCCCGCATGAAAATGATCCTGGAGCAGGATTTGCCGCTGCCCAATGCTTCTGGCATTCAGGAAATGGCCGAGATGGTCTTCGCCTCTCGCAATGTCCAGGGGCGGGACCGGCAGTTGCAGAAACTGCTCAAAGAGTTCGACCTGCTGATCACCGCCACCCGCTAAAGATAGCTGTATCTGTAGGCGCGAGCATGTCGAACCGTCGCGATGGACGTCAACGATAACGCTGGGCAGCCTGGCACCCCGCGGGGTCTGATCCATCATCGCGACGGTTCGACGCCTCGACATGCTCGCTCCTACAGGTTCAACGTATCACTGGCAATTCTCTTCAATCTGCCGCTGCGTCTCGGCCGTGCGCTCCTGACGTTGCTCCTCGCTCAGGCGGCGCAACTCCCCATCGACATCTTCCCGTAATCTCGGATTGTTCTTGAGTTGAGCCAGGTTCGTCCGGGCTTGCTCGCAGAACACCTTCAGTTGAGCCTGCTGCTCGGCGACCTGGCTCTTGACCGACTTGTCGATGGCCTGTTGATCGCCAATGGTGTTGCTGCGTGGCGGCGCGGTCGGAGTGCCCGACGAGGAAGAGGGCGTGACCACGGTTTCCGCTTGGCGGCCTTGCGGCGGTTGTGCGTCAAAGTGGGTGACGCCTTGTTCATCGACCCATTTGTAAATCTGCGCGGCCATGACCGAGGGGCCGAGGCCCATCAGCAGGGCGGCGGTCAGGAAAAACGTTCGCATGCCATTTCCTTGTCTCGGGTTGCGCAATTGAAGCTAACACAGTTGCTGTTTAGCGGTTTTTTCTTGCTTTCTCATGTGCTTACTTCAATAAAGCACATAGACGACTTGACTTGCAGGGGACGAAACAGAAGAATCCAAAGTCCGCTGTAGAGGGACTGCCAGAAGCAGACCCACTCAGCAGATCATGAGGCGCACATCCGCGTCGACCTGTTACACCCGCAACGCGTTACCTCGCGCTGGGTGGGAAAAGCCCGCAACACTTGGGACGATCCCAATACTTGCTCAGTCAGTGCTGACGTAGTCGGCGACCACCGTCGCTCATGCTCTGTTGAGAAGTAAACCTATTAAGACCCGTCGGTTTTCAACGGACGGTATTCTGGCGTTTTAGAGGTGAACAACGTGGAGCTTTTATCTGGTGGTGAGATGCTCGTCCGCTTTTTGCGTGACGAAGGCGTCGACTATATCTACGGGTACCCAGGTGGTGCTCTGCTGCATGTCT
>Ga0308165_1004659_pt1 | contig 13350 bp, 14 predicted proteins | sample PhyWR2_FD_201032 | JGI IMG/M metagenome (GOLD analysis project Ga0308165, IMG submission 201032) | Phyllosphere microbial communities from UC Gill Tract Community Farm, Albany, California, United States - DLSLW.R2 | ecosystem: Host-associated > Plants > Phyllosphere > Unclassified | place: USA...
AAAAATTTTGCCGGCCACCCTCAAGTTCTGCGCTGGGCCGGTCGTTAACCAGCCATGGGCCGTGAAAACACCGCCGGGGTGTGAAGGCCTGCTTTGAAGAAAAGCGTAGAGGATCAGCGTTTATGTCCAACAGCATGTTTTATACCGGCCTGAGCGGCCTGAATGCCGCGCAGGCCGCCCTGGTGACGACCGGCCACAACACGGCCAACGTCAACACGGCCGGCTACAGCCGGCAGTCGGCGCAGATCGCCTCGAATGCCGGTGTGAACAGCGCCGGCACGGGTTATTTTGGCAGCGGCGCCAAGGTTGTCGATGTCACCCGCAGCTACGACCGCTACCTCACCACGCAGCTGAACCAGACCCAGTCGGCCAACGCGGCGCTGGACACCTATTCCACGCAGATCGGCCAGATCGACAATCTGCTGGCCAACCAGACCAGCGGCCTGGACAAGCAGATGCAGACCTTCTTCAGCCATGTGCAGACCATGGCCAACAGCCCGGCCGACCCGTCGGCGCGCCAGCAGCTCATCAGCTCCAGCCAGGCCATGGTCAACCAGTTCAATTCCATGGGCCAGTACCTGACGGACCTGAACAGCCAGGTCAATGCGCAAGTGGCCGGCGGCGTCGAGCAGGTCAATGGCTACACCGCGCAGATCGCCAGCCTGAACAAACAGATATCCCTGCTGGGCAGCGCGACCGGCGGCCAGGCGCCCAACGACTTGCTGGACCAGCGCGACCAGCTGGTCGGCGAGCTGGGCAAGCTGGTGGGCGTCAAGGTTGTCGTCCAGGACGACGGCCAGTACGGCGTTTTCATGGGCAACGGACAAACGCTGGTGCTGGGCGACAGGGCGACCCGGCTTGCCACCGTCAGCGCCGCCAGCGACCCCAGCCGTACCGCCATTGCCACGGTGAATGCCGCTGGCAAGGCGCTGGAAATCCAGGATGGCACGGTCTCGGGCGGCTCCCTGGGCGGGCTGCTGCAGTTTCGCAACGAGACGCTGGGCAGCGCGCAAAACGCACTGGGCCGTATGGCGATCTCGCTGGCCGACAGCTTCAATGCCCAGCAACGGCTGGGCCTGGACCTGAACGGGAACATGGGCCAGGATTTTTTCTCGCAGTCCAGCCCGAACGTCATCTCGAACCTGAAAAATACCTCGGGCGCCACGCTGACAGCGGCGTTTTCCGACGTCGGCCAGCTCACGACCAGCGACTACCGCGTCGATGTCAAGGCTGGCGGCGGCGCCGGCGCGGCCTACACTGTGACGCGCCTGTCGGACAACACCGTCGTCAGCCCCGACCCGGACAGCGGCGCCTACGACGGCGTGCAGCTCAGCCTGAGCCCGGGGGCCGTGGCCGGTGAGTCGTTCCTCGTGCAGCCCACGCGCGCCGGGGCCAGCGACCTGGCGGTGCGCCTTTCCAACCCGGCCCAGCTGGCCGCCGCCTCGCCGGTGGCCACTGCCAGCGCGCGCGCCAACACCGGCAGCGGCACCGTCGGCCCGGCCCGGGTCGATGCGGCCTATGTCGGCTCGGCCACGCAGCAGGCCACGGCCGGCGTGACGCTCAAATACGACAGCGCAACGGGCACACTGTCCGGTTTTCCCGCCGGCGCGGCCGTCAAGGTGACGCTGGCCAATGGCGCGATTGATCCGGCCAGCCCGTATGCGGCGGGCACGGCGGTACGCTATTCGGCCGGCGCATTGATGACGTTTGATGGCATCAGCCTGGCCGTCAGCGGCAGACCGGCCGACGGCGACCGCTTCACCGTCGCCAAGAACACCGGCGGCGTCTCCGACGGCAGCAACGCGCTGCTGCTGGGCGCGCTGCAAGCCAAAAAAACCATGGCTGGCGGCAGCGCCAGCCTCAGCGATGCCTACAGCCAGCTGGTCAGCGCGGTGGGCAACAAGGCGCGCCAGGTCGAGGTATCCAATGCCGCGCAGACCAGCCTGACCACGCAGATCCGCGCCGCCCAGCAATCGGTCTCGGGCGTCAACCAGGACGAAGAAACGGCCAACCTGCTGATGTTCCAGCAGATGTACCAGGCCAGCGCCAAGGTGATCCAGACCGCCTCGACGCTGTTTGACACGGTGCTGGGCATCGCACGCTAAGTCACCCTATCTGGCTGAAGGAGTTCCCCCATGATGCGAATCAGCACCTCGTCTTTTTATGAGCAGAGCAAAAATGCCATGGGCTCGCTGCAGACCAACCTCTTGCGCGTGCAGCAGCAAATCGGCGCCAGCAGCAAGCTGCTCAAGCCCTCGGACGATCCGCTGGCGGCCACGCGCGCGCTGGCCACCGAGCGCTCCATCGCCATGAATTCGCAGTACGCGGCCAGCCGCACACATGCCGCGCAGACCCTGAGCCTGGAAGAAAGCACGCTGCAGGGCGCCACGTCGGTGCTGCAGGATGCCAAGGGCCTGCTGGTGCAGGCCGGCGGCACGCTCAATGACGCCGACCGCGCCAGCATCGCCGCCAGCCTGCAGGCCAGGCTGGACCAGCTGCAGGGCCTGGCCAACACCGACGACGGCAACGGCCAGTTCCTGTTCGCCGGCTTCAAGAGCGCCACGGCGCCTTTCGTGCGCCAGGCAGACGGCAGCGTCGGCTATGCCGGCGACCAGGGCCAGCGTCTGAGCCAGGTCGATGCGCTGCGCCAGATGGCCGCCAGCGACGACGGGCGCAGCATTTTCCTGTCGGTGCAGGACGGCGCGGGCTACGTGAGCAGCGCCGCCGCCGGCAACGCCGGCAGCGGCGTGGTGGGCTCGGCCGTGATCCTGGACGCCGGCAACCCCGGCTACGGGCAGGATTTCGTCATCAGTTTTCCGACCGCCAGCACCTACCAGATCGACACCGTGCCGGCGTCGGCCACGCCGCTGGTGCCGCCTGCGGCCTACAAGCCGGGCGACCCCATTGGCTTTGGTGGCCTGCAGATCAGCCTCTCGGGCGCGCCAGCGGCTGGCGACAGCTTCAGCGTGGCGACCGCCAGGAATGCCGGCGCCGATGTCTTTGCCGCGCTCAATGACGCCATCAAGGCGCTGAAAACGCCGATGGACAACGGCGGCGCGGTGGCGCAGGCCAAAATGCTCAATGCGCTGGCCACGGCCAACCGCAAGATCACCAATGCGCACGACAACGTATTGACGGTGCGCGCCTCGGTGGGCTCGCGCCTGCAGGAGCTCGATGCGCTGGACAGCACGGGCGACACGCGCACGCTCAACGACAAGGTGGCCCTGTCGGCGGTGAAGGATCTGGATTACGCCAGCGCCATTTCCGAGTTCTACGAGCGGCAAACCGCGCTGCAAGCCAGCCAGCAGGTGTTTGCCAAGGTGCAGAAAATCTCGCTGTTCAACTACCTGTAGCCGCCCGGCCGGCGCTCTGGCGCCCGTGGTGCTGACGGCTGGTTGCTATGAAAACAATAGCTCTCAGCGCAGGCCCCGCCTGCGCTAGGGCCGCAATTGATTCAACATTTCCACGGTCGAGGCCAGGCTGGCCGCGAACTGCGGCTCCAGGAACGGCCCGAGGTACTGCATCAGCACCTGCAGCATGGAAATGCCGGCCAGCAGCGTGATGGGAAAACCCACGGAAAAAATGCTGAACTGCGGCGAGGCCCGGTTCAGGATGCCCATGGCCAGGTTCAGCGTGAGCAGCGTGGCGATGAGCGGCAGCGCCAGCGTCAGCCCGCCCACGAACACCTGGCCGCCGGCGTTGGCCAGCACCAGCCAGCCGGCGGCGGCCAGCGGCGCGTCGGCAATGGGCAGCGTCTGAAAGCTGTCGGCCAGCGTGGCGATGAGCGCCAGGTGCCCGTCAACGGCCAGGAAGATCAGCATGGCCATGATGTTGAGCAGCCGCGCCAGCACCATGGTGTTGCCGCCGCTGGTCGGGTCGAAGAACGAGGCGAAGGACAGGCCCATCTGCAGGCCGATGTATTCGCCGGCGGCCTGCACCATGGCAAACACGAGTTTCATCGAAAACCCCATCGCCGCACCGATCAGAACCTGCTGCGCCACGATCAGGAGGCCGCTGGCCGAGACCAGCGAGACAGCCGGCAGGGCCCCAAGCGTGGGCGCGATGGCGATGGCCAGCAGCACCGCAAAGCCGACCTTCACCGCGCGCGGCACGACTTTTTCGCTCAGCAGCGGCGCGGTGCTGATGAGCGCGAGCATGCGCACGAACGGCCAGAAAAAGGCCACCAGCCACACGTTGAGCTGCGCGCTGGTGACCGAGAGGACCGGCTCCAAACTAGCCCACCAGCTGCGGAATCGAGGAAAAGAGGTTGCGCATGTAGTCCAGCACCAGGCCCAGCATCCACGGCCCGGCCACCACCAGCGTGGCAAACACGGCCAGCAGCTTGGGGATGAACGACAGCGTGGCCTCGTTGATCTGCGTGGCCGCCTGAAAGAGGCTGATGAGCAGGCCGGTGACCAGCGCCACCAGCAGGAGCGGCGCGCCCAGCAGCAGCGTGAGTTTCATGGCTTCGTAGCCAATGGTCATGACGTGTTCGGGGGTCATGGCGGATCCTTCAGGTGTAAAAGCTCTGCGCCAGCGCGCCGACCAGCAGCTGCCAGCCATCGACCAGCACGAACAGCATCAGCTTGAAGGGCAGGGAGATCGAGGCCGGCGGCACCATCATCATGCCCATGGACATGAGCACGCTGGCCACCACCAGGTCGATGATGAGAAAAGGAATGAAGATGGTGAAGCCGATCTGGAAGGCCGTCTTGAGCTCGCTGATGACGTAGGCGGGCAGCAGGATCTTCAGCGGCACGTCTTCCGGGCTGTCCATGCTGTCCACCTTGCCCAGTTTGGCGAACAGGGCCAGGTCGGTCTCGCGCGTCTGCTTGAGCATGAACTGCTTGAACGGCGCCACGCCGCGCTCCAGGGCCTGCTCGGCGCTGATGGCGTTTTCGGAAAATGGCTTGTAGGCGTCAACGTAGGCCTTGTCCAGCACCGGCGACATGACGAAAAACGTCAGGAACAGCGACAGCCCGACCAATACCTGGTTGGGCGGGGCCGACTGCGTGCCGATGGCCGTGCGCAGCAGCCCGAGCACGATCAGGATGCGGGTGAAGCTGGTCATGGACAGCAGCATCGCCGGTAAAAAGGACAGCGAGGTGATCAGCAGCAGCATCTGCACGCTGAGCGACCAGGTCTGCGCACCGCCCGGCCCGCTCTGGCTGGTGATGCCCGGCAGGCCCTGGGCCGAGGCCCAGGAGGGCGCCAGCAGCAGCGCGGCCAGGGCGAGCAGGGCGGGCAGGGCGGGCAGGGCCGGCAGAAAACGCGCGCGGGCCAGGGGCCGGCGCCGGCGGATCGGCGTGCTCATCATGCCGAGGCGTCGCGCTTGAGCCGGGTCAGCCGGGCCATGGAGTCGATCATCTTTTGCGAAAACACGCTGGCGCCCGCACCCGCACCTTCGTCGGCGCCGGGCCAGCCCGCCGCCGCATCGGGCTGCTTTTGCGCCGGCATCGTGTGCAGCGCGCTCACCTGGCCGGGCGCCACGCCCAGCACCAGCCAGGCATCGCCCACCTGCACCACCACCACCCGCTCGCGCTGGCCGACCATGGCGCTGGAGACCACCTTGAGCACGCGGTTGCCGCCCGAGGGCTTGAGGCCCAGGCGCCGCGCGGCCCAGGCGCACAAAAAGATCAGCCCGATGACCACCGCCAGGCCCAGCGCGGCCTGCAGCAGTCCGGCTGTGGCCAGGGAGCGTGCCGGCTCGGGCGCCGGTGCGGGCACGGTGGGCAGCACCGCGCCGGCGGCCAGGCTGATGCCGGCCAGCAGGCAGGCAGCCAGTTGAGGCAAGCGTTTCATCGCAGGGCGCCTTCAGCGGTTGATTTTCTGGATGCGTTCGGACGGCGTGATGATGTCCGTCAGCCGGATGCCGAACTTGTCGTTCACCACCACCACCTCGCCCTGGGCGATGAGGTAGCCATTGATGAAGATGTCCATCGGCTCGCCGGCCATGCCGTCGAGCTCGACGACCGAGCCCTGCGAGAGTTGCAGCAGGTTCTTGATGGTGATGCGCGCGCGGCCCAGCTCGGCCGTCAGCTGCACCGGCACATCGAGCACCCGGTCGATGTGGCTCTGCGCGATGTCCGGGCCGCTGCCGCCCTGCAGCGGCTGGAACACCTTGCCGGCCGCGGGCATGGCCGCCGCCGGCTGGGAGGCCAGGGCCTGCTCGGCCATGGCGCTGCCCCAGTCGTCCATCGCGTCGGGAATGTTCGATTCACTCATATTCGCTTCCATTGCTTGACTCACCGTCATGGTGTCTGATCATTTTCTGCACCCGCAGCGCATAGCGGCCGTTGGACATGCCGTAAGTGCATTCCATGACGGGAATGCCGTTGATGCGGGCCTGCACCGTCTCCGGTATCTCGACCGGCAGCACATCGCCCACCTGCAGCTTGAGCAGCTGGCCGATGCTCGACTGCAGGGACGCGAACTCCGCCTTGAGCTCGACATCGGCGCCCTTGACCTGCTGCGCCAGCTGGCGCACCCAGCGCTTGTCCACCTGCACCTCGTCCTGCAGCGGATTGGACAAGAGGCTCCTGATCGGCTCGATCATCGAGTAGGGAATACACACGTTCAGCGTGCCGCCGACCGGGCCGAATTCGATGTGAAAGCTGGTCGTGATGACCACCTCGTTGGGCGTGACGATGTTGGCCAGCCGCGCATGCATCTCCGAGCGCACGTACTCGAATTCGAGCGGATAGACCGGCTCCCAGGCGGTGCCGTAGCTGTCCAGCGTGATGTTGAGCAGGCGCTTGATGATGCGCTGCTCGGTGGGCGTGAAGTCGCGGCCCTCCACGCGCACGTGGTAGCGCCCGTCGCTGCCGAACAGGTTGTCCACCACCAGAAATACCAGTTTGGGGTCGAAGACGAACAGCGCCGTGCCGCGCAGCGGCTTCATCTGCATCAGGTTGATGTTGGCCGGCACCGGCAGGTTGCGGATGAAGTCGCCGTACTTCTGGATCTGCACGGCGCCCACGGAGATGTCGGCATTGCGGCGCATGTAGTTCAGCAGCGCGCTGCGCAGGTGCCGGGCAAAACGCTCGTTGATGACTTCGAGCGTGTGCATGCGGCTGCGCACGATGCGCTTGTCGCTGCCAAAGCGGTAGGCGGGCGGCCCGGCAGGCGGCGAAGCGGCCGAACGGGCGGCCGGGCTGGCGCCGGCGTCAGCGCCCTCGCCAGCGACGCCCTGCAGCAAGGCATCTACTTCGTCCTGGGACAGCTGCTGGTCATAAGCCATTGGCAAATTTCATTGGGCGGGGGCCTGGCCGGAGTTACTGCAGCATGAACGTGGTGAACATCACGTTGGCGATTTTTTGCTGCGGCAAATTGGCGTTGAACGGCTGGCTCAGCGCCTGCAGGATCTCGCCGCTCAGCCGGTTCTTGTCCTCGGGCGTGGCCAGGGTGTCGGCCTCGCGGTTGGACAGCGCGCTCAGCACCCGGCTGCGCACCTCGGGCATGTACTGCGTCATCTGCGCCTGGGATCTGGCGTCGGCCATCTTCAGGGTCACGGCCACATGCAGGAAACGGTTGCGGCCGCCGGGCTGCAGGTTCACGGTAAAGGGCTCCAGGGCCACGAAAATCGGCTCTTCCACCTTGGCTTCCTCGTGCGCGGGCGCTGATTTGCCCTTGAGGTAGAAAAAGGCGCCGCCGCCCACGCCCGCCAAGGCCAGCACCACCAGTGCAATGATGAGGGTGCGCTGCTTGCTGCTGCCTGCGGAATTGGCGGTGTCGGTACTTTTGGCCATGGCTGTGCGTTAATGTAATAAGCGTTGATTGTTGGTCAGAAGCACCCGGCCCCATGGCTTGATAAAACGGGGTAAACCGCTTTACCTCCAGCGTTTGCCCGCAGCCATGCGCGGGCTGTGAAATGCCCTGTGCTCAGGCGTAGGTATTGATGTGCAGCCCGTGGTTCGCACGGCGCAAGACGCTGGCCGGCTCCTCTGGTGCCTGGGAAAACCGGCTGGCCAGCCCGGCCGGGCGCTGGCCGGGGCGCTCCGGCTGGTCGTTCTGGCCGTTGCCCGAAGGCGTGCGCGGCTGGCTTTGCGCGCCCACCGATGTCTGGCCCAGGCTGATGCCGCCGTCGGCCAGCTGCGCGCGCAGCTCCGGCAGGGCCGCCTCGACCGCCGCGCGCACGGCCGCATGCGCCGAGACAAACGTGGCCTGCATCTGCTGCTCGTGCATGCTCAGCGTGACGGTCAGCGGCCCCAGCCCCGGCGGGTTGAGCTGCAGCTCGGCCACCGGCTCCCCGTTGGCGCCCATGCGCACCATGTGCTGACCCAGCGCCTGGCCCCATTCGCCGCTGCCGACCTCGGGCGCCAGGAAGGGCGCGGTGGCCGCTGGCACGGGCGCGCCCGGCCCGCCCGCGCCAGCAGCGCTTGCCGCGTGGGCCGGACCGGCCGGCGGCGCGCCGCCATGGGCCAGGGCCTCGGACGCGGCGAACGCCAGCGCCGGGGCGGCCTTTTGCAGGTCCGCGTCGGCCGCCAGGGCGGCTTCTTCCTGCTCGGCCTGGCCGAAGGCCTGGCGCGCGAGCGCGCTGGCCGCATCGGCGGCTGCCGCCGCGCGCGGCGCATCGGCCTGCGGTGCGGCACCCTGCGATGAGGATGCCGCCGCGCTGCTGCCCGCTGGCGCCTGGCTGGCTCTTTTCTGGCGGGCGGCGGCCAAAAACGAGGCCAGCATGTCCTGCGCTTCCCCGGTTTCCTGCATGCCTTCCATGCCCTGCATGGCCTGCAGGTCCCGCGCGTCCTTGCCCTGCGCCTTTTGCGCCGCCTGATCGGCCGGCGCGCCGGCTGGGCCTTCCCGGCCGGAGGCTGCCGGCGTCTGCGCCCGCAGGCCGCGCAGCCCGTGCAGGCCGCCGCGCGCGGCATCGCCAGCTGCTGCCGTGGCGCTGCCACCGGCCGTTGCCGGGAGCAGGCGGTTTTCCAGGGGCAGCAGCGCCAGCGCCAGGGGATCGGGCGGGTTTTGCGCATCCTCTGGCGCCTGCCGGGGCGCGGCGGACTGGCGGCGCGCGGGCGGTGCCGAGGCCGGCTTGGCCGCCGGTTCGTCGGCCTCGGGCGCCAGCGAGCGCGCCATGGCCTGGCCAAAGCTGCCGGCGCCCTGGTCGTCGTCGGCGCGCGCGGCCGCCTGGGCGCTTGCGCTGGCGCTGGCCGGCGGCGTCGCGGTGGAGGCAAAAGAAAGCGTGAGGGACATGGCCGGCTCCGGTGCTTTTAAAGTGCCAGAGCGCCATCGGTTCGACTGGCAGTCATGGCATGGAGGGAATCTGGCAGGTTTGCTATGAAATCAGTAGCTAAAGGCGCAGGCGCTGCTTGCGCCAGAGGCCTGTTTGATGCTGAAAAACCGGTTGCGCGTCAAGGCTGGTGCGCCTGCTCGGCCATGGCCGCCGAGCGCAGGTAGAACTGCCGCGCCGAGCGCTCGTCGCTGTCGCGCTGCTCCTTCTTGCCGGCCACCAGGATTTCCTGCTGGCGCAGCCGGTCGGCCAGCGTGTCGAAGGACGTCAGGCGGCGCTTGTGGCCCTGCCAGTCGCTGCGGCCCTGGCCCAGCCGGGTGTCGGCCTGGCGGGTCAGCGCGCGCTGCTGCTCGATGGCGCCGTCGAGCGTGCGGAGGAAGTTCTGGAAATTGCACACATGCGCCGCCGTCAGGCCGCTTTGCATCTGCCCGTCGAACTGGTCCACGTATTCCTGCCGGTACTGCACCAGCATCTGCAGCTTGGCCGCCGCGCTGGTCTGGGCGCTTTGCAGCTGGCCCAGCCGGCGCGTGGCCTCGTCGGCCTTGGTCTGGGCCAGCTCGATGAGCGTGGCAAGGGGCGGTTTCTGGGCCATGGCGTTTTTCCAGTGCGTTGATGAAGAGGGCTAGCGGTTGAAGAGGGCCTGCAGCCGGCTGACCGAGGTGGCGTAGTCGGCCCGCTCGTCCATGGGTTGCTGCAGGAAGGCTTCGATCTTTGGGTACAGCGCAACCGCCCGGTCCAGCTGCGCGTCGTGGCCGGGCGCGTAGGCGCCCACGCTGATCAGGTCGCGGTTGCGCTGGTAGCGGGAAAGCATCTGCTTGGCGCTGCGCACCGATTCGTACTGCGACGGCTCGATCAGCGCCGTCATCGCGCGGCTGATGGACGCCTCGATGTCGATGGCCGGGTAGTGGCCGGCCTCGGCCAGGTGGCGCGAGAGCACCACGTGGCCGTCCAGGATGGCGCGCGCCGAGTCGGCGATCGGGTCCTGCTGGTCGTCGCCCTCGGCCAGCACGGTGTAGAAGGCGGTGATCGAGCCGCCCTTGCCGTCGGCGTCCAGCGTGCCGTTGCCTGCGCGCTCGACCAGCGCCGGCAGCTTGGCAAACACCGAGGGCGGATAGCCCTTGGTGGCCGGCGGCTCGCCCACGGCCAGGGCGATCTCGCGCTGGGCCATGGCGTAGCGGGTGAGCGAGTCCATGATGAGCAGCACGCTCAGGCCGCAGTCGCGGAAATACTCGGCCAGGCACGTGGCGTAGGCGGCGCCCTGCAGCCGCAAGAGCGGCGAGGTGTCGGCCGGCGCGGCCACCAGCACGGCCCGGGCCATGCCTTCCTTGCCCAGCGTGTGCTCGATGAAGTCCTTGACCTCGCGGCCGCGCTCGCCGATCAGCCCGACGACGATCACGTCGGCGCTGGTATAGCGGGCCATCATGCCCAGCAGCACGCTTTTGCCCACGCCCGAGCCCGCAAAGAGGCCCATGCGCTGGCCGCGTCCGACGGTCAGCATGCCGTTGATGGCGCGAACGCCCGTGTCCAGCACATGCTGGATGGGTGTGCGCGTGAGCGGGTTGATCGGCTCGCGCGACAGCGGCACTTCCTTGTCGAAGTCCAGCGGCCCCAGGCCGTCCAGCGGCCGGCCGGCGGCATCCACCACCCGGCCCAGCATGCCGCGGCCCACCGGCAGGCGCTTGGTGCGCGGGCCGCTGCCGCCGGCGGCTTCCAGCGCATACACGCGCGCGCCGGGCAGCATGCCCTCGACCATGCTCAGCGGCATCAGGAGGATGCGGTCGCCGGCAAAGCCGACCACCTCGGCCTCGGCAGTCTTTTGCGCATAGCCCGGCGGCAGCTCGATCAGGCAGTCGCTGCCCACCGGCAGGCGCAGCCCGACGGCTTCGAGCACCAGGCCGACCGCGCGCGTCAGCCGGCCGTAGCTGCGCACCGGCACGCTCAGGCCGATGGCCGCGCGTGCCTCGCCCAGCGCGCCCTGCCAGGCGGCCAGGTGCGCATTGACGGGCGTGGCGGCGGCTGGCTCGCTCATGGCGCGTCGTCCTCCAGCGGCGCGGGCGGCTGCGGCGCGCTGGCCTGTGGCGCCTGTGCCGCCGCCGTGTTTCGGGCCAGGGCGGCGCTCACCCGCTCCCAGCGGCTTTCCAGGCTGGCATCCTTTTCGCCGCTGGCGGCCAGTACGCGGCAGCCGCCGCGCGTGATCTGCGTGTCCGCGCGCAGGCGCCAGCCGGCGGCCTTGAGCTCGTCGGCCAGATGCTCCTTCACCAGCACCGCATCGTCGGGATGCAGCAGCAGCTGCGGCGCCCCCGTGAGGGCCGGCTCGGCCTGCAGCAGCTCATGCACCACGGCCAGAATGGCCTGCGGCTCGGCCGCCAGCGCCTGGCCCAGCACCTGCCGGGCAATGTCCAGCGCCAGCGCCAGCAGGTCATCGGCCACCTGGCTCTGGGCCAGGCGCAGCGCCGCCGGCAGCGCCAGCGCCAGCGCCTGCAGCTGCCCGGCCTCGGCCTGCACCGCCGCCAGCCCGGCGGCCTGGCCCTCGGCCAGTCCGCGCGCGTAGCCCAGCGCATGGCCCTGGGCCTGGCCTTCATTCTGGGCCGCAAGCCGCAGCCGGGCCAGTTCGGCCTCGTCGATCAGCACGACCGGCGCCATGCGTTCGAGCTCGGGCTCGGGCGCGGGCGCGGGACGGTCTGGCGGGGGCGGCGTCTTTTCGGTGAACGAGGCCATTTCCCAGCGCTGCCAGGCGCTTTGCGCGCTCCTGGCCTGGGGGGCCGGCGGCGCGGATGGCTCACCCGGCAGGAACCTACCCGTGTCAAAGCCGTGCAGCGGCGGCTTGCTAGACATAGGCATCGCCGCCCTGGCCGCCGCCCAGCACCAGCTCGCCCGAATCGGCCAGTCGGCGCACGATCTGCAGGATCGCCTTTTGCTCTGCCTCGACCTGCGAGACGCGCACCGGGCCGCGCATCTCGATGTCCTCGCGCAGCATTTCGGCCGCGCGCGAGGACATGTTCTTGAGGAACTTGTCGCGCATTTCCTGCGGCGAGCCCTTGAGCGCGATGATCAGCGACTCGGACTCGACCTCCTTGAGCAGCAGCTGGATGCCGCGGTCCTCGACCAGCAGCAGCTTTTCGAACAGGAACATCTCATCGACGATCTTCTGCGCCAGCTGCTCGTCGTGGGCGCGCACATGCTTGATCACGCCTTCTTCCTGCGCGCTGTTGATCAGGTTGACGATCTCGGCCGCTGCCCGCACGCCGCCCAGGCGGCTGCGCTTGGTGCCTTCGCCCGACAGGACGCTGTTGAGCACGTCGGTCAGCTCCTTGAGCGCGGCCGGCTGCACGCCGCCGAAGGTGGCCACGCGCATCACGGCATCGTGGCGCACCTGCTCGGGCAGCAGCTGCAGCACATTGGCGGCCTGGTTGCGCTCCATGTGCACCAGCAGCGTGGCGATGATCTGCGGATGCTCGTCGCGGATCAGCTCGACGACCTCGGACGCTTCCAGATGGTTCAGCCGGTCGATGCCGGTGGCGGTTTCGGCCGGCTCGAAAATCGCCTCCATCAGGCTGGCCGCGCGGTTGTTGCCCAGCGCCTTGTTCAGCACCGTCTTGAGGTAGGCGTTCGAGTCGATGTGGATGGCCGAGTACTGCTCGGTCTCCACGCGGAACTCCTCCAGGATGGCGCTGGCTTCCTCGCGCTTGACCTGCGTCAGGCTGGCCATGGCTTCGCCGAGCATCTGGATTTCAGCGGCCGACATGTGCTGCAGCACGCTGCCAGCGCCTTCCTCGCCCAGCGACATCAGGAGGATGGCGCTTTTTCGCATGTTCTTACTCATCTTGTTCCGCCATCCATTGCTTGATCAGCATGGCCACCATGCGCGGGTTCTTGACCGAGGTGGTCTGCGCGTATTCCAGGTTGCCCGCATGGCGCTGCTCCTGGCGTTCCCTGGCTTCGGCCTGGGCCTTGGCCAGGGCTTCGGCCGGCAGCGCGGGCTGGTCCTGGCTGTCCAGGGATGGCACGGCTTCGCCGGGTTGCGCCAGCTCGGCAGGCTTGAGGTGCTTGCGCAGCAGCGGCCGCACGATGGCAAACCAGACGAACACGGCCAGCAGCAGCGGCAGCAGGTAGCTGGCCAGCAG
>Ga0308165_1004660_pt1 | contig 13348 bp, 11 predicted proteins | sample PhyWR2_FD_201032 | JGI IMG/M metagenome (GOLD analysis project Ga0308165, IMG submission 201032) | Phyllosphere microbial communities from UC Gill Tract Community Farm, Albany, California, United States - DLSLW.R2 | ecosystem: Host-associated > Plants > Phyllosphere > Unclassified | place: USA...
TCCCGAGCGCGATTGCATCCTCCAGCGCGCCAACTATCTGCGCGCCTTCCGCTACAAACGCACCATCGCGCGTGATCACGATATTCGGGCGCCCCGGCAAAGGACGACCGATGGATTCCCATGTCTTGCGTCCCATAATAACAGGCTTGCCCAATGTCAGCGCTTTGAAGCGCTTGAGATCAGTCGAAAGCTTCCATGGCATATCATTGTCACGGCCAATAACGCCGTTTTCAGACGCAGCGACAACAATCGATAATGTAGGCTTCTTATCAAGCATGTCTTATACCGCAATCGGTGCTTTGATTGTCGGATCGGCTTCATAACCGACCAGCTCAAAATCCTCAAAGCGGAATGCGAACAGATCCTTCACATCGGGATTTATGCGCATGACAGGCAATGGTTTTGGCGTGCGGGTTAGTTGCAGACGCGCCTGCTCGAAATGATTGGAGTAGATATGAGCATCACCGAGCGTGTGAACGAAATCGCCCGGCTCAAGCCCCGCAACCTGCGCAATCATCATCGTCAAAAGTGCATAAGACGCGATATTGAACGGGACACCCAAAAATATATCCGCCGAGCGCTGATAGAGCTGGCAGGAGAGCTTGCCATCCGCGACATAGAACTGAAACAGGCAATGGCATGGCGGCAAGGCCATTTCATCGACCAGCGCGGGGTTCCATGCCGAAACGATCAAACGTCTTGAATTAGGATTTTCGCGCAACATCTTCAAAAGATTCGCGATCTGGTCGATATGACGACCATCAGGCGCTGGCCATGAGCGCCACTGGTAGCCGTAGACAGGACCAAGATCACCATTCTCATCCGCCCATTCATCCCAGATCGAAACGCCATTTTCCTTCAAATAAGCGATATTGGTATCGCCTTTGAGAAACCACAGCAGTTCATGAATGATAGAGCGCAGATGCAGCTTCTTGGTGGTCAGAACCGGAAAGCCTTCCGCCAGATCGAACCGCATCTGATAGCCGAACACCGAACGCGTACCTGTTCCGGTGCGGTCGCCACGGTCAGAGCCATTGTCGAGCACATGCTGGAGAAGGTCGAGATAGGTGCGCATAGAGATACTTTCGAGTCGATTCGTCTTAACTCAATATAGAGCATTTCCAGCAAAAGTGCGCAGCGGTTTTGCGTAGGATAATGCGTAAAAACAATGAGATAGGCAGGCTCAATTCAAAAAGGGAGCCGCTACAAGCAAAAATCCCGGCGTTATGACACCGGGGTTTTCAATCTCATATGTGGACGACGATCAGAGATCGCCGAGTTTACCAAGCTGCTTTGCAACCAGATAATAGAAGGTTACGCGGTGCTTGTTGCGGTCGCCCTTCATGACTTCTGCGACGTGGTCAACGACTTCGACAGCCTTGGCCTCATCAGCAACGCCGAGTTTCTTATGCACCCAGCTATCGCGAACGCGTTTCAATTCTTCAGGATCTGTGACCGAAACAAGAGAGGAATCGCGATTGCGCAGTGCAATACCGAGATGCTTTACGATCTTGTCGACAATTGCTTCATCAGCGCCAGCATCATAACGACGGACATCCGCGAGATATTCACTCATATATCCACTCTCCTTCGATTAGGTATTTGCCCCGTTTAAACCTCAGCGCACCCGGACAGCTTTTCTCACCACCCAGCCTGCACCGAAAGTATTGTGAGGATTGACCAGCCTGCGCTGACTGTCAATAAAAATGAACGCAAAACGCGAAGCGTGCCTGTAAACAACAACCTGCTAAATCACATTTCACCTCTTCCAATCGGAAAGAAGGACGCCTATATAAGGCATGTCAGCGCAAGCTGACTATGGTGATAAACGGACGATGTAATAAACCTATTGGACCCGGGGGCGGTACCCGGCGCCTCCACCACAACGCAAGAAGCATTTAAAGCGAGTTGCGCTGCGGCGGGGGCGAAATAGGATCGACAAGGGTGTAAAGATCGCTCTTTTGCTCGGCATGATACCACCGTTATCGGGTCACAAGTGTAGTTGCAAATGACAACAACGCTAAGGGTTATGCTCTCGCTGCCTAATGGCGGTGCGGGAAATCCGACCTAAGTCCTTAGGGTTAGCACCTTAAGGCGGGGTTCGGAGGCACCTGGCAACAGAAGCCTCCACTTTTCCCTTCATCGCATCACGACGACTTCCGATTCGGGTTGCGTTTTGCGTGCGAATAAAATCAGCGTCAGCAAGAGCGCCATAAGCGCACAAATCGCAATACCTCCGATCATTGGCAGTGCCGATCCGTCAAAAAACGCGCCGGTAATACCAATCGCGATGCCGCCGATTACAAAATGCAGCGTTCCCAGAAGTGCCGATGCAGTTCCGGCAATTTCACCGTGATCTTCCAGCGCCAACACAGCGGTTGTCGGAATCACCAAACCAAGAAAGCCATAGCCGACAAACAGGAAGCTCGCGATCAACCATAGCGAATTATGCCCCATCAGAACCGCCACAAACATGGCAAGCATGATGGCTGCAAAGCCCAAAACCGCAACGCGCATGACGCGCCGCAATCCATAGCGCGATCCAAGCCAGCCATTGAGCTGTGATACGCTAAAGAAAGACACCGCATTCACCGAAAACGCTATCGCATACTGACTCGGTGTCAGGCCGTAATGCTCAATCAGAATGAATGACGAATTGGCCAGATAAACGAAGAACGACGCGATGCCGAAGCCGCCAATACAAGCCAGCCCCATGAAGTAACGGTCCTTGAGCAAACGACCATAACCGCGCAATGCACTGCTGATATTACTCTCCAAACGCGCCTCAGCCCCTCTCGTCTCCTGAAGCGAAGTTGCAATCAACACGATACCGACAATTGCAGCGACCAGTACCGCCCAGAACACACCACGCCAGCCAAAGAAATCAATCAACACCGAGCCGCTCAATGGTGCAAGAATTGGCGAAATCGAGAAAACCAGCATTAAAAGCGACATGAGCCGTGCAGCATCCACGCCCGTGTGAAGATCGCGCACGATCGCACGCGGAATAACGGAACTTGCCGCAGCACCCAATCCCTGAATGAAACGAAACAGCACCAGAATGTCGATATTTGTGGCCAGAGCAGAACCAATGCTGCCAACCGCAAACAGGATAAGTCCGCCATAAAGCGGGAGCTTACGACCAACCATGTCCGAGAGCGGGCCGCAAAAAAGCTGAGCAAGCGCTAAAGCAATGAAAAATGCCAGCAGGCTCATCTGCACCGCACCTGTTTCTGCATGCAGATCGGTTGCAATTGTTGGCAAAGCGGGCAGATACATATCAATGGCAAACGGGCCAATAGCCGACAAAAGTCCAAGAATAATTGCGTTGCGCACGAGACCTGAAGTCATAGAGCCTGAACGGGAGCCTGAACTCATTGGGGGAGTACTTTCATCAATGTTTCGTGAGTCGCCTTTTACGATTTCAGATCCATTCGGCCCGCGGCATCACTTGGGAGGATGAAAAGCCATGGGTCTAAATATCGCAAAAGAAGTTCTATCCACATGTAAATGCTACATATTTTCTACTACTCCGCGATGTTTCAGGTCCCCCACCTAATATCGCAGCCTTTGAAAATGGTGTAACAGCCCTCATAATGGACAGGCAGTCAAAACTGATTTGACACAAGTGTAAAATTAGACACCATTGTCCAAACCGTCAAGCCATCTTATGTTGTGGATATGAAACCTACTGACATTCTCGATATAGCCGTTTTATCGGACAGAAGTGCCACCCTTTCCAAAGGGGCAAATCCCGCATCTGTGAAACCCGGGCAATGCATGAAGCGCGACTTCATTCTTTGCGCAGCAGCGCGCGTTTTTTATCGCGACGGCTTTCAAGGCGCGAGTATCGATCTGATTGCCAGTGAAGCAGGCGTTTCCCGTCAGACAATCTATAATCATTATCGCGACAAGGAAGCTTTGCTTGCAGCTGTCGTAGACGATGCATTCGACCGAATGACATCAAGCCTTTTCGCCGTGCTCGCGACCTTCCCGCAATCGGGCGGAAATCTTGAAGCAGACCTGATCGCTTTTTCGATTCGCATGAGCCGTAACTGTGTCCATGATTCGTCCACGGTGTTCCTGCGCAAGCTGTTCCAGTCCGACGAGGATGCCCTTCCGCTGCATGGAAATGTCTGTGGCAACAAGGGACCTGCACAAGCAGTGCCCGCGATTGCGGCACATCTGGCACGCCTCGCGCTTGCTGGCGAGCTGAACATAGAAGACCCTGACCTGGCGGCACGTCACTATTTGGCGCTGATCAACGCCGATATTCATTATCACCTTCTGACCGGTCAGACTGTCGATGAATCGATCATCGAGAAAAGCTCCATCAATGGTGTGCGGACGTTTCTGATGGCTTTTGGTAAAAGCCGGTAGTTCGCATTAATCTTGCGCCAGAATTCGCGCACCAATTGTCTTCAAAATGCAACCCGCGCTAGGGTTGAGCGTTTTCCTGATATAATTTTCAATTCCCTTGAGAACAAACTTGACATCAACCTGCGAATCCGTGGGATAAGCAACTTATGGTACAGGACCTGATCCGTTATGATATTTTAGCTCAGGAAGCCCTACGCGGCGTCATTCGCAAGGTTCTTGCGGAAGTGGCGACGACTGGCCTGCCTGGAAACCACCACTTCTTCATCACGTTCCTGACGGGAGCGCCTGGTGTAAGAATCTCATCGCGCCTCAAGGAGAAATATCCTGAGCAGATGACTGTGGTATTGCAGCACCAGTACTGGGATATGCTGGTCACAGACCAACTGTTCGAAATTGGTCTGTCCTTTGGCGACGTTCCTGAAAAGCTGACAATCCCCTTCTCTGCCATTCGCGGCTTCTACGATCCATCGGTGAATTTCGAACTCGAATTCGATGTTTCCGTGGTCCAGCCAGCGAGTGACAATGATGAAGGTGGCAATATTTCTTCGATAGAGTTGATTTCTTCCGACGAAGCACCCGCAAAGCCGCAGAAGCCAAAATCCAAGCCACGCAAAACTGCCGCTGAAAAAGAAGAGGCTGCTGCCAAGGACAAAGACGCAACAGATGGCGACGACGAAGACCCAAAGCCGTCTGCCGATGTCGTGTCGCTCGATTCATTCCGCAAAAAGTAAAGCATGTTGCGGAAAAGTAGGGACCGACTTCGCAGGGAAATCAGTCCACAGGACTGATTTCTGATCCCGCTATGATCCGATAACGACATGCGTAAAACAAAGAATTAAAGCGAACGGCTCTCGTTCACCTCTTCTCTGCAATTTGAAATCGCCGCATTGATTTAAACACGACGGTAGGTGTTCATGAGCGAGATCGTCAATCTGCGCCAGTTCAAAAAGAACAAAGCGCGCGCGTCTAAGGAAAAACAGGCCGGGGAAAACCGCGTCTTTTTTGGTCGCACCAAAGCCGAAAAGAATTTTGCGCGGGAAGAAGCCCGCAAGTCTGAGAATTTCCTCGTAAACAACAAGCTCGAACCAAGCGACAAGCCGGACGATGCGACGTGAGCCCGTCAGTGCGTCTCCGCAAACGCTCTGTGAGCATTCGTGGCCATGCTACCAGCTACACGCTTGAAGAACCGTTCTTCGAAATCCTTGAGGAAATTGCGCAGCAACGACAATTGTCCGTCGCAGCACTCATAGCTGAAATCGACGGGCAGCGCGACCGCACCATCAATCTTTCATCCGCCTTACGCCTCGGCGTACTCGACTGGCTGAAATCGAAGATTAAAGCTTAGGTTTATCGGCCGGCGATTGTTCCAGGTCTCTTAAAAACTCATTGAGCGACTGACCGCCCTGCCCGTTCAATTCTGTTGGCGGGTTGCTTTCCACAGCAGGTCTTTGAGCCTCAAGAGCCTCTCTGGCGGCCTGTTCACGCGCCTGAGCTTCCGCTTTGAGGCGCGCTTCCTCTGCAAGCCGCAAACGTTCGCGTTCCTGCGCATCGGACGAAAGAAGGTCCAACTGCCGACGCAGACGCTGCTTTTCCATGATGCTGGCCTGCATTGCCTCGACGCGTTCCTGCTCGCGTTCTAGCGCACGCTGCGTCAGAAACTGCACCAGTGGCTGACGATCAATGTTAACGGACGGGTCGTCATAAGTTCCACTGACGACATATCGCAAACTCGCAGCGCCAGCAGCATCTGTTTCTTCCGCGCCGTCAAAAGCGAAGCTACCATTACCACTTAGACCCAATGTCGAAAGATCAATCTGCATATCGCCTGCAAAAAGCGTGTTACCGCTTCGAAGGCTGACCGGGCCCAGCCGCACGATGCCGCCTGCAATAGATACATCAAACTTGCTGTTTCCGGCGACAAAGCGTCCGTTTCCGGAAGCTGTTTCAGCAATAGCCATAAACTGCTTTGCATCAACCTGTGTGCCGCCTGCTGGTTGATCAACGATAGCGTCAGCGGCTTTCAGCATATTGGGGAAGGCAGCCGGATCCACACCATTGATCGTTAAATTTTCCACCTCGATGCTACCCGAACCAGTCAGCGAAGCAACGAGTTCAGCAATGCTCGAACCGCTGCCATTCAGCGTCATTGCCGTCTTCACGCCGCCTGCAAATGGATGGCCAATCTCCGGACGATAAATATTGGCGAGGTCCGCCCCGCTCCATTTAAGATCGGAGTTAAGAAGTGCTGCCTTATCATTGTTGCGCAAAGAGACATTGCCAACCAGATAGCCGCCTCCCCAGTTCCCGGTCAGTTCATTGAGATTAAGGTGATCCATCCCCTTTTGGAGCCGGGTCGAAAAATCAGAAATGATTCCGAAACTGCCCATGTCTGCCTGCGCAACATTGAGCTTCATATCCAAAAGCAGCGGCAGCGACGGACGCGCCGAAAAAGCACCCTTTGGCCAGATAGATTTCTTGGTATTGTTGGAAGGCTCCAAGGCATCCTGGCCAAGCATAATCGCCGCAAGACTGCTCATATTAAGCGATGCAAGCTTCGCTTCACCCTTGATTTGCGGCAATCCGCTATCGGCAAAATTAGCCTCAAGCCGTGCGGTCACATCATCGCCACCAAGTTTGCCTGCAAAGTTTGGAAAACGTAACAAGCCCTTGGCAAACTGGAAGTCGCTGGAAAGATCAGCCGACAAGCCTTCACCAAATCCCGGCAATGTGTAACCCGCTGTAGCAATGAACGGCTGCAAATCCGCAGACTTAATGCTTGCCTTACCGCTTGCAGCGATATCGCCACCGACCAGCGACAGAATACCATCGGCGAGTGCCGTTCCATCGGGTGCCGTGAGCTTTAATTGCGTGCGCATACCCGCACTTGGCGCGCCCTGCATGGTGAGATCGGCAGTCAATTCACCCGCAAGCCCCAGCGGCAATGACGGAACGCCGAGCAGAGCAAGAACAGTTTCACCATTTTGCGATGTGGCCGTGCCGTTCAACTGCATCTGAACCGGATCGCTTTCGCTGCTACCACCGCTCGTTGTGCCGGAAAGGTCGAGTTTCATTCCGCCCGCTTTGCCAGTCACGCTGAAAGACGCCTCACCGCCCTTGGCAGGTGCTTTGGTCGCCGTTTCTTTGGTGCGCGAGCCTTTATCGTTGCCCGTCGTAGGCACAGGAGCCACATCGCCGCTCGGCGCTGCAACTGCATTGGCAATGATATTGATCTGGGTGTCGTCAAACAGTCCCGGATAATTATCAGCGCGCGCAGAAAGCGACCGGAAAAATGGAATTTGCGGATGACGATGCGCAACCAGCGTCAGAAAATGCGACAGATCAGCAGATAACAATGTCGCATCAAGCGTGCCTGACGGCGCAGTTGCGAAAGGTTCATAAGAACCTGTTGCGGTCAGCGTCGTACCGGCGACATCATTAATCATCAGGCGATCAAAATCAAAGCGCCCATCATGCATACGAACCGCAAGATCAACATTCCCCGCTTCCATATCTTCATACTGAACAGGCCCCGCCTTAAAGGCAATATCGAGTGCCTGCCCGCCAAGTGAAGCCATGCCATGACCGCTGGAGAAAAAGCCGATAAAGGCACGCAATGCGGTACTATCAACCGCACCGCCTTGAAGACGAAGCGTGATCGCTGGATCAGCAGAACCAATAACCTGTCGCAGGAAATTGCCTTTCAGCGTGGTCTTGCCCATGCCGATTTCAAGATCGTCAATACTCTGAACGCCTTCGCGCAAATTGACCTTGCCGGAAAAACCGACGCTATCCAGTTTACGGATCGATTCATCGACGGTTTCATTGAGCCATGACGCAAGCCCGGAAGGCTGACGCGATGCCACCAGCATATCGCCGTCAAAGCCAAAATCACGCCCAACCGAGAGCTTGCCCTTGGCTTCGATTTTCGTCCGGCCCGGCAAATCAGCTGCAAACTGGCGAATATTCCAGCGCTTTCCATCCGGCTCCGCGCTAATCATCACCGAACGAATTGTGGTGCCACCGGCAATCACCGCAGGCAAGCGCAAATCGACATTGCCCGGCATATTGGGGATCGGCAGTTGCTCAAGCATGCGACGCACCGGCGCCAGACGCTCATTCACCGGAACAGGTACAGCGGCCTGATCTTCTGTCGTCTCGACCGGTCCCCAGAAAACCTGCTGACCGTCGGCACTGATTTCAAAATGCGGCTTATCGCCATAATCGATCAAGGCCTTACCGTTCACCACGTAAGGATTATCGGCAGGCCCCTGCTCCATACGAAACTCGCTGGCATCAAAGCGGCTTCGATCAGCATTAAACTTTCCACTCACCCGAAGATCACTGAAAAACGGCTTGTCAGTAGGAGTTTTCTGATTTTGACCAGTCGGCGAAACCGCATCGGCTGACCGCAGCGAGAAGTTACCGGCATAGTTGAGGCGGCCTTCTTTAAGGATAAGATCGCCATCAGTCTCAAATGAAGCCGGAATTGCTTGTGGAGAAATACGCGCACGCAGTCTTAATGAGCCATCGGACTTGGCTTCACCACTGTTAAGATCGAGCGCGAGCTTCTGTCCTTCTATATCCAGCGTACCACTGGCTTGCCACGGTCCCGCGAGACTGTTGGCAGAAAGCACCGCATTGATTGCGGTTGCGGTGTGAACACGCCCGCTTAATTCATCGCCAAGGGTCGCCGTGCCATCGGTGATCGAAAGCCGCTCCACCTTGATATGTGATGGATCAATTGGCGTTGACGGACGTATCGCCCAGTCAACCTTGCCATCCTTATCAAGAGAAATATTGACGGTCGGACGCTCGACCCGCATATCGAAAATCAAAAGCTGTCCGCGCAGAAACGGCATCAGCTCCGCATCCATCGAAAACGTGTCGACGGTCATCACGGGATCGGCGCTATCTGCACCAACCCGCACATCGGAAAAAGCCACGGATGGGAACGGCAAAAGCCGCGCACTGACATCGCCCGTTACATGAACCGGACGACCGAGAATGCGGCTTGCCTCGCGTTCGAAATCGGCACGATAGCCGCTCCAGTCGACAAAAGGCGGTACGACCAGCGCTGCAGTTAAAAGCAACACCAGCAAACCACCGACGATGACGAATATGCGGCCCAAAAGAAGCTCCGATTAGGAAACGATTTTACCACGCGAAACAAAGGCTGAATCACGTGGTCTTTATCTGTGCAACATAACGGCATCGTTCCGGCGATAACAAGGCAAATTGCCTCTTGTAAGCCAATTCCCGCGCGATTCATCGAGTTATTGAATCGCCCTCTGAAAATGATGGCTCAATTCGCTGATTTGAATCACGAAATTAGGATTTTGCCAGGGTTCATAATATTGTTTGGATCAAGCGCTTTCTTGACCATCCCCATGAAATCTGTCGCTTCGCCAAGCTCCATACTAAGATATTTCATCTTACCCTGCCCGATGCCATGCTCTCCCGTACAAGTGCCTTCCATGGCAAGTGCACGCCTTACCAGACGATCCATAAAATCTTCGGCGCGCGCCATTTCCGACGCATCATCGGTATTGAGCAGAAGCAATAAATGGAAATTCCCGTCGCCCACATGACCAACAACAGGCGCGATCAGTCCTGTTTCAGCAAGATCTTTTTCGGTTTCCGAAATGCAGTCGGCAAGCCTTGAGATCGGCACACATACATCTGTCGAAACGCCCTTCGCGCCGGGCCGTAACAGGAAGGACGCAAGATAGGCATCGTGCCGCGCACGCCAAAGCCGATCGCGCTCTTCCGGGTCATTGGTCCAGCGAAATTCGCCACCACCATTTTCGGTAGCAATTTCACCAAAGATTTCGGCCTGTTCTGCAACGCCAGTTTCCGTGCCGTGGAACTCGACAAACAGATAAGGCTGTGCTTCGTAAGGCAGCTTGGAATGCAGGATCAGCGCTTCCATCTGGAGCTTGTTGACCAACTCAATTCGGGCAACAGGAATGCCCATCTGAATAGTCTCAATCACCGCGCGGCAGGCGGATTCAATATCCGGAAACGGGCAGATGCCGCCCGATACTGCTTGTGGAATCCCCTGCAATTTCAATGTGAGTTCGGTAATGATACCGAGCGTGCCTTCTGAACCAATCAGCAGCCGCGTCAGGTCATAGCCAGCCGCTGTTTTCTTCACACGTTTGGAAGTTTCGATCAGCCGGCCATCCGGCATGACCGCTTTGAGCGCCAACACGTTTTCACGCATCGTGCCATAACGCACCGCATTGGTGCCCGAGGCACGCGTCGACGCCATGCCGCCAAGTGTTGCATTTGCGCCCGGATCAATCGGGAAGAAAAGGCCCGTATCGCGCAGATATTCGTTGAGTTCACGCCGTGTGATCCCCGGTTCAATGACGCAATCAAGGTCTTCCGCATGAACCGCCAGAACGCGGTTCATCTGCGTCAAGTCAATGGACACGCCACCCGCAGGCGCATTCACCTGCCCCTCAAGCGAGGAGCCTGCGCCAAAAGCGATCACCGGGACTTTATACTCGGCACAGATGCGAACCACATCCTGTACATCCTGCGTATTATGCGCAAAAATAACGATGTCTGGTGCCTGTGTCGGCACATAGGTTGTCGTGTGGCCATGCTGCTCGCGAATTGCCTGCCCCGTCTGGGCGCGCTCACCAAAACGCTGTTTCAGGACTGCAACAGCTTGTGCAATGCCCTCCTCATTACGCAGAAGGGCAACCACATTCTCAAGCGACATCGTTCATTCTCCGTATTTCAATTTTAGAGCGCCGATCTAATCCAATCAGATCGAAACGCACTCTACGCTGCAGCCAAAGCCAGCGCGACCGGGTCCTGACCCAGATGCTCCGCAATCGCGCGCACCACCAGATTATGATCCTCGCGCTGTGGCAGACCGGAAACAATAGCTGTTCCTATCACCCCCGAACCCGCTACGTGAATCGGAAACCCACCTCCTGCTAAGGCATAATCAGCCACATCCAGCGCCTTATGTGCGGCAAACATCTTGTCGTCGCGGTTCTGTTCGAGAACAAGCCGATAGCTTGAGACGTGAAATCTGCGTACGACATTAAACTTGCGGCGAAGCCATTCCGTGTTGTCGGCTGTGGCCCCCGCAGTGGCTGCAAAAAACAGACGACGATCCCAGAATGAAATATCGATGGCGACGGCAAGTTTTTGCTGCACAGCCAGATCGCGAATGCGATGCCCCAGCGAAAACGCATCATTTTCGTTAAATGACGTGAAAACCAGCGCCTGTTCCTGCCGGATGATCTGCTTGATGTCTTCGTTTTGCGCCATTGTTTCTCGCTCCTGAAACAGTTTGAGATTCTTTTGTGCACTCAATCACAGGATTGCCACAAGCGAAATACGCCATCAAACTTGATTGATGGCACATGAAACGCTAGAGCATTTCCAGCAAAAGTGCGTGAGCTTTTTGCGTCGGATAATGCGGCAAAACAAAAAAGATAGAGCGGTTCAGATGATTTCCTTTAAACAGGAACCGCTCTAATGGAACTTTATGGCTCAGAACCCCAATATCGATGTACCCGCAAAAGGCGACCGCATACCGGAGTTTGTGGAAACCGCAGTCTTTAAACGCGACGTGTTTTCCGAAACCCGCGCAGGCTATTTTGCAGGCGATCCCGAAACCCGAATTATCCGTCGTGTGGTCAGCGCTGCTCCATGGTGGTCAAAGCCGCTGGCATGGATTTTGGCGCGCCGCGAAATTCGCGGACTGAAAACAGTGCGCGGCATCGAAGGTGTTCCGCAGCTTCTTTATACCGACAAAGACGGCCTCTACCGTTCCTGGACGGAAGGCACACCACTGCATCTTGCGCGTCCGGCGCAGCTGAAATGGTACCGCACAGCACATCGAATCTTACGTGATATGCGTCGCATGGGGGTCACGCATAACGATCTTGCCAAGCCGCAAAACTGGCTGATGACGCCGGAAGGCGAAGCAGCCGTTATCGATTTTCAGCTTGCAAGCGTGCATCGTCGTCGCGGCGCGTTCTACCGTTTGCTGGCCTATGAAGATTTCCGCCATCTCATCAAACAAAAGCGCGCCTTTGCAGCAGATCTGATGACGCCGACAGAAAAACGCATTCTGGCGCGCCGCTCGCTTCCGTCGCGTATTTGGCTGGCGACCGGCAAAAAGGTCTATAACTTTGTCACCCGCGGTATTTTCAACTGGTCAGATGGCGAAGGCACCGGTGATCGTATCGACAATGAAGGTCCGGCCATCATGGCGGCATTGAAATCGGACCCGCGCGTCAAAGACATGGCGCTGGCGCTTTATTCTCTGCCTGCCAAAGGCGTCGGCCTCTATGCTTTTGTTGAGACGCTTGATGCAGACGAAAGAAGCCTGCGCGCGCGTTTGAAAGGCCAGAAACTCGAACTCATCCAGCCGGTTGCGCATTTGCCGCGCCGCGCCGATGGCACGATCCGCGACGACATTCTGCGGCTGATCGCCATGAACCAGATGACAGAGCTTGATGATCTGCTGCAACGCGAGCCGGAAATGCGCGGTCTGGTCGAAGCGCTCGCCGCACATCGCCTCAACTTCACTGATCGCCGCGTAACGCAGCTTGAGTAATTTCACGCTTTCGCTGGTTTTTAAGCCACGAATCACTACATTCGGTAGCAATGTCTGATTTTCCCGATGATATGCCGTTTTTCGGCGATGATACACCGGCTGGGCCTACACCAGCTACCGGCTCTATCGCTGCGCGTGCCATGGCGGCACGAAACCAGCAGCGTGGCGAGCCTGATTATTTACAAGGCCTGAACCCTGAACAGCGTCAGGCCGTTCTTACCACAGAAGGCCCGGTTCTGGTGCTAGCCGGCGCAGGCACTGGCAAAACCCGCGTACTCACCACCCGTATCGCCCATATCCTGACAACCAACCTTGCCTATCCAAGCCAGATTCTCGCTGTAACCTTCACCAACAAAGCCGCACGCGAAATGAAAGAGCGTA
>Ga0308165_1004663_pt1 | contig 13337 bp, 16 predicted proteins | sample PhyWR2_FD_201032 | JGI IMG/M metagenome (GOLD analysis project Ga0308165, IMG submission 201032) | Phyllosphere microbial communities from UC Gill Tract Community Farm, Albany, California, United States - DLSLW.R2 | ecosystem: Host-associated > Plants > Phyllosphere > Unclassified | place: USA...
CCAGCGCGGTGGCATCGGCATTGCGCAGGTAGACCACATGGATGTTGCCCGAGGCATTGCCGCCACGGCTGGGGCTGTCGAGCTTGCCGATCAGCATCTTGGCCTGCGACAGGCGCGCCGGGTTGGCTGCGCGCAGCAAGATGCTGTTGGTGCGCGGGTCGGCCAGCACCGAGGTGCGGTAGGCATTGTCGGTCTGCGCGGCGCCGGGGGCTGCACCGGCGGTGGCGCTGCCGCTGGCAGACACGGTCTGGCCGCCTTCCAGCAGGCGCTGCAGCATGGGCACGATGTCGGTAGCGACCGCGTGTTCGAGCTGCACCACTTCCACATCGCTGGCGTTGGCCACATCCATCGACGCGATGATGCGCGAGAGGCGCTGCAGGTTGTCGGCGTAGTCGGTGATGACCAGGGAGTTGTTGCCCGGGTTCACATTGATGGTGTTATTGGGGCTGATCAGCGGACGCAGCACCGGCACCAGGTTGTTGGCGCTCTCGAAATTGAGCTTGAAGATCTGGGTGACGATCTGGCCGCCACCGGGCACCTGCCCGCCGGCGCCGCCCTGGGTGATGCGCACCGTGCCGCCCTGGAGCTTGGCATCGGCCTCGGGCACCACCTTGTAGAGGCCTGCGGCCTCGACCACGGTGTAGTTCTGCAGCCGCAAGGCGGCGAGGAACTGCTCGAACGCAGCCTGGGGCGAGACGGGTTTGTCGGTCACCAGGTTCATCGTGCCCTTGATGCGCGGGTCCACCACCACGCTCTTGCCGGTGATGGTGGCCATCGTGCGCGCGATGGACTCGATGTCGGCATTGGCAAAGTTCAGGGTCACCGGCTCGCCGGGGCGAATGCTGGCAGTGCCGGCGTTGACAGCCGTCTGCGCAAGCGCCGCGCCATTGCCGCCCATTAAAAGGACGCTCGCCGCAATGGAGTGCAGCGCAAATCGATAAATGGGAGAGTGGTAATGCATCATATGTTCAACCAACCGAGAGCAGCACGCGGCTTCCGCTGCGCTGCCCGATCATAGTCAATAGATTTGCGAGAGCCGCCTCGCGCCCTTCGGCGGCCCAGGCTTCCCCCTGAAAACGCAGGCGCTGGCCCACCCATTGGCCCTGGCCTTTGAGCTGGAGCGCGCCATCCAGGGTGGTCAGCTGCAAGCTGGTGCTGTCACCGCCTTGCAGTTGCAGGCGGTAGCTGCCCAGCGGCTGTATCGTCGACAGGCGGGAGGTCACCGCCATCACATCGAGATCGGCGCCGCCTTCGACCTGCAGGCGCCCGGCATTGAGTGCCAGCGACAGATCATGGGTTTTGAGCAGCAGCTGGCCTTGGGGCTGGAGGGTGTTCCAGGGCGTACCCAGACCCACCAGCAGCGATGCCGGCCAGCGGCTTTCATGCGCGCCCAGTTGCACCTTGGCACCGCCCCAATGGGGCTGGATGCGGATGGGCAGGGGCGCGGCCATGCAGCAGCTGGCATTCCAGCGCATGTTCAGGCCCCGCAGGCCGGGGCGCAATGCCCAGTCCACCCGGCCGGGCAGGGCCATCTGGTCGCGGCTGGCCTGTCCGCCGGTCAACACCCACTGGGCGGAACCGTTCCAGACCGTGCCACGCGGCTCGCGTAGCTGCAACTGGCCCTGGCTGGCCCAGGCCAGGCCTTGCGCCAACCAGTGTGCGGGCGCAAACAGCACCAGCGCGGCCAGGCCGCCCGTGCAGGCGCCCAATACTGCCCAGCGCCAGGGCGCACGGGCGCTGCCGTGGGGCAGGGTGGGGTTCAAGCGTTGCCGGGCCATGCGCTGTGTGCCGCTTACTGGGCCGGCAACTGCAAGACGATGTTGCCCGACCAGGTGGGCGCGGCAGCGGGGCCTGCGCCCTTGGCCGGCTCGTCGCGGGTCAGGCGCAGCTCGGTGGCAATCGCATGCGCATTGGCCCGCACCTGGCCCAGCCAGCGCTGGGTGGAGGCGGCCGAGGCGCGGCTCAACGTGACCGTCACGCGCTCGCCGAGCACCGTCAGTTTGGCGCTGGTGCCCAGCTGCTGCGTGAGCGAGGCTTCGAGCTGCTGGCGTGCCTGCGTGGCGGTGATCGTAGTGGCCGATTGCAGCTGGCGCGCTTCGGCCTGCAAGGCCTGCATGCGGGCGAGCTGCTGGTCCAGCTGCGCATGTGCGGCGGGCGCGCTGTGCCAGGTCTGCAGCACCGGCGCAATGGCCAGCCACCACAGGAGCGCGATCAGCACCACGCCAGCGGCCAGGCTGACGCCCCGGCGCTCACGCGCATCCAGCGCGCGCCAGCGTTGGCGCAGCAGTTGGGCTGCGGAGGACGAGGCCGCTGCAGATGCCGGCGGGCGGGAGGAGTGTTTCTTCATGGCTGGGCCTGCGCGCGGATGACCCACTGGTCGTTTTGCATCTGGGCCTGCAGGCCCTGGGCTTGCAGTTTCTGGCGGAAGGCATCAAAGCCATCGGTGGGCAGGCCGCGCAGGCGCAGCTCGCCGCCACTGTATTCGACCGTGCTCGGCACCGTACCTGCGGGCAGGCTGGACAGCGCCTGGCCGGCAGCGGCCAGCAGCGGTTCGGCGTCGGACGGCGACAAGCCGCCCGAGGCCTGGCGCAGGTTGGCGACTTCGCGTGCCATCTGCACGGGCGCATCGACCACGACTTGCACGTTGGGGAAGGCCTGGGTCAAGGTGCTGCGCACCAGTGCGGCCTTGGCCTGCAACTGCTGGCGCTCTTGCCAGGCCCAGATATTGGCGCCCACCAGGCTGAGCACCACCAGCGCCAGCACGGCCCAGCGCGCCGGGCGCCATGCCGGGGCATGGAGCACATCATTGAGGCCGCTGCCCAGGCGCCGTTGCAGGCGGTTGCGCCCACTGTTGGCAAATTCGAGCTGCGCCAGGTCCCAGTCGCTGCGTGCAGCATCGCGCATGGTCTGTGCAGGGCTGTAGAGCTGCACCGGGCGCTGCAGCCAGTGCTCGGCGGTGCTGACCACGGCCGGCTCGGCATGCACAATGCTGTCGGGGCCGAGCGAGGGCAGCAGTGCTGCGCTCTCGCGCGAGACGGGCAGCACCAGCACCGCATCGGCGCTGCCGGTGCCATAGACCACGGCCTGCGCCAGCTCAGGGCTGCCGGTGACCAGGAGCTGCGCGCCATCGGGCGACGGCTCGCCTGGCGCATGGCTGGGCACCACGCGGGCTACGGCGCGGCCTGCGGCTTCGAGCACCTGCAAGTGCTCGCGCAGCCACTGGCGTGGGCAGCAGGCAACCCAGATCGGTTCGCCCTGGCCGGTGGCACGGGTATCGGGTTGCAACGCGAAGTGCAATTGGGCCGGGTCGTCCAGCAGGCGCTCTTCGAGCAGGCCCTCGAGTACGGCACGCAGCCGGGGCGAGCCCGGGCCCACGCCTTGGGGCAGGCTGACCCGTTGCCACGACAGCAAGGCCGCCGGTACCACGGCCACCACCTCACCGGCGCGGCCAGGTTGGGGCAGCAGGCCGGCGGTGGTGCTGCCTTGCTGGCTGATGGCCACGCCATCCGGAGACAGGGCGTAGCTATAGCTTCCGGCTGCGCTGGGCGCCGTGTCCGGCCCAGCGGCCGGCGGCAGTGAAATCAGTAAGGTACTCATGAGCGTGTTGTGCGCTGCATTGTAGAGGGCTCGGCTTCACCAAACTGCAATACGTTTGTCATCATGTTTCTGTTAGCGCGCCGCCACCGGGTTGCCGCTGCCATCGCCCATCAGGCTGGTGGCCAGCGCGGCACCGCGCTCGCGCACCACCGTCGTTACATTCAGCCCCTGGCGGTAGACCAGGGATTTCTCCTGCACCACCAGGTCGTCAAAGCGCAGGCGCGCCCAGACTTCGAAATACACCGATTTGACATCGAGCAGTGCGTTGGCATTGGTGAGCGCGGTGTTGCTGCTGAAGCGCTGCTGCAGCTCGGCGGTGCTCTCGAAAGCCTTGTTCAGCCGCATCTGGGTGATTTGCTGGGCCGTTGCAAAATCCAGGCCCTCCACGGCGGCCCAGATGACGGTGGCCGAGGCGGTATTGACGTTGACCCTGCTCTCCTGGGGCAGCAGCACCACATAGGGCTCCAGCTGGGTCAGGGTGGACGGCGACAGGCCCCACCAGGCCAGCTCCTTGTAGGTGCGGGGCAGCAGCGGCGCATTGGCGGCCTTGCCCTCGCTGCGCAGCGCGGCCAGCGCCTGCTGGCTGAGGACGGTCAGCTCGGCACCGGGCAGACCCAGGCGCTCGAACAGGCGCTGGAACTGGCGCAGCGCAACGGTATTGATCTGGTTGTTGGAGACGAGGTTGCGGATGTTGAGGCGCGCCTGGGCATCGACAATCGCGCCCGACAGAAAGGCCTGGGCGGCATCGATGCTGCTGTCATCGGCATTGCTCTGGTTGTTGGAGGCCTGCAAAAAGGTGGACAGGCGTGCTTCGGCCAGCGGCACCGACCAGGGCTCGGACAGCGAATCGGGGCCGCCCACGCGCGCATCCTGGCGCAGCACCTGGCGAGAAAAATCCAGACCGCCCAGCAGCAACCAGGCGGCCTGCACGCGGGTGCGCTCGGCGCCCTCGACCTCCAGATTGCGCCATTGCTGCCAGACGGCGCTGGCGGCAATGGTGGCCACCAGGGTGACGGTGAGCATGGCGGCCAGCAGTGCTGCACCGCGCTGACCGCGAGCGGGGATGCGGAGCGGCTTCATGATTTGTTGCCCGACACGATGGGGTTGACCCAGTCGTTGGTGATGACGCCCGACAGCGCGCCCGGTGCAGGCAGCTCCAGGCGCAGGCGGATGCCATCGGGCAGCGCCACCGTCGTGGGGTTGTTGGCATCGGTCTGGGGATTGGCGCCCTGGCTGGACAGCGGGTTGCTCCAGCTGTTGCCCCGGAAATACAGCAGCTGCCAGCCGCTGATGGGCATCAGCACGGTTTGCTGCGGGCCGCCGTCGCCGGAATTGTTGGTGATGGCGCTGTTGGTGACGGCATGGGCGGCCATGTCCCAGGCCTGCTGCCATTGCTGCAGATCACGCACTGGCGAGGATTGCCAGCGCACCCAGTAGTCGCGGTTGCCCAGGCGGCGCATGGCCCAACTGACGACGCGCAGGCCTTGCTCGTTGATGTCGCTGCTGCGGCGCGTGAGCCGCAGCACGCGGCCATCCCAGTCCAGCGGGGTGGTGCTGGAGACGCGCTCGATGCCATGGAGGTCGGTGTTCCACTGTGACAGTGCAGCCTGCACCACCATCACCTCTTCGCTGTAATCGCGGGCCTGCTGCTGGGCGCGCACCATGCCATCGATGCCGCGCCAGCTGGCAATGGTCATCACGGCCAGGATGGAGATGGCGATCAGCAGCTCGATCAAGGTGAAGCCCTGGCTGCGCTGCTGGCTGATTCGGGGGACGCGCTGCATCAGTACCTCCCCACAATGGTGCTGAGGCGCAGCAAAGGTGCGCCACCGGAGAACACATGGGCATCGATGCGGCGGAAATCCGGGTTCGGCGTGGCAAACACGCCCACGCGCACATCGAACAGGCGGCCAGCCTGCTCGCAGGCCACGCTGGTGGTGCCCAGCCCGGGCAGTTGCTGGGAGAGGCGCGCGGCGATCAGCTGGTTTTCGGCGCAGATCTGCGCGAGCATCACATCGCTTTGGCGCCCTGCGGTCTGGGTCAGCGCGTTCATCGCCTTGCCGCCGGCGAGCAAGGCGATCGCGACAATGGCGAGCGCGACCAGCACCTCGATCAGGGTGAAGCCGGAGTGGGGCGAGGACTTGCTGCGCACGCGGTGCTTGTCGGGAAAGGGTTCAGGGGGCCTGCAGCGCAAAGGGGCGTACACCATCGGTGGCCACGGCAATACTGCCCGCGCTGCGGTTGGGGTAGGCCAGCACCACCGTCTGGGGGCCGATCAGTGCCTCGGGCCCCAGGATGATATCGCCACTGCTGCGCACTGCCACCGGCAGGTGCAGCCAGGCGCCCTGGCGGGTGCCGCCTTGCAGGCCTTCGATCACAAAGCCCTGGCTGTCGGCCCGCCAGCGCACTGGCTGGCCGCTGGCGCGGGACTGGGCCCGGGCGGCCTCCAGCTGCGCGGCCAGGCGCTGGCCTTCGCGCTGAAGCTGGTCCTGGCTGTTGTCGCCCATCGCAAACACCACGCCGGCGCTGGCCAGCGCCATCAACGTGATGACGACCAGCAGCTCCATCAAGGTAAAGCCGCGCTGGCGGCGCGGCTGGAAGGGGTGTGGAAGGGGGCGGGGCATGGAGGCCGGAGAGCGGGGCAGCGGGAAAGGGCAGAAAGCAGGAATCAGGCAGGCTTATTGCCAGCTGCCGATGTCGGCATTGTTGCCTTCACCGCCGGCCTGGCCATCGGCGCCAAAGCTCATCACATCGACCTCGCCTTTGACGCCAGGGTTCAGGTACTGGTAGGGGTGGCCCCAGGGGTCATTGGGCAGCTTTTCCAGATAGGGTTTCCAGTTCATCGGCGCGGGGCCGGAGGTGGGGCGGTTGATCAGCGCAGCCAGGCCTTGCTCGGCGGTGGGATAGCGCTGGTTGTCCAGCCGGTAGCGCTTGAGCGCGCCGCTGATGTTGGTGATATCGGTGCGCGCGGCGGTCACGCGTGCCTCGTCGGCAGCGCCAATCACATTAGGCACGATCAGCGCGGCCAGCACGCCGATGATGACCAGCACCACCATCAGCTCGATCAGGGTAAAGCCGCGCTGGAGGTTGGCTTGGATGCGGCGTGCAGCAGACTGCGGACGTAAGGAAAACATCATGCTCTCAGGTCTCAGGGGGCAAAGTGGTGAAACTGACATCTGGGTGCATCATAATCTGCGAATGGTGACACTATCACGCAACCCCTGGTCTCCTCGGTTGGCGGCCGGCCTTTTGTGGGCTGGCGCTGCGGCATTGGCGGTGTTCTGGGGGCTCAAGCTGTCGGCGCCGCGCCAGGTGCTGTCGGCCCCCCAGGCCGGTGGGCCTGCCCCGGTGCAGGTCGATGGCGCCGCGATGGCGCGCCTCTTGGGTGTGCAGGATGGCGCTCCCGTTGCGGCGCCCGCTGCCCCCACCCGTTGGCGCCTGCTGGGTGTGATGGTGGGCAAGGACAGTGGTGGGGGCGCTGCCGTCATCGCCGTCGATGACCAGCCAGCCAAGGTGTTCCGCGTGGGCGCGACCGTTGCCGATGGCCTGGTGCTGCAGGCGCTGCGCAGTGATGCCCCGCGCGCCGTGAGCCTGGGCGCTGGTGTCGATGGCCCGGCCGCTGTCACCATCAACCTGCCTGCGTTGCGCCCGGTGGATGCCGTGGCTGCGCCGGTCCCGGCTACCGCACCCAATACCGTGGCTGCGGCCCCGCAAGCGGCTGCTTCTGTGCCAGCGCCTGTGCCGGCCACAGCGGCGAATGTGGACCGCAGCACGGGTTCGCTGCGCGACTGATCGCGGGCGCTTTACGTAAAAGTTTGTTGGGCGGCTGAGGGTTCTTACAGATCGCCGAACAGCGGCAATCGGAGCCATTCCCCATAAGCGAGTTTGACCGAGGGCCAGTCCTTGGCCAGCGGCAGCCGTTGGCCCCTGGTCAGCAGCCAATGCGCGCATTGCGCGACACCAGCGTGGCTGATCCAGAGAACGGGCTGGCCGGTTTCCCGCGCCTGCTGGCGCGCGGCATCCAGCGCACGCGTGATGCGCGCCATCATCGTGGCCAGCGATTCGCCGCCGCCTGGCGGATAGGCCATGAAGTCGGCCGTCCAGGCCTGCATCTCCTCGCGTGCAATGCCATCCCAGCGCTGGCCTTCCCAGGCGCCAAAGTCCATTTCTGCCAGATCGTTGCAGGCGCGCAGCTGGAATGCCGGTGCCTGCGTCTGCAAGGCGGCGGCCAGCTGCGTGCAGCGCTGCAGCGGGGAGTGCCAGACGGTGCCGGCCGGCAGCGCCTCGGCCGTCCAGGCGCTTTGCAGCGCTTGTGCGGCGGCGGCGGTGGCCTTGTCGTCGGCAGCCATGTCCGTGCGGCCGTAGCAGACGCCCGGCGCCACCAGCGGCTGGGCATGGCGCTGCAGCCACAGCGCGCTCATGCCAGCGCCTGGGCCAGCCAACTGCCGGCAGGGCCCAGCGACAGCGCTGCACCCAGGTAGAACGCGATTTCGCTGACCTGCTCGGCAGCGCCCAGGCCATCGCCGGTAAAGCCTTGCAGGCGGCGCTGCAGCCACTGGCGCATCCACAGCGCAGCGGCGGCGCTGAGCACCAGCGCCAGCAGCAGGACCTCCCAGCCCTGGGCCAGGCCCAGCAGCAACGCGGCAGGCAAGGACCAGGCCAGGCAGCAAGCCAGGCCTTTGCGGCTGATAAAGGCCGCCAGCGGCTTGCTTTTGGACGAGGCGCTGTCGCCCACATGGGGCAGGCTGCGCACGACGAACATGGGCCAGAGGCGGGCGATGACATGGGCGGCCACCAGGCTCGCCATGGCCAGCGGCAGGCTGTGGCTGGCGAGCAGCGCGATCAGGGCTGTCTTGCCGAGCACGGCCAGCACCATGGCCATTGCGCCATAGGCACCGATGCGCGAGTCTTTCATGATTTCCAGCGCGCGCTCACGCTGGTGGCTGCCGCCGAGGCCATCGACCACATCGCTGAGGCCATCTTCATGGAAACAGCCGGTGAGCAGCACGGTGGCCAAGGTGCTGAGCACGGCAGCGGCCAGTGGGCTGTAGCCGTTGCCAGACGGCAGCAGCAGGCTGCTGGCGGCCAGCACACCGGCGGCCACCAGGCCCACGATCCAGCCCACGCCGGGGAAATGGCCGGCGCTGGCGCGCAGCATCTCGGGGCTGTAGCCCACCCAGTCGCCCAGCTTGCCGGTGATCGGAATGCGGGTGAAAAACTGCACCGCCAACAGAAAATGGCGCAAGGCTTGCATGCTGCGGGTGGGGTGGTTGGGCTTTAAGCCTGCAGGAACAAGCGGTAGGCCGGGTTCTGGGTCTCTTCGATCCAGGGGTAGCCCAGGTTGTTCAGGAACTGCTCAAAGCTGTGCGAATCTTCCTTGGGCACCTGCATGCCGACAAGGATGCGCCCATAGTCTGCGCCCTGGTTGCGGTAGTGGAACAGCGAGATGTTCCAGTTCGGGGCCATCAGGCTCAGGAACTTGAACAGTGCGCCGGGCCGCTCGGGGAAGATGAAGCGCAGCAGGCGCTCGTCCTGCGCGAGCTGCGAGCGCCCGCCGACCATGTGGCGCACATGCTCCTTGGCCAGCTCGTCAAAGGTCAGGTCCAGCGCTTCAAAGCCGTTTTTCTGGAAGTTGCGGCAGATCTTTTCCGACTCGCCCTTGCTGTTGGTTGAAATGCCAACAAAGACATGGGCGCGCCGGTCATCGCTGATGCGGTAGTTGAATTCGGTCACGCTGCGTGCGCCACCGGGCAGGTTGCCAATGACTTCGCAGAAACGCTTGAAGCTGCCGCGCTCCTCCGGAATGGTGACGGCAAACAGCGCTTCCTTTTCCTCGCCCACATCGGCGCGCTCGGCGACGAAGCGCAGGCGGTCGAAATTCATGTTGGCGCCGCTCAGGATCGCGGCATAGGTCTCGCCCTTGGTCTTGTTCCTGGCCACATACTGCTTGATGCCGGCCACGGCCAGCGCGCCCGAGGGCTCGACGATGGAGCGGGTGTCGACAAAGATGTCCTTGATCGCAGCGCAGACGGCATCGGTGTCGACCGTGATGTATTCATCGACCAGGCCATGGGCAACGCGGAAGGTTTCCTCGCCCACCAGCTTGACGGCGGTGCCATCGGCAAACAGGCCCACATCGTTCAGCGCCACGCGCTTGCCTTCGCGGGCCGACCGGATCATCGCGTCCGAATCGTTCATCTGCACGCCGATGACCTTGATCTCGGGCCGTACGGCCTTGATGTAGTTGGCCACCCCGGCGATCAGGCCGCCGCCGCCAATCGCGACAAAGACCGCATTGAGCGGCGAGGAGCCGATTTTCTGCACCTGGCGCATGATCTCCATCGCGATCGTGCCCTGGCCGGCGATCACATCAGGGTCGTCGAAAGGATGGACAAAAGTCAGGCCTTGTTCCTTTTGCAGCGTCAACGAGTGCTCGTAGGCATCGCTGAAGCTCTCGCCCATCAGCACCACCTCGCCCCCCAGGCCCTTGACGGCATCGACCTTGACCTGCGGCGTGGTGGTCGGCATCACAATGACGGCACGGGTGCCCATGCGGCTGGCCGACAGCGCCACACCCTGGGCATGGTTGCCTGCCGAGGCGCAAATGACACCCGCCTTGAGCTGCTCGGCCGTCAGATGGGCCATCTTGTTATAGGCACCCCGCAGCTTGAAGCTGAATACCGGCTGCTGGTCTTCGCGCTTGAGCAGCACCTTGTTGTGCAGGCGGCGGCTGAGGTTCTTGGCCGAGTCCAGGCTGGATTCAATGGCCACGTCATAGACACGCGCAGTGAGAATTTTCTTCAGGTAATCGGCCGGCGTCAGCGCGGCAGCAGTCTTGGTGGGCATAGGGATGCACGCTAGAGAAATGAGGCAACGAGAAGGTAGCGCATGCGGATGGCGCGCCTGGTTGATGCGCCAGCCCGCAAGACATGCGCGGGTGGCGGCATGGGCGGGGGTGGCGGGCATCAGGTGATCGAAAGACCGATGCACTATAACCGCTGGCGTTCACTGGAGCGGACCGGCAGTGGATTTGCGCCAGCGACGGGCAGAAAAAAAGCCCCTGATGTGAATCAGGGGCTTGAAACCACCATTTGAGAGGTGGAGGAGACAACTTGCAAGCTACATCCAGCAGTTTTGGCATCGCCTGGCTGTGGAGCAGCAGATGGGTCCAAGTATAGCGATGTTTCTGCTGCGATGCAGCAAAATAATGCCCGCAACCATTTTTTTCTCCAATGCTGTTGATAGACAGCAACAAATAGCAGGGGTGAGGGCAGATCTGCCACACTTGTGGCGTCTGATTTTTGGAGAGATGCAATGGAATGCACGGTGACATGGACGGGTGCGAGCGGCGCCCGCTCGGGAATGGGCTTTGTGGCAGAAACCGGCAGCGGCCATGTGGTGGCCATGGATGGCGCGCCCGACGCGGCCAACCCGGCCAACGGCGGCCAGAACTTCGCGGCCCGCCCGATGGAGCTGCTGCTGGCCGGCACCGGCGGCTGCACGGCCTATGACGTGGTGCTGATCCTCAAGCGCGGCCGCCACGAGGTGAAAAACTGCACCGTGGCCCTGAAGGCCGAGCGCGCCGACACCGAGCCCAAGGTGTTCACCAAGATCCATATGCAGTTCACCGTCACCGGCAAGGGCATTCCGCCAGCCGCCGTGGAACGCGCGATCGCGATGAGCCACGAGAAATACTGCTCGGCCAGCATCATGCTGGGCAAGACGGCCGAGATCACCACGGGGTTTGACCTGGTGGAAGGCTAAGCAGGGGTGTTGACATTCCGCAATGCCCCTGGGGCAGCTGTGCGGGATGTCAACTGGCCTTGTAGTTCGATGTAAAAAAGGCGACAATTGACGCCTTATATGAATCAATCTCTGATTGCCTTGCTGCTGCCGGAGTACCGGCGACGTGTCCTGGGGCTATTGCTGCTGCACCCTGATACGCAGCTGCACGGGCGAGAAATTGCCAGACGCACGGGGCTTCCGGCGGGCACCATCACCCGAGAACTTGGCAAGCTCACGTCGGTGGGCTTGTTGCAACGAGAAAAACGGGGCAACCAACAGCTGTACCGCGCAGACAAGGGCTGCCCTGTTTTTACAGAGCTGGCCAGTATCTTGCGCAAGACATCAGGCGTGGCCGATGTGTTGGCAACCGCCCTGGCGCCTGTTGCAGACAAGATCGATGTGGCCTTTATCTATGGTTCTGTGGCGCGCGGAAAAGAGACTGCGGGCAGCGACATTGACCTGATGCTGGTCGGTCAACTAGGATTTGACGAGGCGGTGCAGTTGCTGTGGCCGCTTCAAGCCGAGTTGGGCAGAGAGATCAATCCGCACGTGCTGGACCAGCAAGAGTTCGCAGCGCGCTCCCAGGAGGCGTTCATGCGCGATGTGCTGTCCAAACCCAAGATCTTTGTGATGGGGAGCGACGATGAGCTTGCAAAACTTGGTCGGCATCAGTCTTGAGACCGTCGAGCCCAATGCGCAGCAAGTGCGGTCTTTGCTCGCTGCGGCCGACCGCAACATTGCCGACGCACACCTCACCGGCTTAAGCGAAGAAAACCAGTTTGATGCCGCCTATAAGGCTATCATGCAGTTGGCCATGCTGGGCCTGATTGCCAATGGCTACCGCCCACTGACCAGCAAACCCGGCCACCACCAGACCGCCATCCAGACGCTCGCGCTTACTGTGCAGTGGCCCAGTCAGAAGATCTGGCCGCTGGACGCCTTGCGCAAGCAGCGCAATTTGACGGACTACTCGGGAGACTTGGTGACCCAGGCAGCGGTAGACAGCTGTCTGACCAATGCCATGGCCTTGCGGGGCCATGTGCATGCCTGGCTGCTGGCGCAGCGGCCTGACTGGTTGGCTTAAGAATGCTTGCCGGCCGCCTCAGAGGCGGCCTTTCATTCTTCTCTATATATGGTGCGCCGTCACCGTCATCACCTTGGAGGCGATCTTCATCAGCATCCGGGCGGGCAGGGGCACGGGCAGGGCGCCGGCGTCCACCGCCGCGGCGGCATGGCGCTCTTCGTCGGCTTTCATCTGGCTGACGACGGCGCGCGAAGGTGCGTCGTGTGCGGGCAACAGCTCCAGGTGCGATTGCAGGTGCAAGGACACCTGGTTCTCGGTCTCTTCGACAAAACCCAGGCTGGCGCGGTCGCTGACCGTGGCGGCCACGGTGCCAATCACGAAAGCGCCTGCAAACCACAGCGGGTTGAGCAGGCTGGGGCGCTCGCCCAGATCCTGCAGGCGCTGGTGGGTCCAGGCCAGGTGGTCCATTTCTTCCTGGGCGGCGTCCAGCAGGTGTTCGCGCAGATGCGCGTCGCGGGTGACCATGGCCTGGGCGGTGTAGAGCGCCTGTGCGCAGACCTCGCCCACATGGTTGACACGCATATAGGAAGCGGAGAGCTTCTTCTCCTCAGGACTGAGATCGGGCTCGTCCATGCCCGTGGCAGGCGAAGGGGTGGCCGCACGGGGTGTTGCAAACAGGGTGCGCAGCGCAGTATCTGCTGCGCAAAGGAGTCGTTCTTGCATAGGGTGTCATGCTAACCAGTAGAATACACCCCGCTGCAAACATGGCGAATCTCCTCTGAAACGGCTTGTTTTGCAGCAAATTTTTTGTCGAAAAATTGGACGGCGGCTGACATTCGTTAAACGTTGCACTCAAGCAACGATTTACAGCGAATAGGTCCTCAAGTGGGGGAATTTGTTTGCGCAACCGCCTGCGGTCTGTTGAAATAGA